>VOFG01004380.1_pt1 | contig 88215 bp, 153 predicted proteins | sample 5384171 | NCBI WGS metagenome assembly VOFG01 (sample SAMN12384726, study PRJNA508395) | human gut metagenome | isolation source: healthy gut F | host: Homo sapiens
AGCGGCGGCAATGGTGTTGCCGGCAATGGCATATATGTGAGGCAAACTGTCCCGCCGTTTCGCAAATCGCGCCGGTGAGACGGAATTTTCCGCTTTGAAGGTGAATTTCACGCTTTATGACGTAAACGAAGATGAAGCAGATTATCGCCAAGGAAGGGAAGGTCAGCTCATATGCGATGTTGGCGCTTTCCTCGGACAGCACGCCCGAAACGACGTTGCCGGCGTCGTCCTCTTCAATAAGGAGCATTCCGTCGAAGAAGGTTCCGAGGGCGTCGATTATACAGTAGGTTATGGGGGAGGAAAATGGCGATAAAGCTGTGAGTGTATTTTTGTCGATTTTTCGCCCTGCAAAGACGGTCCTGTTTTTCGTATTTGCGTTCAAGCTAACCGAAAGCAGAATGATACCGGCCATGATAAAGCAACGGCAACGATTTGAAGGGCCGACAGCTCGTCCGTCGAGGAAGAAAAGCACATGACGGCCGCCACGGCGCCCGGAGCAGTTGCATATGGGGGTGGAAACCGACAGCACAAGATAGCGCAGACCGATATATCCGATTATCATGGAAAGAATATACATGCTCGAGGCGGGCAGGTAGGTTATCATGTCGGAAAGTTTGAATTCCGCTCCGGTGAGCAGCCTCTATTCCGGCATGAATTCCCATGACAAGACCGACGGCGATGACGATTTTCCATTGGGTGTATTTTTCGTTTTGTCCGAACCCATTTTCGTAAACAGGTCGGAACCGCTCCAAAAAGAAGATTGCGACAAGCGCAAGTATGAACCACATAAATATTATTCCTTTGCTATTATTTTAAAAGCTCCGCCGCTCTGTCCTTCATGTCGGAAAGATAGAGCCAGCCGAAAAGCGCCTCAAGCCCCGTAGCCGCATGATAGTCGGCGGAGGAGGCGTTTTTTGCCGAATGGGGAGGGTGGGCGTTTCTGCCCCGCTTGAAAATCGCAAGCTCCCTTTTCGGAGAGGCAATCGGAAATTTTCCGAAAGGCCTCGGCCTGAGCCGCCGCTTTACCATTTGAACCTTGCGGGAATTAAGCTCCCCGGCGGGCGGTTGGCAAGGCAGGCAAGATACTCTCTCACAAAAAGCTCATAAACGCCGTCGCCCACAAAGGCGAGGGTGAGGGGGCTTAAGTTGTCGGGATTACAGTTTTCACCTAAAAGTCTCATAAGCTCTCCGAAATCAGGTCACAAAGTCAAATTCCATGCCGTCAATGGAAACGGTGTCTCCGTCCTCGACGCCCATGTCCTTAAGCCCATCGATTATGCCGCTGTCTCTGAGCACGCGCTCAAAATACTGAAGCGACTCATAGTCGTCGGGGTTTATTGTCGACATGATTTTGAAAAGCCAGGGTGCGTCGACAAAACATACATCGCCGTCCTTTGGTTGATTTTCAAACCTGTTGCGGGTGATTTCGGTTTCGGGCTCAGGGATCGGGCTCAAAGCGAACCACCGGGGGAAGGGCGGACAGCATGGCGGCGATTTTCTTGACTATTTCCACCTTGTTCCTTCGCATATGGGTGCGGTCAGCTCGAAAAACTCATAGCCTTTTTGTTCGACATAATTTTTAAATCTTTCGATTTGCTCTGCCGAGGCAAGATCACACTTGTTGCCCGCCACGATCTGCGGGCGTTTGGCCAAACTCGCTGAAACGGCAAGCTCTTTATTTATGGCGTCGAAATCCTCGCAGGGATCTCTGCCCCTCGCCGCCCGAAACATCGACAATGTGGAGTAGCATACGGCAAAGCGCCGACATGGCGCAGAAACTGGTGACCGAGCCCCACCTCCTCCGGCTCCTTCGATAAGGCCGGGAATATCCGCCATGACAAAGGAGGAGCTTTTCCGAGGCGCACAACGCCGAGCACGGGGGAAAGGGTGGTGAAATGATAGTTGGCGATTTTCGGTCTCGCCTCGCTGACCACCGAAACAAGCGGGGTGGATTTCCCCCACGTTCGGAAAGCCGATGAGCCCCACGCGTCGGCCAGCAGCTTGAGCTCGAGCTGAACCTCTTTTTCCTCACCGGGTACGCCGCTTTTGGCAAAACTGGGGAGCCTGCCTTGTGGGGGTGGCAAAATGGTTGTTTCCCCAGCCGCCTCTGCCGCCCCTTGCGACAACTGCGGGCTCGTCGTCGGAAACGTCGGCAAGCAGCCCCTTCCGCTTTCGGCGTCCTTTACAGGGTGCCTCTCGGCACGCGTATTATAAGGTCGGCGCCGCTTTTGCCGAAGCAGCGCTTTCCGCCGCCGGGCAGGCCGTTTTCCGCCGTATGTATTTTCTTTTATAACGGAAGTCGGCGAGGGTGGAAAGATTGTCGTCGGGCAGGAAAACGATGTTGCCGCCCTTTCCTCCGTCGCCCCGTCGGGACCGCCGGCCGCAACGTATTTTTCCCGTCTGAAGGATACGGCTCCGTTGCCTCCGTCACCGGCTTTTATTTTGATTTTCGCAATATCAATAAACATTTGAAATTACCGCCGGGCAGAATAAGGGCGAAACCGCACCTAAAATTCATGTCAACAAAGATTATTGTTCGACCGAATAAACGCTGACACGCTTGCGGTCACGTCCGACGCGCTCGAACTTTACCTTTCCGTCAATGAGGGCAAAAGGGTGTCGTCGGAACCGCGGCCGACATTTTCACCGGCATGGATGTGGGTTCCTCTCTGACGGATGAGGATGTTACCGGCGGTAACAAACTGGCCGTCGCCTTTTTAAGACCGAGACGCTTGGACTCGGAATCACGTCCGTTCTTGGTGGAACCGACGCCCTTTTATGAGCGAAAAGCTGAATATTTACATTAAACATTGTTTTTTCCTCCTGTTAAAGTTAATTTGCAAAGGCGAAAATTTTTCGGGATATTGCCGTCTTATGTCGGCAAGCTGAAATCCGAGAGCAGTAAAGACACTTTGGCTCAGCTCATCGGGAGCTTTCACAAAAACCCCTCATTTTGCCTTCCTCTATGCTTATTTTCGCATTTTCTTCGTCAAGGGAAAGAATGTTTGCGGCAAGGTATGCGGCCGAAGAAAGAGCCGCGCAGACGATGTCGTTGCCGACACTTCCGTGACCGGAATGGCCGCTCATGACAAAGCCCTTATAAAGTCCGTTTTCCCTCAACAAAATCGCGGCGGTCATTATTTTACGCCGTTTATGGAAACGATCTCAACCTTGGTGTAAGGCTGACGGTGACCCATTTTTTCTCTTTTCGTTTTTCTTGGGCTTGTAGGTGAAAAAACGGTGATCTTCTTGCCCTTGCCGTTTTTAACGACCTTGCCTTCGACGGGAATGTCGAGGGTGGGGCTCCGACCTGAACTCCGTTGTCGTCGCAGAATGCGAGAACCTTGTCGAATTTCACGGTTTCCTCTGCCTGAACGTCAAGCTTTTCGATGTAGATAACGTCTCCGTTAGACACCTTGTACTGCTTTCCGCCGGTTTCGATGATTGCGTACATTAAAAAAAACTCCAATACAATAGACTCGCTGTCAGCCGGGGCGGATTTAACACTTGTGGTAATTTTTGCAGAGCAAAAACTACCGCCCGTAACAAGCGGCTTTGTTAGTGTAACACAAAGGACTGCGTTTGTCAAGAAAAATACCGTTTTCAGTCGATTTTGCCCCTTTTCCATTGACTTGACGGAGCAAATGCTATATTATATGTATGCTTTTTGAGCTTTAAGGAGGGAATCTTTATGTATCTTTACGAGACTCATTGCCACACAAACGAGGCCAGCGCCTGCGCCGTGAATTCGGACCCGAAATGGCGAGAGCCTATAAGGCCGGGGGATATGCAGGCATAATGGTCACCAATCATTTTTGAGAGGCAACAACTGCATTGACCCGAATTTGCCTTTGGGAGGAGTGGGTGAGAGCCTACTGTGCGGGATACCGCGCCGCAAAGGAAGAGGGAGACAAAATAGGCCTTTCGGTGTTTTTCGGCCTTGAGACCAATTTTAAGGCCACCGAATTCCTCGTTTACGGAATCGACGAGGAGTGGCTTGTGACCCATCCCGAAATAAAAACCGATTCGGTTGAGGAACAGTATAAAATAATCAAAAATGCGGGAGGAATGGTGGTTCATGCCCACCCCTTCAGAATCGTACACGGAATTGTGGATGAGGTGAGACTTTATCCCGATTTTGTCGACGCGGTGGAAACGCGAAACGCTTCCCATTCAAATCCGAATTGTCATAAGCCCCAAAGCGTTCCGCAGTTTGACGTTGACGCGGCCGCATATGCCGAAAAGCACAACCTTCCCCAAACGGCGGGCAGCGACAACCACGACATAAATATGCTTGACGGCGGCATAGGGGGTGGAAAAGCCCTTTTGAAACGGTTTTTGATTATATGGAAACGGTCATGAAACGGCGTCCCTATGTGCTTTTTGACGGAAGCGAAAAAGCTATCCGCAGAATTTTTGAGATTGAAATTTTCGGGAGGAATTGTTATATCTACCGCATCAACAAAAAAAATGCTGGGCAATGTGCTGCTTGCTCTTGCCGCATTTATATGGGGAACGTCCTTTGTGGCTCAAAGCGAAAGCGTCGGCCTTGTGGAGCCCTTCACCTTTAACGGGTCGAGAATGATCATCGGCTCGCTTTGCATACTGCCGGTTGCGCTGCTTTCGTCGCGAAGCCCGAAAATTCCGACGGCCCCGTCGGTCACAGAAAGCCCAACAAAGCGGTTCTCATCGGCGGAATTATATGCGGAGCCGTTATTTTCGTGGCCGCAAATCTTCAGCAGTTCGGAATTGAAAACGGAACCACGGCGGGGAAAATCCGGATTTATAACGGCTCTTTATGTCGTCATGGTGCCCGTTGTCAGCATCTTTTTAAAGAAAAAACCGCCCAAAACCATATGGATAGGCATTGTGCTTGCCGTTTTCGGTCTTTATCTTCTGTGCGTCAAAACAGGCGATGGCAACGCAATATGTATCGGCGACGTCATAACCCTTTTCTGCGCCATGGCCTTTACCGGTCATATTCTCGTTATCGATTATTTTTCCCCGAAAGTGAACGGGGTCTGGCTGTCCTGCATACAGTTTTTCGTCGGCGGAGTGCTGTCGGTTGTCTGTATGTTTATTTTCGAGCACCCGTCTGCTCAAAACATACTTTCGGCGGCAATCCCCATTCTTTACTCCGGCGTCATGAGCAGCGGGGTGGCCTATACCCTGCAGATCGTGGGGCAAAATACACCGACCCCACCGTCGCGTCGCTTATAATGTGCATGGAATCGGTCTTTGCCGTGCTTTCGGGGTGGATAATTTTGGGGGACGCCCTGGGCGCAAGGGAAATAATCGGCTGTGTGCTCATGTTTACGGCGATTTTGCTGGCTCAGATACCCGCCGATAAATTAACCTTAAAAAATCCAAAAAATTAATTGCTTTAATACGAAAAATAGTGTATAATAAATCGGAAACCGAAAAGGAGTGGAAAGAATGAAAAAATAATTGCAATTATGCTCGCTTTGGCATTTGTGCTTGCTTTCTCGGCCTGTAAAAGGCGGACGATGATAATTCGGGCGCCGACGAGACTTCGACCGTCTCCTCCGCCGAGGCAACAAGCATCGAAGCCGATTCCAAAACCCAGGAATACATTGACAATTTCACAAACAGCACCATTGAAAATCCCGCCGAGTCTATCGAAATAGCCGGCCAAAATGTCAGCGCTTCGGCAGGACAGAGTGTTACTGTGCCCGTCACCGTGACCGAAAATTCCCGCATCGGAGCTCTCGATCTGACCGTTTCCTATGACACCGACAAGCTTGAGTATTCGGGCTTTGAGTCCTCGGGAAAATCTCTTGTCACCGACAACGAGGTTGAGCCCGGAACCGTCAGAATTGCGGTTATCGATGCAAACGGCCTTGCGGACAGCGCCCTCGGAAATCTTGAATTCAAGAGCAAGGACGGCGTTTCGGGAGAAACCAAGGTTGTCATTTCCTGCAACACCTGCGTCGACGCGGAAACCCATGCTGAGCTTCATCCGACCTTCTCGGATGCTGTTATAAACATTGGCTGATTACACTTGAAATTTAATTTAAAGAGGTCTTTAAAATGAAAACAAAAGCAGTAAGAATTTACGGCGAAAACGATCTGCGCCTCGAGGAGTTTGAGCTCCCCGAGATGCTGGGAGGACGAGATACTGCTCAAGGTAGTGTCCGACAGTATTTGTATGTCCACCTATAAGGCTGCCGTTCAGGGTGCAAAGCACAAGCGCGTGCCCAACGACGTTGCCGAGAACCCCACCATTGTGGGACATGAATTCTGCGGCGAAATCGTCAAGGTCGGAAGCAAATGGGCAAATGACTTTAAAGAGGGTCAGCGCGTTTCCATTCAGCCGGCTCTTAACGACCCCGAGGACATTTATGCCGCTCCCGGTTATTCCTTTAAGTATATCGGCGGAGACGCAACCTATGTTATCGTTCCAAACAAAGTTATGGAGCTCGGCTGCCTTCTGAACTACACCGGCGACGCCTTCTTCTACGGCTCCCTTTCCGAACCCATGGCATGTATCGCCGGCGGACTTCACACTTCCTGGCACAATGTTCCCGGTCATCACTATGCTCACAAAATGGACATTGTCCAAAACGGTAAAAATGGCCATTCTCGCAGGTGCGGGCCCCATGGGACTCGGCGCAATCGACTATGCCATTCACCGCGACGTTCATCCCTCTCTTCTCGTTGTCACCGATGTTGACGACGCAAGACTTGCCCGCGCCGCTTCCATCTACACTCCCGAGGAAGCCAAGAAATTCGGCGTCGAGCTTCACTATGTAAACACCGCCTGCGACGATCCCGTGGGCGTGCTCCGCGGTCTGACCGGCGGCAAGGGCTTTGATGATGTTTTCGTTTTGCTCCCGTAAAGCCCGTTGTGGAACAGGGCGGCGCAATCCTCGGTCACGACGGCTGCCTCAATTTCTTTGCAGGCCCCACCAAGACCGAATTCTCGGCCGAATTCAACTTCTATAACGTTCATTACGATACCGCACACATCGCCGGCGACTCGGGCAGCAACATCGACGACGTTGTGGAGGTCATCTCCATGATGGGCAGCGGAAAGGTCAACCCCGCTTCCATGATCACCCATGTGGGCGGTCTTGACAGCGTTGTGGAAACCACCCTCAACCTCCCCCAACATCAAGGGCGGCAAAAAGCTCATTTATACCCACATTTCCATGCCCCTCACCGCCATTGCCGATTTTGAAAAGCTGGGAGAAACCGATCCCATGTTCAAAAAGCTTGCCGAGATCGTGGCCGCCAACAACGGACTTTGGTGCTATGAGGCCGAGAAATACCTTCTCGCAAACGCCAAATCCATCGACTGATTTGTTTTAAATTAAGCTTGCCGCCGAATTTTTTCGACGGCAACGCGAATTCTTATATTGGAGGAACTATAAAATGAAAATCTTTCTCGACAGCGCAAATATCGAGCAGATCAAAACCGCTTACGATATGGGCGCCATCACCGGTGTAACCACCAACCCCTCGATCATTTCGAGAGAAAACAGAAAGTTTGACGATCTTCTCACCGACATCACCGCAATTATGACCGACGGCCCCGTTTTTGCCGAGGTTCTCAGCGTTGACGCCGAGGGCATGATCGAAGAGGGCAGAAAGCTTGCCGCAAAGAGCAAAAACATCGTTGTTAAGATCCCCATGATCCCCGAAGGACTTAAGGCTGTCAAGACCCTTTCTTCCGAGGGCATCACCGTCTGCAACACCGTTGTTTTCTCCTCCTGCCAGGCTATTCTTGCCGCTAACGCAGGCGCTTCCTATGTTGCTCCCTTCGTTGGCCGTATGGACGACATCGGTGAAAACGGACTCAACCTTGTTGCCGAAATCCGCGAGATCTTCGACGCTCAGGGCATCGACACCAAGATCGTTGCCGCTTCCGTCCGTCATCCCGTTCACGTTGCCGAGCTTGCCAGAATGGGCACCGACATTGCCACCATGCCCTTCAAGGTTGTTATGCAGATGGCTACCAACCCCAACTCCGCCAGAGCCGTTGAAGGCTTCCTCAAGGACTGGGAAAAGGTTCCTAAATAATCAAAGCACAAAAATCAAAAGAGGACTCACTACGAGTCCTCTTTTTTGTTTATAGAATTATTAAACGATATATCTAAGAGATAATCGGCCGAAACCTTAAAAAATTTACACAGTACTCTAAGGTCGTCCATGCTCGGCTCGTATCTGTCACATTCTATATAGGATATGCGCCGTTGGGTCATTCCGTTGCTTTTCGAGCTCGGTTTGAGTAAGCCCTGCTTCTTCCCTAAGGTTCCTTATTTTTTTTTTCACCAAAGGTTATTTTCATTTCAATCACCGAAAGTATTATATAATAGACGGTATCTTTCTATTGACTTTTAGATGAAAGCGTCTATAATAAACTTTTAAAAAATTGTTGAGGGAAGAAAGCTTATGAAAAGTATGGTATGCGAAATGTGCGGAAGCAATGATATTGTTAAAAAGGACGGGCTTTATGTTTGTCAGTTTTGCGGAACAAAATATTCTGTAGAAGATGCAAAAAAAGATGATGATAGACGGAACGGTGAATGTACAGGGCACCGTTAAAATCGATAAAAGCGAAAACCGTTCAAAAAATCTTATGAACGCAAGAAGGACATATGCCGATGAAGATTATGAAGAGGCGGAAAAATATTATGGAATAGTGAGGGAAGAACTTCCCGATAATTTGGAAAGCAATGTTTTTATACTTGTTGCCAGCTGAAGGCAACAAGAAACATAGGAATATTTAAAAGAAGGCAAATACGCTTACAAATACGATCCGTTATATAGGTGAGCAGTATCATAATAGCGATGATGAAAAAATTGCTTAAAAAAGATGTTTAGGGAAATTTGCGGAATAAAGAGGATAAATATAACTATCAGCTGAGTGATGTTATAAAAAATTAAGAAAAACTTTTTTCAAGGTGTGCAAAGAAATCTCAAAAAATATGATGAAGAATTCTTAAAGAAGATTGTTTCAAAATTTGAGGCTGAACAAAAGAAGAAATTAGAGAGAAATTAAAAGGCGAGCAAAAGGTTGAAAGAGAGCGGCGATATGAAAAGTGGGGAACGATTATCGGTGTTGTAATTGCAATGATAGTATCAATTATTATTTATATGGAATGTAATAAAGCTTATAGCTATGCAGATGACAGTATGATTGAGCTTATTGGGTTTAGTTCGTTTGGGGCCTTGGGACTTTACTTGGAACAATAGGTTGGAATATAGGAAGAACCATTGCAAGAAACAGAAATTAGAAAAAGATGAAAGGAGGATATGTATGTTTGAAAAACAAAACGAAAAGCTCTTGCACCGAGAAGAAAATGAATATTTAAAGATTTCAGAGGACGGAACAGAAGCAAGCGGAATTTATTTTCCCAGCGCAGTGCTTACCTTTTAGAGACGGCGACAGTTCGGTAATCAGCTATTCCGATACCGGGGTTTTTATATTGTTTAGAGGAAGCGACATCAATTCGAAAAATATAATTTCCGAGAAATATCTTGATGAAAACAGCAGAACAATTAAGGATGTGGTTTTTCAAAGCAGAAATATGGCAGCAAAAGCCGTCTTAGGCGACAAAGGCTGCACAAACTCTTGGAAAAACAAAAATAAGGAGAATGCAAAATGATAAAGAAAATAATATCTGTCTTTTTAATTACGGCTATAATTTTGGGGCTATGTAGTTGCGGAAAAACATCAAAAAAGCAGTGGGTACATATGCAGACGGTGCGGATCAAGTAATGTCAGAGCCGGTAACCACAATACACAAACTGGTATTCAAAATTTTTGGTGTAACGATTGTGGCTACTCTTGGACAAAATTTGACAATGGAATGTATGGAGATAAAAACGGCTATGGCTTTTTTAAATCTTAGATAATGCAACAAAAAATACAAAAATTTGCCCTGCACCTGCCGCATTGCGGCAGGTGCAGGGCTTAAATAATAGTTATAACAAATCAAAAATTACCGAGTAATGGCCAAGAAATCAAAACCATACGGCGGGGGAAACTGGGGGATGATGACGGTCTCGGTGGCCGAGAAGGCGACCAGCTTTTCGGCTAAGATCGGGACAACGACATTCTCGGTTTCAAAATGCCCCGCGTCGATAAGGCAAAGGCCGAGGGACTTTGCAAGCAGCAGATTGTGATGCTTTACGTCGGCGGTGACAAGGGCATCGGCACCGGCGTAAACGGCGGGCATGATGAAATCCTCCCGCGCCGCCGCAAAGGGCGACCTTTGATATTTGTCTGCCGCCGAGCACCGCTTTCGCTTTTGTCGAAAGCTTTTCAGCAACAAATTTTGCAAACTCCTCGTCGGATATAGGCTGTTTCAGGGTACCTATTCTGCCCATCGGGGAAAGCCGTCGCTGCCGCCCTCGGCAAGGGGAGTAATATCTTCAAGCTCCAAAGCCTTTGCCAAAGCGTCGTTCACTCCGCCCTTTGCCGCGTCGAGATTTGTGTGAGCCGAGATGACGGCAATATCGTGTTTTGCGAGAAAATAAGGCACGCTCTCCGTCTCGAGCTTTTTGAGCGGATTGAAAATGACGGGGTGGTGGCTGACAATCAAATCAATGCCGTTTTGCGCGGCATATTCCGCCACCTCTGCGGTAACATCCAGCACTATGCCGATTTTTTAATCTCTTTTTCCCCGCTGCCCACAAGCAGCCCCGCATTGTCAAAGGGCAGGGCGGTGTTAAAGGGGGCAAAGGAATCAATAAAATTCAAAATATCAATTGTCTTCATTTTATCACCTCAAAAGACTGTCGATTTGTCGTTTGAGCTCTTTCACGGACGAGGTGTCCTCTCCGGCTTGATTCTGCCCTTTTATTTGACGGTCAAGCGTTCTCGACAGCTTTTAAAATATTCGAATTCTGCCGCCGAAGGGCTTTGGGCGAGCGTTCCCACAAGGGCTTCGAAATCGGTCGGCCTGTGGCTCTTGCCGCAATATTCGGCGCGCATGACCACATACACCCGCTTTCCCTCGCAAACGGCTTTTCTTTTGTTATGTCAAATCCGTTTGCGTAAAGCCAACTTCGCACGGTGTCGGGGTCGGACATGGGCTGCAGCACAAAGGCCTTGTCGTTTCTGTATGGGCAGTTTTCAAGAATTCCGCAAATGAGAATTCCGCCCATTCCCGCCATGACCGCCTCGTCAAATTCGTCGGGGCCTATGCCGCAAAGCCCGTCCGAAAGCCTTGTGACGATTTTATCGGAAAGCCCGGCGGCTTCGATGTTGCTTTTTGCCGATTCGAGAGGACCTTTTTCTCAGGTCGGCGGCGACGGCCGAGGGCATTTGCCCGAGCCGACGAGGAATATGGGCAGACTGCCGTGGTCGGTGCCGATGTCGGCGATTATTTTGCCGTCGGTCGTAAATTCGGCGGCGAGCAAGTCTGTTTGAAAGTTTTTAAAGGACATATATACCTCGGGATTGATTTTTTGTGCGGTTGTGTTATATTACACCTCAAGGGGTGATTACCGTGAAATACGATAAATACGGCGACCCGATCGTCGAAAAAGGAAACAAAATGAACGGCAGCCGCCGAAAGGCCTTTGCCGTGACCATGCTGCTTCAGGTTTTGATAATAGCCGTCAACATTGCGATTATGTTCATACCGAGCATCAACGGATACCTTTGCTTTATATTCGCGCCGTTTTATATTTTCCTTTATGTGACCTTTGTCAAGGCCCTTGCCACCGTTAAGGACGACGGCCTTCCCGTGGGAAAATATCAGGCTTTCAAGTTTATAAGCATCGCCGTTTATATCATAACCGCAGCCATGTGCATGGTTATAAATTATTAGTTTGAATTTAACCGTAACAAACATATCTGAACACAATTTTTCTCTGCCAAAATCCTGTTTGTATCTATTGCTTAATTGAAAGAGACGGAGAAAAGAATGACAATCCCTCCGTCACGGCTGCGCCGTGCCACCTCCCTTTACACAAGGGAGGCTTGAATGTGCAAGGCCTATTGTTTTTTTACAAGGTGAGAAATATATAAAATCGGTTTTTGGGGTTAGGTACTTCACAAAAAAACGAAAATCTGTTTTTTGCTCAGCCCCGGCGACCTTGTGAAAAATGAGAAGAAGTTTCTGCGTACCGTCGGCAACCTTGTGTAAAGACTGAAATCGACCTTTCCGCAGCCCCGGCTCCCTTTGTAAAGGGGGCTGTCAGCGAAGCTGACTGAGGGATTGTAAGCTTCCGAAAAAGGCTCTGATTTATCACTCATCGCTGTTTGAGTTGTTTGTTCGTTATATGTTACCTTAAACTAAAAGCTCCGCAGCCGGCTTACCGCCCGATCTGCGGAGTTTTTTTTATTTTTAAATCCGATTATGTCGAGATAGGATTTAATCAGCTCGACGGAATTTTCAAAGCCGATTCGGCTTATGTCGACGCAGAGAGTCATAGTTGTCGGCGTCGTTCCATTCCTTGCCGGTGTAATATTTATAATATTGAGAGCGCTCTCTTGTGACCTGCTCGCAAAGCTTTTGAGCGTCCTTCTCTTTAAGGGCATAGCGCTCGGCAATGTTTTTGACGCAGAAATCGTCCGAGCCGTAAAGAAAAAATGTGGCAGACATTGTCGAAGTCCTTAAGAATATAGCTGGCGCAGCGGCCGATGATGATACAGGATTCCCTTTCGGCAAGGCGCTTTATGACCTCGGCCTGAAGATTGAAGATGTTCTTGTCGGAGGTGTAGTCGCCGCTTGTGGGAGGCTCGACGATGCCCTTATAGGCGCCGCTCTTTTTATGAAAAAAGGAGCCTCTGATTTTTCGTCGGCCTGCCCGAAGAGGGATTCGTGAACTCCCGTTTCCTCCGAGGCGATTTTTATGAGATCCTTGTCGTAATACTCAATGCCGAGCAGCTTTGACAGAGCAACGCCCATGTCGCGGCCGCGGCTGCCGTATTTTCTCGAAACGGTAATAACGTTTTTGCCATAAATATACACCCTTTCCGAAAATAAAATCGAAACTATTCTCCGAGGTAAGCTTTTTTGACCGAGTCGTTGTTGGCAAGATCGGAGGCCTTGCCCTCGAGGGTTATGTTTCCTGTTTCAAGCACATAAGCGCGGTCGGCAATGGCAAGAGCCTTTTGGCGTTTTGCTCGACCAGAAGAACTGTTGTTCCGGCCTCGCTTATGGAACGGATTATGTCGAAAATTTCGCTGACGAGTATGGGGGAAAGGCCCATTGAGGGTTCATCCATAAGGATTATTTTGGGCTTGGACATGAGGGCGCGCCCCATGGCAAGCATCTGCTGTTCGCCGCCCGAAAGGGTTCCCGCAAGCTGATTTTTGCGTTCCTCAAGTCTGGGGAAACGCTCGTAAACCATTTTAAGGCTTTCGGCAATTTCGGCCGAGTCCCCTGCGGGTGTAGGCACCGAGCTTAAGGTTTTCAAGCACCGAAAGCTGGGCGAAAACGCGGCGGCCTTCGGGAACGTGAGCCATACCGAGCGAAACGATTTTTGTGGGGCGGGGTCTTAACGAGATTGTGACCTTCAAAGGTTATGGAACCGTGCTTCGGAGAGATAAGACCGGTGACGGTGTGAAGAATTGTGGTTTTTCCGGCTCCGTTGGCGCCGATAAGGGCGATGATTTCTCCCTCGTTAACGTCAAAGGAGATTCCCTTTATGGCCTTGATAACGCCGTAATAGACTTCAAGGTCGCGTACTTCAAGCATTGCCATGATTTTCTCCTCCTATTCTCCTAAATATGCGGTGATTACTTCGGGGTTTGAAAGAACGTCGGAGGTTGCGCCGCTGGCAAGCTCCTGACCGAAGTTGAGCACGGTCAGTCTTTCGCATATTCCGCCCACAAAGGCGCATATCGTGCTCGATGAGGAGCACGGTCATGTCAAAGTTGTCACGGATATACTTAATGGTGTCCATAAGCTCCTGAGTTTCGTTGGGGTTCATGCCGGCGGCCGGCTCGTCAAGGAGCAGGAGTTTGGGCTGGTGGCGAGAGCACGGGCGATTTCGAGCTTTCTCTGCTTTCCGTAGGGAAGGTTGGAGGCGAGATAGGAGGCCTCCTTATCAAGGTCGAAAACCTTCAGAAGCTCAAGCGCCTCTTCGTCCATTTGCTTTTCGGTTTTGAAGAATTTCGGCAGACGGAGAATTCCCGTGGCCACCGAATAGCGGTATTTGTTGTGAAGTCCCACCTTGACGTTGTCAAGCACCGACATCTGCTTGAAAAGGCGGATGTTTTGGAATGTACGGGCAATTCCGGCCTTGTTGATTTCTATGGTCGACTTGCCGGTTATGTCCTTGCCGTCGAGAATTATTGTGCCGTCGGTGGGCTTATAAACGCCGGTGAGCAGGTTGAAAACCGTGGTTTTTCCGGCGCCGTTGGGTCCGATAAGGCCGTAGAGCTCGCCCTTTTCGATTTCGATGTTAAAATCGTCAACGGCGCGAAGACCGCCGAAGGAAATGCCCAGATTGGTTATTTTAAGCATTGACATTATCAGCCGCCTCCTTTTTTTTTTTGCCCTTTGCAAAAGAATTTCTTTATCCAAGCGAAAAATCTCTGGCGATAAGCTATGAGAGTGTCGTTGGAGGTGAATATCATCATGATTATGAGGGCCAGCGCGTATATAAGCATACGGTAGTCGGCAACCTCGCGGAGCACTCGGGAAGCAGCGTCAGAACGGTGGCGGCGATTATCGAACCGCGGATGTTGCCCATTCCGCCGAGCACCACAAAGACCAAAATCATGATGGACATATTATATCCGAAGTTTTTGGAGGATGCGGCCAGAATGCTCAGGTTGTGGGAATAAAGCACACCGGCGATTCCAGCAAGGAAGGCCGAAATTCCGAAGGCGATGAGCTTATATTTGGTGATGTTTATGCCGGTGGCCTCGGCGGCGATTCTGTTGTCGCGAATGGCCATGACGGCGCGTCCCGAACGGGAATGGATAAAGTTGAGGCAGATAACGACGGTCAGGAAAACGAGGATGAATCCGACGACGAAATTGGAATCGTGGGGAGTGCCCTCAATGCCCTGCGGGCCGTTTATAAGCAGGGTGCCGTTTACCTGATCGAGTCCCATGTCGGTGGCCGAGGTGGGGAGGCGTGAACGCCGTTTTCGTCACATCCCAGGTAAATCGATTTGGCAAAATTCTGAATTATTTCGCCGAAAGCGAGGGTGACGATTGCAAGATAGTCGCCCTTGAGACGGAGAACGGGAATTCCGATGAGAACTCCGAAAACGGCGGCGCAAAGGCCTCCGATGAGCAGGGCAATGGGAAATCTTATGTAGCTCTCGGGAATGGCATTTTGCATGACCACCGAGAAAATCGAGCTTGTGTATGCTCCGACGCACATAAATCCCGCATGGCCGAGGCTCAGCTCTCCGAGAATACCCACCGTCAGGTTAAGAGAGACGGCGAGAATGATGTACATACAAATGGGAACAAGCAGTCCGGTGAGCATACTGCTCAGCGCCCCTGCCAGGCGAGCGTCTGCATGACCGCAAAGGCCACGATGAGAATTCCGTAGGTTATAAAGTTGCTTTTTGTGTATGGCTTTAATGATTTGGTTTTCAAGACTTCCGACCTCCTTAAACCTTTTCGTCAATCTTCTTGCCGAGAATACCGGTGGGCTTAATGACAAGCACGAGGATAAGTACGGCAAAAACAATGGCGTCGGCCATCTGGGAGGAAATGTAGGCACGTCCCAGAATTTCGATTATACCGATGAGAACTCCGCCGATCATGGCGCCGGGAATGGAGCCGATACCGCGAAAACGGCCGCAACAAAGGCCTTGATTCCGGGCATGGCGCCGGTGGTGGAGGTGAGGTTGGAATATGTCGAGCAAAGCAGAACGCCGGCGATTGCGGCAAGACCCGAGCCGATTGCAAAGGTCAGAGCAATGGTGCCGTTGACGTTAACGCCCATGAGCTGAGCCGCGCCCCTGTCCTCGAAACCGCTCTCATGGCGTTGCCCGGGCGGGTTTGTTGATGAAAAAGCATAAGGGCGACCATGATGATGACGGTCACGGCAATGGTGACGATAGCCTCACCCGAAATGGTGAGCCGTCCGTCGAAAAAGCTTGACCGAATCGAGGGGAACCACCGAAGTGAAGTTTTTGGGCTGGGCTCGAAAACGAGAAGGGCAAGGTTCTGAAGCAGGTAGCTGACGCCGATGGCCGTTATGAGAACGGCGAGGGGAGACGCATTTCTCAGCGGCTTATAGGCCACGCGTTCAATGGTCATACCGAGCAGCGTGCAGAAAATAATGGAAATGAGAACCGCAACATAGGGGTTCAAACCGGCGTAGGAGGTGGCCGAGAAAACTATGTATCCGCCGACCATTATTACATCGCCGTGAGCGAAGTTAAGCATTTTGGCAATACCGTAAACCATGGTATAACCGAGGGCGATAACCGCATAAATGCTTCCGAGGCTCAAACCGTTGATAAGATTAGATAAGAAATCAATGTATACACCTCTGTCTGTTTGTCTAATACCAAAGACTTTTTTTTTTATATAAAGGGATTATATCATATTTGCTTTCGGAATACAACGGAAAAGACATAAAAAATTAAAAAAAATTACCGACAGTCAAAATTTCGCTCTCAAGAGGAGAAAAAGTTTATACTGTCGGTATAATTTGGGATAATCCGAGATTTTATCAGCGGCTTACGAAATCAAGGGGTCCTCGACGCTGCCGTTAAGGCGAACCTCAAAATGAAGGTGCGGACCGGTGGAGCGTCCGGTGTTGCCGACGTATCCGATAACCTGACCCGCCGAGACCGACTGGCCGGTGTAGGACGCGACGCTTGACATATGTCCGTAGATTGTGATAAAGCCGTCGCCGTGGTTTATCATGACATAGTTGCCGTATCCGCCGCTGTTCCAACCGGCGTCGATAACCGTGCCGGCTCTTGCGGCGACTATGGGCTGACCGTAGATGTTGCTGCCGGCGATGTCAAGACCGTTGTGGGTTCTTCCCCAACGGGGGCCGACATAGGACGAGATGTAGTAAAATCCGGGGCAGGGCCACACCCATCCGCTTGAATTGGGCTTGGAAATGACGCTTCCCGAGGAATTGCTTCCGCTGTTGTTATTTTATTGTTGTTTGCGGCTGCGGCTGCCGCTGCGGCCTCGGCCTGAATTTTCGCCTCGAATTCGTCGATGGCGGCCGAATATTCGGCAAGCTGATCTTCAAGGCCTGATTTTTGACCCTCAAGGTCGGAAATGACGGAATTGAGCTCCTTCATGCGGTCGCCCAGCTCCTGTCTTTTGGCGTCGACCTCGGCCTTTATGGCGCTGATTTCCTCTTTTCGGCGTTGGCCTGATTTTCAAGTTCTTCAACGGCCGAAATGTCGGATTTAAGCTGTTCCATAATGGCGTTGTCGTGATCGGTGACGCTGGAAAGCAGCTGATCTCTGTAAAGGAAATCGCCGAAATCGTTGGCCGAAAGCAGCACGTTCAGCATGGAATTGTCGCCCGAGACATACATGGCGCGGAGTCTTGTCATAAAGGTCTGTTTTGTGGACTCGAGGTCGGCCTGTTTCTGGGCCTTCTGAGCCTCGATGTCGGCAAGGCGGCTTTCCACCTCAGTGAGCTGGTCGTTGTATATGTCGATTTGCGCCTGGACGTTGTCTATGTCCTCCTGAAGGGCGCTTTTGAGCGCCTCCTGGTCGCTTATGTCGCTTTTAAGGCTGTCTATCTGTTCCTTGACCTTCTGCTGTTTGCTTTCAAAGGTCGTTGATTTTGTCGCGGTAGCTTGCCGCACCGACCGTCATGAGATTGGAAGAAAAGCAGGTCAGAACAAGGGCAAGGGTCAACATGCCCGAAAACAAGCGGCTTTAAAAATTTGTGTTTAGAAGATTGCATTGAACTCGCTCCCTTCGTGTCTTAGATATTTTCCTATTGAAATTGCGCTGCCGAGGGAACCGACCAGGGCGCCCATCACGATAAATCCGCCGAGAAGCTTAAAGGCGAAGGAGGTGAAGGGACAAAGGCTCCGAGCCCGGTAAACGAGCTCATAAGGGTCTGTTCGGCAAGCTTATAGATAAAGTAGAGACAGCCGGTGGAAACGACGCCGGCGATTATACCGAGAAGCATTCCTTCAATTACGAAGGGGTGCGTATAAATCGGTTGGTGGCGCCCACCGCCTTCATAATGTTGATTTCGAGCTTTCTCGTGAACATGGTTATCTTTATGGTGTTGGAAACTATGGCGGGGAGATGATGAGAAGAAGCAGGATAACTCCCGTGCCGATTATGCTTATGGCCGAGCGTATGGAAACGAGCTTGTCCACATAATCGCCGCGCTGGCGGATGATGTCCACACCGCTGACTCCGCGGATTTCCTCCACCGTCTGATTGTATTTTTCAAGGTCGTCAATGGTGACCTGAGCGCCGTCAGGAAGGGATTGTCGTCCTGAAGAATGGCGAAAATCTCTTTATATTCCTCTCCCATGGAGTCCTCCTGAGAGGAAAGTCCGTCCTCTTTGGACACAAACTTGACATCGTTTATGTTGTCGAGATTTTTTATGGCTTCGGAGGCGGCAAGGGCGTCGTCACGGGACATATCGTCCTTGAAAAACACCATGACCACGGCGTTTTGCTGAATTTCCGAAACATAGTTGTCGATGTTGGCCGAAAGGGAAAAAACAATTCCTATCATAAGCATGCAGGCCATGAGCACGCCGGAAGAGGCGATGGACATGAGTCTGTGTGACCAGACGTTTTAAAGCCTTCGGAAAGAAGATAACGGAAGGTTCTGAATTTCATTGACGGTCGCCCTCCTCTCCGGGGGGTTTTGGCTGTCGTCCGACTGTTTTGTAAAGGCGTCGATCGCGTCGGCAAAGGAAAGCAGGGAGTGTGCTCCTCCTCGGGCTGTGCGGGGGGACTTCTTCCTTGGGTTCGGCCGCGGAAAGAGGCGTTTCGCCGTCATTTTTCGGCTTTTCGGGTGCAAATTCGAAACAAAGGGACATAAGGTCATGCTCGCCTGCGTTTTCGATGTCGGGCTGTTTGTCCTCCATGATTATTTCGGAGGGGAATATGTATCGACTCGGCGGCGTCGTGGGTGAACATGGAGGCCTTTTCGGCAATGTCCTCGGGATTTACTATGACCGGCTCTATTTCGTTGTCGGCGACAACCGAACCGCCCTCGATCATTATGACGCGGTGGCCGAAGTCGCGGACGAGATGATGCTCGTGGGTGACCATTATGATGGTGGTGCCGCGCTTGTTAATTTCGTTGAGCAGCGAAACGATTTCATAAGACATATTGGGGTCGACGTTTCCGGTGGGCTCGTCGGCAAGTATCATGGCGGGATTGTTAACGAGGGCACGGGCAAGAGCCACACGCTGCTGTTCACCGCCCGAAAGCTCGGTGGGATAGCATCTGGCCTTTTCGGTGAGGCCCACGATGTTCAGCGTGTAGGAAACTCTGCGGCGTATCTCCCTTTGGAGGCTCCCACTATATGCATGGCAAAGGCCACGTTTTCAAATACCGTTTTATCCTTTATAAGACGGAAATCCTGGAAAACGATGCCCATGGTGCGGCGGGTTTCGGGACATCGCGGGATTTGAGCCGCGACATTTTATAATTTCCAACCACGATTTCGCCTGCGTTGGGCTTTTCCTCGTGCATTATCATTTTTATAAAGGTGCTCTTTCCGGCGCCGGAAGCACCCACCACAAAGACAAATTCGCCCTTGTATATTTTAAGGTTAACGTCGTTTAAGGCGTTGGTTCCGTTGTCATAGGCCTTGTAAACGCCGCGGAATTCTATAAGCGGCGCTTCCGACGGGTTGCTTTTAGGCATTTATTTCACTGTCCTTTTGCTGTATATTTCTATATAATCAATAAAACGTCGGTTACAACTTTGTAACAATAGAATAACACAAAAGCCTCTGTTTGTCAACAGAGGCCTTTTAAATTCAAAATTTATTAACCGCCGCGGTGCAGACGCCGAAAGGGCGAAAATCAATATTTCACGGGGTTTGCGTTGAGATACTTGTTGACCATGAGGGCGATTTTGAAAACGATAGCGTGGTCGAATTCTCTCAGATCGAGACCGGTGAGCTTTTTTGATTTTCTCAAGACGGTATACGCGGGTGTTGCGGTGGACAAAAGCTTTCTCGAGGTTTCGGAAACGTTGAGGTTGTTGTCGAAAAAGCGCTGAATGGTGAAGAGGGTCTCCCTGGTCGAGGCTTTCGATAGAGTCCTTTTAAAGACCTCGCGGAGGAATGACTCGCAAAGGGTGGTGGGAAGCTGATAAATGAGTCTGGCGATACCGAGGCTTTCGCAGCTGACGATGGCCTTTTCGTTGTCAAACACCTTTCCGACCTCAAGGGCGACGTTTGCCTCCTTAAAGGAACGGGCAAGGTCCTTGACGCTGGTAACCTTGGTTCCGATGCCGACGACGGCATGGGTGTAAAATTCGCTGGACAGGGTGTCGACTATTGAGCGGGCAAGGTTTTCCAAGATCCTTAAGCTCGATTTCCTCGGGGACCTCCTTAACAAGGGCAATGTCGGTCTCGTTGATGTTGATGACAAAATCCTTGTGCTTGTCGGGGAAAAGCTTCTGAACCACTTCATAAACCGAAACGTCGTTGCGGCTTACGATGCGGATGAGCATGACAACGCGGGAAATTTCGAAACGAAATGAAGCTCGCGGGACTTAAGATAAATGTCGCCCGGGAGAATGTTGTCGAGAATGACGTTTTGATAAAGTTGGCACGGTCGTGCTTTTCGTCATAATACTGTTTAATGGAGGAAAGCAGACGGAAAGCAGAGAGGCGTATTTTTGCGGCCTGTGCGTCGTTGCCCTCGATGCAGACGATATATTCGTTGTGACCCATGGTGCCGAAACCGAAATAGGTGCAGTTTCCGATAACCACCGGGACTTCGGAAACCGAAACCTCGAAATCAATTTTCGCAGCCTCTCCGACGTTGGAAAGCTCGCTGCTTGCGATAACGGTAGGGTCTCGTCCAAAATGCTTATGGTGCGCTCGATGGACTGGCTCATCTGATGAACTATTCCCTGAAAAAGTCTGTTTGACATAAACTATCTTCTCCTTGTCCCTGCCAATAAAATGACGATTTTTAATCTCTATACCTTTAGACATTATACATAATACACAACTTGAGAAAATTTTTCAAGTCTTTTGGCCGAAAAATTGTGATTTTTTTTGCCGATAAGCTCATAAAATCGCGGTCGGCGGTGCAAAGCGGCGGCAAAGGCCGAAAATCGGTCTTAAAATCGAGGGCAAAATAAAATGTATTGATAAACCGACGGGAAAATGATATAATGAAGGTGATTTTATGATATGTTTTTCGAAAGCGTACTGCTTAAGGAGGAGAAGAACCTTGGAAAAGCTGACGGCCTTTATCACCTCAGGCGGCTTTGTGGGCAGTCTCGTCGTTATCGCCCTGACCGCCCTTGTCATTATGCTGCTCAAGAAGCTTAAAAGAGCTATATATCGAGAGACGGCGTCGACGGCAAAAGGAAACAAACGCAAGGTTCATCTTTTCCATTGCAAGATATGTGGTTTTCTCATCGCCTTTATAACCGTTCTGCAAATCAACGGGGTCAATGTTTCGGCTCTCGTGACCGGCCTCGGAATTGTCGGAATCGTCGTCGGATTCGCCCTTCAGGATGTGCTCAAGGATTTCGTCATGGGAAACAATATCATGCTCGACCATTTCTTTGTGGTGGGAGACGTTGTCAAATACGGAAATGTCACCGGAAAGATTGTTTCCTTCAACATAAAGGTCACCCATATTCTCGACATCGACACGGGGAATTTTTTGACGGTCAGCAACCGAAATATTTCGAAATGACGGTGCTTTCAAACTGGCGGGACATAAATATCCCCGCTCCTATGAGCAGAGCGCCGAGCGCATGAGAAAAATCATGAATGAAATATGCGCCGCGGCGAAAAAATTCGAGCATGTGGAAAAATGCGAGTTTCTCGGCACAAACAATTTTGGAAAAAGCAGCATAGATTATCTCGCAGAGTTAAGCTGCCCCGCCGAATTTTTCAAACAAACGCGAAGAGAAATCCTCGGCGCGGTTCAGGATATACGCAAGAGAGGGTATTTCGGTTCCCTACAATCCGGGCTTGACGTTCATTTGGACGGTCGGGCCGACCGAAGCATTTGAAAAGGTAAGGTTTATGGCAGAGGTAAAAAGGCATTTAAGGCGCTGAGATTTACGGAAAAGGCGGGAGACATAAACGAGCTTGTGTGTCCGCCCTATGACATCATAAGCGATTCACAGCGGAAAGAATATCTTGAGAAAAATCCCGACAACATCATCCGCCTTGAGCTGCCGCGGGGAGGGCGCCGACCCTTATGCCGAGGCGGCAAAGGTGCTGGTGCATGGAAAGAAGGACGGCATACTTAAAAAGGATTCGGAAAAGGCGCTTTATATTTATGAAATAGAATTCGAAGCGGGCGGCGAAAAAAAAGAAGGTTTCGGGACTTGTTTTCAAGAGTAAAGCTCGAGGAATTTTCCAAAGGAGTGGTTCTGCCCCACGAGCAGACCCTTTCAAAGGCCAAGGAGGACAGGCTTAACCTCATGAAGGCCACAAACTGCAATTTCAGCCAGATTTATTCCCTTTATATCGACGGGGAAAAATCTTTTCTCTTTGCGAAATGCAGAAAAAGCGCCCGCCGACGTGACGGCAACCGACGGCGACGGTCTTAGCCATCGTCTTTTGGATCGTCACCGACCCCGAGTTTATTTCGGCCGTCGAAAAGGGCTTTGAGGACAAAAAGCTTTACATTGCCGACGGTCACCACCGCTATGAGACGGCTCTCAACTATCGCAATTATCTGCGGGAGAAGGGCGAGGCCGACGAAAACAGCGAATATATAATGATGTTTCTTGCCGATATGGAGCAGGACGGGCTTGTCGTGCTGCCTACACACCGAATCGTGAGGGGACTTGAGCATTTTGACAGGGACGAGCTTCTCGGCTCCTGCTCGGACAATTTTGAGATTTTCAAAAACGTTTCCGACGGTCAGATGCGCGAGGGCATGAAAAAAAGCATATAAAGGACGGAATCGCGGCCTTTGGGCTCTATACCGCCGGCTGCTATGATTTGCTCGTTTCAAAGCTTACGGCCGTTCCCGAGTCGGAAGGCGAGGGGCAGCTATTCCCTCCGCTCTCTTGACGTGGCGGTGCTTCACACCCTTATTCTTGAAAAGAAGCTCGGCATCGACAAGGAAAACATGGCAAAAGCAGATAAACCTGACGTATACAAGGGATGAAAGCAGGGGCCGTCGGCGAGGTGGACGGCGGAAGAGCTCGGTGCGCATTTATCTTGAATCCCACCAAGGTCGAGGAGATAAAGGACGTGGCTCTCGACGGCGAAAAAATGCCGCAAAAGTCCACATATTTCTATCCCAAGCTCATAACCGGCCTTGTTATGAATTCCCTTGATTAAAAAAATTGAAAAAAAGACTTGCATTTTGGTTCAAAGTCTGTTATTATAGTTTGCACGATGTTATTTTATGAAAGTTTAAGGAGGTGCAGAGTATGGCAAAATGCGATATTTGCGGCAAAGGCGTAACCTTTCGGAATCAAGGTTTCCCACTCCCCACAGGAGATCCAACCGTGCTTGGAAGCCCAATGTACAGCGTGTTAAGGCAATCGTGGACGGTACTCCGTGCCGGATCAACGCCTGCACCCGTTGCCTGCGTTCCGGTAAGGTAACCCAGAGCTATATAACCTATGCACAAACAAAAACACAGCTTTTTTGGGACTGCGTTCCCGAGCGGCTGTGTTTTTTGTTTTTTGTCATGTTTTTAATTGACCTTTAATGTAAATGAGTTATAATAATATACTGTGAAATTATAAGTGCATCTGCGCACTTTTTTCGGGAGGCGGACAGCTTTGAATATATTGGCCGTGGGCGATGTGGTCGGCAAGTCCGGCTGCGAATTTTTAAGAAAAAAGCTGCCCGAGCTCAAACGCAGATATTCCGTCGACGTGACAATTGTGAACGGGGAAAATTCCGCCGAAGGAAACGGCATTACCCCCTTTTCGGCCGACAGCATTTTTGCAAGCGGCGCCGACGTCATAACCGGCGGCAATCACACCTTCCGCAGACGGGAAATTTACGACGTTCTCGAGCAAAATCCCTTTTTGCTCCGCCCGGCGAATTTTTTCCGTCCTCCGCCCCGGGGAGCGGGCTGTGCGTGGTTGACAAGGGAGCCTATAAGCTTGCCGTCATAAACATAATGGGGCAGGCGTATATGTCCCCCGGTTCTCGAGTCGCCCTTCGACACGGCCGACCGTCTCATAAAAGAGGCCGAAGAGGAAAACTGTAAAATCAAAATTGTGGATTTTTCACGCCGAGGCTACGGGGGAAAAGATGTCCCTGCCTATTATCTCGACGGGCGGGTGACGGCGGTGCTCGGCACCCACACCCATGTTCCCACCGCAGACCTTAAAATTATGAGCGGCGGCGAGGCCTTTATTTCCGACCTCGGCATGACCGGGCCCGAACATTCGGTGCTGGGAGTCCGTCCCGAGCTGACGGTGGCCATGATGAAGGATAAGCTGCCGGTGAGATTTTTGACGGCCGAGGAGACTGTTTCCTTTGCGGAGCTCTGCTGGAGGTCGACAAATCAATGGAAAAACCGTGAGCGCACGGCAGATTATTGTCAGATAGGTGATATTATGATTATAAAGAAATTTGTTGCAAGCGAATGCGGAGCGGTTCTCGACAGCGACGTTAAAAACGGCGGCGGAACCGACGATACCGCCGTTTTACAGGGAATTCTCGACATGGCGCAAAAGGACGGGGTGGGGGTTCACCTCGTTATGGACGGCGCCGCTCTCATAACCGGACTTGAGGTCTATTCAAACACGACAATTGAGTGTCCTTCAAAGTCCTGCGGATTTTTCCTTGCAAACGGTTCCGACTGCGCCCTTTTCACCAACGCGAGAAAAACGTCGGGCCCCTATGAGCGGGAAAAATGCTTTGACATTATAGAGGACGAAAACATAATTTTCGAGGGCGGAACATACAATCACAACTGCCGCGGACAAAAGCATGACGTCGAAAGACCCGACGGAGGTTTTTCCTTTACGGTGGCCTTTTGTTTTCGAGGGCGTGAGAAACCTTTCCATGAGAAATCTCGACATCGTCGACCAGCGCACCTTCACCGGGCTTTTCAAACTGGGAGCGGGTGTGCGTCGAGAATGTTCACATCGGCCTTCCAAACAAAAAGCACTATGAAAATCAGGACGGACTCCATTTCTTCGGTCCGGGAAGGTATCTCGGCATACACACAATCTCGGCGGCGACGCGGGCGACGATTTTCTCGCCCTTGCCCCCCGACGAGGCCGACGGTGTGTCCGACATTTCCGACGTCATGATCGACGGAATTCATCTTGAGGACGCCGACCAGGGAATAAGAATGCTTGTTCGCCGCGATGGCCGTCTTGACAGAGTGACCGTTAAAAACGTGGACGGGACCTACCGCTCCTTCGGATTTTTCATAAATCCCTTTTTCCCCGACGGGTAACAAAGCAGGGCGGTTTCGGGGACATTGTTTTCGATACGGTGAATCTCCACCAGACCGAGGCCGACTATACCTACACCGACAATTTCCTCTTCCGTATAGGCGGAAACGTCGACCACATCACCCTGAGAAATATTTATTCGATAAATCCGAACGACGCCCGACCCGTTTTGCAGCTCGGCTGGCAGGCCGAGGACGATTCACATGTTACCGAGCAAAACAAAAACCTCGGTGGGAAGCCTGCTCATAGACGGCCTTGAGGTGCTGCAAAACGACGGAGTTTGTTCGGGCATGAATTTCATCGAAATCAAAAAAGCAAAAATAAACCGCCTGACCGTGCGAAACGCCGACATTGTCAGAAATGAAAATGTGTCGGGCGGCAATCTTATTAAGCTTTGCGACGGCGTCGAAATAAACAAGTTGAGACTTTTTTTCGACATTGACGCCGACGGCCTCGACGGGCTTGTTTGCGGAGAGGGAAAATATCAAGGCTTGCAGAGGACAACGTAAATCTTTAAATCCGACAAATTTTAAAATAAAAAGGAGGGGCGGTCCGTGAAAAAACAATAAAGCTTTTGGCTGTTTTGTCGGCTGTTCTGCTCCTTTCGGGCTGCAGCGCCAAGGGGCTTTCTCCCGAAAGCACCATAAAAGGCGCCGGGAGCCACCGGCTATTATGCCGGCGTTCAAAAGGCGCTTGAACAGGCGGTGGGCAAGGATATTGTGCTTAAATATCCTCTTGTCAACGGCCGCCGCTCGGCCTTTTGCTCGGGGGACTTCAACGGCAGCGGCAAGGACGAGGTGCTTGCCTTTTTATCAGCAAAAGGGAGAGGCTGCGGTCACAAGAATGAACCTGCTCTCCTGGGACAACGGCAAATGGAGCTCGGTTCAGGACATCGACCCCTCGGGCAAGGAACTGCTGACCGCCGACACCTCCGACCTTGACCTTGACGGAAATTTCGAAATTCTCACCGGCTCGCAGGTTTCCACCGCAAAAACCAACCAGCTTTGCATATACAAAATGGAAAACGGCGGGCTTATACAGCGGGCCGACGAAACCTATAACGCATACACGGTTTGCGACATCGACAACGACGGCCGCGACGACGTGGGAATAGCCCTTATAGACAGCGAAAAGAAGCAGTCGAGCCTCACATTCAATGATTTTGAAAACAACGATTTTAAAACCGTTTCCCACATAATGCTCGACGGCGGAGTGACCGAATATACAAATGTTCAGACCTCAAAGGTCGACGGCAAAAACGCCGTCTATCTCGACGGGCTTAAATCCTCCGACACGCTCATAACCGAGGTCGTTTACACCGAAAACGGTGTTCTATACAATCCCTTTTCCGCGGATGAGTCGGCCGAAAACACCGTGACGGCCAGGAAAAACGGCCGCAAATGCAAAGACCTTAACGGCGACGGAAAAATCGAAATCCCGCTGACCGTTCCGCTTCCCGGTTACGATTCTACCCTTTTGAGAACCGATTGGTCGACCTATGAAAACGGGGGAATTTAAGTCGGTCATGTCGGCGTGGTACTGCGTCGGCGAGGGCTATTACCTTGTTTTCGAGGATTCCTGGAAGGACAGCGTGACGGTTATTTTCGACCCCGAAATGGGAACGGCGGTTTTCTGCGAATGGGATAAGGACGGCAAGGCGGTCGGAAACGAGCTTTTCCGTATCGAGACCTTTGAAACCGAAAAATTTGACCGTCAGGCGGGATATATTTCCCTTGCCTCCTCCGACCAAACTACCTTTGCGGTGAAATTTTCCGATTATGAGGGACCCTTTTCGGTGTCCTTCGAAAGGCTTAAAAACAACTTCAGATTTATTGTGGACTGAATTTAAGGAGCATAAAGAACATGAAAAAATTCTTGTATGTGAAGATGAAGCGGCAATCAGGGAGTTTGTGGTGCTCAATCTGCAAAGGCGGGCTTTGAGGTTTGCGAGGCCGAAACCGGCGAGGACGCCGTTGAGCTTTTGAAAAGCAGGGGACTTTGACGTTGCTCTGCTCGACCTTATGCTTCCCGGAATAGACGGCATAGAGGTGTGCAAGCGGCTTCGCCTTAAAAGCGACAGAATAGGCATCATAATGCTGACCGCAAGGACCCAGGAGGCCGACAAGATAAACGGCCTTTCAAGCGGTGCCGACGATTATATGACCAAGCCCTTCAGCCCTCCGAGCTTGTGGCGCGGGTCAATTCCCTCTGCCGAAGAATGGGGTGGGCAGCGCCAAAAAAGGTTGAGGAGGACGGCCTTTCTCACGGGGGCTACACCCTCAACATACGCAAAGATGCCTTGAAACCCCGAGGGCAGAGACATTGAGCTGACTCAGGTGGAGTTTCACATAATGGAATATCTTTTTTTCAAACTACGGTCAGCCCATCGACCGCTCCAAAATCCTCCACAAGGTGTGGTGGCGACGAATATTACGGTGAGGAAAAAATCGTCGACGTGAATATCAGACGGCTGCGCATGAAGATAGAGGAAGAACCCTCCGAGCCCAAACACATAATAACCGTGTGGGGCAGAGGATATAAGTGGATAAGCTGACAGCCGGCAAATAAGAAAAAAAAGGGAAAGGAGACCGTCCGGTGGCAAAGAAAATCAAAAAATGAGATCGCAGGGTCTTGCAAGGCGCTGGGCGACCAACATTCTGAGCGTTACGGCCGCAATTCTCGTGGTGGTGGAAAGCGTTTTATATTTGTTGTTCACGAATATTATTTTTCCACCGTCAGACAGTATCTGAACAACAAAATGTCGGCCATTTCCACCTCCTTTTTCGGCCTATGCCTCCGGCTCGTATACCGATTTTGAAAACGGTGCGAGACAGTATGTCGAAAGCTTCGGCGAGCGTGACAAAATGGAGGTGCAGGTGCTTAATTCCTCGGGAAACGTGGTCATGTCCACAAACGGTTTTATGCCGGAGAAAAGCGAGGATTATAAGGGAGGCTGCCGCACAGAGCGACGGCGTTTCCTTTGGCAGGGGCGCCTTTCCAGCGGCGAAAAGGTCATGGCGGCCACCACGCTTATAAAGTCAAAGCAAAGCAACGACATCACCCTCGGCGGGTGCGAATAGTCGTTTCGCTGACCGATACCTCCTTTCAGTTCAACATAATCATGTGGATCGGAATTGTGGTCGGGCTGGCGCTTTTCCTTTGTGACCGTGCTGTCGGGAACCTACTTCATTCGCTCCATAGTAAACCCAATTGCGGGCATAAACAAAACCGCCCGTCAGATAGCGGCGGGGGATTTCGACGCCAGAATCGAGCCGTCGGAAAAGCAGCGGGACGACGAAATCAGCCGTCTCGGCGAAACCATAAACTACATGGCGAGCGAGCTCGGTTCCACCGAAAAAATGAAAAACGAGTTTATTTCCTCGGTCTCCCATGAGCTGAGAACGCCGCTGACCGCCATAAAGGGCTGGGGCGAAACCGTGCTTTTCTCAATTGACGACCCCACCATAACCAAAAAGGGAATCGACGTCATTATAAGCGAGTCGGAGCGCCTTTCGGTTATTGTGGAGGATCTTTTGGACTTTTCCCGTATGCAGAGCGGAAACCTTAAATACAACATGGTTCCCTGCGACATTGTGGCCGAGGTGTCGGAAGCGGTCATGACGCTGACCGACACGGCAAGGAAACAGGGCGTTTTTCTCGAATATACCGAGCCGGAGGTCATGCCCACCGTGGTGGCCGATCCCGGACGTATGCAGCAGGTTTTTGTCAATATAATAAGCAATTCTCTTAAATACACCTCCAAGGGCGGTCACATTTTGGTGGACGTCAAGGAGGAAATCGGATATGTGCTGATTATGGTCAGCGACAACGGCAGAGGTATCCCCGAGGCAGACCTCGACAAGGTCAAGCAGAAGTTTTACAAGGCCGAGGGCTCGGTGAGGGGTTCGGGAATAGGACTTGCTCTTTTGCCGACGAAATAGTTAAAAAATCACGGAGGCAGACTTGAAATTTCAAGTACCGAAAACATCGGCACCACCGTTTCCATTATGCTTCCCATTAAACCCAAAAACGATCAAAACTGAAAGGAAACATCAAATGAGCGATAAAAGGTCTGTAAAATGACTTCCATCGGCGGTCAGGCGCTGCTCGAGGGCATTATGATGAAAGGCCCCCACAAAACCGTCATGGCCACCCGCCTTCCCGACAAAACCATTGACATTGAGGAGCTTCCCGAAAACACGCGAGGGATAAATTTAAGCCCTTCGGATGGCCGATAATAAGGGGTTCGGTGAACATGATCGAATCGCTGATTACCGGCTATAAGGCGCTGATGAAATCGGCCGAAAAGCTCGGAATAGACGAGGACGACGAAGAGGTAAAGGAAAGCTGGCTTTACAGGGTGTTCGGCGAAAAGCTCATGGCCGTTATCGGCGGAATTGCGGGCGTGCTCGGAGTCGCCCTTGCGCTGCTGCTGTTTATGTGGCTTCCCACCGTCGTTTTCAATTTGGTGAACGGTATAGTCACCCCCGGCGTTTCGCTTTCCTTCCCCGTAAAGGCTGTAGAGGGCGGAATTCTTGATTCATGGAAGGGCGTTTTTGAGGGAGTGCTCAAGATAATAATCTTCCTCGGATATATTGCGCTCACCGCTCTTATGAAGGACATTAAACGTACATATATGTATCACGGAGCCGAGCATAAGTCGATTTTTTGCTATGAAAAGGGTCTGCCGCTGACGGTGGAAAACGTCAGAAAACAGATAAGATTTCATCCCCGCTGCGGAACCTCTTTCCTTGTGCTGGTGCTTGTGGTCAGCATTTTGGTGTCAAGTCTTGTGCTGAAAATCTTCCTGACGCTCAAAACCGTGACATGGCTTTGGATGATTGTGAAAATACTGCTTATCCCCGTTATTATGGGTTTCGGATATGAGCTTATCCGTTTTTGCGGAAAGCACGACAACCTGCTTTCGAAAATCGTGTCGGCGCCCGGGCTTTGGGTTCAGCGCCTTACCACCAAGGAGCCGGAGGACGATATGATAGAGGTGGCAATTGCCGCGCTGACCGAGGTCATTCCCGAAAATCCCGAGGACGACGTATGGGGCAAATGACCCTTCTGCAGCTTGAAAGGCTGGGTGAAAGAGAGCTTTCTAAGGTGACCGACAGCCCGAGGCTGGAGGCTTGTGAGCTTGTGTGCAAGGCTGCGGGGATTGAAAAGGAACGACTGATTTTCGAAAAATCACGCACTATAACAAAGGGGCAGGAAAAGCCTTTGACGAGCTTTTAAAAGAAGGCTCGGCGGCGAACCGCTGCAGTATATCCTCGGCTTTTTGGGAGTTTTATTCCCTTGAATTTTTTGTGGGCGAGGGCGTGCTCATTCCAAGGGCCGACACCGAAACCTTGGTGGACAAGGGACTTGAATTTGCAAGGAACATAGAACATCCGAAAAATTCTCGACCTTTGCTGCGGAAGCGGCTGCGTGGGCATAGCGATTTGCAAAAAATCTCAAAAACGCAAGCCTCACTTCGGCCGACCTTTTTGAAAAGCCGCTTTATTATACCGAAAAACGCAAAGAAAAACGGCGTTGATAATATAAAAATCGTAAAAACAAATGTTTTTGAAAAACCGAAAATCACCGAAAAATTCGACCTTATCGTCTCAAACCCGCCTTATATAAAAAGCGGCGTAATCCCGACCCTCTCAAGGGAGGTGGCAAGGGAACCGCGGCAGGCCCTTGACGGCGGAGCCGACGGCCTTGATTTTTACAGGGCGATATGCGAAAACTATGTTCCTCTGCTCAGCGGCGGAGGAATGCTTGCCGTCGAAATCGGCTTTGATCAAAAGGAAGAGGTAACCGAAATTTTCGGCAGATATTTTAAAAATGTAAATTGTGCGGCCGACCTTGCGGGAAACGACCGGGCGGTCACAGGAACAAATAAACAAGAAGAGAGGTAAAAACAATGGCAGAAAAAAGCTTGACAAAAGGCCGAGGATCGCGCCAAGGCGCTTGAAACGGCGCTTACCCAAATCGAAAAGGATTTCGGAAAGGGTGCGGTAATGCGCCTCGGGCAAAAACACCGCCATGAACGTGGAAGCCATTTCCACGGGTTCTCTTTCCCTTGACATGGCTCTCGGTATAGGCGGCCTTCCCAAAGGAAGAATAGTTGAAATATACGGACCGGAATCCTCAGGTAAGACCACCATTGCCCTTCACGTTGTGGCCGAGTCGCAGAAAAAGGGCGGAACCGCCGCATTTATCGACGTTGAGCACGCTCTCGACCCGGTTTACGCCGCGGCTCTCGGAATAGACATTGATTCGCTGCTTGTTTCCCAGCCCGATGCGGGCGAGGACGCCATTTGAAATCGCCGAGGCTCTCGTGCGTTCGGGTGCCGTCGACGTTGTGGTGGTCGACTCGGTTGCGGCGCTTGTGCCCAAGGCCGAAATAGAGGGAAGTATGGGCGACAGCCACATGGGACTTCAGGCCCGCCTTATGTCCCAGGCTCTCCGAAAGCTCAACGGCGCCATTTCCCGCACCAACTGTATCGTTATTTTCATAAATCAGCTGCGCGATAAAATCGGCGTTATGTTCGGCAGCCCCGAAACTACAACCGGCGGTAAGGCTCTTAAATATTACGCCTCGGTCCGCATCGACATACGCAGGGTCGAGACCCTTAAAAACGGTTCCGAAATGATAGGCTCGCACACCCGCGCAAAGGTTGTTAAAAATAAGGTTGCTCCCCCCTTTAAGGAGGGCGAATTTGACATTATGTACGGCGAAGGTATTTCCAAGGAGGAGAAATTCTCGACCTCGGCGTCAAGGCCGGTCTTGTCCAAAAAAGCGGCGCATGGTTTTCCCTATAACGGCGAGCGCATAGGACAGGGCAGAGAAAACACCAAGAAATATCTGCGTGAAAATCCCGCCGTTGCCGAAGAACTTGAGGCCAAAATCAGAGCCACATCGGCAGACGTGCTGCTCAAAAAAAAGCCCCCAAAGGGCAAAAGGGCGCCGCCGCCGAACCCGCTCCCGAACCCGCCGTAAAGGCCGAGCCGGAGGAAAAGGCCGAAAAGCCCGCCCCTAAGGTTGACATTGACGTGACGGTCGACTGATGAAAATAACCGCATTAAGCAAACGCCGCCACCGCCTCACCGCCGTTTATTTCGGTGATTTTGCGAAACGGTGGATACCGAAACGCTGCTGCTTTCCGGGCTTCGGGAGGGCAGCGAGGTGTCGGAAGAGGAGTGGCAGAGCCTTAAAGAGACCGCCGAGCAAAAACAGAGCCTATGAAAAGGCGCTCTATCTTCTCGAATACCGTGCTCACACCAAAAGCGAGCTTTTCACAAAGCTGCGCACGGCTTTTCCCTCCGAGGTCTGCGAACACGCTCTTTGCCGTATTGAGCGGCTCGGTCTTTGCGACGACGAGGCATTCGCAAGGGATTTTGCCGACGAGCTTTTTAACCGAAAGGGATTCGGAAAGCGCCGCGTGGCCTTCGAGCTTCAAAAAAAGGGCGTCGACAGGGACATTATCGACGAGGTGCTTTGCGAGTATGAGGACAGCGACCCGGTCGAGGCAATTGCGGCCGTTATAAACAAAAATACAGTCCGCTCCCCGAGGACGATAAAAAATTCAGCGTGTTTACGCCGCTCTTGCCCGCATGGGATACGGCTACCGAGATATTAAGGCTGCCGTCGAGCGGGTTAAAACGGGGAATAAGTTTAAGAGGTAAAAAATGATAAAGATCGGAATGGCATCGCTGGGATGCCCGAAAAATCAGGTTGACGCCGAAATGATTCTTTCAAAGCTCAAGGACAAGGGCTATGAAATAACCCCCTATGAGCAGGAGGCGCAGGTCATAATTGTCAACACCTGCGGATTTATCGAATCGGCCAAACAGGAGAGCATTAACACCGTTCTCGAGCTTGCCGAGCTTAAAAAAGACCGGAAAGCTCAAATGCCTGATCGTTACGGGCTGTCTTGCCGAGCGGTACAGGGAACAACAAGAACAAATTCCCGAAATCGACACCGTTGTAAGCATTGGGCGAAACGACGAAATCGCCGACATAATCGAAAAATCTCTCGGCGGGCAAAGGACGATTGCTTCGAGAAAAGGAAAATCTTCCCCTTTGCGGCGGAAGGGTGCTCATAAGCGAGCCTTATTTTGCTTATATTAAAATAGCCGAAGGGTGTAACAACCGATGTACCTATTGCGCCATTCCCTCCATTCGCGGGCGGCTTCGCAGCCGAACCGTCGAGTCGGTGGTCGAGGAGGCAAAAACGCTTGCTCAAAAAAGGGTGTTAAGGAGCTTATCGTGGTGGCTCAGGACACCACCCGCTACGGCGAGGACATTTACGGCGAATGCAGGCTTTCTCAGCTGCTGACCGAACTTTGTAAAATCGACGGCATACATTGGATACGGCTGCTTTATGCCTATCCCGACCGACTGACCGACGACATAATCGACGTCATGGCGAGAGAGCCGAAGATAGTCAAATACATCGACCTGCCCATTCAGCATTGCTGCGGCGAGGTGCTTTCCCGCATGAACCGACCGGGCGACAGAGAAAGTCTTGAAAAGACGATTGAAAAGCTCAGGAAAAAATCCCCGGCATAACCGTAAGAACCACCCTTATCGCAGGTTTCCCCGGCGAGACCGAGGAGCAGTTCTGCGCTCTTTCGGATTTTGTCAAAAAATGCGGTTCGAACGGCTCGGCTGCTTTGCCTATTCGGCCGAGGAGGGACTCCCGCAGCCGAGTTTGACAACCAGCTTTCCGAGCAGGAAAAGAACAAAAGAGCCGAAATAATCATGGACAGACAAGCCGTCATTTCCGACGAGCTGTCCGAGCAAAAAGGTGGGGCAGAGCGTGGAGGTCCTTGTCGAGGGCTATGACACCTACATAAAGCATTTCTACGGCCGAACCCCCGCCGACGCTCCCGACATCGACTGTAAAATTTTCTTCAAATCAAAGAACAAGCCGTCCCCCGGGGATTTTGTGAAGGTTCGGGTGACAGACGTGCTTGACATGGATCTTTTAGGGGAGGAAGAAGCTTGAGCCAAGGTAAAATCAATCTTCCAAATCGCCTGACCCTCGGAAGAATCGCAGCGGTTCCGATTTTTCTGCTGCTGCTTTTGCTGAATTTTCCGTTTCATTATTTTGCCGCTCTTGCGGTTTTTGTCGCGGCCTCGCTGACCGACCTTTTTGACGGAAAAATCGCCCGTTCGAGAGGGCTTATAACCGATTTCGGAAAATTTCTCGACCCCATTGCGGATAAGATGCTGACCACCGCCGCATTTCTCGGCTTTATGAGTCTCGGAATAGGCTTCGGCACCGTTTGGATAACCCTTATAATTCTCATGAGAGAGTTTTCGGTCAGTTCCATACGCATGATCGCCGCCGCCTCGGGAAAGGTGGTCGCCGCCGACAAATGGGGCAAAATAAAGACCGTTATGCAAATGGTCGGCATAATAATGGCGCTTGCCTTTGAGGGCTTTATCGCCGTCATTCCGTGGCCTGCGCTCGTTTCCGACGTTCTGAGAATTATCTACAACATTGTGCTGTGGACGTCGGCTGTGCTGACCGTTTTTTCGGGAGTCAATTACCTTGTAAAGAACAAGGCCTTTGTCGACCCCAATAAATAAAAAGGTGAATTTATGTTTGACAGACTTAAAGAAGATATAAATGCCGTCAAGGCGAGAGACCCGGCGGCACGTTCCTCTTTGGAAATATTTTTTCTCTATCCGGGGCTGCGCGCCGTCCGTATGCACAGAAGAGCCAACTTCTTCTACCGCCACGGGCATAAGTTTATCGCCCGATACATTTCCCCAAAAGGCGGTTCGCAAAACCGGTATAGAAATACATCCCGCCGCCACCATCGGAAAACGTCTTTTCATCGACCACGGAACCGGTGTTGTTATCGGCGAAACGGCCGTGATCGGCGACGACGTGACCATATATCAGGGCGTTACCCTCGGCGGAACCGGTCACGACACCGGCAAACGCCACCCAACCATCGGAAACGGCGTGCTCATCGGCTCGGGCGCCAAGGTGCTCGGTCCCTTCAAGGTGGGGGACAATTCCCGCATCGCCGCGGGTGCGGTGGTTTTGAACGAAATCCCCCGACAGCACCGCCGTCGGCGTCCCTGCGAGAGTTGTGCGCCAGGGCGGGGTCAAAATCTGCGAGAGCCTCGATCAGGTTCACATTCCCGACCCGGTGGCGCAGAAAATCTGTATGCTCGAGTCAAAGCTTTACTATATGGAAAAAAGCTTGAAAAGCTGAGCTCTTCGGAGGAAGAAAATGATTACCGACGTTTTTTTTCGATCTTGACGGCACGCTGACAAATCCCATGACCGGCATTACAAAGTCGGTTCAATATGCTCTCAAAAGCTTCGGCATCGACGTTAAGGACAACCGCGAGCTGACCTTTTTATCGGTCCTCCTTTAGGTGAAACCTTTATGAAGTATTACGGCTTTTTCGGAGAAGCAGGCCGAGCGGGCGGTGGAAAAATACCGCGAATATTTTGCCCCCGACGGGCATTTTCGAAAACGAGGTCTATCCCGGCACCGAGCATATGCTAAGCAGCCTTAAAGACGCCGGAAAGCGACTCTTTATCGCCACCGGAAAGCCCACGGTCTTTTCAAAAAAATACTCGAGCATTTCGGGCTTGACGGTTATTTTACCGACGTTTACGGTATCGGAATGTCGGAGCTGCACAAGACCAAAGCCGAAACCCTTAACGCGCTTATGACCGATTATAATGCCTGCAAAGAGAGCTCAGTCATGGTGGGCGACCGCATTTTCGACATTGACGCCGGGAAGAAATGCGGAATAAAAACCGTCGGAGTCAGCTTTGGGTTTGCCGAAAAAGGCGAGCTTGAAAAAGGTGCCGACCATATCGTGAAAAATACGGCCGAGCTTGAGGCTCTGCTTATGAAATTATAGAGAGGAAGGAATTTATGAAAATTTTCAACACTCTGACAAGGGAAAAACAGGAGTTTGTCCCCATAACCGAGGGAGAGGCCAAGATTTATGCCTGCGGCCCCACGGTTTACAACTATATCCACATCGGAAACGCCCGTCCCCTTTGCGTTTTCGACGTGCTGAGGCGTTATCTTGAGTGGAGAGGCTATGAGGTCAATTTTGTTCAGAACTTTACCGACATCGACGATAAGCTCATAAAAAGGCAAACGAGGAGGGCATAACCGTCAAGAGGAGGTTGCCGAGCGGTATATAAAGGAATTCTGGATCGACGCAGAGGGTCTTAATGTCAGAAAGGCCACCGTTCATCCGAGAGCCACCGAAAATATCGACGAGATAATTCACATAATTTCCGCCCTTGTGGAAAAAGGGCTATGCCTATCCTTCGGGGGGCGACGTGTATTTCCGCGCCGAGAAATTTGCGGGTTACGGAAAGCTTTCCCACCAGCCCCTCGACGAGCTTAAGGAGGGGGCAAGCGAGCGCGGCGCTTCGGCCGAGCAAAAAGGAAAGCCCCATGGATTTCACCCTTTGGAAGGCCGCAAAAGAGGGAGAACCCTTTTTGGGAGTCGCCTTGGGGTAAGGGCCGTCCCGGCTGGCACATCGAGTGCTCGGCCATGTCGGGAAAATATCTCGGCAAGACCATCGATATTCATTGCGGCGGTCAGGACCTTATCTTCCCTCATCACGAAAATGAAATTGCCCAGTCGGAATGCGCCAACGGCTGTGAATTTTCCCACTACTGGATGCACAACGGTTATATAAACGTCGACAACCGCAAGATGTCGAAATCCCTCGGAAATTTCTTCACGGTGCGTGACGTGGCCGCAAAATACGGCTATGAGCCGATACGCTATCTTATGATTTCCTCTCGGTACAGAAGTCCCATAAATTACAGCGTCGATATTATCGAGGCCAATGTCAGATCGCTTGAGCGCCTTTATTCCTGCCGCGACAGCATGGAGTTTGCCGAGAAAAACGCCTCCTGCGCCAATCTTCGGGAGGGCGAGGCCGAGGTTATAAAGACCTTTGACGGCCGCAGAGAGCAATTTATAAAGGCCATGGACGACGACCTTAACACCGCGGACGGTCTTTCGGCGCTTTTCGAGCTTGTGCGCGACATAAACACCGCCTTGAGAAACGACCCCTCTGCCGAGCTTTGCAAAATCGCAAAGGAACGCTTTTTCGAGCTTGCCGACGTGCTCGGTCTTGTTTATGAGAAAAAGGGCGGGGACGACCTTGACGCGCAGGTGGAAAGCCTTATCGAGCAGCGCACCGCCGCGAGAAAGGCAAAGGATTTTGCCACGGCCGACGCAATCCGCGACAAGCTTAAGGAAATGGGCATAATTCTTGAGGACACCCCGCAGGGAATAAAATGGCACAAGGCATAAGGCATTGCCAAAGGCCCTTATAAATAAAATTTAACAAAAATGACCCGACCTTGCAAAGGTCGGGTCTGCTTTTTTCATACAGAAAAGCCCGTCCGAGTAATCGGACGGGTTTAAGTTTAATGACTACATTACATAGGAATGTAGTCGCCGTTCTGAATCTTCATGGCGTTAGGAGACTTGTTAACCGAACCGTCGGCGGCAAAGGTGATTCCGTCGCCGGTGAGTCCGTCATAGGTAACCTTAACGATTTCGGCTTTAAGGATTTCGCAAACGTCGGAAACGCTCATGTCGGCGGTGACATTGCCGTTCTTCATGCACTCGGCAAGAATGTAGATGGCGTCATAGGCGTCGGCAGCGAACTGGTTGGGGGTATCCTTTATATTTCTCCTTGAACTTGTTGGTGAAGTTCACGTTGGCCTGGCTCTTGGTGTCGCCGGCAACGAAGGGGGTCAGCAGGATAACGCCCTCGGCAAGAGAGGTGTTGAAGCCTTCGATGGCAAGAATTCCGTCAAGACCGTCGCATCCGAAGAAGGTGGTCTGATAGCCCATGGTGTTGGCCTGCTCAAGGATCTGGGAAGCTTCCTGTGCATAGATGGGAAGGAACACGAGATCTGCGCCCGAGGACTTGGATTTGTTGAGCTGAACCGAGAAGTCGGTTTTGGAGTCGTCGGTGAAGGCTTCGGCCGAAACGACCTCAAGACCCTTTGCCTGAGCCTCTTTAACAAAGTTGTTGTAAATGCCCGAAGAATAGGCGTCGGAGCTGTTGTAGATGATGGCGATCTTCTGAGCAAGGTTGTTGTCCGCAATATAGTCGGCGGATTTTGTACCCTGGTTAGGATCGGTAAAGCACATCTGGAATGCGTTGTCGTATTTGATAACTCCGGTGGCCGAAGCGGAAGGAGTAATCTGGAACATATTGTCGTCGTGGGTCTTTTTCAACAACGGCAAGGCAGGGAGCGGTGGTTACGGTTCCCATAAGAGCCTGCATACCCCAGTCCTTAAGGTTGTTGTAGGCATTGACCGACTTTTCGGGGTCGTGCTCATCGTCCTGGAAGTTGAATTCGATCTTGGTGCCGTTGATGCCGCCGGCCTCGTTGATTTCCTCAACAGCCATCTCTGCAGCGTTTTTAACGGCCTGTCCGTAAACTGCGGCGCCGCCGGTTATAGGTCCGATACCGCCGATTTTAATGGTGTCGCTGCTGCCCGTTTTTTGCTGTCTCCGCAGGAAGCGAAGCAACAAGCAACCATTGCGACCGACAGAACAAGCGCAAGAACTTTTTAAGCTTTTTCTTCATAATCTTTTTCCTCCTTGACAGAGCGAATACTCTGTTCATGTTGATAAAATTATACTCCCCGCAATATAATTTGTCAAATAAAATAATAAGTAAAGCAAAGATGAATTTTGTGTTAAATCGAACAAATAAAATGCAAAAAAATAAGAATAAAATATACCCTCAGTATAACTATGTAAATAATTTTTATAAGTTGTTGAATAAGGGCAAGATAAATGATATATTATACAAGGAACAAAACGAATTTTATTTGGAGGTAGCGCTATGTGGTGCCAAAATGTAATAAATATTATGATACCGACGCCGAAACCTGCGAAAAAATGCGGCGAAAAGTTTATTGATTATACCCCTATCGTGGAGGATGACCGCGAGGACGTGCTTTTCATGTCAAATCTTTCTCCCGACGAGCCGGAGGAGCAGAAAACCGAAGTCAAGACGGCGGAGGCCGCCCCTCTTTTCGACGGCGAGCCCAAACTGCTTATAACCGTTATCGGCAGCGGCGAGGCCGACCGCATTACCGAAATGCTTGAGCAAAATAAAATTCCCTCCATGAAAAAAGGAGGCCGAGGTCCACACCTCCACCGAGGAATGCGACAACGATTTTGACCCCGAGGAGCTTGAGGCTCTTGACGGTGAGGAACAGGACGAGGACTATGCCGCGGAGTTTTCCGCCCTTTGCGACGAGGCGCTTGAGGGAGAGGAGCTTTACGACATTTTTGTGCCGGCGGGGTGCTTTTCCGAGGGACTGAGGCTGGTTATCGAGGACGAGCAGGGAGACTCCGTCGGTGACGAAGCTTCGGACGAAGAAAGTGACGGTGAACGGGATTTTTCCGACAAAGAAGAATCGGAGCCGGAGCAGCCTTCTTCGGAGGAAAAAAACGGATTGTTCGGCCTTTTAAGCGCAAAAAGAAATAGGTTTTGCTTTTGCGGGGATAAAAAAAAAAAATCCGAAAAAGATGTTGACAAGCGCCCGCCGAGTTGTTATAATATACGAGCTGTCAAATTACAGCCCTATGACCCATTAGCTCAGTTGGCAGAGCACTTGACTTTTAATCAAGGTGTCTGGAGTTCGAATCTCCAATGGGTCACCACAAAGCGATCTGCAAATGCAGGTCGCTTTTTTATTTGCCGGGTATTGACAGAATTTGTTTTTGTGAAATAATAAAAAGAAAAATTCGTTTTGTTGCACGCAAATATGCAACCGTATACTGTTTTAGCTCCTTTATATGAAAGGCTTTTAAGCTTTAATTCTATAAAGGAGAAAAAATATGACGACGGAAAACTGTAAATACAGAATGGGGTTGCTCAAAAACGAGTTTGATGCAAAAGCAAAAGGGTAAATTTAAAATTCCCGAGATTCCCAAGGCCGAACTATCGGATGAGGATTTTGAAAATCTATTGTTAATTGGGTTTGACAGAACAAACAAACAGAAAGACCTTGACCGAATGGTGCACTTCTTTTTGTACGATTACAAATTTGAAAGAGTATGGAAAGATCCCGAAGGGTGCATAGAGAGGCTGAAAAATTATAAAGCGGTGCTTTCTCCGGATTTCAGTATGTATATTCAGATGAATCGGTTATGCAGCTTTACAATACATTCAGAAATCGTTACTGCGGAGCATATTTTGCCTCAAAAGGATTAAAAAAGTCATACCCGGTGTGAATTGGGGCAATAAAGAACACTTTTGATTTCTGTTTTGAAGGAATTCCGAAAGGCAGCGCTGTGGCGGTTTCCACCTATCAGGTGTCCGAGCACGGAAATCATGCCGACCAAAAAGGATTTCTTTATGAAGGGCTATAATGAAATGCTGAAAAGGATTGAGCCCGAAAGGATAATTTGTTATCACGAGCCGTTTGACGAGATGAAAGGGAATATTATCTATGTGAATTATGAGCAGTCATCTTGGAAATACCAACAAAAGGATTTTGAACTTTCGCAATACTCCGAATATATTTGCGGACAAAAGCCTTTGCCCGAAAACGACAATGTGATTATAAAAAGCGGTTTTGTTTTGCCTTTTGTTTACAAAAAAGGGTATGGGTGACGCCGAAGGCGAGCAATGAATTCGAAAAGGAAGATGACAAACGTCTTTTGGGAATCCCGGGTGAGATAAAAACCCATATATGGAGAACGGATCAAAATTTATAACAAAGATAGGGGACGATGGGAGAGCGGTTTATGAGAGGCATTGCACAGATCATGGTAAACCTAAATATCACAGTAATCCGCATGATCATATTATTGATTGGCACAATCCCGTAGAGGGTATACCTAATTTTGTTCGGCAAATAAACTATTGGGACGGAGATGTCCCCGAATTCGATTACAAAGGAGAAAAAGCGTATATGAAATCCGAAAATTATCATCACGAGCGTACAGACTATGATTTTGCAACAATAGCCGAATATTTGGATTCGGCCGCAAGAGGAACGGAGGTTACATTTAAGTATAAAAAGAGAGAGAATACGGAGTATTTTGGTTCGAAGGTTTATTCTATGTGTCTGCACTCGGCGGTGAGGAAAATGAAAAGTCTTATAAAACTGTCGAGGAGACTCTTGACTATCCGATAGAGGATGTAACAATAAGAGATATAATTACAAGCGTGAAAGTTACGCATAGAAATGTTTGATTTTTGCAAAGGAGAAACGGTAAGTATGACCGGCAGTAAAAACGAGCTTAATTTTGAGACCATGACCAAGTTAATTAAATCTTTACCAAAAGCTGATAAGGTGACAGTACATTATTGCAGCGGGAATTCCGATTTAAGCTTCAAAACCTTAGATGAGTTTGTCCAAGTGGTGCTCAGGGGCGGGAGAGGTTATGTTTAAATATAAAGGTGTTGAATACGGGATTTTCTTCTGCGACGGTGGCATTAGCGTATCGGCACTACGCGGCATAGAAAACGAAAGGATTTATAAAACCGCCGAAGAAACACTTGACTATCCGATAGGAATGTAACCATAAGAGATATAATCACCACAAAAAGAAGTTGAGATCACCAATAGAAACATTTGATTTTTGCAAAGGAGAAAAAGCATATATGAAAACGAGCATTATCATTACGAGCGTACGGAAGATGATTTTGAAACCATAGCCGAGTATTTGGATGCGTTGACAAGAGGAAGAGAAGTTGCTTTTGAATATAATGGCAGAGAATACGGTGTATTTTATTTGAAAGACGGATTCTATGTGTCTACACTCAGTGTTGTGGAAAACGAAAAAATTTATAAAACCGCAGAGGAGACCCTTGACTATCCGATAGAGGATGTGACAATAAGAGATATAATTACAAGCGTGGAGGTCACTCTGAGAAACGTTTGAATTTAAAAATATAATATGATTATAAAAACACCTCCCGTCGGGAAGAATACAACCGACAAGAGGTGTTTTATGTTAAACAGAATCGGGAAAGGTACAATTGTTTTTCAAATGACCCGCGAATTTGCGGATTTGCGTCGGTGGCCGGAAAAACCGAAAAGGACGGCCCCTGCGGAAAGGATTTTGACGTTATAATAGAGGACGAATATTCGGGCGAGACGACCTTTGAGCAGGCCGAAAGCCGTCTTGTGGCGACGGCGGTGGAAACGCTGCTTAACAAAAACAGGAGTTTCGGCGGGGACATTGACATTTTGTTTGGGGAGATTTGCTTAATCGGTGCGCCGGCTCAACCTTCGAGCCGAAAGCTTCGGGATTTCCCATGTGGGGGTGTACGGCGCCTGCTCCACCATGGCGCTGACATTGGGGCTTGCCGCCTGTTTTGCCGACGGGGGCTTTGCAAATTATGCGGCGGCGGTGACGTCCTCCCATTTTGCGCCAGCGAACGTCAGTTTCGCCTTCCCCTTGAATACGGCGGACAGCGGGCCGGCTCCCGCAATGGACGGTCACGGGGGCGGGAGCCCTGCTGGTGGCGAGAGGCAGGGGAAAAGTCAAAATAAAGTCGGCAACCTTCGGTAAAATCACCGATTACGACATTACCGACGTCAACAACATGGGGGCGGCCATGGCTCCCGCAGCTGCCGAAACTCTTTGCGGTTTCTTTGACGATACCGGCAAAGCGCCGTCGGATTTTGATTTGATACTGACCGGTGATCTCGGAAGGTGGGAAGCGAGCTGCTGCTCACACTCATGAAGGAGGAAAAGCGAGACATTGACGAAATTCACTCCGACTGCGGACTTAACATTTACTATCTCGACCGTCAGGACGTAAAGTCAGGCAGTTCGGGCTGCGGCTGCTCGGCAAGTGTGCTTTGTTCGCGAATACTCCGTGAGCTTTACGAGAAAAATATAAAAACGTGCTTTTTTGTGCTACCGGCGCCCTTCACTCGCCGATCACCGTTTTTCAAAAAAGCCCATTCCGTCAATCGCCCATGCGATTTGGCTTTCGTCGGAGCAATAAAAATTTTTGCGGTTTTGTTTAAAACCGCTTTTTTGACGTTTGTCGATTTTTTTCCTGTGCCGCGGGAAAGGAAAAAACGGTTCTTTTTACAATAAATCAAAATTGCACATTGTTCGGTTTTGTACAAATTGCTGAATTTGAATTTTATATTGCCAATACTTGACAAAACAGCAGCGCTGATATAAAAAATATATGTGCGAATTTATATATCAAATTAGGATTTGCGAAAAAAGAGAGGAGATTTTTTATGAACAGCAAAACACCAAAAGAGCACTTGTGTTAAGCGCTCTTGCTATGCTTGTTTGCGTAGCTTTGCTTATCGGCACCACCTTTGCATGGTTCACCGACACGGCAAGCACCTCGGTCAGCAAAATTCAGTCGGGCAACTTGGACGTGACCCGAGTATGCCGCCGGAAAGACCGACGGCGGAGAAACGATATGGGGACTCTGCCGAGGGAAAGGTTCTGCAATTCCTTGTTAACGGCCAAATGCCCCCGCAAAGGATGACGGCACCTATGCGCCCATTCTTTGGGAGCCGGGCTGTACATACGAGCTTCCTGCCCTTCGCGTGACAAACGGCGGCAATCTTGCCCTTAAATATAAGGTGCAGATCACCGGAATAAAGGGCGACGCCATGTTAAACACGGTTATCGACTGGACCATAGGCGACGTTGCCCTCGGAACGCAAAGCAGCACCTTGCCGCGGGCGCCGCAAATGAGTTTGTCATAAAGGGTCATATGCAGGAGACCGCCGGAAACGACTATATGAACAAGTCGATTGACGGCATTTCGGTCACCGTTGTTGCAACTCAGGACACCGTCGAAAACGACAGCTACGGCCACGAATATGATAAGGATGCCGCATACCCGGTTTTTGCAAACAGCCAAGAGGATGTAAATAAGGCTATTACAGATGCAGCCGGCAACAAGGTTGCAATTTCACTTCCTTCGCAAAAGACAATTGCTCTTGACAACGGAATTGCAAACGAGAGCAGTAAATCCCGTGACATCACTTTTGTCGGCAACGGCACTCAGACGGTTGATGTTATCACAAATGCCGTTAGTGCCGAGGGCGGTGAGCTTAATTATCAGCGCGGTTCTTCCTTTACCTTTGAAAATCTCACTATACAGGCGGGAACGGGCAATTTCGACGGCGTTGTGTGTGACAGATTGGTTTATAAAAACTGCACCATAAAAGGAAAAGCTTACCCTTTACGGTGAGGCGGAATTTATAAATTGCACTTTCGATAACACCATGGAAAATCAATATTCAATTTGGACATGGGGCGGTACCGACGTAAAATTTGACGGCTGTACATTCAACACGAACGGTAAGGCAATTTTGCTTTTACGGACGTGCAACCGAGAGCAGTCCCACCAATCTTGCTGTCAACAACTGCGAATTCAACGACCGAAACAACGGCGCCGCAGGCAAGGCTGCCATTGAAATCGGTAACGATTATAATGCCACATATACGCTGACCGTAAATAGAGCGACTGTCAACGGATTTGCCGACGGTAAAAACACCGGATCCAAGCTGTGGGCAAACAAAAACAGCATGGACGCCGCACATCTCAGTGTGACTGTGGACGGAACAAAAGTTCTTTAATTTGTTTACCGCTCGAAAAATTAAATAAAAACAGCCGTCACGGAAGGTGGCGGCTGTTGTGCTTTTTTATGGTTTAAATTTCTCCGAGAACCTCGGCCTTATAGCCCCTCATCCAAATTGACAGGGGTAATTCTCAGGGTATAGCCCCGTCCGGGGGCGCATACCCATTCGTTAAATGGCAGCTCGGGCAGCCCGCAGACCGACAGAATTGCCATAATGTTTCCTCCGTGGAGACAAAAGGCGCAATCGGTCACACCCTCCTTCATGATGTCCTCCACCGTTTTGGCAAAGGCCACCACCGAGCGCTTGACAAAGGCGTCGGTGGTCTCTCCGCTGGGGAGGGCACTCTCCCGAAAAGCCAGCGGGCAAAGGCGGGATTTCCTTTAAGCTCCTCGGCCGTTTTGTTTTCAAATTCCCCGAAGTCGCATTCGCAAAGCTCGGGAACGGCGGTTATCTCCTTGTTCGGATAGATGATTTCAAAAGTTTCTACGCAGCGTTTAAGAGGGCTTGAAAAAGTCGTTCGGCATAAGGATAAATTCCCTGCCCGTCAAGCTCCTTTATCTGCTCTTTTTCCCTTGCGGTGAGCGGCAAATCGGTCTTTCCACATATCTGATGACTCCTCGGGGCTTTTCAAGGCCGTGGCGAATGAGATGAATTTTATATGTTTTCAATTAAATATCCCTCTTTACAAATGTCTTCAAGGGTATTATAATATACAGGGTGTATAAAATTCAAGAAAAATCTTTGAAGGTCGGCGTAGGAATATGAAAAACAAATTTGCTCAAACTATAACCGAGCTGCGTCATCGCAAGGGAATTACCCAAAAACAGGCCGCTGCCGAGCTGGGCGTTTCCCAGGCGCTTCTTTCCCATTATGAAAAGGGCGTGAGGGAATGCGGTCTTGATTTTCTTTTTAAAGGCTTCCGAATTCTACGAGGTGCCCTGCGACATTCTTCTCGGTAAAAACGAGCTGCCTGAGAAACAGCCCGAGCCCGAAGTTCTGCCCGAAAAGCAGGCTCTTTCAAATTCGCTTGAAATCATTTTCGACCTTATCGAAAATTCGGGAAGCGACGAGTTTCAAAAAGGAAGTTTGGGATTTTCTCATGCTTGCCATATACCGAATTTTGCGGGTCATGTGCGAAAGCAGGAAGGAGAGGCGACGGTTTTCGAAGTCTCCCACCACACATACAGAGCCATGGCCGACGCCGCCATGCAGGTCGCCGAGGTCAGCATAAGCTGTGCCGTAAACGGCCAGACGGCGGGCTTTCCTCCCATTGCCGACCCCGACGCAATGCGGCTTTCAAGCCTTCAGTTTGCCGAAAAATATAAGGGAAAAATATTCCGATTTGCTTTATCTTATCCGCTCTGCCGAAGAACGGATGAAATTTATATAATTCTCCCCCGTCTCGGGATTTTATGAAAGGTGATCTTTATGGAAAAACCAAAGCAGCGCAAAAAAAGAACAGCTCATGCCTTCTGCCAAAAACGGCTGGGACAGGATTGAAAAGCAGGACGAGCAGAAAATATTTGACTTTGCAAAGGGCTATATGGATTTTATGACCCTTTGTAAAACCGAAAGGGAGGTTACTTCCTTTACCGAAAAAGGCGCTTGTTGCCGCAGGGTTTGAGGCATTCGACCCAAAAAACCTCTTAAGGCGGGCGACAGAATATATGTCAACAACCGCGGCAAGGCCGTCATGGCCGCCGTTATCGGCAGCGAGGACATCGAAAAGGGCGTCGACATTGCGGCCGCCCACATCGACTCACCCGTCTCGATTTAAAGCAGCATCCTCTTTATGAGGACGGCGAGCTTGCCCTTTTAAAACCCATTATTACGGCGGAATAAAGAAATATCAGTGGTCGACGGTGCCGCTGTCTCTCCACGGCGTTATTGTGCGTGCCGACGGCGAAAAAGGTGGAAATCAACATCGGCGAAAACGAAGGCGATCCGCAGTTTGTGGTGACCGATCTGCTTCCCACCTCGGCAGAGAGCAGTCCAAAAGACCTCTTTCGGAGGGCATAAAGGGAGAGGAGCTTAACATTCTGCTTGGCAGCCGTCCCTTTAACAGCGACCCCGAATCCGAGCGGGTAAAGCTTAATATAATAAACATTCTCAACGAGAAATACGGCATAACCGACAAGGATTTTGTCACCGCCGAGCTTGAGGCCGTTCCGCCGCAAAGCCGGTTGACATCGGCTTCGACCGCTCGCTTATCGGCGCCTACGGCCACGACGACCGCTGCTGCGCCTATCCCGTGCTTGAGGCGGTAATCGGCTGCAAGGCTCCCAAAAGAACCGCCGTCGCCGTGCTCACCGACAAGGAGGAAATCGGCTCCGACGGAAACACCGGCCTTCATTCGGCCTATATGAAATATTTTATCGAGGACATTGCCGAAAACATGGGCAGCAAGGGCAGATGGGTGCTGTCAAACAGCCGCTGCCTGTCGGCCGACGTTAACGCCGCCTTTGACCCCACCTTTGCCGAGCCCTTCGAGCGCAACAACGCAAGCTATGTTAACTACGGCGCCGTGCTGACAAAATATACCGGCGCGGGCGGAAAATCCTCCACCTCCGACGCAGGCGCGGAATTTGTGGGAGAAATTTCCCGTATTATGGACGGTAAAAACGTCGTGTGGCAGACCGGAGAGCTGGGCAAAGTCGACTTCGGCGGCGGCGGAACGGTGGCCAAATATGTTGCCGAGCTCAATGTCGACGTTATCGACCTCGGCGTTCCCCGTGCTTTCCATGCACGCCCCCTTTGAGGTAATATCAAGCTTGACCTTTACATGACGTTTAAGGCCGTCGAGGCGCTTTATTCGTCGAAAGATAGGAGGAAACTTTATGGCAACCATTCTCATTACCGGCGGCGCCGGGTTTATCGGCAGCCACACCTGCATTGCCCTTCAGCAGGCGGGATATGACGTTATTGTTGTGGACAATCTGGACAATTCCAGCGAAAAATCCCTTCCGCGTGTGGAAAAGATAACCGGAAAACCCATAAAATTTTATAAAGACGACGTTCGCGACCGCGCGGCCATGGACAAAATCTTTGAGCAAAACAAAGTCGACGCCGTCATACATTTCGCGGGGCTTAAGGCGGTGGGCGAATCGGTGTCGAAACCGCTTGAGTATTACGACAACAATCTGATAAACACCCTTGTGCTTCTTGAATGCATGAGATCACGGCGTCAAAAAGCTTGTGTTCAGTTCGTCGGCCACCGTTTACGGACCCAACAAGATAATGCCGCTTAAGGAGGGTATGCCCATCGGGGCCACAAATCCCTACGGCCGCACCAAGCTCTTTATCGAGGAGATGCTCCGTGACCTTTACAAGGCCGATAACACCTGGTCGCTGGCGCTGCTTCGCTATTTTAATCCCATCGGCGCCCACGAAAGCGGAACCATCGGCGAAAACCCCAAAGGGAATTCCCAACAACCTTATGCCCTATATCACTCAGGTGGCCATCGGAAAGCTGGAAAAGCTGCACGTTTTCGGCGACGATTACAACACTCCCGACGGAACCGGTGTGCGTGATTATATTCACGTCATGGATTTGGCCGAGGGTCACGCCAAGGCGCTGGACTATCTGCTGACCCATGAGGGCTGCGGAGAATATAATCTCGGAACGGGAAAGGGCGTCAGCGTGCTTGAACTGCGCGCCGCCTTTGAGAAGGCTTCGGGTGTGGAAATTCCTTATGTTATCGACCCCCGCCGTCCCGGCGACCTTGACGAGGTCTATGCCGACCCGACCAAGGCCAAGGAGATTTTCGGCTGGGAGGCCAAGAGAAACATAGAGCAGATGTGCGAAGACAGCTGGAGATGGCAGAAAAACAACCCCAACGGTTTTGACGATTGAGGCCGACAAAATTTGCCGTTAAACGGAAAAAACCTCGGTTCATGGGTTTGAACCGAGGTTTTGTTTTGCTTGTTTATTCTGCACGGGGCGGGAAAACACGATTTTTTCAAGCGCGTGGCTTAAAGCGACAGAATATAGTCGCAAAGCTCATATCCGTCCCCGGGAACGCAGCCGGCGGGAACCCCCACCGCCTTTTTGCAAATCGTCGATGTGGGTGTCGTCGAGAAACAGATCCCCCCCTCGCTTCGCAGCACGCCGGGAGGCAGCAGCAGCCTGCCCTTTAAATCCTGCCCCTTTAAGCTGATTTATTATGTCGCGCCCGGTGAGCAGCCCCGCAACGGTAATTCGCTCGCCGAAAAAGTCGTTGCGTATGGTGTATATTTTATAATCAAGCCCGGGAAATTTCTCGGCGGTTTTTTTTTCATGAGAAATTCCATGAGAGGGGCGGCGAGAGCGGCCGTGGCAACGGAAAAACTGCGCTTTTTGCCGTCGGGTTCGGCGTCCTCAAGAGCGGCAAGATAATCGTCCCGCAAGGATGCCCACATTCCACGCCGTTTTCGATCTGTAAAAATCTTCATAAAACGAACTGTCGTGAATTTCTCTCCCGGCGGTGAGATAAAACTCGTCGGAAGGAAGCACAGCCGCGTGCCGTGCTTTTTCAAAAATTCGTCGCCGAAACGCTCCATTGTGTCCACAACGGCCGCCGCGGTTTCCTTATTAAAAAGGCTCGAGAGGCTCAAGACCCTCGCGGTATTTCGTCAGCCCCACCGGCACGGCGCAAATGCTTTGAACCGAAGGATAGAGCGCACCCAAATCCTCAAGAGTTTTTTCAAGCTCCTTGCCGTCGTTAAAACCGGGGCAGAGCACAAGCTGGGTGTTGAGCTTTATTCCCGCCTGTGCAAAACGGTAAAGCGCCGACAGCGCCTCGCCGGCAAAGCGATTTTTCATCATTCGGCACCGAAGAACGGGATTGGTGGTGTGAACCGAGATGTTGACGGGGCTTATGTGCATTTTGATGACCCTCTCGATTTCATGCTCGGTGAGATTGGTCAGCGTGATATAGTTGCCGAAAAGGAAGGAAAGACGGGAGTCGTCGTCCTTAAAAATACAGCGAAGGCCGAAGACCTTTGGGCAGCTGGTCGATGAAACAGAAAATGCACTTGTTTTTGCAGGAATGCTGCTTATCCATAAGATAGGTGTCAAATTCCATGCCGGTTTCGTCATATTCGTCCCGCTTTTTAAGCAGCGTTTCTATCCGCTCGCCGCCGCGGTCGAGAACTATGTTAAGTTTCTTTTCGGTCATGTAAAACCGAAAGTCGAGAACATCCTCAATTTCATTCCCGTTTATGGAAAGCAGCACGTCGCCGCTCTTTATTCCGCATCTGTCGGCGGGGAATGTTTTCGACCGAAGAAATTTTAACCGACAATGTAACACCTCCTTAAAAGAAAAAGCGGTTTCGGTTTGCCTGCCGAAAACCGCCGTTTAAATTTTTACACAGCAAAACGGGCGTATAAAATACACCCGCATAACTGCACTTTTTGACGCAATCAGTCTACCTTGATAACCTGACGGCCGTTATACTGACCGCAGGAAAGGCATACTCTGTGGGGGCGCTTGTATTCGCCGCACTGAGGGCACTTTACGAGTAGGAGCGTCAAGCTTCCAGACGTTGGAACGTCTCTTATCGCGTCTTGTTTTGGAAATTCTTCTTGCCGGCACCGCCATTTCCGGCACCTCCCTTTATAAAAATAATCTTTAAAAAACTTAGTCGAAAAAGGCTTTGAGCGCGTCGAGTCTCGGATCGGTCGCTTCGTTTTTACAGCCGCAATCCCCTTCGTTGAGGTTTTTGCCGCAACTCGGGCAAAGACCCTTGCAATCGGGACGGCACAGAAACTTTGACGGATAGCGGACAATGATGTCGTCCCTCACAAGGGGTCGAGATCTATTTTAAAGTCCTCCGCAACGACGAAATCCTCGGTGTCCTCCCCTCCAGCTCCTGAACCGCGACATAGGTGAGTGGGAGCGATTCCTTACGCTCGATGTCGGCGGCGCAGCGGTCACAGGGGGCAGAGATCACATACTCGGCAACAAGTTCGATAAACACGACGCCCGCGCGGTTTTGGCCGCACCCTTTATCTTAACCGGCTTTTTAAGGGACGAGTATCCCGAGAATTCAAGATCGGAAAGATCCATTTCATACTCGAATGGTAGAGACTCGCTCCCGGCAAAGACGCCGGAAAGATCCAGCAGCATCGCATTTCCTCCCTTCAAAGACCTTTAAAGCGGGCTTTGAACAAACACAGCCCTGCCAAATAGGCAAAAAAATCATTATATAATCTTTGTCCCGTTTTGTCAAGAGTTTTTTAGTTTTCCGCAGGCTCAAAAAAGAAAATTATGCCCGTTCGGGGCTTTAAGAAAATTTCAATACCCTTTTTCAAGGTCGCTTCCGCTTATTATTCTTGTCTCTCCCGTGGCCGAATTTTCCACCTTATAGTCTATCGAGCCGTCAAGGGTGAGCTTTGCAGTAAACGACGGTTCCTTGACCTTGATGTTGGAGAGGACCTGGAAAAATCCCTTCTTGGTGTCGGGATTGTAAAACTCCATGGCGTAAAAGTCCTCAAGATTAAAGCGGGGCTCGGTCAGAGGATAATAGTCGGAATTTGTCATGAATTCGGCCGCTCTGCGCCAAATGGGATGATTTCTCCTTGCGATTTCAAAGCTGCTGTCATCGGCGTCGAAAACAATTATGTCGGTCAGCGCCGGCGCACAGGCAAGCTGATAGCAGAAATCGTCCACGCGGAAATTGTAAAAGGGATCGTCGGAAAACCAAACCATTTCGCCGTTTACGTCCCAGCTGCGGTTGTGGGCGCGGAAATAGGGAATCCACTCGAACATATATCTGTGCTGCTTTTGCTTTATGGCATGGTCGCCGTAGCCCACGTCGGTGTAGTGAAGGGGAACGCCCCTGCGCATGGTTTCGGGATCGTTTCTCCGTCCGCCCGAGGCACAGGAGTCCATCCAAAGGCCGGGATTGCGGTTTATAAGCTCATCCCAATAACGGTAGTACCCTTGAATGTGGAAGTTTTCGAGAGCACCGAGCCTGTCCTCGGTTTCGTTGTTCTTCCAACAGGGCATGGGGTCGAAATTGAAAGTCCTGACGGTAGATTTTCACCTTGAATTTCTTTATAAGGCCGTCCACATGGTTTATAAGCCAGTCGAGGGCGTCCTTGTTCGAAAGGTCGAGCAGGCGGTTAGCATCGTCGGGATTGCCGTTTTTGAGCAGCCATTCGGGGTGATTTGTTTCAAAGCCATGTTCCCGGGCGCACCTGCTCGGGCTCAAAACCACAGCAGAAAATCAATTCCCTGCTTTTTCACATTCTTCTCCGAGCACCTCAATGCCGTTCGGCCAGTTGACGGATTTGCCTCCCATGTGCCGGTGTGGTCCCAATGATAGTCGCAGGGATACCAGCCGGCGTCAAGCCACCATATGTCGGGACGAAGGCCTTTGTCGAGATAGGTGTGCAGAGCCTTAAGCTGACCCTGCTCGGTGGCGCCGGGAAAACCCGGTTTACCGCCCTCGGCAAAAGATGAAGGCAAAGCTTGGGGTGAAGGGGGCTGCCGTCTCTGTCTTTGGGCAGAATGTGTTTTATGTAAAATCTTCTCCACATATTACGGGCGTGGTCCTCATCCCCGACATAGCTTTCGATGTTTACCCTCGGGGTGCGGAAAACCTCGCCGGGTTTTAAATAAAGATTGCACCGTTTCTGTCCGAAAGCAACGTTGACGCCGTCGTTCGTCTTTTCAAATTCGGCAATCCATTGCCCTGACCAGCCCACGGCAATGTTAAATCCGCCCTCCCTGCCGCGCAGTCTCATGTAGGAGCCGCCCCGCACAGGGAGTTCCGCTTTCGTTGGGGCAGAGAAGGAATTTTTCCGAAAGGTCGTTTTCAAAAAGCTGTATCCCTGAACGCTCAGGTCGTCGCCGTTGAATAGACAAGCGCTGCGCCGTCGGTTTTGAGAACGCCGTCGCCTATGCGTATGTCGGAAAGAATTTTTTGAATTTTTATCCGAAACGTTTTCGAAATATGCCACCCATTCGGTCATGGGGAAATCCTTGTATTCCTTATATTCAACGCGGATTTCAAGACCTTCAAGGTGCGCGGTGACGCAGGTCAGGGTGAAATTCGAATCAATTCTGCGAAAGGTTTCTTCGGGCTTCATGTCCTCGGAAAACCCGCGGTAATTTTGCCGTCAAGGCAAAAGCTCAAAGGAATGTCATAAACGCCCTTATAGGTCAGATTGCCGCAAAAAGGGCGGCCATGTCTGCGGAGGTGGTTTTTGATTTGTAATTTTCATTTTTATCACTTCGAAAAAACTGCCCCGGACGCTGCGGACCGAGGCAGTATAAAAATCAGTCTTTTACGGCTTCAAAGAAAACAACGGCGGCCGAACGCTTGTCAAGGGCGATTTCAACGCCGTTTGCAAGCTCCTTGCCCGAAATGACCTTGGTCTCTCCGGTCTTGGTATTTTCCACCTTGTAGTCCTTGGTTTCGTCAAGGGTGAGCTTTGCGGTGAAGGAAGGCTCCTTGACCTGGGTGTTGCGGAGCACCTGGAAGAAACCGCTGCACTCGTCGGGATTATAGAATTCCATGGCATAATAATCCTCGGGGTTCTTGCGGCAGGCGGTGAGGGGATAGTAGTCGGCCCCTGTCATAATTGCGGCCGCTCTGCGCCAAATGGGATGCATACGGCGGGCAAGGTCGAAGGCCTCCTCGGGGGCATTCCATTCGATCATGTCGGTGAGGGCGGGAGCCATGGCAGCCTGATATGCGAATTCGTCCACCGGACGGCCGGCGTTGGGCTGATAATAAAGTCCCTCGGGGTTGTCCCAGCTCATATTGTGGGCGCGGAAATAGGGAATCCACTCGAACATATAGCGGTGCTGCTTCTGCTTGACGGGATGTACGCCGTATTCCACGTCGGTATAGTGCAGCGGAACGGCACGGCGAAGGGTTTCGGGGTCGTTTCTGCGGCCTCCCGAGGCGCAGGAGTCTATCCAAAGGCCGGGATTGCGGAGAATGATCTCGTCCCAAAGCTTGTAGTAGCCCTGAATGTGGAGATTTTCGATTGCTCCGATTCTGTCCTCGGTCTCGTGGAATTCCCAAGAGGGACGGGGGTCATAGTTGAAATCCTGACGGTAGATGTTAACGCCCGACTCCTTGATTATCTTGTTTATGCGCTCGGTCATCCATTCAAGAGCCTCGGGATTGGCATAGTTGAAGAGAATGTTGGGGTCGTTGGGGTCGGCGCGGTGGAGCAGCCATTCGGGATGGTTTTGATCGAGCCATGTACCGGCCACAACGCGCTCGGGCTCGAACCAAAGCAGCAGCTGAATGTCATTCTTTTTGCACTCCTCGCCGATGGGGGGCAAGGCCGTTGGGGAAGTTTGCCTTGTTGACTTCCCATGTGCCGATGAGAGGCCACTCGTGGTTTCCGCAGACATACCAGCCCGCGTCGATCCACCAAATGTCGGGTTTAACGCCCTCTTTGATGTAGGAGCGGATACCTCTGAGCTGATTTTTCCTCGGTGGCGCCGGTGAATTCGGGGAAGCCGTCGGCATTGAAAACGTGCATACAAAGCTTGGGGGAGGGTGTGGCCGTCGGGATCCTTAACGCAGATGTGTTTCATGAAGAAACGTCTCCACATATTTCTTCCGTGTGCCTCGTCGCCCCATAGCCTTCAAAGTTGACTCGGGGAGTTCTCATGACCTCGCCGGGATTGAGCACCATGTGGCAGCGCTTCTGACCGAAAGCGACCTTAACGCCGCCCTCGACCTTTTTCGAATTCGGCAATCCAGGTTCCGGTCCAGCCCACGGCGATGTTTATGCCGCCGGTGCTGCCGTGCAGTCTCATAAAAGGGAGGCGCCGGCGCAGGAGCAGCCGGTGTCGTTGGGATGAAGAACGAAAGGGCGCCTTCAGGTCGTTTTCGAAATATTCATATCCCATGTTGCTTCCGTCGTCGCCGTTGGAATAGGTCAGGGCAACGTCGTCATCGGTTTTGACAACGCCGGCGCCGATGCGGAAGTCGGAAAGAATTTTGGATTTTTCGTTTGAAGTGTTCTCAAAATAGGCCACCCACTCGGTAACGGGGAAATCCTTGTATTCTATGTATTCCACGCGGATTTCGAGGCAGTCGAGATTGGCGGTGACGGTGGTGAGGTCAGGTTGCTGTCGAGACGGCGAAAGCGCTTTCTCGGATTCATTTCGTCGGTGAATCCCTCATATTTCTTGCCGTCGTAGATAAAGGAGATCGGAATGTCATTACGGGTGCGGTAGGGAGTATTCCCATGCGGGTTTCCATATCCTCTTTGGTTGTTTTGTGGTTTAATGCCATGATTACACATCTTATTAACAGACTCAAGAGTCGTTTATCGTTTACCTTATATCACATTTAGCTTAAAAATCAATGGTTTTCTGCGATTTTTTATGATATATTTTTTGCGCGTCGCAAAAGCCTTTTTCGGTCTGTTGCGCGCCATAACTTCGGCCGAGCTTATGGTAATGACAGGAAAAGCGGCAAAATCCTTGACTTTCGACGGCGTTAAAGTTAAAATACAAGTAACAGATTTGTAACCCAAAGGAGGCGGGAAAAGTGATAAGGAAAAAAAGCGGCGGCCTTTTTACCGCCCTTGCAATGTTTTTTGCGTCCTTTCGGTCAATGTTTCCGCCGACGGGGACAATTATAAAACCTGGCTGCAAACTGATTCCCGCTGGGGTTCCATCGGTTTCGGATATAACGACAGCTACACGGTGGCAAGGGTGGGCTGCGCCCTGACGTCGGTGGCAAAGGTCATGGCTTATTCGGGGGCGGTGTCTCGGGATACTTCGGTCTTTAATCCCGGTGTGCTTTGCACTTTTCTCAAGGCAAACGGCGGGTTCACCTCGTCCGGGCGACATATATTGGGCAAAGCCCTGCGAATACCTCGAATTTCACTCTTGAAAAATGGACCAATGTTTCGGGAACAAAGGACGAGAAGATTTCTCAGATAAAATCCTTTCTCGACAGCGGCTGTATGGTGGTTTGCTCGGTTAAATACTACGGCCACTATGTGGCGGTGGAAAAGGTGGAAAACGGTAAGGTGTTCATAATGGACCCTGCCTCAAACGACATAACCGACCTGTTTTATTACGACGAGGCGGGGGTTGGCGCCAACGTCATTGTTTATAAAGGGGCCGAAGGGTGTAAACGACGGCGGCAACAACAGCGGAAACCTCGGAGAGGAGTATGTCACCGGAAGATACCGCGTCAAGTCCTCCGACGGTCTCAATGTCAGAAGCGGCCCGTCCTCGGACTATCAAAAGGTCGGCTGGCTTGCCGACAAAACCGAGGTCGACGTTACCGACATTTACGGCGAATGGGGCAAGATAGAGGCCGACGGAGTTTCCGGCTGGATATGTCTTAAATATGCCGAAAAATAGAGGATCCTTTCTATACATTATATATGGAACTTGTTTCGCCGTCGAACAAAACGGTTTACAAAGAGGGGCGAGGACTTCGACCCGTCGGGAATTACCGTGAAACTTCACTATTCAAACGGCACCTCCGAGACGGTCACCTCCGGCTTTGATGTTTCAGGGGTATTCCTCAACGCCCGGGACCCATGTGCTAACCGTCTCCATGGGGGGATTTTACATGACCTTTGAGGTCACCGTCACATCAAAAACGGCGGTTTATCCTGTGGGAAGCCACCGTATAACGTCTCAAAACGGCGTAAACGTCCGAGCGGTTCCTCAACCGAGGGCGAAATTATAGGCGGCCTCGGTTTCAACGACAAGATCCGAGCCTATGAGGTTGCGGGCGAATGGGGGCAAAATCGATTTTTAACAGGCAAGGTCGGTATGTAAATCTTCGCTATGCCGAGTGTCTCAGCGCGCTGACCGCAGGGGTGACGCCGACGGGAACGGCATTGTTAATGTTTCCGACGCTCTTGTGATTTTGCAATACAGCGTTGGAACGCTTTCGGTGAACGATATTGACATTGCGGGCGCCGACGCCGACCTTAACGGAGTCATAAACGTTGTTGACGCAATCGTCACACTCCAGCTCAGTTTGGGAAATATTTAAATCAAATTGAACCGTCCTTTCATATACGAATAGGTATGTGAAAAGACGGTTCTTTTTGCGCCGCAGGGCCGAAAAGATAATATTCCGTATTGACAATTAAAACCAAAGGTGTTATCAAAAATTTGTAATAAATAAATATATTTTGAAATACTTAGTGCAAAGTATACCGATAAAATTGTAATTTGCCAAAATGAATGCAGCTTTGGCCGCTTTGCTTTGGTAAATATAAAAAACCGAAAGGGAGAAGAGTGTAATGAAAAAAAGCGATTTGTGTGATTTTGGCGGCCGTTCTTTGTTTTTGCGCGATTCCGGCTTTCGCCGAAGAGGAAACACCCGAAACGACATACATGAACAGCTTGATTTTGTATGTGACCTCCGACGTTCAAAGAACCTTTTTCGCCGTCGGATTTTTCCGACGCGGGATGTGTCAAGGCCGAAACGACCTCAATGTGTCTTAACGACGAGGGCAAAATATGTTTACCGAGAGCTGCTGACCCTTGACAGGTCGGGCGACGAGGCCATGGATGACCTTGTCAAGGCCTTTGACGGAAAGGTCTTTCGAAACATCTATGCCGATGATTACTACCGCTATGCCAATCGGGTGAATCTTTCGGCAAACGAGGTCTATGTTCCGCTGGGAAAAACCCTTTCGGTTTCGGTCACGGGCAAAGAGGTCAACGCCCGCCCTACCTGCCGCTGTGCGGCATAGACGTCACCGTCGACCCCGAAACGCTGGACGAACGACGAACAGGCCTTTGCCGAAGGAAAATTCAGGGGCTCGAAGGGTATGACGTTTATGCTCTGGCCGAAGAAGATGTTATAGGTACGGCGATGAAAGAAGCGGAGCTCGGAAGAATTTTTTATGATGAATATCCGAAAGCGACGGGTCGTGGAGTGAGTTTCACAGATACCTTTTTGACCAAAAGCGGCAAAGATGATTTTAACGGCCTTATGCAAATCCTTTCGGTTCTGCCCGGCGTGACGGCTGCCGTCCGAGCCTATTCTTATGTGGGATATATGTGGACTAAGGTCATTATTGAGGACGAGGAAAAGGTCAGCGTCGCAAACGGGCAAATCGCGAGCGCCGAATGTGTAAGAACCTATCCCGATCCCGACTACACCCGTTTTATTTGGTCGACGTGAACATCACCGGCAAAAAAGCGTCGGCGACACCGAGGCCGAGGTCGTGCTTTCCGGCAAGGGCTATACCTGTTTCGGAAAGATTGCCGTTCACGTTTTTCTGCAGGGAGACGTTGACTTCAACGGAAAAATAACGGCTTCCGACGCCCTCCTCGCGCTCCAAGCCGCAATCGGAAAAAAAATAAGCTTCACCGAGCAGGAAAAACGGGCGGCAAAATTTGATGAAGAGCCGGAGGTCGGCGTTACCGACGCGCTCATGATACTGCAGTACAGCGTCGGGAAATTTTAAGCAACAGATGCCCGAACACGCCTGAAATTGTCTGTTAACGGTGTCGGTTTGTCGTCGCATATATGCTCCGGATTAACGAGCGTTTTAACGCAGAATGTGGGAGTTTTTCTCCGCCAAAATCGTGTCCGTATGTGCGCGCTGTGGTTGATTGAAAGAGACGGGGAAAAGAATGACAATCCTCCGTTCACGGCTACGCCGTGCTACCTCCCTTTACACAAGAGAGGCTTGAATGTGCAGAGCCCATTGCTTTTTTCCATGCGGAAAAATATAAAATCGGGTTTTTGTTGATTTCGGTGCCTTCACAAAATACGAAATTATATTTTTGCTCGGCCCCCGGCTCCCTCGTGGAAAATTAAAAGAAGTTTTCGCATAACGTCGGCTCCCTTGTGTAAAGGGAGGTGGGCAGATTATAATTTGAAGTGCAACACAGCAAAAAAGAAAGACAACACGCTAACCATAGTGTAGAATGTAGTTACCACACAACATCAAACACGAGGTGAGCGTATTGTCCTACACACATTTTTACACTGGAAGAGCGAAAATATCTACAGCAACTTTTATCAGAAGGGTACTCTTTTCGGAAAATTGCAATAATATTGGAGCGCAGCCCTTCTTCTGTTAGCCGTGAGGTAAGAAGAAACAAGGCAAAATGGAAACCTCACCAGAAGCCGGACAATCCATATTGGTACAACCATTGGCGTGCTCAAAATCTCTACATCCGTCGACGCAGGAAATCAATACGCATGGCGCTGCTTCCCGGCGGCGAAGAATGGAACTATATTGTTTCACATTTAGAGCAATACTGGTCTCCTGAAGCCATTTGCGGTCGTTGGCATAAAGATTATCCCGGCAAAAAAAGACTTTGTGTGTTTCGACAATATACCGATATATTTATCTAAAACGATTTCCGGGCATCACGGCAAAAACACACTTAAGACGGCGTGGAAAACGGATTTTGCCTGGGAATTCCTGTTTTAACCCATTCAGCCAGACCGGATTATTCCCGGTGGCTGGAGGAGATTTGCCGTAGGACCCGAATCGGTGATTGGGAAGGCGACACGATTTACGGAGGTATCGGCAAAGGCTTTTGTTAGTAACGCAGGTTGATCGAAAAAAAGCCGCTTTTTACGGGCGGACTGTTAGCAAAACGCGACGCTTCGCTAACAAAGGATGTAATCTGCCAACTGCTCAAAGGGTTTCCGGTAAAGAGTATCAGCTTGGATAACGGATCCGAATTTGCAGAATTTCGTGCTGTGGAGAAGGAACTTTGCACAGTAATCTATTTTGCCGAGCCGCACAAGCCATGGCAGCGCGGGACAAACGAGAATACCAACGACTTATTGCGTTTCTTCTTTCCGAAAGGTTTCGATTTTCGTACAATTACGCAAGAGACTGTAGATTATGTTGTCAATCTTATTAACCATCGCCCCAGAAAATGTCTCGGTTGGAAATCTCCGGCTGAGGTTTTTGAAGGCCAATAGTGTTGCACTTGCTTGACTTTTCTGCCCTGTCAGCGAAGCTGACTGAGGGATTGTAAGCTTCCAAATGAGCCCCTGATTTATCACCGCCGCTGTTTGAGCTGTTTGTTAGTAAGCTTATATGTTACCTTAAGACCGAATTTTCCAGGCATATAAAAACATCCTCCCGGGAATAAGCGCGGAGGATGTTCGTTTTGTTTTGAAAATTTCAGCCGTTATAAAGGTTCATGGCCTTGTCGGTTTGACCCGTTACCATGAGCTTTACCGCCTCGACTCCTCGGTCGATGGCGTCGGCAAGCTTTCTTCTCTTCCTCGCCCCTGACCTTTCCGAGCACAAAATCGGCGAGGTCCATGTCGGGGTGGGTCTTGGGTCCGATTGCCACCCGAAGGCGGAGAAAATCGTCGTGACCCGTGAGATAAATTATCGACTTGATGCCGTTGTGGCCGCCGTCGGAGCCTTTTTTTCTTATGCGAAGTTTGCCGGTGTCGAGAGCCACGTCGTCATAAACCACGATCAACCGCTCGGCGGGGATTTTATAGAAATTCAGTATATCCCGCACCGCTTCGCCGGAATTGTTCATAAAGGTCTGCGGCTTGACAAGCAGCACCCTCACTCCGTCTATAACGCCGTCGCCGTAAAGCGCCTTGAATTTGAGCTTTTTGACGTCGCAGCCGATTTTGTCGGCCAGTCGGTCGATGAACATGAAACCGACGTTGTGACGGGTCAGCTCATATTTTCACCGGGATTTCCGAGCCCCACAATGACGTAGGGAGGGGGAGAGGGCGGAAGAAAAATCCTTCTTTTCGATTTAAAAACATATCAGTCGTTGAACATGGTGCCGAGAGGCTTGTCCTCATAAATGCGCTCAATGGCCTCGGCAAAGGTGGGCGCCACGGGCAGCGTCACGATCTTGTCGATGTTCTTTTCCTCGGGCAGGGGGATGGTGTCGAGCAGGACGACCTCCTTAATGGGGCTTTCCTGAATACGCTCAATTGCGGGACCCGAAAGAACGCCGTGGGTGGCGCAGGCATAAACCTTCTTTGCTCCTGCCTATCTCCTGAACGGCCTTTGCGGCGTTGCAGAGGGTTCCGGCGGTGTCTATCATGTCGTCCACGAGAATGACGTTTTTATCCTTGACGTCGCCGATTATGTTCATGACCTCGCAGACGTTGGCGCGCTGGCGGCGCTTGTCCACAATGGCGATGGGCGCGTCGAGACGGCGGGAGAAGTTTCTCGCTCTCGTGACCGAGCCGAAATCGGGGGATACGACGACGATGTCGTCGGGGCTTGTGCCGAATTTATCAACAAAATAGGGGGGCAGAAGGGGCACTCCGAGGAGATGATCCACCGGGATATTGAAGAAGCCCTGAATCTGAGCGGCATGGAGATCCATGGTCAGCAGTCGGTCTGCGCCGGCGGCCGTGATAAGGTCGGCGCACAGCTTGGCCGAAATCGGGTCGTGAGCCTTGGCCTTTCTGTCCTGTCTCGCATAGCCGAAGTAAGGCATGACCGCGGTTATTCTTGCGGCCGAGGCGCGCTTCATGGCGTCGATCATGATGAGCATTTCCATGAGGTTGTCGTTGACGGGAGCGCAGGTCGACTGGACGATAAAAACGTCGGAGCCGCGGACGGTCTCGTTGATGGAAACGGAAATCTCACCGTCGCTGAAGGTGCGCACGTCGGAATTCGGGAGTCTCAGTCAGTGAATCGGCAATGGTTTTGGCAACCGGTCGGTTGGAGTTTGCCGAAAAAATCTTGATGTCTTTTCCGTGAAAATTCATTTTTTTCCCCCTAAAAACTTTGGCAATAAAACCTATGTCATGACAGCGCAAAACAGCCCGCCGAGGTCTCGGTCGGACTCCGTCTGTCATCTTCATTTTACAACAAATTCCGAGTTTTGCAAGTGTTAAATATTATCGACACATATAAATGGTTAATTTAGACTAATTTTTCGGCTTTTCGGGTAAAATTTTTCATATAAAGGGGTAGCAATTATTATACCTTTTGCTTCCGGTGCCCCAGGGCTTCACCGTGACCACCGAGGCCTGCACGAAGTATTATGAGGACGGTCGCGAGATCAACCCCGAAATAATGGCAGAGATCAACGAATATATCGGCAAGATGGAAGAGATCACCGGCAAAAAGTTCGGCGATAAGGAAAACCCGCTCCTCGTTTCCGTTCGTTCCGGCGCCCGTGCATCCATGCCGGGTATGATGGATACCATTCTGAACCTTGGTCTGAATGAGACCGTTGTTAACGTAATCGCTGAGAAGTCCGGCAACCCTCGTTGGGCTTGGGACTGCTATAGAAGATTTATCCAGATGTATTCCGACGTTGTTATGGAAGTAGGTAAGAAGTACTTCGAGCAGCTGATCGATGCAATGAAGGAGAAGAAGGGCGTAACTCAGGACGTCGACCTCGACGCCGAGGATCTTAAAGAGCTTGCCGGCCAGTTCAAGGCCGAGTATAAGGCAAAAATCGGCGAAGACTTCCCCACCGACCCCAAGGAGCAGTTGATGGGCGCTATCAAGGCTGTTTTCCGTTCATGGGACAACCCCGTGCAAACGTTTACCGTCGTGATAACGATATCCCTTATTCTTGGGGTACTGCTGTTAACGTTCAGTTATGGCGTTCGGTAACATGGGTGATGATTGTGGCACAGGTGTTGCGTTCACCCGCGACCCGGCTACCGGCGCTAAGGGCCTTTTCGGTGAGTTCCTCACCAACGCACAGGGCGAGGACGTTGTTGCAGGCGTTCGTACTCCTATGCACATTTCCGAAATGGAAGAAAAATTCCCCGAGGCATTCAAGGAGTTCAAAGAGGTCTGCAAGACTCTTGAAAATCATTACAGAGATATGCAGGACATGGAGTTCACCGTCGAGCACGGAAAGCTCAACATGCTCCAGACCCGTAACGGCAAAAGAACCGCACAGGCTGCTCTTAAAATAGCTTGCGATCTCGTTGACGAGGGCATGAGAACCGAGGAAGAGGCCGTCGCAATGATCGACCCCGAAACCTCGACACCCTTCTCCATCCCCAGTTTGACGCCAAGGCCCTTAAGGCCGCCACCCCCGCCGGAAAAGGCCTCGGTGCTTCCCCGGAGCTGCCTGCGGTAAGGTTGTCTTCACCGCCGACGACGCCGTCGCCTGGAACGAAAAGGGCGAAAAGGTCGTTCTTGTCCGTCTCGAGACCTCTCCTGAGGACATTACCGGCATGAAGGCTTCTCAGGGCATTCTGACTGTTCGCGGCGGTATGACCTCCCATGCGGCGGTTGTTGCCCGCGGAATGGGTACCTGCTGCGTTTCCGGCTGCGGCGATATCAATATGGACGAGGAGAACAACGCTTTAGCTGGGCGGCAAGACCTATCCATGAGGGCGATTATATCTCCATCGACGGTTCCACCGGCAAGATCTACGACGGCATCATCCCCACCGTTGATGCCGAAATCCGGCGAGTTCGGCCGCATCATGGAAATGGGCCGATAAATTCAAAAGCTCAAGGTCCGCACCAATGCCGACACTCCCGCCGACGCCAAGAAGGCCGTGAGCTTGGCGCACAAGGTATCGGCCTGACCCGTACCGAGCACATGTTCTTCGACGCCGACAGAATCGCCGCTTTCCGCGAGATGATCTGCTCCGATACCGTTGAAGAAAGAGAAGCCGCTCTCGACAAGATCCTGCCCGTATCAGCAGGGCGACTTTGAGCAGCTGTACGAAGCTCTGGAAGGCATGCCGGTTACCATCCGCTTCCTGGATCCGCCTCTGCATGAGTTCGTTCCTACCGAGGAAGCTGACATTGAGAATCTGGCTAAGACACAGGGCAAGACCGTTGAGCAGATCAAGACCATCATCGCCTCCCTGCACGAGTTCAACCCGATGATGGGTCACCGCGGCTGCCGTCTTGCAGTAACTTATCCGGAAATTGCAAAGATGCAGACCACCGCTGTTATCCGCGCCGCAATCAACATCAAAAAGGCTCATCCCGATTGGGACGTCGCTCCCGAGATCATGATCCCGCTTGTTGGAGACGTCAAGGAGCTTAAGTTCGTTAAGGACATCGTTGTGGCTACCGCCGACGAGGAAATCAAGGCCGCCGGTATCGACCTTAAGTATGAGGTCGGCACCATGATCGAGATTCCCCCGCGCCGCTCTGACCGCCGATGAGATCGCCAAGGAAGCCGAGTTCTTCTGCTTCGGTACCAATGACCTTACCCAGATGACCTACGGTTTCAGCCGTGACGACGCAGGTAAGTTCCTTGACGCTTACTATGACAACAAGATCTATGAAAACGATCCCTTCGCCAAGCTGGATCAGGACGGCGTAGGCAAGCTTATGGAAATGGCCGTTAAACTCGGAAAGGCCACCCGCCCCGATATCGCTGCGGTATCTGCGGTGAGCACGGCGGCGATCCTTCCTCCGTTGAGTTCTGCCACAAGATCGGTCTCGACTATGTTTCCTGCTCGCCCTTCCGCGTGCCGATCGCACGTCTTGCCGCCGCTCAGGCTGCAATAAACGAAGGAAAGAACTAAGCTATACCTTTTGGTTTGACTTTGTTCTGACTGTCGGCGATGAGAAATCATTCCTGCGTGCCGACTCGGCAAAAAAGCGAGTCCACAGATGGAATGACATCACCGTCAAAGTGTATATCTAACCCGAAAAGGCAGGTCCCAAAACCTGCCTTTTCTTTTTTTGTTTTGAAAAACGGCCCTGTCTGCTTGAAATCGGTGCGGACGAGGCTTTTGTTTTTGCCGTGCTTTTTACCGATTGATTTAGGATTTCCGCAGTGCGCCTGCTTTAAAACGGCAACTCGGCGCATGGAAAAAATCACAATATTTTTAGTAAATCATCTATATTATATATTGACATTTAACAATGCAAAATGTATTATAATTACAGCGGTAACGCTTTAATTTAAGGAGGAATTGTTATAAAAAAGCAATTGCGTTTTTACTGTGCCTGTGTCTTTTCGCCGCGGCTTTGCCCGTTTGCGCCGAGCAAAGCTCTTTTCCGGAATACACATATGATAACAGTTTTCTTTTGACGGTCGAGTCATCCGAAAAACAAGGTTTACACGGCCGACGATTTTCCCGATATTTATAATGTGATTTCATTAAAGACGGTTTCCAAAATTCAAAAAGAGGACGGTTCGTTTGAATATGTTCTCATGTTTGTTATAGATGACTTTAATATGGACGAGCAAAGGCGATTTTTGAAAATACGGAGACAAAGCGAGCAAAAAAATTATTACGCCGAGGACTATGCCCAAAAAGCTCATATATAACCCTTTCCGACAATGAGATATATCTTCCTGTCGGAGAAAAAAGGGAAGGTTGAAGTGACCGATTTTTCATTGATAAAAAACGAGACCGACCTTGCGGGCGGAATTGATTTTCTTTTTGATTTCGGTGTTTATCCGTATTATGAGCCGTACCTTGGATACATTTGAAAAATACGGCATTGGACCTTTTCGGCGAACCGCAGTATGACGAGTCTATAACGTCATACGGACCGTGTCGAATACGGTTTACTTCCGGCGATTTTCAAAAAACCGTGTGCTGTCGGTGAAGTTGATTATAAAGTTGATATTATCGACGCCGCCGATCGGCTGAGCAAGGCGGAAGGTATATATTCCGTGCAGCCCTTCTTCAGAAACGACAGAATCGAAAAGGACGCGCCGCTTTCTTCTTCAAACACCGAATGGTGTTTCGGCGACGGGTCGGAAAACGGTGATTATATTGAACTTTCGGACAATATTGTTTCGGGAAAAGACACCTTTGCCGAATTTACCGGTGTAAGGCCGGGCACGTCGGTTTTGAAACTTGAATCCAAGTACAGAGAGAATGTGACCGAAAGCTCCTGCACCGTTCATGTATATCTCGGCGGAGACGTTAACCAAAACGGAGAGGTCACCGTGACCGACGCACTGCTTGCCCTGCAGAGCACGGTGGGAAAGGTTGAGCTTTCAAAAGTCCAAACCCTTTCGGGCGATATGAACGGCGACGGAAAATCTCTGTGGACGACGCCCTTGTGATTCTTCAAATGTCGGTTGGGAAATAGAGTTTGTGACATCATGTCAAATGTACCGAACGAATGTGTTTGTGTTTATGATGTGGGAATTTTGACTTTGTTAAGGAGGAGCTGTTATGAAAAAATCGTTGCATTGATGACTGCTTTGTGCATGGCAGCAGTACCGCTCTCGGCGGCTGCCGACGGAGACCCGATCGAGGAAAGCTTTGAAAACAGCGTGATTTACAGCGTTTATGACAGCGAAAAACGAACCTTTGCGCCCGACGATTTTGAAAATGTAAAGTGCGAAAAGGCCGAGGTCATAAGCATGGAGAAAAACGACGACGGCACATATGATTATAAGCTCCCTTTTGACGGCGGGTATAAATATGACCTTATATGCAATTTCGACGGCGATTTTGATGAAGTTGTTACCGAACTTTCACAATATTCCGACATCTATTCGGTGTCGAGAAACATTTATGCCGACGATTATTTTAAGGGCGAGCTCGGTCTTAAATTCAACAAGGATGAAATTTTTGTGCCGCTCGGGGGAACGGCCGACCAGTTTTACACCGTTAAACAGGAAATTATGCCCGAGCTTTTGACTCCCTATGCCGTCGAGATAGCAGTCGACCCGCAAAAGCTCGATCTTTCGTCGCTTTCCGAGGAGCAGCTCTCGGCTCTTGACATCACCGATATGTTCTATCCCGAGGAAACGGGTTTTGAATTTTATCAAAACAGAGAATACAAGGTCGCCCGTTATGACAACACGGTTATAAAGGGAGGAAAAAGCGAAAGCGGGAAATATTTCCTTTATGTGGGCTTGAAAAACGAAATTTACAACCAAGAGATGTTAAAAAAATATATCAAAGACGGCAAATTTGACTTTCCCGCATACATCGACAGATTGGTTAAAAACGACGGCGTTGTTGCCGCCGAGATACTTTATGACGACCGAAAGCTCGGAAATGATTTTATAACCGAATATTGGGAAGTGTCCGATGAAAATATTGTTTCCATGACGCTGTCGGGCGGAAAGCCCTCGGTGGAGGGCCGCGACGATATTTTCTATGAGCAGACGGCTACCCTTAAGGGCCTCAAGGTAGGAGATACTGCCGGAACGGTTGTCAGAGGCAGCATACATCGATTCGGTATTCACGTTTATCTGCCCATGGACGTTAACGTTGACGGGCGGGTGTCGGTGACCGACGCTTTGACGGTTCTTCAAAATTCGGTGGGAAAAATCGAAATTGAGCCCGAAACGGTGCCCTATTATGCAGCGGATGCAGACGGTGACGGCCGCATATCTGTGACCGACGCGCTTGTTGTTTTGCAGAGCACGGTTGAGCCGCAGGCGGTTTAATAAAAGCAGGCTTCGTTTGCGGATTTTGCAGCGGTTTCTCGAATGATTTCGTCGTATAAAATACGCATAAGCCTTGTGAAATGCACGCTGAGCAAAGGCTGTGCGGGCGGCAGGAAACAAGGCGCCGCCGACGGATTTTTTCGGGCTTTGCGCTCTGATCGAAAAAGAAAAAAAACAGAAAAAGACGGGGAGGCGGCCTTTGCGCCCTTTCCCGTCTTTTTAAAATCACTCCTTTACGCGGAAATGCGTTGTTTTTCGGCTTTTTCTTTTAAAAAATCCGCGGCAAACTATTTACATTCGAAAAAAAAATGATATTATATACATTGGTTTTATACTACTATAATTTGAATTCTTATAGAGAGGAAGATAAAATATGTCCAGAAAAACAAAAACCATGGACGGTAACAGCGCTGCCGCGTATGTATCATACGCCTTTACAGACGTTGCGGCTATCTACCCCATAACTCCTTCGTCCAACATGGCCGAAGAGACCGACAAAAATGTCGGCTGCCGGTCAGAAAAACCTGTTCGGCCAGGAAGTTAAGGTTGCCGAAATGCAGTCGGAGGCGGGCGCTTCCGGTGCCGTGCACGGTTCTCTTGCCGCCGGTGCCCTCACCACCACCTACACCGCGTCTCAGGGACTTCTTCTGATGATCCCCAATATGTATAAAATGGCCGGCGAGCTGCTCCCCGGCGTAATTCACGTTTCGGCCCGTGCTCTTGCAAGCCATGCACTTTCCATTTTCGGCGATCATTCGGATATTTATGCCTGCCGTCAGACCGGTTATGCCATGCTATGTTCCAACAACCCCCAGGAGGTTATGGATCTCGGCGCCGTGGCTCACCTTTCTGCCATTAAGGGCAGAGTGCCCTTCCTCCATTTCTTCGACGGTTTCCGCACCTCTCACGAAATTCAGAAGGTTGCGGTTTGGGATTATAAGGACCTCGACGAGCTTCTCGACCATGACGCCGTGAACGCATTCCGTCGCCGCTCCCTCAACCCCGAGCATCCTGTTCAGCGCGGAACCGCACAGAACCCCGATATTTTCTTCCAGGCAAGAGAGGCCTCCAACGTTTATTATGACAAGGCTGTCGGCGTTGTTGAGGATTATATGAAGGCTGTCAACGCAAAGCTCGGCACCAAATATAAGCTCTTTAACTACTACGGCGCAAGAGACGCCGAAAAGGTCATCATCGCCATGGGTTCGGTATGTAACACCATCGAAGAGACCATTGATTATCTCAACAAAAACGGCGAAAAGGTCGGCCTTATCAAGGTTCACCTCTATCGTCCCTTCTCGGTTAAGCATCTGCTTGCCGCCATGCCCAAAACCGTCAAGAAGATAAGCGTTCTCGACCGCACCAAGGAGCCCGGCTCCATCGGCGAGCCCCTTTATCTCGACATTGTTGCCGCTCTTAAGGATACCAAGTTCTCCGATGTTCCTGTTTACACCGGTCGTTACGGCCTCGGCTCCAAGGACACCACTCCTTCTCAGATCATCGCCGTTTACCGCAACATGGACGCAAAGTCCCCCAAAAGCGCTTCACCATCGGCATCGAGGACGACGTTACCAAGCTTTCTCTTAAGGAGAAGGAGCATCCCGACACCACCCCCAAGGGAACCACTTCCTGCAAATTCTGGGGTCTCGGCTCGGACGGTACCGTCGGCGCAAACAAAAACTCCATTAAAATCATCGGCGACAACACCGACCTTTACGCTCAGGGATATTTTGCCTACGACTCCAAAAAGTCGGGCGGCGTTACCATTTCCCACCTGAGGTTCGGTAAAAAGCCCATAACCTCTACCTATTACATCAACCAGGCCGACTTTGTCGCCTGCCACAACCCCCTCCTATGTCGACAAATACGACATTGTCGAGGACATCAAAAGGGCGGTACATTCCTGCTTAACTGCTCCTGGACCGGCGAAGAGCTTGACAAGCATCTTCCCGCCAAGATGAAGCAGTATATCGCCAAGAACGACATCAAGTTCTACACCATCGACGCTACCCACATCGCCATGGAGCTCGGCCTCGGAAACCGCACCAACACCATTCTTCAGGCCGCGTTCTTCGCTCTTTCCAAGATCATTCCCGCCGACAAGGCCGTTACCCTCATGAAGGAAGCCGCCACCAAGTCCTACGGCAAGAAGGGCGAAAAGATCGTTGCCATGAACCATGCTGCCATCGACCGCGGAATCAACGGTTTCTCCAAGGTGACCGTTCCCGCCGCATGGAAGACCGCAACCGACGAGGCCGTTGTTAAAGAGGCTGTTGCCGAGACTCCCGTGCTTAAGGAATATGAGGAAAAAAATTCTTGCTCCCGTCAATGCACAGCGCGGAGACAAGCTTCCCGTTTCCACCTTTGTCGACTCGGCCGACGGAACCGTTCCTCTCGGCAGCGCCGCTCTCGAAAAACGCGGTATCGCCGTCAATGTTCCTAAGTGGGTTCCCGAAAATTGTATTCAGTGTAACTTCTGCTCCTATGTCTGTCCCCACGCCGTAATCCGTCCGGTTGCCATGACCGAGGAGGAGGCCGAGAAGGCTCCCGAGAGCATGAAGATGAAGGATATGACCGGTCTTCCCGGCATGAAATTTGCCATGACCGTTTCGGCTCTCGACTGCACCGGCTGCGGCGTTTGCTCGCAGGTCTGCCCCGGAATGAAGGGCAACAAGGCTCTCGAGATGCAGCCCCTCGACACTCAGCTTAGTGAGCAGGAGGGTTACTACTACGGTCAGAAGCTGCCCAAGAAGGCAGAGGTTGCCGCCAAATTTGCCGACACCACCGTTAAGGGCAGCCAGTTCCGGCAGCCGCTTTTGGAATTCTCCGGCGCCTGCGCCGGCTGCGGCGAAACCCCCTATGCCAAGCTTGCAACCCAGCTCTTCGGCGACAGAATGTATATCGCCAATGCCACCGGCTGCTCCTCCATCTGGGGCGGCTCGGCTCCCTCAACTCCCTACACCGTCAACGAAAAGGGTCACGGCCCCGCATGGGCAAACTCCCTCTTTGAGGACAATGCGGAGTACGGTTTCGGCATGATGCTTGCCAACAAGACCCTCCGCGAGCGTCTTGCACATCATGCACAGTATATTCTCGACAATTCCGACAACGACGCCTTAAAGGCCGCCGCAAAGGATTGGATGGAGACCATGGACGACGGCGTGAAGAACGCTCCCGCCGCAGAGGCCTTCAAGGCTGAGCTTGCCAAGAGCGACTGCAAGTGCGACGCTGTCAAGGAGCTTAAAGAAAATTCCGACTATCTCGCCAAGAAGTCCATGTGGATCTTCGGCGGAGACGGCTGGGCTTATGACATCGGCTTCGGCGGACTCGACCACGTTATCGCCCAGAACGAGGATGTCAACATTCTCGTGTTCGATACCGAGGTTTATTCCAACACCGGCGGACAGGCTTCCAAGTCCACTCCTACCGGCGCCGTTGCTCAGTTTGCCGCCGCAGGTAAGCAGGTCAAGAAGAAGGACCTTGCCGCAATCGCCATGAGCTACGGTTATGTTTATGTGGCTCAGGTTGCCATGGGCGCCGACTACAATCAGTGCCTTAAAGCCTTCCACGAGGCCGAGAGCTATCACGGCCCCTCCATCATCATTGCCTACGCTCCTGCATCAACCACGGTATCCGCAAGGGCATGGGCGCAAGCCAGGCCGAGGAAAAAGGCCGCCGTTCAGGCAGGTTATTGGTTCAACTTCCGTTATGACCCCCGCAAGACCGATAAGGGGAGAGAACCCCTTCCACCTTGATTCCAAGCTCCCTCCGCTTCCTATGACGACTTTATTCACGGCGAGGTTCGTTACACCTCCCTTGAAAGAGCCTTCCCGAGCGCGCCAAGGAGCTCTTTGCCGAGGCGGAAGAGACCGCCAAGGAGAAATACGAGCATCTCGTTAAACTCAGCGAGACCAAATAATTTTTCCCGCAACACAAAGCAGCGTTTCGTCAAAAGCGAAACGCTGTTTTTATACAAAAACCCGCCGAAACAATCGACGGGCATATTTTTGCGTTGTCGTCATACGGCCGCTATATGCGGGAGACCGCCGCCTTATATTCTTCAAAGCTGTAAAGGGCGTTTACTGTTTCAAGAAGGGCATTGGCGCTCATTCTCTCGGGAAGGCCGAGCTCCTTTAAAAAGCCGAGTCCTCTTTGCCTTGCTGTTGGCTCCTCCCGAAATTCCGTCCTCGAAAAGGTCGGATTTTAAGACCTTTTGGCGTTCGGACTTGTCTTTTCCTCAACAATTCCCGCCTTTTTAAGGGCGTTTTCGAGAAAGCTCGCGGTCCATTCCTCAACGCCCAGCTTTCCCTCCTTTGAGGGGGCGGATTTCCTTTTTCCTTGCCGAAAACGTCGGGAATAAAGACGTTTTTTATCTTGCCCCTCAGAGACAAAGCCTTTTTATGTGGGGAGCGTATGAGAAATCCCGCGCTGTCGCTGTCGGTGAGAATTATTATGCCCCGCTTTTTGCCAGAGTCTTAATAAGCTCACGCTTTTCCCTGTCCTTGAAAATTCCTGAAACCGTCGGTGGTTATTATAAGCCCGTCGACAAGGGAGGACAGCTTGATTTTTGTCGTATTTTCCCTCCCACGATGACGGCCTCTTTAAGCTTTATCATACCGTTTTTCCCTCGAAATTTCAAACAGCTTAACAATGGCCTGCTCGAGAACAAGCCGTCCGTCGGCCGAGGTGGATTTGAGCCGTTTGTCGCAATCGTCGAGCAGTTCAAGACTTTTTCTGATTTTTTCTTCCCCGAGTTTTTCGGCGTCTCTTCTCGATTTGGTGAGGGGATATGCGCTTTTCATGCCGAAATCCTTTTGCCGCCTGCTCAAGGGAAATGCGGCACTTTGCGCCGCCGCAATTCTGTATAAATTCACATAGGAATAGACAAGCGCTCCGAAAATTACAATGGGCTCCTGCCTTGCGGCAAACAGTCTGCCGAGCACAGTCAGCGCTCCGCCCGCGTTGCCGGAATTTATTTCCCTTATCATGTCAAAGGCATCCTGATTTATGCTCCTCGGGCAGAGCAGAGCGATGTCTCTTTCGGTTATGCTTCGCCCCGATGCAAAAGGCGCAAAGCTTTTCAAGCTCGGTGTTAAAGGGTGTTGAGGTCGTCTCCGCAACAGTCGATAAGTGCGCAGGCCGCCCCCGAGGGCATATCCGAGCCTCTTTTGCCGCACCGGTGCATAGAATTTTATAAGCTCCGAGCGGGTCATGCGGCCGAATTTCAAAAGACCGCCGTATTTTGTCGCAAGAGCCGTCAGCTTTTTTGACTGCGAAGAATTGCCGACACCCTTGCCGATGAGATATATCAGAAGAACGCTCGACTCGCAGGGCGACTTCAGGTAATTTTCCAGATCCTCAAGGTCTTTTTCGGAAAACTTCGCAATGTCGGGATTGTAAAGGGCAACCACCCGCCGCTGACCCATGACGGAAGCTGGCAAAGGGCGCTTACAGGCTCGTTAAGGCTTGCCGTTTCGGGAAATTTTGAAATGTTAAAATCGGCAAAGGGGCCGTCGGCCGTCGAAATTATGCGGTCGGCATAGACGCTCACAAGATAATCCTCGTCTCCGTAAAGAAAATAAAAGGGACAAAGCTTGTCGCTTTTGAGCTGCTCCCTTTAAGGGTGCTTTCGGTTATTTTTGCCAATTTGTATCGCTCCTGACATATGTGAAGTTAAATACCGACTCTATTTCGACCTTGCCGCTTTTTATCGGCTCGCCGTTTTTGGGGTCACGCTGCCGCCGCATATTGTAAAATCAAAGTTGCCCTTGGCAAAATCGCCGCTGCCTATAAAAATACGCTTTCCGTTAATGTCGAGAACCGCCGACGACATATCGCCCGAGATTGTCAGATATGTATTGTCAAAAAGCTTTGTGCTGCCGTTTGAAAAGGAAAATTCGACATCGGCAGGAGCCAAAAGTCTTTGCAAATCCTCTCTGTCTTGGGGTAAAAGCACGGTTTTCGGCCGACCGTTTTTGACCGTGAAGTAGGCGCCGAGAGGAGGACTGTCGGAAAGCGGCACAAAGAAGTCTATAATATCGGCGTTCAGATCCCAAATGTCGGACAGCGTTTCCCGATTTATGTCGGGACGGCGGTCACAGCCGATAGTTGCCGCACGACCCGCGTGAATCACGGCGACGGTGTCGAACTTTTCGGAGGAATTTATGATGACGCGATAGGTCGCGCTTTCAACCGCCGAGGCGCAGACGCAGCAGACCGCAAGAGCCGAGCAAACGGCCATGGTGATAAAGGTCTTGGATTTTGCCGAAAGGCCTCTTTGCGAAATCTGACAAAACCGTAAAGCAGAGCCCCGTAAAACACTGCGAGCCATATATAAATCGAGCTGTAATTTGCGTGAACAAAGGCATAGGGGAATTTTGAAATCAGATTTGTTATGAAAATTATATACTTGGCGACAAAGGCGGCGCAAAGCATAAAGGATAGCCGATAAATCCCAAAAGGGAACGGCGTAAATGGCGCCGCCGAGTATACAGCCTATAACGCAGACGGCGGCAAAGGAGTGACCGCAATATTCGCAATAACGCCCACAAGCGACAGCCCGCCGAAATAATAAACAAGAACGGCAGCGAAAAGACCATGGACGAAATCGTCATGAGGCGGTGCTTACTATGGGCAGCTTTTTGCCGAAAACCTCTTTTCAAAAAAGTCTTGAAAGAAAGGCGAATATGGGTTTCGAACAGGTTACGACTCCGGAGTGTCGCCAGCACCGAGCACACAAATCCCTTTGTCGTTTGCCGAAAAGGGAATGAAAGGCAGATTATAATGCAGGCAAGACCGAGAGAATTACAGGAATCGGCGGGGCGAAAGACAAATTTTCCGAGGGTCAGCACCGTCATCATAAGGGCGGCGCGTATGGCCGACAGTCTCATGCCCGCGAGAAAACAAAGCCCCATATGAAAGCAAGGGAAAGAATTGCCGAAAGGCGTTTTGATTTGAACTTCGACAGCAGCAAAACCGCAAAGCCCGATATAAGAGTGACATGAAGCCCCGACACAGAGGTCAAATGTGACAGCGAGCAGGTTTTGAGCGCCGACGTGACGCGGTGGGAATGTTTTCGGTTTTGCTCATGGAAATGCCGCATAGCAGCGAGGAAATCTCATCGGAAAACAAAGAGGAGACCGACTCGGCGATTTTGCCGCGGCACAAAACCGAATAATACCGCAAATCTTTTCTTGACCTTTCCGGTGACGTCAAGGCTTTCGCAGCCGCCGGTGAGAATGACGGGGCTGAAGGCCGAATGGCTCCTGCCCGTCGAAAGACCGCTTATATTCACGGTGCAGACAAAGCTGTCATAGGGCTCGAGATTTATCGGCTCGTCGCAATAGATGATAAAATCCGCCGTTCGGCTGCTTTGACCGAGCTTTATTTCCGCTTTGCCGGAATCTCGGTATAATCGTGTTCAAAGGAGACCTCGTCGGTGGTATAGGCGGATATTTCGACCGATTGCCCGACAAAGAGCTTTAGGGGAGAGATAAAAATAAGCGAGGATAAGAACACCGCAAAAATCCCGCAGCCGCCGAAAACAGAACGGCCGAAAGATTTTTGCAGAACCTCGCTGTGTTTGTATTTTTGAAAGAAAGGGCAGGCTGAAGGCGCCGACGGCAAGAAAGATACAGGCTGCGAAAACAATGAGGTTTTCAGGGAGAAGAAAAGCCGTAAACGACGCGGCAAAACAGCGAAAACCCGACGGTGAAAAAGCGGGCGCCGCACAAAATCACCCCGAAATCAAAGAGATTTTCTCCGAGCCATAAAGCCTTCAAGTATCATGACGGCCGAAAGAGTGTCCACAACCTTTTTGCGTTTTTTTGCCCCTCGTGTCGGTGACGTTCAGGGCGTTGTGAGCCGCAACGGTGGTCAGCCGCTCGTCGCACATTTCAAAGGGAATCCCGCAGAAAGCCGATAGCTGCTCGGCAAATTCACGGCACTCCTGCGAGCGGAAGCCGCGGCTGCCGTCCATGTTGAGGGGTCGCCCACCACAATAAGCTCGGCCTTGCGCTGTTTTGCCGTTTCGGCGATTTTTTCCATGAGCTTTGTTTTTGTCCTTTTCAAAGACGGTGCCCACGGACTTGCCAAAATTTCCGACTTGTCGCAGACGGCAAGCCCCGTTCGGGCGTCGCCGTAGTCAACGCAGAGAATTATCATAGTTTTTTATCTTCATGGAAATGTCGAAGGCCTTTACCGAATGGGTCAGCGCGCCCACCGAAATGATGTCGACCCCTGTTTTTGCCACGTCGGCAATGGTGTCGTGGGTTATACCGCCCGAGGCCTCCGAAAGAGCCTTTCCGCCGATGAGCTCAACGGCGGCCTTCATGGTTGCATTATCCATGTTGTCAAGCATAATGATGTCGGCGCCTGCCTCGACGGCCTCTTTGACCTCGTCGAGATTTCTCGTTTCAACCCCTCGATTTTGACCGTGTGGCCGAGCGTTTGCCTGAGAATCGACGGCCTTGTAATTCCGCCGCAGGCGTCGATGTGGTTGTCCTTAAACATGGCGCAGTCGGAAAGATTGAAACGGTGGTTTTTGCCGCCGCCGCAGACAACGGCGTATTTTTGAAGGGCGCGAAGCCCGGGAAGGGTCTTTTCGTGTCGGCGATGCTTGCGTTTGTGCCGGAAACAAGACCGACGCATTTGGCCGTTTCGGTGGCAATGCCCGACATATGCTGAAGGAGGTTGAGGGCGGTTCGCTCTCCCTTGAGCAGGAAGGTGACGGGCCCTTTACCTCGGCGATAATATCGCCCTTTTCCACCGCGTCTCCGTCTTTTTTATAAACCGAATATTCAAATCCGTCATAAAGAAGCTCGAAAACCCGCAGAGCAACGTCGATACCGCAGAGCACTCCGCTTGCCTTGGCAAGGAAAACGCCCTTTTGAATGTTTTGGTCGCTGAGGGTCAAATCTGTGGCGACGTCGATATAGTTAATGTCCTCTTTTAAGGGCGTTTTTTATAATGTCGTCAACCGTGAATTTGGGCAGTATCATTTGCTTAATTTCTCCTTTAAGATAATGTGCGCCACGGTGGCGAGGGAAAGCGCCTCGCAATATTCCCTTTGTGACGGCAAAGTGGCCGCTGCGAAGCCGCTCGAGATAGCGGTCAACCTGCTTGATTCCGGTCTGACAGGCCGAAAGGTCGGGAATAACAAAGGTGGAGCGCTGCATAATATCATTTATGGTCTTATCAATATCCTTGGGAACCGGTGCGCCCGAAATGTCGGGAACCTCGGGGAATTCCGGAGGACAAAATCTCTCGCCCTCGCTCTTTTGGTTATGTCCTCGGCCGAACGGCGTCCGAAAACGAGGGGCTTCGAGAAGGGAGTTGGAGGCAAGGCGGTTGGCGCCGTGAACGCCGGTGTGGGAGCATTCGCCCACGGCATAAAGACGGTCGATGTCGGTTTTGGAGTTGAGGTTGACGTCGATTCCGCCCATGAGATAGTGCTGGCAGGGGAAAAATGGGAATGGGCTCCTTTGTGATGTCCACGCCCTTTTCAAGGCATTTTTCATATATCATGGGGAAACGCTTTTTAAGGAAGTCCTCCCCCTTGTAGGCTATGTCAAGGTAGAAATCCTCGCTTGCAAGACGGCGGCTTTCAAGAATTATCGACTTTGCCACCACGTCGCGGGGGCAAGCTCGGGACGCTTGTCATCAAAAGGTGCATAAAGCGCTCCTTATGGCAGTTGAGCAGATATGCGCCCTCGCCTCTGACCGCTTCGCTTATGAGAAACTTCTGACGGCTGGTTTTGTCGGCGGCAAAGGAGGTGGGGTGGAACTGAACGTAATCGAGATGGGCGATTTTGCAGCCGAGATCATAGGCAAGACGAATTCCGTCGCCGGTGGCAATGGCGGAGTTTTTGGTATAGCGGTAGACCTGTCCGATTCCGCCGGTGGCGAGCACGACATAGGGCGTGGCGACGATCTGAGCCTTTCCGTCCTTGAGAATATAGGCAAAAAAATCCGCCGTCAAATCGCTTGAGATTGAAAAGCACCGAAAATTCCGAAATTTCGATGTTGTCGCGCTTTTTGACCGCCTCGCAAAGGCGGTAGGCAATTTCATAGCCGGTGGAGTCCTTGTGGTGGACTATTCTGCGGCGGCTGTGACCGCCCCTCAAGGGTGGAATTGAGCGCGCCGTCGGCGGTTTTGTCGAAATCCACGTCGAATTCCTCGTAAATTCTGCGGACATCCTTCGGTCCCTCGGTGACAAGCACCCGGACCGAGTCGTGATTGTTTTCCTGGCGGCCGGCAATGAGTGTGTCCTCAAAATGCAGGTCGTAGGAGTCGTTGGTCGTATCGAGTACGGCGGCGACTCCGCCTTGGGCAAGGGCGGTGTTTGAAAGCATCATTTCGTCCTTGCAGAGCAGCAAAACCTTTTTATCCGACGGGATGTTGAGAGCGCAGTAAAGTCCTCCCTCCGCAGCCGGCGATTATAACGTCATATTGTTTTTCCATAGCCTTAACCTTCTATGTGAATTTTGTTTGGGAAAGCCTTTTAGGTCTTCCTGTATTCTTTGACATTTTACCACAAAATTCCCCGTTTTAACAGTCCCAAAAAGCCGATTTTTTAAATAAAATAAAATTTTCTTTTTTATGTGGAAAAATGTGCTTTAATATGATACAATAAAAGAAAAACGTTTCGGAGAAAAAACAATGGAAATAAAGATAAAAAACTGAAAAAAGACGCCGTAATTCCAACAAAGGGTTCGCCCTTTGCCGCAGGCAACGACCTTTATTCGGTCGAGGACGACGTTAAGGTCGGAGCGGGCGAAACCAAATGATAGGAACAGGGCTTGCAATGGAAATTCCCGAGGGCTATGCCGGGCTTATCTATGCCAGAAGCGGCCTTGCTTGTAAGGAGGGTCTTGCCCCCGCAAACAAGGTGGGCGTTGTGGACAGCGACTACCGCGGGGAAATCAAGGTCGCCCTTCACAAACCATTCGGCCAGCGAAAAGACCGTCAAAAAGGGTGAGCGCATTGCCCAAATCGTCGTAACACCCTTTCTTTCGGCGGAATTTCGCGAGGCGGAGGAGCTTTCTGACACCGTCAGGGAGAGGGCGGCTTCGGTTCGACGGGAAAATGATTTTTGATAGTTTTTCCTGTTTACAAACCGATTTAAATTTGCTATAATTTACTTATTAAATGATGATTGGAGACAGTTTAATGTCTTATGACGACAACAAAGGCGACCGCCGCCGCCGTTCGGACGAGGCTTGGGACGAATATTTCGGCAAAAGCACTCACGGTGAGCAAAGCCGCCGCAGCGAGCCGAGAACCTATATTGAACCCCGGGCTTCGGCTCCCAAAAGAGAAAAAAGGCAAAAAGAATGTGACCGCAAAGCTGGGTAAAAATGCCCGTCCGATTGCGGTGGGTCTTGTGGCCGTGCTTGTGGCCGCCGTGCTTATAATTGCGGCGGTGAGCTCGGCCGGGGGGCAAGGGTAAAACCGCCGACGAACAGACCGCCTCCTCGGCTCCCGACGAGAGGGATAACGAGATAAGCCGCCTTCAGGAGGAAAACGCCCAAAAGGACCAAAAGAATAGGGGAATATGAGTCCCGCATTTCCGAGCTTGAGGCTCAGCTTGCCGCGAAAAAAGAGCGGGCTGCAGAACGGAAACGAGACCAAGACCTGTTATCTCACCTTTGACGACGGTCCGTCAAACAACACCGAAAAATACTCGACATTTTAAAGGAAAACGATGTGAAGGCCACCTTTTTGTTATCGGCCGTTCAAAGCTTGACCTTGTAAAGCGGGAAAAGGAGGAGGGCCACACGGTGGCTCTTCACTCATATACCCACGAATATGAGCAGGTCTACACCTCGGTCAACGCCTATTTTGAGGATCTTCAGAAGATAAGCGACGCGGTGGAAAGCATAATCGGAGAAAAGTGCGACATCATCCGTTTCCCGGCGGTTCATCCAACACCATAAGCGCGAATTATTGCAAGGGTCTTATGACCGAGCTTACAAAGCAGGTGGAGGAAAAGGGCTACACCTATGTTGACTGGAATTCCGATTCGGGAGACGCCACCGGCAATAATGTTCCCGTTGACAAGATAATGGCAAACATAAGAAGCGGCGGAACAAAGGCTTCAACAATGGTGGTTCTCATGCACGACACCGATGCAAAAAAAACCACCGCCGAGGCACTCCCTCAAATTATTCAGTTCTATCGCGACGCGGGCTACAGCTTTGCCGGGCTCACAAAGGACACTCCCGCCGTGCACCACGGAGTGAACAACTGAATGAAGGGTATTGCCGAAAAAATCATAAATAACGAGATTAACGCTCCGGCACTTTTTGCAAATTTGAAATGACAAGCTGGGGCGTTATGTATTATGACGAAGAAAATCCCTGTGCGTCGGCTCGAACCATGCCGTCATAACCGACGAAAACGCCGATGCGCTTTGTGCGGCGGCAGAGATAAAGGGTTTTATCTTTCTCTCGGAATTCGTCCCGCGGCGGAGTTTCCCCTTTGCGACGGAATTTCCGAGGTGATGAAAGAGGACATAAAAAAGCGGGATTTTGCTTTGAAAAGCAAAAGGAGCTTATCTGCATGGTCAAAACCTCTCCCGCAGGTGCTCTTGCCGAGGCGCCGCTGGTTATATCGGAGGAGCGGGAATTCGACAAAAATCTTTGCAAAACCGCGGTGTGCGGAGGATATGAAAATTTTCTTCCCGCTGTGCTGTCAAGGCTTGCCCTTTCGGATTTTGCCGAGCTTTATGTGGCTCGCCTTTTTCGGCGACGGCGTGAGCCTTTGCACCGTCGAGAGGGGAGAAAAAGCTGTCCCGTCTTTCAAACGTGCTGACCGGGCCGGGCTTTCGCTGCGCGGGCTTCGGCTCGAAAACGGTCGCCTTTTTGCCGCAAGAAAATATGAAGAAAATTATGCTAATCCCCTTTATCTTTTGACCGAAAACCCTCTTGCGGCGCGGCTTTACAGGGTGGGCGGTTTTGAACAAATCGAATTCGGGAAAAAACTTTTCAGAGCAACATTGGAGGAAGGTCAATGGCAACGCTTCAAAAGCAAAAACAAGCCGAAAAATGCATAATCGAAAACCGGAATTTTTCAGCCTCGACCGCACTCTCGACTGCGGCCAATGCTCGTTTCGAAAAAAGGACGGCTGCTGGCAGGGGGGGTGGCTTTCGGCCGCCTGCTCAAAATAAAGGAAACCGAGCGCACGCTTGAATTCAATGTTTCGAAAGAGGAATTTGACGAGAAGTTTTATCATTACTTTGATTTAGGCAGGGACTATAAAAAATCGACAAAATTCTCACCGCCGATCCGCGGCTTAAAAAGGCGTCGGAATATGCCGCCGGCATACATATTCTCAATCAGGAGCCTTTGAGACGCTCTGCTCCTTCATCATTTCCCAAAATAACAACATCCCCCGCATAAAGGGCATAATAAGGCGCTTTTGCGAAGGGTACGGAAAGCCTCTTTCGGACGGCGAATACACCTTTCCCGACGTGCAGACCGTTGCGGCCATGTCGGCCGAGGATTTTGCCCCTCTGCGCGCGGGATTTCGGGTGAAATATCTTATGGACGCGGCAAAAAGGTGGCAAGCGGCGAGGTTTCTCTTGCCGTGCGGCCCGACCTTTCCCTTTGAGGAGGCGGAGGAGGAGCTGTGCAAAATCAAGGGTGTGGGCAAAAAGGTGGCCGACTGTGTGCTGCTCTTTTCTCTTGAACGCATGGACTCCTTTCCCAGCGACGTTTGGATAAAACGGGTCACGGCCGAGCTTTTTCCCGAGGATTTCCCGAAAAATTCACCCCTATGCGGGAATTGCCCAGCAATATCTTTATCATTATTCAAGAGTTTCGGGAGATTTTTAAATGACAAAAGGCGTTAAAAATTCTTTTCGTCGCTGCTCTGCTTTGCGGTGATTTTCGGGTTCTGTTCACCCGTTCTTTCGGCCGGCGCCGACACCGAGAGGGTGATATATTACGACGATCCTCCCGCTGAGGTTCTTTCTTTAAGCGGGAGGGTATGGTCATCGCCGTTATCGACAGCGGATTTAATCCGATTCACGAGACCATGCGCCTTGACAGCGGCGTAGATGTCGCCCTGAGTGAAAAGGACATGACGGAAAAATCAAAAATCTGGGCTACGGAGCCTATTTCAACAAAAAATCCCTTTTATTATAACTATGCCGAGGGCAACTATAACATAAAAGAGTCGGACAACCGTTCCCACGGTATGCACACACGGCCGCTCGCCGCCGGAAACAGCAACACCGTCCGTTCCTATGCCAAAAATGCTCAGCTGCTGCTCATGCGGGTTTTCCCCGAGGGCAGCGATGAGGCGTCGGATCTTATCGTGGCAAAGGCCGTAAGAGATGCCGCCGATCTCGGTGCCGACGTCATAAATTTAAGTCTCGGTTCCCCGGCGGGATAAGAGACAATGACAACTGCTATTCCTCGGCGGTGGAATATGCGAGAGAGCAGGGCTGCCTTGTGGTGGCCGCGGCAGGGAACGAAGGCGACGCCAACAGTACCTACGGCTCGGACTACGGTCTGCTTTCCACTCCCGGAGATCTTAAAAACGTGCTTTCGGTCGGGGCGGCCGACAAAGACGGAAACGTCGCCGATTTTTCCTCTGTGGGTCCTCTTTCCGACCTTTCTTTCGGGGAAAAGGTTTATGCAAGATGGGTGGGTGTGCTTTCGGCCGACAACGAGGGGCTATTCAAGATCGTCGGGAACCTCATTCGCCGCTCCGAAGGTTTCATCGGCGGCTGCGCTTTGTCATGCAAAGGCTTAAAAATATCGGCATGAGCGGCGCCGAGCTTTGCGACAATACGATCGCACTTCTGGAAAACACCTCACGGCCGATTGCCGACAAGCGGGTCACCATGTCGGGAATTATAAATGTCGGGGAGCGCTCTTAAAAAGCAAGGTGATAGTGACCTATAACGGCAGCGGAATTATCGAGCTTGGCAAGATAACCGACAATATGCCCGTGAGCATCGAAATTCGCAGCATTTCCGACGAGCCCGCCGACCTGACAGTCGCCGTTGATAACAATAAATTCGGGCGGGTTAACAGCGTTTACAGCTTTGACCAAGGAAAGGGCGGCCTTGAAATTCAAAATAAAAAGGTCAGCGTCGCCGCGAGGCAAACCCAAACCGTCTCTGCCCAAATCAGGCTTATGCGCCGCAACGACTGTTTTATATTCGGAAACCTGTCTGTCTTTGAGCAAGGCGGGCAGAGAAACCGCGTGGGCGGGTCGGTGCCCTTTTTTTCGGATACTGCGGAAATATACGTCGGCAGGACTGCATAACCGAGGGAAACGGTCTCACCGATATTGCCCTTTATTCCTTCGACGGGCTGAAATATACAAAACACTCGACGATTTCGGCAAACGGCGACAGGGTGAACGATTTTCTTTTCCCGTTTTCTTTCTCGATACGGCCGCCGAATATGTCAGGTGGACATATATTCGAATAATATGAAGTTTATTTCCAATGCGGCATATACCTCCTATCTCCACCCGGATTTGTATTATTATATGTTCGAAAACGACGAGGACCCGGTGGAATATAAGGCTTCGGAATACCTGAACGGTCTTGCCTTTTCCGCCGAATATTTCAATACGAAAACGGGTGAGTATGAGACCCTTAAAAACGGAAAATATTATGCCGTTGTGGAGGTTAAGGCTTTGGCCGAGGGCTCGAAAATCGAGCGCCACATTATGCCCTTTTTCGGTGACCGACAGCGACGGAAAGCTTCACACGCCTTCACAATCGGAAAGGACATTCGGGGACGGAGATATTGAATTTCTTTCCTTTTCCCAAAACTTTTTGACGGTGGGCGGTCGGTCGGACGACGGTACGCCCGGTTTTATGACATACCGCGATTGCGGGCGGGTCAATGTTTCGGCGGATTATCTTGAAATAAACGGCCGTTCGGTCCCTCTTTCGTCAGACGGAACCTTTGAATATGATTTCCTCCTCCGTGAAGGGAAATACACCTCATTCAGGGTCATAGCCAAGAAAAACGGAGGAATCGCGGCCGACAGGACCCTTTCGGTCATGTTCGACGGCACCGCCCCGACCCTTGAAACCGACCTTGAAACGGTCGAAATCCCCGATTATTTGGAAAAACGGCTTGACGGAGAATTTGACGGATTTGTGAGTCCCGACCGCTTTGACGGGCACATAAAAATCAGCGGAAAGGACGAAAGCTTCACCCCGGTTTATCTTTGGCTTGACGGGGTCTTTGTTCAGCTTTCCTCCGGCTGCAGCGGGTTTGATAAAATTTCTACTGTACATCCAAGCAAAAAGGGTGATATAATATCCGTCGGACTTGCCGACGCCGCGGGAAATACGACTTTTAAAAATTATATTATGCTTTCCGGTGAGACGGAGACCTTGCCGGGAGACAGCGATTTTGACGGCTCGGTCACGGTGGCCGACGCCCTCCTCGCCCTTCAGCAGTCGGTTGGAAAGGTGGAGCTCGGCGTGCTGTCGAGAGCGCTTTCCGATATAGACGCCGATTTGTCGGTGAGCGTTTCCGACGCCCTTATGATACTTGATTGCGCCGTGGGCAAAATAAGTCTGCCCGCCGAATAAAACTTAATACGGTATGCAAAGCGGTTTACGCTTGCAAATAAATAATTGCGCTGTATCCCCATGGGAACAGCAGCAGGAGGTTATTTTATGAAAAAGTAAACACAAGGACCCTCGCGGGTCTCGGTCTCATGACCGCCATCGTAATCGTGCTCCAGCTTGTGGGCGGAGCAATCCGATTCGGAACCTTTTCCATTTCACTCGTTCTTCTTCCCATTGTCGTCGGAGCGGCGCTCTACGGCAGGGGAGCGGGCGCATGGCTGGGATTTGTGTTCGGCGCGGCGGTTATTCTGTCGGGAGACGCGTCGGCCTTTCTTGCCGTCAACGTGTTCGGAACCCTCGTGACCTGCCTTCTCAAGGGTGCTCTTGCGGGCCTTTGCGCCGGCGCGGTTTATAAGCTGTTTGAGAAGACCAACACCGTGCTTGCCACCGCTCTTGCCGCCGTTGCGGCGCCCATAGTCAACACGGGAGTCTTTCTTCTCGGCTGCAGCGTGTTCTTCCTCGACACCGTCAAAGGGCTGGGCCGTCGCCGCGGGAGCCGAAAGCGTCGGAGCATATATGTTTGTGGGCTTCGTGGGAATAAATTTCCTTATCGAGCTTGCCGTCAACATCGTGCTTTGCCCCGTCATTGTCAGAGTCGTGGGCGCGGGAAAGAAAATAAAGGCATAAATTTTAATTGCATCGCCCGGTCCTTTTTCGGCCGGGCGGTTTGAAAATAAGGAGAAAAAGTGGAAAGAGATACCGTCGCCGCCATATCCACCGCCGCTTCTGCGGGAGGAATCGGCATTGTGAGAATATCCGGCCCTTCGGCAAGAGCCGCGGCCGACAGGATTTTCAAATCCAAATCGGGCAAAAATTGCAGACACCCCCGGCTATCATGCCCTCTACGGTCATGTATACGACGGCAAAGACCCCGTTGACGAGGTAATCGCTCTCGTTTTGCGGCCCCGAAAAGCTACACGGGGGAGGACGTTGTGGAGCTTTCGGCTCACGGCGGACGGGTGGTGCTGAAAAAGATACTTCGCCTTTGCTGTGAAAACGGCGCGCGGCTTGCAGAGCCGGGCGAGTTTACCAAAAGAGCCTTCTTAAACGGCAAAATGGATTTGACCGAGGCCGAGGCGGTTATGGACATTATCGGCGCAAAAGCGAGGATGCCGCCAAGGCTGCCCTTTTTGCCCGCGACGGAGCCCTTTTCAAAGGAGCTTTCCGCAATCAAGGAAGAAATTCTTTTCGCTTTCGGCGTGGCTTTCGGCCTGGGCCGATTTCCCCGAGGAGGACATCCCCGAGGTGGAAAACGAGGCCCTGCTTTCGAGAATTTCCCTTGCAAAGGGCGGCTTCAAAAGCTTGTTGACACCTTTGACCGAGGCCAAATCGCAAAAGCGGCGTCGACACGGTAATTGCCGGGCGGACAAACGCCGGCAAATCCACGCTGATGAACCTTCTGTGCGGCAGAGAAAGCTCGATTGTCACCGAAATCGAGGGCACCACAAGGGACGTCATCACCGAAGAGGTGGCGCTCGGCGACATAATTCTCAAAATTTCCGACACGGCGGGGCTGAGGGAGACCTCCGACCCGGTGGAAAAGTTCGGCATCGACAGAGCCCGCAAAGGGCGGGTCAGGCTCAGCTTGTGCTGGCGGTTTTTGACCGCTCAAAGGAGCTTTCGCCCGAGGACAGGGGAGCTTTTGCGAGCTTTTGCGTCGGCCGTCCCGCCGTTGCCGTCATAAACAAAACCGACCTTGAGGGAAGGCTTGACGAAGGCTTTATAAGAGAAAAATTTTCCCATGTGGTTGGTATTTCCGCAAAGGAGGGAGAGGGTCTCGAGCTGCTGTCTCGGGAGGTTGAAAAACTGTTTTCGCCCAAAGCTTTGACCCGACGGCCGCCATGATTTCCAACGAGCGTCAGCTTGAATGCGCCCTTCGCGCCCTCAAAAAGCCTTGAACAAAGCGAGTGCGCCGTTAAATCGGGCATAACCCTCGACGCCGTTTCGGTCTGTCTCGACGACAGCCTTGCCGCCCTTATGGAGCTCACCGGCGAACGGGTGACCGAGCAGGTCAGCAACAGGGTGTTTCACAATTTCTGCGTCGGAAAGTAGGGCCGAAATGAAAGAGATATATGTCGACCGTTTTGAAGAAATTTTTGAAATAATGTGCGAAAGCTTTCCGCCGACGAACGCCGCAAAAAAGGAGGAACAGCGCGGGCTCTTTGCGCTGCCCGAATATCGGTCTTTGCCTGCGAACAAAAAGGCAAAATTATCGGATTTATCGCAATTTGGGAGTTCGACGACTTTGTCTATGTCGAGCATTTTGCCCTGACCGAAAGCTGCAGAGGACTGGGGCTTGGCTCGAAAATGCTTAAAGAGACGGCAAAACTTTTTGAAAAGCCGCTCTGTCTTGAGGTCGAGCCTCCGACAACCGACATCGCAAGGCGAAGAATTCGCTTTACGAGCGCAACGGAATGTATTTTAACGATTATGAATATGTTCAGCCGCCGCTGTCAGGGGGCAAAATTCTCTGCCGCTTAAAATTATGACGTCGGGCAAAAAAATCAAAAGATAAATTCGAAAAATAAAAAACACACTTTATAAATACGTTTATAAGGTAATATGATAAAAAGTTCCTTGACCTTGGTCAGGGAACTTTTTTATCTGACATTGTTGTTCGGGTTTGAGGAGGCGTTCGGAAGGGAAAGGTCGCCGTAGCTGTATGCGCGCTCGACAAGGCTTATACCCGAGCTTTCCGACCCGCTTTGCATTTCGCCGCGGTTTGCCTCCTTTTGCCGTGCCGAGCAGGAGCACAGTATAGCGCAAAGCAGGAGGGCGAAAATCAGTTTAAGGGTGTTTTTCATCAGAAAGCCCTATAAGCGAGCCGGTCACCGTAAACCCAAGCACAAGAAGCAAAAAGGCAAGCAAGTGTCACGGCAAGAGATTTCAGCACGGCGAGCGTGTTGGCCGAACGGCGGCTTCTTTCCCAAACATTTTTTATTTTGTCCATTTTATCACCCCTTTTATTTTCGGCAAAACCGCAAAGAAAATACATAAATACGCCGACGAAAGCATAAAAATAAGGCGGCAGTTCGTATGTCAAAATCCCCGCCTTGATTTATAAAGTTTGCACAAATAACTTTTAAAAAACAATGTAAGAAGTATTTATTTTATACCAAAATATGCTTGATTTATTGAGACAAGTTATGTATAATAAAATTATAATCAAAAAGTATATTTTGGCGGTGATTTTATGGGAAAGGGTTTAAACAGAAACGACGCCATCCGTCTTTTCCACGAGGGCGGAATTTTGAAGCATATGAATTCCTCGGAGCCCACCTGGCACGAAAAACCGAAAAAGAGGAGTCTTTTTTCCGCGTGTTCGCACCGAATGCGTCGGCCGTTTCGGTTGTCGGCGATTTTAACGGCTGGGACAGGGCGGCAAATCCCTGCGAGCGCATAAGCGGCGGGATTTTCGAGGCATTTGTGACCGGTGTCAAGAAGTTTGACGCCTATAAATTTGCCGTGACGGGACAAAACGGAAAACCGTGCTTAAAAGCGACCCCTATGCCGTTCATTTCGAAACGAGACCGGGAACGGCCTCCAAGGTTTTCTTTCTCGAACGGGAAAAATATGATTGGACCGACGGCGAATATCTGAAAAACCGCGGGTCTCGGTCGATTTGGCGACAGCCCCGTCAATATTTACGAGGTTCACGCCGGCAGCTGGCGAAAATATCAAAACGGCGAATTTTTCGACTATGTCAAGCTTGCCGAGGAGCTGTCGGAATATCTTAAAAGATGAATTATACCCATGTGGAGCTTATGCCGATAACGGAGCATCCCTTTGACGGCTCATGGGGCTATCAGGTGACAGGATATTTTGCCCCCACCTCAAGATACGGTCTGCCCACCGATTTTATGAAATTTGTCAACATAATGCATTCAAAGGGAATAGGGAGTCATTCTCGACTGGGTGCCGGCTCATTTTCCCAAGGACGAATGCGGTCTTGCCGATTTTGACGGCGGCCCCTGCTATGAATATGCCGACAGCCGCAAGGGCGAGCATAAGGAATGGGGAACCAAGGTCTTCGATTACGGCAAAAACGAGGTTCAAAGCTTTCTGATTTCCAATGCCGTTTATTGGTTTAAAATTATCACGTCGACGGCCTTCGGGTGGACGCGGTGGCCTCCATGCTTTATCTCGACTACGGAAGGCAGCCGGGCGAGTGGGCGCCGAATATTTACGGCGGAAACGAAAATCTTGAGGCGGTCGCCTTTATAAA
>VOFG01000800.1_pt1 | contig 88001 bp, 149 predicted proteins | sample 5384171 | NCBI WGS metagenome assembly VOFG01 (sample SAMN12384726, study PRJNA508395) | human gut metagenome | isolation source: healthy gut F | host: Homo sapiens
TTTGCTTACTAACAGTATTGCTCTTATAATAATCTGTTACCTGTGTTAAATTAGCTGCTCTAATCATGGTATCATTATCATTATCATTTCTTTCTGCAAGTTTAAAATCCGCCTCTGCCAATATAGACAGACTATTTGTAAAAGTTTTCAAGTTTTTTCATAAATTATAACACCATCCCTTTCTATTTCTTGTTTCAATTCATCTGAAATTTTTACATCTGCTTGTACGACATCAAACATAAGAAGAGAATGTATATTTTCCTTGACATCCCAATAAAAATGTTCAAAATCTCCACCATATACTGCGATATCTATATCACTTCTTTCTGTATTTGTGCCTCGTGCACGGGAACCAAACAGTATAATTTTTGTGACAGAATACTTCTTCGCCAAAAAGAAAGTTCCCTCAATATTCGATCTGGAAGATTATATTTCATATTTATCGTCATATAAAAATCTCCTTGTAAATAAACTCAATACTCTATATAATATATCGTCATAATTTTAGAAAACTAAACAAATCATTTTCCCTTTTATTATATCTTTACATATTCTGCTTCATTCCCATGTTTTTGAATCAACCCCATCAGATCATCCGCCTGCACCAAATTGGAAAGAAGTTTTGAAGCACCTGAACCTTTCAGCTCAAGAAGTTCCATAACTGCACTTCTTCCAAACACCTCATCAAAGCCAAACTTCTCAAAAAGTCTATGGATATGAATCGTCGTTTTTACTGTGAAATCACTACCTTTTTCGGAAAGCACGCTGTCAATATCCACTTTTTCATTCTCAATATCCACTTTTTTCTTTATTCAGAAGTCCGCTTATGTGAAGATTTCGATTTTGAAGTTCATTTTGCTCGTTCAAAAGCAGGTTTCTAAGAAACACCTCCAAGTATTCTGTTGTTTCGTGAATACCTTTTTGCAGGTTCGTATAGTTTGCACGGACAAGTGCATTTCTGAAACACCACGCATTTTCCGCCCCACTCATCAAACATCCAGCCGATACACATAATCATCCATATAAAATCCATTGCCAATACTGTTTTTTTCAGAGCGAAGAATTTTAAATCCAAGGCTTTCATATGCTTGACACGCACTATAAATGTTCTCTTACTATTTCCGTTGCCATCTGCGACATTTCAGCAATTCCAGACTCATCATGAAGCAATAATTTTATATAATTCATAATCTTAGCACCTCAATTCTTCTATCAGTGCCATTATAACATAAAATATTTTCAAAATACACATCACTTTTCCCGTTTCTTCCAGCTAATAAAGCCATACAAATCAAAGAATAAGAAAATAACAAAAATAACCGTTACGGATAAATAACGCGGCTCCTTAATGGAAGCTAAAATCCAGAGAACAATCAGCACAACATCATTTGCAGCATATCCGACGGCATAATAAGAAGACCGCAGCATAGTTAGAGAAGCAGCGAAAAAAAACTGGTTGTTACCGATATCGTACTAAATACAATGTTCGGTGTACTAAATACAGCTAATATTTTATAAAAACTGCGGTAACAATTACCCCACTCACAACTAACAAAATTATATGCTTTTTTTGTTAATCTCTGGATAGCAACTTCTTTCCCGCTTTCTGATGGATTTCTTATCAAGTTATGGTCGACCAGATTGCCATCGGCATCGTCATTCAAGATAGGTAATCATTTCGCCCCAGTAACGGAACTGAAACGAAATAATACCATATAAAATGCTGAATACACTCATTAAAATCTGTGACCATACATTTCCCTTTGCCGCAAATATGAGAGATGTCACGCCGATGCATGCGGCAACTAATGTCAACAAATCAAAGCTTCCCTGATGAAATATTGGATATCACAATGATTAGCAGGGAACCAATCCATACTCCCCATTCTTTTTTGTTAAACTTTTAATTGGATTACTCATAATAGTGCCTAAGCTCCTTCCTATTTTCAAAAAAAATAAAGCGCCAGCATTTCCTATCTTCTAAGACCTAACGATAGAAAATCTGACGCTTAACTTTCCTACCCGGTGGCAGAAAAGTATCGTGTTTTATTTCATTGTTATTCTAGTTGTAGCATAAAAGGGAAGGCTTGTCTAGAATTTTATAGGACAATTCCTCCTTCTTTCCTTATTGATTATTCACAATATGGTCTGCCACATACACGCCACTTGCCGAAGCATGCGAAAGCGAATGTGTTACACCACTGCCATCACCAATCACATAAAGACCTTTATGTTTCGTTTCCAAATTTTCATCAATATCCACTTCCATATTATAAAATTTAACTTCCACTCCGTATAAAAGAGTGTCATCATTTGCTGTACCGGGTGCCACAGCATCAAGTGCATAAATCATTTCAATAATACCATCCATAATACGTTTTGGAAGCACCAGACTTAAATCACCGGGCGTTGCCGCAAGAGTCGGACGCACTGTACTTTCCTCAATACGATTTACCGTACTTCTCCTTCCCCTCACAAGGTCTCCAAATCTCTGAACAATCACACCACCGCCCAGCATATTGGATAGTTTTGCAATACTTTCACCATAACCATTGCTGTCTTTAAATGGCTCAGAAAAGTGCTTCGCCACAAGCAGCGCAAAATTAGTGTTTTCTGTTCTCTTTTCCGGGTCTTCAAAACTGTGTCCCTTTACCGTAATAATTCCGTTTGTGTTCTCGTTCACAACCTGCCCATAAGGATTCATACAAAATGTGCGGACACGGTCCTCAAATTTCTTTGTGCGGTAAACAATTTTACTCTCATATAATTCATCGGTAAGGTGTGAAAAAATAACCGCAGGAAGTTCCACGCGAACTCCAATATCTACTCGATTTGATTTTGTGGAAATATCAAGATCTTCACAAATTGACTGCATCCATTTACTTCCACTTCGTCCAACTGAAATAATACACTCTGTACATTCTGCCTCGCCATCTTTATATAAAACCTTATAACCACCTTGTTTTTTCTCAATTTTATCTACCGGCGTCTGGAAATAAAAATCCACTTTATCCTTTAGTTCGGCAAACAAATTTTCCAGAACTACATAGTTAATATCAGTTCCTAAATGCCTTACAGATGCATCCAAAAGTGTAAGTTTATTCTGCATACAAATCTTCTTAAACTTCGTGTTTGCCGTTGAATACATATGCGTTTTTGCACCACCATAAGCACAATTAATTTCGTCGACATATTTCATTAGCGAAATTGCCTTTTCCCTTCCAATATACTCATAAAGTGTCCCACCAAAGTCATTCGTAATATTATATTTCCCATCGGAAAAAGCGCCTGCGCCGCCAAAACCGCTCATAATCGCACAGGATTTACAGTTAATACAAGACTTTACTTTATCTCCATCAATCGGACATTTGCGTTTCTCTAAAGAATATCCCTTTTCAAATACAGCAACTTTCAAAGACGGATTCTTCTTCGTCAACTCATACGCCGAAAAAATGCCTCCCGGTCCGGCACCTACAATAATTACATCATATTTCATATTCGTGTCCTCCATTTCATGACATATAAAAACTACCATAATTGTTATAGTAAACTATTACGGTAGTTCGTAGAAACGTTTGACCAATTACAAACCTATATAACACTGAAATCATATCATAGATTGTGGGTAACTGCAAGTGTTTCGCACTTTTTGTGGAATTGGCAATGACTTATCAAAATTTTTTCACTTTTCTATTATTCTTATCCTTCGTTTTTCTTGGTTTGCTCTGCGGCTGTTTTCCATCAATATATCCTAATATGACAAATCCCTGACAGGCATATCCATCCGGGACACCCCACTCGTGCATCAATTTTGCTCCTTCTTCCGAGGCAAATGTTTCATATCCTCTTGAAATAATACAGGAAGCAATTCCGAGTTCGGTTGCCTGTAAAATCATATTTTCCATCATGCAAAAAGCATCTGCCGTCTTAAATAGAAAATTATCCTGACAAAATATGCATACTACTGTCGGTGCATCATAGAATCCATTTTTATTGTCGGATCATCGATGGTACTTGGCTGCTCCTTTGACACAAAATTTCCTGCCAAATGAGTTCGGTCAAAATGCATCAGATTCATTTTCCCGACATAGGAAGCCAGCTTCTTATTATGAATGGCAACCATCATACTTCTTTGTCCACCCCTGCATTTTGTGCATAGTTTCCCGCTTCTAATATTTTTCCAAATCTTTTTTACTAATTTGTTCCTCTGTGTATTTTCGTATGGAATGTCTCGCTTTTTATAAGGTCCATTAACATGTCAATTCCTCCCCTGTTATTTCATTTTTTTTGTTTTCCAGCACTGTGGGTCTTTGGCATAGAAACTGCCATTTGTGCCGTTAGCCACAGCCGGGCAGCCTCTGCACCATGGTTTCAACTCACATTTACTGCATTTTACAAATTTATCGTATTCTCTATATTTCTCCATCTGGCAAATCCATACATCCGAAAGCCGGTCTTCAAATATATTTGCCACTTTGCTGTCCATCACTCTCCGACATGCCATCACATCTCCATTTGACGAGATTGTAATGTGACAGTTGCCACAATTGCAGCCATCGTAAATCATGTCTTTTTTCCATGAGAAGGCAGCAAAAACTGCCCGGTTTCATATTCATAAAGCGTCCATAAATGGTCTTTTTATTAAAATAAGTTTTACAGCCTGCTGCCTCATATGCCTTAAATTTTGCATCACAAATTTTCAATAAATTTCGATATTCCTCCGGTGTCATTTTTTCATCCACTTCTCCACCGGTTGGCACATATCGTGAAAATGCATACACGTTTACTTCTGCTTTAACAACGGCATCAATGATGTCGGGAATCTCCTCTTGATTTGTTCTCGACACCGTGCTCATAATCACACTCTTAATTCCGGCACGATTCAGACAGCCAACCTTTTCAAGTGTTTCATCAAAACTGCCCGGTTTGCGAAACCAGTCATGTTTTTTTCATGCCGTCTAATGACATCTGATATTTTCACAGCCACATACTTTTAGCATTCTGCATATTTCATCGTTTAGGTGAAATGGATTTCCCATAAGTGTAAAGGGAATATCCTTGCTCTTCAAAAGTACCATAAGTTTCAGAAGTCCGGATGAAGGATAGGGTCTCCGCCGGTAATATAAAAATAAGGCGTTTTATGGTACACTCTGCAAAAGTCTTCGCAGTTTGCCACAACTTCCTGCATCCCTTTCCATGTCATGCTCCTTAATTTTTTGCAGCCATCTCCGGAAAAAAATATAACAGTGTTTACAACGCTGATCACATTCATCCGTAATATGCCACTGAAAAGAAAAATACTGACTCATCCTATCCTCACTCCTTCCTCAGATGAATTTCTTACTTGTCAGATGCTCCACATGCTGTACCGCAGGCTGTTTGTTTTTCCTCCGGCTGTTCATCGGATGCTCCACATGCCGTACCGCAAGCAGTACCTGCCTGTTTTTCATCTTTTTCATCTTCTTTGTTCCAGCCAAAAATGTTTGATAATGCCATTTTCATTACCTCCTGTTATATTATTTTATGGGCTCTGCCCTGTTGCATCTTTACAATAACACTGGTTCACTCATAAAAAAGTACGCACTTTTTTATTACGTAGTTACAAAAAGTTACCTAATTCTGGAGGAAAGCACTGTGTATTTTGCGGTTATTATAATTTTAGGGAACTTTTTGCATTATTTTCATTAAAAGTTCCCTAAAACAATTGATAACATAACAATTTTTATGTTACACTATATTTGATACTTACATCATTTTAGAAACTATGAAGGAGACAAATTATGCTGACAAAAGAAGAATTACCAGAATGCCCTGTGGCAACTACTGTTCAACTAATCGGAAGCAAATGGAAATTACTGATTCTTCGGAATCTTTTACAGAGACCCTGGCGGTTTAATGAACTAAAAAGAAGCCTTGACGGCATCAGCCAAAAGTATTAACCGACAGCCTTCGCTCCATGGAAGAAGACGGTCTCATCACCCGAACCGTTTACCCGGAAGTTCCTCCTCATGTGGAATATGCTCTGAGCGAAACGGGCGAATCCATGAGACCGATTCTTATGGCAATGCAAAGCTGGGGCACAAATTACAAGAAAACTTTAAAATGATGTTTTTTTCCTGTCCGTCAAATACAGTAGCCCCGGCAAAACAAAGAACACCGTCAATACCGAGCAGATAGTTCCTTTCCAAGCAGATAACCAAGCTGGGATAACAGTCCATGCGTGGAAATTATGCCAAGCAGGAATCCTACCGCAATCATCGTGATACCGGAAGTTAAGATGGACACGGAAGTCTGCGATATCGTAGCAATAATGCTCTCCTTTTTGTCCATCTCACGCCGACACTCGCGGTAGCGGTCGCTGAACAAAATCGCATAATCCACTGTTGCGCCAAGCTGCACCGAACTAATAATCAGGTAGGCAATGTAAAACAGCGGTGTGTTCTGCAAATACGGAATCGAGAGGTTAATCCAAATCGCTGTTTCAATCGCAAGCACCAAAACAATCGGTGTTTTTATTTGACGCATGGTGAGAATCAGCACAATAAGCACAGCGGCAATTGCCACCAGATTTACTTTTCACCATATCATCTGTAATCGTATCCATCAAATCATAGGTACTTACACCCTGTCCGGCAAGATAATAATTATTTCCATAATACTTTGCTGCCGTATTTCTTATTTTTTTTCAACCAGCGCAAATGTCTCTTCCCTTCATAATCCACGCCAACGGAAAGCACCATACGGCTGTAATTTTCACTTTCAATTTCTTTCGGATTGTATTTGGTATCATATCCCTTGGCAGCATCGGTCCAAGCATGTCGGAAAGTGCTGTGATGGAAAGGATTTTTATCTGATTTTTTCAATTCCTTCACCAGTGCTTTTCCTTTTTCATGTCGTTATTTTTTACCATCAAAACATAGGTGTCCTTGATACCAAATGTATCCTCAATATATTTTGTGTCGTCTCCATACCGGGTGCCTGCACCAAAAATATGGGAAGAACCGTAATAATAACTGTTATTGTTGCTGGCATAAAATGTCGGCAGCATAAGTACCACAAAACAAAATGGCAAGAGGAATGGTAATTTTACTCACCAGTTTTCCGAACTTTTCAAAGGATGGAAGTAGTCTCCTATGCGATAATTTATCCATCAAGCGGTAGCAGAATAGAATAATTCCCGGCATAAACAAAAATACCGTCAACAAACTGATTCCGATTCCTTTGGCTAACGCTCTTCCTAAATCCGGTCCAATTCCAAACCGCATAAATAAAAGCGCAAAGGAAGCCGATTACGGTTGTCAATCCACTCGACAAAATCGATGATGCGGATTTACAAAGTGCCTCATTCATTGCTTCTTTTGGTGAATTACACGTCATGCGGCATTCCTGAAAACGATGAATCAGAAATACAGAATAATCCAGTGATACGGCAAGCTGCAAAATACTTCCCGCCGCATTAGTAACAAATGATACCTCGCCAAACATGAGATTTGTTCCCGCATTGATTAAAACAGCCACACCAATGCCAAGCAGTACAATAAAGGGTTCAAGCCACGAAGACGTTGTAAGACAAAGCACCAGAAGAACAATCAAAACGGCAATGACCGCAATCTTCTTGATTTCACTTACCGTACTGCTCGTTGCCTCTGCCGTGCTGACCGCTGACCCGGTCATCGCATTATCGTCACCAATCACCTTACGGATTTCGGGAACTGCTGAATTTATACTGTCTTCCCCAATTGTCACCGTATACAGCGCCGTGTTGTCCTTATAATACAAATCACGTGTATCCTTTGACAGCATATCAATCGGCATATCCAGATAATTTACATCATCTAACCATGTTACCTCTTCCACCCCTTTAATTTTTTCCAGTTTTTCTTTATATTTTAACGCCTGTGCATAAGACACATCTTTGACAGCAACCCTCGCGTTTGGAATCCCGCCATCAAATTCCTCCTGCATTTTATCCATTGATACCGTAGAGGACGACTCCTCCGGCAGATAATCATTCATATCATAATTTACCTGCACCAGTTGTTTCGCATACGCCCCCAGACAGCCGCCAGCACAAAAATTACCATAATAGGAATTCGAAATCGAATTACACAATCAAAAAAATTTTTGTTTCATTTACTCATACCTCACTTGCAATAATTTAATTGACACCTGTTACGATATTAGATAATATAACGGTAGATGGCAGTAAAAGCAACGTACAATAACAGTCATCTGTCAGTTATTTAACATTTTATAAAAATTGTCCATTATTTTTACTAGGAGGTATACCAGATTATGGCAGATTTACGAACCGAACGAACCTACAATAGCTTAAAAGAAGCTTTCCTTACTTTGTTAGAACACAATCGTTTTGAATCCATCACAGTTTTACAATTGTGTCAATGTGCAAATATCAGACGTGCTACTTTTTACTCTCATTTTGCTGACAAATATGAATTTATGTCTTTTTTATTCATGAAATGCGCGATGAATTTATCTCGCAGATTGAAGAAGAAAATGTGTCATGTTACGACCGTTTATTTCACGAAATGATTGCCTTTTAGAAGCTCGTCCTCAGTTGGTAAAAAACTTAAAAACAGCCAGCTTCTTCCAACCATGATGGAGATTTTCACGGATGAAGTACAGCAGACTGTCCAACGTTTTCTCAAAAGAAAATCAACCGGATACAGATGAAACGATGATAAAAATGAAATCGTGTTTTTATGCCGGAGGGATTTTTCAATTAATCCTGCTTTGGATGGAAAATCCAAGCCAGTTTAAAGTGGATGAAATTAACTGGCTCGAATTTCTGGTGTGATAGGGAGAATTTTACCTATTTTTCTCCCTTATCAACAAAATAATTCATATACACATCCTCTAAATTATTTCCATCAACGGCACGAACCAAATGTTCCGGCGTATCATCTGCCACCAGTTCTCCCGCTTTCATGATGAGAATCCGGTCTGCAATACTTTCGACATCACTTACCACATGAGTTGCTAATAAAATTATTTTATTCTGAGACAACTGATGAATATAGTTTCTCAAATTGACACGTTCTTTCGGGTCAAGTCCTGCTGTCGGTTCATCAAAATTAGAAGTTTTGGATCACCTAATAATGCCTGTGCCAGCAAAACACGCTGTTTCATTCCCCGGAAAAACCGCCAATCTTTTTTATCTGCCACATGTGACAAGTGAACAATTTCTAAAAGATTTTCAATCTGCTTTTTTGCCTCTTTTTTGGAGTCCTTTCAATTCCGCCATGTAAACTAAAACATGCGGGCAGAAAAACTTTCATAGAATCCCTGCTGCTGCGGCATATATCCTACTTTTTCCAGATAACTTCCACCCATCTTTAATATCTCTTTTCCATCATACAAAATTTCACCGGAATCCCTTTTTACATTATCCGTAAGCAGATTCATTAGTGTACTCTTCCCGGCACCATTTGCTCCGAGCATACCATAAATACCATCTTCAAATGTATAAGAAAACTTTTCAATGCCACCTTTTTTCCCATACGTTTTTTCGCAAATTTTTATTTCAATCATTTACATTCCTCCATCTTCGATATGTAACAAAAATGCTTATACAAAGACACAACAATACAAAACTACCAACAAAAATGCTTTTCCTGCCCCTCTGCGTTCCAAGTACCATATATTCTGAAACACCGGATATTACTGTAAAAATCAATAATGAAAGCGAAATCATCTGTGCTTTTTTCTACCCGTTCCGTCATAGATGATATCATCAGACACAGATTTGCAATCATAATATAAATCAAAAGCCGCATAAAAATCCAAATGCACAAAAACTGTCCGATGTTAATGGAAAAAGGCACGTTTTGTAAAAAGATATATTTTGAACCGGCGCACTCAAGCCATCAAAATTATACAAACGCCCTGCTTCATAAATCTCCGCTCCAACAGTCAAACCACAGGTAAATACCGCCGTAATTACCGCACATACTTCCTTTCGTAAGAAAAAGTTTTTCCTTCCTTTTTTGTACACCGCAGAATAAAACGGACACCGGACTGCCTCTCCATAGCATAACATCCGGACAACATAAATATCATGGCAAGTATTGCCAGTGCACCGTGAACCATTCGGTCAGATACATTTCCTTTCCCAAATAGCCAACGATACCCGGTTTCATTCAGCCACCAGCCATCAATTCCCTGTTTTTTCCAGTTTTTCTGCATAATTTAACCGCTCTTCAAGTTTCAAAGCCATTGCCCTTGTTGCCTCATAGGACTCATAAATATCATCTGCTTCTTTTAATGATTCCCCCGATGCGTTAGCACGATTCTCTTCAACCTTTTTCAATTCTTTTGTTATTTTTTCATATGGCTGCATCGTCTCTTTTTGTAATATGTCCGGTATTTTGTTCATAAAAATGATTTAATTGTTCCCGTGCCGGACTAACCATTAAATCCTCCGTGGAAATGCCGCTTACAATCAAATACGCAAAAATAATAGCAGCAAAGATTCCCTTTCCGTAGAATAATGTTTTATATAATTCAAATCCAATCCCGTGACAATGACACAAAATCTTTTTCCACCATTCATTCACCCGCTCCAGTATACGCTCCACAATTCCTGCCGCATAAAACGGTCTCGTCCTCTTATTAATATAACAGGCAGCAATCCCTGCGACAGCACAAAATACGATAGCAGTTCCCTGCACAAATTCCCGCAGATTAACCAGTACACCGCCTATCGGGAAATTGACATATTCTAAAAATGTTTCTTTTGGACTTGCCAAAAACCATAAATTGAAATAGCGCAAGACACAAAGCGGATGCTGTTGCGGGATAAGATGATACAAAGCAAATGCCGTTCCATAAATTAAAACCACCAAAACCAGTCCCAGATTTCGGTTATGTACCAGTGAGAGGAACGCCCACACAAACAATCCCGTAAACATCATTAAAAGTGTACAAATCACCCAATAATATATCAAAAAGCCAGATACAGAAAGGGGAAGTGTAAAATCTTTTAGTGCAATAACCGACTGTGCCGGCGAAGATAGGATTCCACTGCCTCCATAGTCAAAAAAAGCCATCCACAATGTTTCAAAAAGATAAAAAAGCTAAATAGCAGCGTTAAAAACAAAAAGATACCTAAACGTTTCACTGCTAATTTCATTCTTCCCTCTTTACAACTATAAGTAATCTGCCAGAGACCTGACTTCCTTTCATCAAAAAAATTTAGAACCGTTACAATAATAAACAAAAGGAAAACATAAAAAATTTCATCATATTCCAAAAATTCGGACATCGCCTTTTCCGAATGTGAAACATCTATATTGACTCCTTTTATCCTTGCAAAATCTTCCTTTGTCCGCTGGATATTTTGATTGACAAATGAATTTTCATCCGAAAAATGCTAATCTCGGACAAAGTTTCCGACTGCGCATCCATCTCCTTTATTTTACTAACAAATTCTTCTTTTGCCGTTTCCTGTTCTTCCTGCCACACATCAATGGTATCCTGTCTCGTTTCTTTGTCTCTTAACGCCTGCAAATTATCCATTTGATAATATTGAAACAAAAACAAATTTGCAATTAATAATACAAATACAGCGAGCAGATATTTTTTTGACAAACAATTCTTCTTAATTCTCCCATAATAAATCCCTTCTATTTCAAAGTAGAAATCTCCTTTACATTCAGTATTTGATAAGTTTCTTTTTCTATATTTTGAAGCAGTACTTGTTTGGAATCAGACCAGATAATTTCGGACTATTTTCCGTCATGTTTTTTCTCTCACAAATCACATTTCCATCATAATCCACAACCATAATCCGCCGCTCTGATACCGAGTCTGCACATGGCTCATTATCAAAATATAGATACTTTTCATCCCGGCATACACTGCTGATTTCATATTGCCACTCAAACAGTTTCTTTTCATTTTTACCATTCTCGTCATATGAACGAAGTCCTTTTCCATCTTGGTAACAAAAATAACGATTTCCCCTGACAGCCAGCAGGACCTCGCCCTTAGGAATATTTAATTTTTTAGTAGAACCATCTAAAATGTTCCATTCGTAATTCAATAATTCTTCCTCTGTCCCATCCTTATCCAAATAACAGCTTGTCGTAAAATAAATATGATTTCCCCTTGTTTCATTAACATTAATAAGCGGCACATATCCTGTCACCTTAGCAACTTCCTTTTTTTCATCCGAGGAATCCAAAGGAATCTGATACAATGTCTGAGTCTTCTTTTCTCTGTCTTTCTGCATCCAATTCACTGCCATATAGCCATAGCCCCTATGTATCGTAAAATCGAGCGAGCAGCCGGAATCACCACTATCATAGCGAAACAATACTTTCAATTCTTCTCTCTGACTTCCATCCAGGCTGATTCGATACAAAGAACAGGTTAATTCTTCCGAACCTCCGGCTACTACATAAAGATTTCCGGCATATACCTGAATATTCTCCGGATGAGTAAAATGGGCATTACATGAATTATCTTTGTGTTTGCAATTTGGTTTTCCACATAATGGAACTGCTTTTTAGATTTTTTATCAATGAAATAAACATATTGATCCTGTAACACATAAAATCCATTTTCTGTTGCTGCTGCATTTTCTTATCATGGAAAAATTCTGTGCATCCTGTTCCTGATTATAGTTCTCCCCATAATCCTTCTGATTGGTTCCACCGCAGCCAGTAAGACAAACACATAAAAAGAATATACGCTGCAATAATAATTTTTTTCATTTGAAAATGCTCCCTTCATAGCTTATTAAAGCTGCCCTTTCTGACACTGAAAGGGCAACCTTATTTATTCTATTAACTTGGATATTTTGCAGATGCAACTTTTGAACTTTTTATATATCCAGTTGAAGAACTTGGATGTTTTTTGGTGGATACGCCAGTTTTTCCTCCCGGTACATATGCATATACTGTTGCTGACTTTTGACTTGCAACTGTTTTCTCATTTGTAACAAGACGATAAGTACCGTTAGACACGTAATATCCCTCAACATATATATTCAGTTTTGCTGCAGACGCGTAATTAATTTCCCCTTTATATTTATAATATGTGCCGGCTGAACTTCCATCCACATCTGCCATTACTGAAACTGTTCCGTTTTTGCTATTATATTTAAATTTTGTTATTTTTTGTCCTGCACTAAAGGCGGCAGGTGATGTTGCCCCACTTAAAAACAATGATGCTGCTAAAGCGAGTGACAAAATAGCTTTTTATTTTTTCTCATGTTAAATTCTCCTTTACATAAATTAATTTGGTATGTTATAATTGACTGTGTTTTTTACTATGCGTTCTTTCCGATGAAAATCTCTGTAGACGACATTTCAGCAATCCTATACACTCTCTCACCTGCCTCCCTTTTTATTATAAGCTTTAGACGCTTATAGAACGTCAAACATCGCATACTCTATATACGACATCTTTATGTATAAACGAGAACTCTCGTAAATACCTTAGTTGTAAATTCTCTTGTTTTTTAATGAATTTTTGTTTCTTTTTGAATTTATATTTTTAACTTCTTTTTTAGAATAACATCGTATGTAGCAAATGTCAAATACTTTTTATTAAAAAGTATTGATGTTATATAATAAAGTTGACAACATGATTTATATAAGATAAAATAAAACTCAGAAAATTTTATGGTGATACATATATAAAGGTGTGAAAAAATGGCAAAACAAACTAGAAAAGTAAACACAATAAAAAATGGCACCATTGAATTGGTTTTGTTACTATTATTGCAAACGAACAAAAAATATGGATATCAACTGGCACAGGAAATGTCCGAATTAAGCAATGGTAAATATGAATTAAAAGAAGCGACTATGTATCCAACTCTTTATCGTTTAAATCAAAATGGCTATTTGGATTTTGAACAGGTTAAAGTTGGCGTTCGTCGGACACGTGTTTACTATTCTATCACGGAAAGTGGCAGATTAAGATTAAAAAATCTTTTACAAGAATATGATACCATTACTTCAGCAATTGATACCATCATTTCTTGTGTCTCGCAAGTGGATAATAAAAACGGGGAGGATTAACATGCAACGAAATATCACAAAAAATACCTAAGACAAATTCGAAGACTCTATAAGGGAAAACATAAAATAAAAAAAATTTTCTAGATGAGTTAGAACAAGACTTATTACATTATCAAAAAACTCATCCAAATGCAGATTACAATGATTTGCTGACGCAATTTGGAGAACCATCAGAAATTCAAAACATGGTCTCCTATCACTCACTCACCAAACTCCATCCAAGAAATATGATTTTATATTGGTGCAGTTTTTCTGTCTTTTTTATAATACTCATTATTCTTATATGGCTTACAATTCAGCATGTATGTGCTATGCGTGAATACGCTGATGGATATTATGTTGAATACTTTGAAGAAGACAATAAAAATATACAAAACATAAATCCTATAAATGGAAAACCAGACCCAACACCAGTGCAAGAAATCACATTTGATTAGGAGGAATACTCATGTTAAAAACAATCAAAAAACTTGTTACCACTATATTATTAACAACAATAACATTTCAAACCAGTACCATAATTTCTCATGCTGCATTTACCAAAACCATACCATCTCCTATTCAGGAAATAATTACTTATGATGAACACGGCGGTTATTATGTTGAAACGTTAGAAAACACACCTATTCAAAACACTTTATCACTTACTAGTACTGCACGTGTGAATACGTTAAAGTCAAAGACTAAAACAGTACGATATTATAATGATAATAATGTTTTATGCTGGAGTTATGCGTTAAAAGCATCATTTAAAGTTAAAAAGGGACAAATGCAATATATGATAGTTCATCAGCATCTGCAAAAATTTACAAAACATCATGGAATACTGTAAGTGAAAAACACTTTGGCTCAAAAAACACAGCAACAGGAAGCATAACTATGAAAACAACAAAAAAAAACCGTGACAAAAAAATCACAATAAAATGTGATAAAGATGGAAACTTTAGTTGATTAGGAGGTTAAAATCCATGCTCAAAAACATCAAATCAAAAAAATCATAAAGCAAATGGTTCCTTCCTCTGTTTATTCAAATCCTCAACGGAAAATGCTGAGAGAAACTGCAAAAACAGAGTTGTATGATTATATAACTAAATATCCAGATGCAACCTATGCAAATTTACAACAACAATTTTGTGACAACGAAATAATTAATTCCAAGCAAATGCAAACAAGCAAAAAAAATCATGAAATTAATGATAGGTATCGGCGGACTATTATTTATTGCCTGCCTTATTGCTTATTTTATTGCAGACAATTTGGAGCCGCCGACCTATGTTTTTTAATTTCTTTATAATCCCCTATTTAAACATCACCGGCTCCTCTTTTCCCCCCGCGATAATCAAACACACCCTCATTCTTTTCCTCTAACGCCTTAATCATATGATAGGTATACTCGTTATACGGTGTCGGGATTCAAGTTCCTTTCCCATGCGTATAAGTGCACCGGAAAACATCTCAATTTCAGTCTGTCTTCCTGCATCCAAATCCTGCAACGTAGAATATCTCGCACTTGGCGGTACGGCACTTCTTTGTGTCGAAGTATTTTCCACCTTTGACATATCGATTCCCTTTGCCAGCGCAATTGCCTCAAGTTCTTCCTTAAGTTTGTCACTGATTGCTTTCATGTGAACACTATCCCGGTAACAGCCAACACCGGCACCCAAAATTGCCTGTGGCAGGTTGTTACAACACATTTAACCGGTATTTACTCCACACCTCTTCGCGAATATATTTTGTCGCACGAAAATGAATTTCTGTTCTTCCAAAAAGTTCTTCTATAGCCTGCACACGTTCGCTGTCAAACGGAGCTTCCAATTCTCCAAAAATAATTCCTATCGTTGTTTCCGGAGCAAAATAAAATCCCTTTCCCTCCTTGTGGGAAGCTATTTTAATTACGGAATATAAAAGATGGGAATCTCCCACTTCCTTTGCAATAATTTCCTCACTGTCGACACCATTCATTAAACTCATAACAACCGTGTTTTCTCCTACTGCCTCTTTGATAGAAGGCAGGGGCAGGTACAAAAGCGCATTGTATTTGAGTGCAACCACTAATAAGTCTGCTTTCTTTGCTTCTTTTGGTGTCCACACCTGTGGGTGATATACTTTGTCGTTAATCAGACACCCTTCATTTTTGATTCGTTCTGCTCTTTCTCCTTCAGCAATAACTCCAAGTTCTACATCATCCAGAGAAGAAATCCCCCAGATAACATGGGAACCAACTGCCCCTGCTCCTAAAACGGCTACAGAATGTATCATTTTATTTCCCTCTTTTCCTCTTATTTTATGCTTATAACGATAACTGTTTTTTCATCCAGCAGTGTGGACAGCCTTCGTCCTCATCTTCAACTCCATATCCACAAAAACCAAGTTTTTTCATAAAATGCTCTAACCCGGCACTGTGCATGCAGAGAAATTGATTTACCGCCTTTTTTCCCGGACAACCTCTTCTGCTTTTTGTATCATATCAGAGCCAAGATTCATACCACGGCACTCTGAAATCACCGCCAGCCTTCTAATATAAATTCGCCCGGTTTACTGCCTTTATAAATCCGGCAGGTCACAACCGGTTTTTGTAAATGTTCATCAAACATCACAAGATGAATCGCTTTCTCATCAATTTCATCAAATTCTTTTTCAAATCCCTGCTCTTTCACAAATACATTTTCCCGGATTTCTACCGCCTCATCCGGCAAAGAATCATAAACACAAATTGACACAGCAAATCTCCTTCTTTCGTAACTTTTGTTTTCAGTCAAAAAATATTATACCACAAAAGTTTTTCCGATACGATAGGAAATGCTGTGCCAGTTCATACATTTCTATGCAGTTTTCGTATTCTGCCTCTACAGTGCCCAGTCCGCAGCAAGATTCTGCGTCTTCACCATATTGGCGTAAATGCCATCTTTTCGTCCAGTTCGGATGGCGTTCCACTCTCTGCTACCACACCATCCTTTAATACTACAATTTTATCCGCATTTGCAACGGTTCTCATACGGTGAGCAATAATCATAACCGTCTTGTCTTTAATTAAGCGTGACAAAGATTCCTGAATCATCGTCTCATTATCCACATCCAGCGAAGCCGTTGCCTCATCTAAAAGAATAATCGGTGCATCCTTCAAAAAAGCTCTGGCAATCGAAATTCTCTGTCTCTCTCCACCGGAAAGTTCGGAGCCGTTTTCTCCGATTACCGTATTCCAGCCGTCGGAAAGTTTTTCTGCAAACTCATCACAATGGGCAAGTTTTGCCGCTGCAATCACTTCCTCATCCGTTGCATCCATTTTACCAATTCTTATATTTTCAAGAATTGTATTATTAAACAACGTAACATCCTGAAATACAATCGAATACAGTGACATCAAAGTCTCCGGGTCTACTTTGGAAATATCCATGCCGCCGACTGTTATGCTGCCGCGGTTTGCATCCCAAAAGCGGGAAGCAAGACGGGAAACTGTCGTTTTACCGCCACCGGATGGTCCAATCAATGCTGTAACCTCTCCCTGCTTTGCCACAAAGGAAACATCTTTCAACACCACATCACCGGTCTCGTAAGAAAATCCCACATTGGAAAATTCAATGTCATAACCGTCATTCTTCATTGTGTTTGTACCGTCCTGTACTTCATGTGACAAGATTTCATCTAACCGGTCACTCTGAACACCGGAAGCAATAACTGCTGCCAGATTTTGCAGAGAAACCTGCATTGGGTCATAAATTCTTGATACTACCATCAAGAACATGAAAAAGGTAAGAATATCTAATTCCCCTTTTTGCTAGCAGTACACCACCAACAAGTGCAACGGTAGCAATTCCAAGTTTCAAAATCATCTGTGAACTTCCGACAAATACAGCTGTTCCAAGCTCTGTTACAATCGCATGCTTTTCAACCGCCTTAATTTTTGCGGTCAGTCCTTTCATATAATCTTCCTGCGTGTTATAAGCCTGCAAATCTCTTACATTTTCAAGACACTCCTGAATACCGTCTGCACATGCCATTTTCAATACCATCTGCTTTTATTCAAACTCTTCTGTACTTTTCCCGAACATCCAACAATGAGGAATGAAACCGGAAGTACCCAGAGTGCTGCAATCGCCATGCGCCAGTCAAAGAAAAACAAACCAATTGCAATCAACGCTGTCGAAATGCATGCGCCAAAAAGTTCCGGAATGAAATGAGAAGATGCTGTCTCCATCTGTGCGCAGTCATTCATAATTGTGCTTGTTAAGTCTGACAAGTCTTTTTTCCCGAAGAAAGAAAGCGGAATTTTTCTTAATTTCTCAGCTAATGTTACTCTTCGGACACCACTTTCAACGTAGGTCGATAAAAACGTGGCATTGTACTGAATGTATGTTGAAATACCAATCAATACAAATGTAATCAAACACCCTGCCACATAAAAAGAGAACTTTATCCCCTAAATTTCCTGCCATATAGTCTCTTACCAAATAATACAAAAGGGCAACCGGCACCATAAGAATAATATTCGAAATGGTAGCGGAAATAATTGCTTTTATCATATCCGATGCTCCCTGTTTGGAAAGAGCATATTTATGCATCAATTTTTCTATCATATTACACACCTACCTTCCAGCTTACAGATTGATTGTATGCTTTCCACATGTGTGCATACAGCCCTTCTACATCTTTTAATTCTTCATGTTTTCCTGCCTGTCTGATTTCGCCATCCTGCAGAACAAAGATACGGTCAACACCGGTAACAGAAGAAAGCCTGTGTGCAATCATAATCACGGTTTTTCCTTTTTGAAAGTTTTGCAAATGCTGCCTGAACTTTCACCTCATTATCCGGGTCGGCAAACGCTGTCGCCTCATCTAAAATCAGAATCGGTGCATTTTTCAGCATTGCTCTTGCGATGGAAATACGCTGTGCCTCTCCACCGGATAAATAAGTTCCTTTGGAACCGATTACGGTATCAATACCATTTGGCAGTTTTTCGATAATATCTTCACACTGTGCATTTTTTAATGCCTGCATGACTTCCTCACGGGTCGCATCTTTTTTACCCATGCGCACGTTGTCATAGATGGACATTTTCAAAAGTTTGCTGTCCTGGAACACAAATGATACGGTATCCATCAGCTTTTTCTGCTCGATATCCTTTACATCCACGCCGCCGATTTTTATGTTTCCTTTTGTCACATCGTGGAATCTCGCAATCAGACGTGCGATTGTTGTCTTTCCACCACCGGATGGTCCGACAAACGCAACCTGCTCACCGGCATGAATTTCAAGATTGATATTTTTCAGTGCATCCTTTGAAGCACCTTCATATCGGAACGAAACGCCATCAAAGCAAATGGAAGTGTCGTTTGACGTCTTTTTTTAGCCGTGCTCTGTGTAAGTGGTTTTTATTGAGAATTCCATCAATTCTCGTAAGTGCATCTTCAACAATCATCGTATTTTCACCGGCGTACATCATCTTTGTTAAGGTAACCGTGATAATTGGTGTGATAATTATATAAAACAGTAAATTTAAAAGAAATGTGTTATCCACTGCTCCACTATTTGCCCTGCCAAAAAAATGCTGCCGCAATCAAAATAGCAAATACTGCATTGATTGATACCGTGTATACCGTCATTGGAATACGCATATCTTTCGTGTAAGAAATCGTCCATTTTTCGTAATTTTTAATTGCCTCACGGAATCTCTTGAATGAAAAGACAGACTGACCAAATGTCTTTACGACCGGGATACCACGAACGTATTCTACGGCTTCACTTGACATTTCTTCGAGCGCATTCTGGTATTCTGCCATTTTCTTTTCATATTTTTCGCCCATCATGCTTCCCATCACAAGAAAAGCTAAACCAACCGGAATCAGACACAAGAGTCCAAGCCGCCAGTCAAATAAGAAAAGAAGAATTGCAAGACCAATCGGCGTAGCAACTGCCACGCATTTATCCGGCAGCTGGTGAGCTAAATAGGTCTCGGTTGCTGCACTGGATTCATTCACAACTTTTCTTACTTTTCCACTTCCCTCTTCATCCATAAAACCAAGTGGCAGCGTTAAAATATGTTTCATCAGACCAACCCTTATATTTGCCTGTACGCGAAATGCGGACAAATGCGAACAAATCAAAGCTCCGATATAGATAAGCATGGACAATATCGCAAATCCAACCGCACTCCATCCATAAGCCGACAGATTTTCTGCATCTGCATAATTTGGCGCAACTCGAAGTACCTCTTTGATTATGCGCCAGATAAAATAGAATGGAACAAGTGCAACAAATGCACTTATCGTAGCAAGAATCCAGGATGCAATGGTAAGATATTTATACTTTCCGGCATAAACAAATAACCGCTGCATCGGACTTTGCTTTGTTTCTTTCTTCTTTGCCATCTAAGAAAGCCTCCTTTAAATACTGTTCGTGGTACATAACTTGTGTAAGTTATAACTAACCCATAAAAGAACGGCTGCCCATCGTCAGCCATTCTTTGCGTTTGTCAATCGCAGCCAAAATTATATAACACTGTTATGAGTATAATCTTGCGTCTTTCTTTTGTCAATGCCTTACCACTTATTGCGACATTTTATCATTTTATCTGTGTGATTGCCTGAGACAGCCGTTTTAATCCGTCCATCATCCGCTCTCTCGGACAAGCTAAGTTCATGCGGAAAAAGTGTTTTCCATCCCCGCCAAAGACATTGCCATCAGATAAATATAACCCGGTTTTCTCACGAATCTTTTTGACAAGTTTTTCTGCATCCTCCGATACCTTTTCGCAGTTTACCCACAAAAGATAAGTTGCATCGGATGGAATTACCGTTAATTCTTTGATATTTTCTTCGATATAAGAGGCTGCTACGCGCTTATTTTCCGAAATATAGGCACGCAGTTCATCAAGCCACGCTTCTCCTTTTGTAAATGCTGCCACCGCCACATCAATGGCAAACGCATTTGGCTCCGCCACCTCATCGGTATTTAATCCCCGCCATACTTTGTGGCGAATCACCGGATTTGGAATCGAAACCGCTGCTGTCTGCAAACCGGCTATATTAAACGCTTTCGTCGGCGCAATGCAAGTAACGCTGTTGTCGCGGCACGACTCGGAAACAGAAGCAAAGGGAACATATTCACGCCCAGGCTCCGTTAAATCACAGTGAATTTCATCGGACACAACAATCACATGATATTTTTGACACAGCTCGCCGATTCTTGAGAGCGTCGCACGGTCCCATATCTTGCCCCCGGATTATGAGGGTTACAGAGAATCATAAGGGTTGTCTGAGGATCCGCCAGTTTTGCTCTAAATCTTCAAAATCCACCCGGTAATTTCCATCTTCCAGCACAAGCGGACTTTCCAACACCTGACGTCCGTTGTTGAGAATTGAATTGAAAAAAGATGTTGTACACCGGTGTCTGAATCAGCACTTTTTTCTGCCGGCGTTGTCAGTTTTCTGACAATGGAAGAAATGGCAGGCACCACACCTGTACAGAAAACAAGCCAATCCTTTTCCATTTCAAAATGATGTCTTTTTTTCCACCAGCCAACATATGCCTCATACCATTGTTCCGGAATCACGGTATAACCAAAAATCCCATGATTCAAGCGTTTTTCATTGCTTCCAGAACACACGATGCGGTCGCAAAATCCATGTCCGCCACCCACATCGGCAATTCATTTTCCTCCACATCCCACTTCAGCGATGCGGTGTTTCTGCGGTCAATCATCTCATCAAAATTGCTTGCCATGAAAATTTTCCTCCTTATACTGTCTCCTCACAAATAATTTTGTCTTCGACGGGTCTATTTTATCCTTTTCCAAAATGAGTTTTCCAATGCTTTTTGCGCGGATTTCTCCACTTGTCGGGTTCAATACACTGTCAATTTTGTTGGTAATCTGTGCATCCACCGTCGAATACTCAAATGCCAGCGTCGTGTTAATTAATTTACAGTCTTTCATCACCAAATGATCAATGTAACACATACCCTGAAGGCTCTCAATCGTACAGCCAATCAGTGTCAGTTTTTTTGCATTCCATCCCAGATATTCACCCGAAATAAAGGAATCGTAAACGGTTACATTTTCACTGTTCCAAAATGCGTCCTGGACAACAATTTGGAATTTTTGATTTCTACATTTTTTACGCCATCAAACGAATAATTTCCATAAAGTGTCAGACCGTCAATCTTCATATCTTTGCTATTCATGGCAAAATAATCGCCTTTGCCGTCACATCATTCAAAACAACATCCTGACAGTTCCACAATGTTTCCTCTGCATTTGGAATAGACACGTGGGAAAGTGTTAAATCCTCGCATCGGCGGAAATTTTTTAGGTGCCTCAATCGCACAATCTTCAACAATCATATGGTTCGTATACCACACACCGGCACGCGCCATGTCAAACCACGTGCAGTCTTTTTACAGAAATGGAGTCCGAATACCACAGCGGATATTTCCACTTAAACATACTGTTTCTTAATTCAATATTATGACTTTCTTTCAATGGAGATTCTCCATCGTCAAATATCGTATCGTATATTTTCAAATCCGCACCTTGAAATAAGGCACGCTCACCAGTCAAAAACTGTTGTCTGATTTCTTTCATCACAAATACCTCCTGTATCTGGGCTAAAAATAATTGGTAGCACCAATAACATACTATTTCCTATTATAGTTTCTTGCTTTAAAATGTCAAATGGTTGTTGGGGGTTTTTGGTTTTCCGTAATTCTGTAGTAAAGCTTTATAGAAACTCTGAAAAGGAACGAAACACATCCATAAGATGAACTGAGTTTGGCTAGTTTTGTTTATTTCAAGTTTCCGAGATTGGTTTCTTTGGCTGCCCATAATTCCGTAGAAAAAATTTTGTGACTCGTGGGTTTTGAGTACGTCGGTATGCGGCACTGGTAGCTTCAGTGCCCATACCGCTACGCACTCAACAAGTGGGAGCGCCCACGAGGTTCAAAACTTTTCTACGAAATTATGGAAACCGAAAAAAGTGCCCTCGAAAACTTGAAACAATCCCCACCATTCCCACCAAATCAGCGAGTCCCCACCCGATTGGTATCGCCGCCCAGATTCCTATCACGCCGGTGTGGAAAAGGCCGGTGAGTGCATAGGCAAGAATTACTCTTGTTCCCAGTGAGATTATGGTAAGAACCACCGAGACAACCGGCTTGTCCACTGCGCGGTAATATCCATAGAGCAAAAACAAAATACCGATTCCAACATAGAAAGCCCCTTCTACCCGGAGATATTCGGCACCGGCAGCTGATACGGCACTGCCCTCGTTGGCAAAAAAATCCCATCAGCGAGTCGGCAAATCCAAAGACAACCGCGCTGATTACAAGGCAGAAAATCAATACGCTGACGAGTGCCAGCAGAAATCCCTTTCGGATGCGGGTATACTTCTTTGCCCCGTAATTCTGTGCCACAAAAAGGAAAAAGCATTTCCAAAATCCTGCACCGGCATATACGCAATCGTGTCGATTTTGACCGCCACGGAAAACGCTGCCATAATCGTTGTACCAAAAGAATTGACTAATCCCTGTATCATCAAGATGCCAAAGTTCATAACGGACTGCTGCAAACACGTAAATCCAGACAAAGAAAGAATCTGCCGGAAGTTCTTTTTTTTCCCATATAAAATCTTTTTCGCAGGACACAAATCGGAATACCGGAAAAGAAAATAAAGCATAAGACCGATACCTGCTATGTACTGGGAGATAACGGTTGCCACGGCAGCACCCGCAATGCCAAACGAAAACGTCACAACAAATAAAGGTCAAGTCCGATATTAAGTGCGACGGAAATTCCAAAGGAAAACAAGTGGCAGCACCGAGTTTCCGATACTTCTGAGCGCACTTGCAAAATAGTTATACAAAAATGTAGCAAAAATCCGGCAAATACATATATGAGATACGTTACCATATCCTCTACCGTTTCCGCCGGCACCTGCAAAAAAGATAAGTAAGCGGTCTTACAAATCCATACAACAATATTGTCAAAACGATCGAAAGACCGCCAATTGCCGTAAAGGACATAAAATCCCATTTCGGAAAGTCTCCTTTTCTCTCCTGCCGTATGCCATCGCAAAAAGGCACCTGCCCCCAGACACAGACCAATAACAACCGAAGTCAAAAATGTCATCAACGTATACGATGCGCCAACTGCCGCCAGTGCCCTTTTGCCAAGATAACGTCCGACCACCCATGTATCAACCAGGTTATAAAGCTGCTGCAGTACATTGCCAAGCATGAGAGGAAGTGCAAAAAGCCAGAGACTCTTTACAATTGCTCCCTTCGTCAAATCTCGTTCCTGTCTCATCCTGCATTCTCCTTACATTCGCCTCTCTATCAAATCATAATGAAAATCGATTGCAGTATTAAAAGCCTTCTCATCCTCTTTTATGAGAGCCTCATAAATCCGCGTGTGACTCGCTAACAGACAATCTTTACTGTCATATTCAACACATTCCGTATACACAATGCTGACCGCCTGCATAATTGTAATCAGCAGATTATTTTTCGTAGCAAAAACAAGTGTGTCATGAAATTCCTTATCCCGTTTTGCCAGTTGCTCCCCGGTTAATTCAGCCATTGTACGTAATAAATCCGAAAGTTTTGTTTGTTTTTTTTCATCGATACCATTTTCCAAAAGAAAATTGCCAGCCATTTTCTCCATGGCACGGCGAAACTCACAGATTTCACTTTTCGTTACCCCATTTAAAAGAAGAAGCATTTGAATCATGCTGCCAAAAGACTGTCCGATATTCTCCACAACATAATTGCCGGAGCCCTGCTTCCTTTCAACAACACCCATTCCATGCAGAACACAGATGGCTTCTCTGGCAGAATTTCTCCCAATTCTAACTGCTCTGCAATCTTACGCTCCGTCGGCAGTTTACTTCCCAAGTCAAAGTACCATCTTTTTACCAAATCGTAAAAATACGAAAGCACCTTTTGATATTCCTGACACCCGGTTTGTTTCATAACCTTTTCCTTTCCTATGTAATCTCTTAAATAAATTTCATAAATAACGGTGAAAATACTACGGTCAAAATTCCCGTAACTGCAATTGCAAGACTGCTCATTGCCCCTTCGATTTCACCAAGTTCCATTGCTTTCGCCGTTCCAATCGCGTGTGAGGAAGAGCCAAATGCAAGTCCCTTCGCAATCGGATGAGTAATACGAAACAACTTGCAGACAAGCTCACCAAACATATTGCCAACCACACCGGTAACAACAATCACAGCTACCGTAATGGTAACATAACCGCCTAACTCTTCAGAAAGCCCCATGCCAATTGCCGTCGTAATCGACTTTGGCAAAAGTGTCACGTATTCCGTGTGCGACAGACTCATAAATTTTGCTAACATAAAACTGTTACACCACTGGTAAGTGTACCAGCTAAAATACCAAACATAACTGCTTTCCAATTCTTTTTAAGAAGCTGCCACTGCTCATACAAAGGAATCGCAAGACATACTGTAGCCGGAGTCAAAAACCAGCTCAAATAAGAAGCCCCTGCATTGTACACATCATAATCAATATCTGCGGTCACTAATACAACAATCGATAAAATAATTGATATTAAAAGTGGATTTAATAGCGCAATTTTAAATTTCTTTTTCAGAAATGCCCCCGCCATATACGCAAGCAGACTAATGGTAACTCCTGCAAAAAGTGAGTTCTCTAAAAATTCATTCATGGTCTTTCCCCTCATCTTTCTTAATCATCCACTGAGCCGTTTTTCCCGTTGCCACAGCTACCGCAACAAAACTAACAAACGTAATAATTCCACGGGAATTAAAAAGAGGTTTTAACACATTCCACGATACCATCAGACCAACGCCCGCCGGAATAAACATCACCGGCATAATTTCAATCAAAAACTTCCTGCCTCCTTCACCGAAGACAGTTTAATATGTCCCGTCATCAAACCCACAAATAAAATCACCATACCGTAAATACTTGCCGGAATTGGCAGCGGCAGAACATATTTGACAAGTTCGCCAACAAATGTGATACATAGAATAAGTAAAAACTGCTTTAAATATTTCATAATCCTCTTCCTTAACGTAATATAATAAATTGGTAGTACCAATTTGGCACCACCAACTATTATACAACGGATATCCTTCTTGTCAAGAATTTCTTCTTTTTTCCAGCTCAGCAATATTTTCATTTACCCTTTTTTTCGAAAGCGGATAGACAAAAAGCAAAATCATCGCCACAATAAAAGCCCAATTGCAGGTATCAGACATGACATCTGAAAAATCCGGTCAAGAATCACCGCTCGCCTTGCTATCTGCTCTGCTCCCTGCGGATTATGCATAAGCTGTGCCTGATATCCAATCGCCGCTAAAATCGTCCCCACCAGACCCGACGATAAAGCCTGCCCTAACTTTCTCGCAAACGAATACAAGGAATACACGGTTCCATCCTCGCGCACCTTATTTTTACCTCGGCATCATCAATCACATCTGTTATCATTGCCCAAATAACTGTGTTAAAAAGCCAATTCCGATATAGGCAAGGACAAAAATCCAACGTAAACCCATTCATTTTTCGGATATATTACCATACACAAAAACAAAATCACCGCACCAAATAAGCAGGAAAAAGCCGACAACTCCCGTTTTCCATAACGCACAGACAGCCGTGTGGCAAGCGGTGCACACACACCTAACACCGCCAGACTGGTGAGAAGCGAAAACATTGACTGTGCCTTAGCGCTATTATACACTTCCGGAAATACATACGCAGAAATCCCCTGCATGCCAAGTAAGGCAAGCAGCAAAAACATCGCCGCCGCAATAATGCCAAGCAATGCCGGGTTTTTCATTAGATTTTTAACTGGCTTGTGAACTGGATTTTCCCTTCACTAGCCGGTACCTCGACACGCTCTGCCGTGAGTCTTACACACAGCAAATAACACAAAAAGGATAGAACAGAAAAAACACCGGCAATTACCGTCATACGAAATCCCGACAAAACCGTCTGACCTTCCACCGTAACATAAGCAAGCATCGGTGTTCCTGCCCCAATCACAAGCCCCGCAAGAGTTGCTCCAACCGTCCGCCAGGTTGAAAGCTGCGCCCGGTCTTTTGCTTCGGCAGAAATAGCCGAAGCCATTGAACCATACGGAATATTAACCGCCGTATAGAAAATCGACCCCCACAAAATATACGTGACAACCATCCAGCCTACCTTAAACCAATACGGCATACCGGCAAATGCTGACTGATAAATCAAAAACTGGAAATCGCAACCGGACCACACATCCGCCTTATCCATGGACGAAATTTTCCGTCCTTCCCCGGTTTACTCCGATCCACAATCTGTCCCATTGTAATGTCCGTGAATGCATCTAAAAACGAGCAGCCATCATTAACATTCCCACCACACCGGCACCAATTCCCATAACGTCTGTATAAAATTTCAACATGAAAGCCGATGATAAGATAAAAAGTAAAATCATTTCCGAAATCGCCAAACATATACCCGATTTTATCACGCATACCAAAGGGTCTGACTTGTTTATCCATTTAAATTCTCCTTTTTAATTTCGTTCAGTTTCATATTCAGACTTTCTAAAAAGCCATCCGGTGCCATTGCCCCAAGCATTTCCTTCATACTTTCCAGTTTCATTTTTTCATCATATCCCACATGCCTTCCCCTTTTGCAAGTGTCATGCCGGTAATCAATTTCATTGCTTTCGTGACAAGTTCCATCGCCTCATCATTTTCACTGATTTCCTCTAGCGTACACCGGATATGATAACGGCCTTTTGGGTATTTCATTTCCTCCGAAAGATTTAGAGGTCCAACCTCCTGAAACCAGTTTGCCACGCCTTCTTCCCTCTCACTGGCTTCTGGGAATACATAGCTTTCCGGCTCTTTTTCCACCCTTTCAATCGTCACAGCATCCCACACATCTCCTGCCTTCACAAAATTGCATTTTTACCTTCACTAAGAGAAATCGGAAAAAGATGCCACATGGCGTTTTACCTCATTTACCGCCATTTCTTCCCCATTCACAAAAAGTGTCACCCTCTCCTGATTTGTATACACGCGGATTTGGGTATTCTCCCCGGCGCGGAGCGAATACCGCTTATCACAGATATGAACCATCGGTTCCGGATTCCAGTACGCCTTGTATAGATAAAAACTATCCTTTTTAATTTTTCTGTCCATCGTTACAAGGGTACCTTTGTTATTTCTTCCCGTCACACCGCCTTCTGAACGTGCGGCGCATCCAAAATCAAACATATTCCACACATAAAGAGCAGAAAATCCAAGGGCGTCTCTCTAACATATGTGCCATATATTCGTGGTATCTTGCCTGATATGCCTCACTATAATCTTTACACTTTGGATTCCCTCCTGATAGGTAATGATTCCCTCACATCCATACTCCGACAACCCGATACAGCGGTTTGGATATTTTTCATGATACTCATCCATCCACGGTCCATTGTCCTCTGTCTTTCCGCCATACCAGCCAAAATAATGGTTATAACTTTCCACATCGGTAATTTCATGCATCACCATCTTTCGGCGTCATCGTCACATGAGCAATCGTTGTAAGGCGGTATGGGTCAATCTTTTTAGCAAGCGCATTTAACTCCCTGTGACTCTCCACAAGTTTTTCAGAAATACCCCCAATCAAAATTTCATTGGAAATGCCCCAGAAACAAATGCTTGGATGATGGTCATTCTGATAAATAAGTTCTTTTAACTGGGTTATACAATTCTCATGTGCTAAAGGTTCTTCATTCATCACGCTGATAAAAGGAATTTCTGCCCAGACAACAAATCCTCTTTATCACACTCATTATAGAACTCCTGCGCGTGCTGGTAATGAGCAAGACGCACCGTATTTGCCCCGATTTCTTCAATCAGCTCAGCATCCCGGATGTAATCCTCTTTTGTAAGTGCATTTCCCTGATACAATTTATCCTGATGCCGGCTCACGCCTCGCAGCGGCACACAATTTCCATTTATTAGGAAACCGCGCCCGGGATCACAGCAAAAGTCTTACACCAAATTTAAGTTCCACTTCATCCAGGCATTCGTTATTACGCATAATGATCGCCTTTAACGTATACTGATAGCCATTTTTAATATCCCAGCGGTGCGGTTTATAAAGAGGAATGGAAGTATCCGGTGAATCAGCCGGACGTGCCGCACCTGCCACCTCTTTTCCAGCCTCATCAAAAATCTGATAAATCACCTGATTTTCTTTTTCCGCCCCGCAAATCTGCGTTCGGATGTGAAGCATAAAATCCTCTTTATCCCACGAAGCCGGTTCTGTGGCAGCATGGATTCCCAACTCTCCGTAATGTAACAGTTCAAAATGTGTTTCAGGCACGCAAATCAGATGTGCACCACGATACAGCCCGCCATAAAAAGTAAAATCAGCCGACTGCGGATAAATGGCATCACATTTTTCATTGCTGCACCAAATCGCTATCGTATTAAATTCTTCGGTACATTTTTCCGTAATATCGGCTCGAAATGCCGAATAGCCACCCTCATGGCTCACAACGAACACACCATTTACAAACACTTTGCCTGCTGCCCCGCCGCCGGTATCTCCAAAAACAAACGAGAATACTTCGCAGACGGCTCCCACTTATTCAACGTTTTTACATACCAGTAACTGCCTCTGTCATATGTTCCATCTCCCTTTTGTCCATCCAGTGCATTCCATGTGTGAGGCAGCGAAACAAGTTCTCCATCTCCCGGTCTTGCCTCCAAAACATCCACATCCGCATGAATAAACCACCAATTTTCATTAAAATCTAAAATCTGACGCATTTCTTTATTCCTCCATTGAATCATTCTCTTTTTACTTATACCCAAAAAAAAAAAAGAAACTATCCGTTTATGCTTTCGTTACGCATAAATTGATAGTTTCTTTTTCAATTCAAATTTTAATTAACGCGCCAGCGCATTCATAACCGCTTTCTCTCGCTGTAATGGTATTTCACACCATTGATTTCCTGATATTCTTCATGACCTTTACCAAGAAGAATAATCATATCGCCATCCTCAGCATGGTCAACTGCGTAATTCACGGCCTCCCTGACGGTCCGGAATCACCACATACTCACCGTTTGTCTTTGCTAGACCAACCTCAATATCTTTTACAATATCCATTACATCTTCTGTTCTCGGATTATCACTTGTCACAATTGCAAGTTCCGCTAGATTTCCAACGGCCTCTCCCATCTCGTAACGGCGCAGTTTGCTTCGATTGCCGCCACAGCCGAAAATAGCAATAATCCGGTGCGGATTATAACCGCGCAGAGTCTTTAACACACTCTCGGTACTCACACCATTATGCGCAAAATAAATCAATACGGAAAATCCTCTGCCGGTCGGAACATTTTCCAACACTGGCAACGCACTTTTACGTGCTCAAGCGCGTGCAGAATCACCTCTTCCGGCATTTTTAACAGAGCACCGGTACAAGCTGCACACATTCCATTGTAAATATTAAAACGTCCCGGCAGACCAACAATGATATCTCCGTTCAAAAGACCATTCGCATGGAATTTCATGCACAGATTTCCCTCGTTATTCACATGCTCAATTTCCGTTGCCGTCATATCCGCATCTTCTGTTCCATATGTTTTAATCTCACAGGTCGCATCTTTTATCATTTCTTTCCAGTGCGGGTCATCACGATTTACAATTCCGACCTCACACATCGTAAACAGACGGCTCTTGCAGTACAAATACTCATTAAAATCTGCATGCTCATTTGGTCCGATGTGGTCCGGCGTAATATTGGTAAAAATACCATAATTAAAATGCATTCCTGCCACACGGTCCATCTTGATTCCCTGCGAACTTACTTCCATTACCATATACTCGCACCCGGCACCCACCATATCTTTAAAATATCTCTGCAAATCATAGGATTCCGGCGTTGTATGCTCCGTCGGTGTCACCTTGCCGGCAATTGCCACACCAATTGTACCAACAATTCCGCAGGTTTTCCCGGATTTTTCAATAATATCACGAATCATATATGTGGTTGTCGATTTTCCTTTTGTTCCTGTAATTCCAATCGAAATCATCTTCGATGCCGGATAATCAAAATACGCCTGGGATAAAAGACTCAGCGCTGCTCTGCCATTTGCCACACGAATCACTGTAATACTTTCATCTATGGACTCAATCTCTTTTTCCACAACAAGCACCGATGCGCCTTTTTTTCACAACATCCGGAATGTATTTATGACCATCGACAACCGTTCCTGCAATGGCAACAAACAACATTCCCTCTTTGATTTTTTCTGGAATCATATGCGATATCTGCCACTTCCGTATCAAGGCTTCCCTGTACCAGTTCGTACTCGATGTGCTCCACTAATTTACTTAACTTCATTTCGCCGACCTCCCTTTACTCGATTAATTGATAATGTTTCAATGCCTTCTCAATTCCATCTTCCATCACAGCCGCCGTTACATAATCGACCGACGGAAAAATATCCGGATTACCACTTCCCATTGCAATGCTGATGCCGGTGAAATCAAGCATCGGCAAATCATTTGTACTATCACCAATTCCTACCGTATGCGCTCTGTCAATTTCTAAACGCTTACAAAGAAAATCAATTCCGGTCGCCTTTGAATAACCTTTTGGCACGACCTCATAAAAAGTCGGGTCACGTAAAATAAAATCAAACGTGTTTTCCCATTGTTCCTTAAATGATTTCATGTCACTGTTCTCATCAAACCAAAGTGCCATCTTATCAAAATTCAAATCGGCATCCTCCCAGAACAACTGGCATTTTGCCGAAAATGTTCCATTTTCCTCAAAGATGGATTTTACAACCGGCATCCAGTAATCTCTGCGGAAATATGCCGTCTCCTGACCTTCCAAAACACCATCGATATGATAGCGCGTCAGAGAATCGGCAACTTCTCTCTGCAATTCTTTCGGTAATGTTGCATGAAGCAGTTCTTCCCCATGATAAAATATATTCGTACCACATCCACCTACCACACCATCAAAACCAATTTCCAAAATATCCTTTGCCAGATGGTCTTGCAGCGTCCGGTACAAAGAAACAGTAAATGTCCGTTTTTCTTTGCCTGATGCAGGGCACGCACCGTACTCTCCGGCACGATTCCCTCTTTTTCATCTAACAAAGTTCCATCAATATCAAAAAATAACATGTATTGTTCCATCGTTTATTCTCTCTCGTCTATTTCACGGAAATTCACATGACTTCCTACGTATTTGTACGCCGGTCGAATAATTTTACCCTTGTTTACCAGCTCTTCCAGACGATGTGCACTCCATCCGGAAATACGGGCAATCGCAAAATCGGAGTAAATAATTCTCTCGGAATACCAAGCATAGTATATACAAAACCACTGTAAAAATCAACATTTGCACAAACCGGTTTATAACGCAAATGTGCTTTCATAATCAAATCTTTGGACACTTCTTCCACTGTTTCATACAGATGAAATTCATCCATTTTACCTTTTGCCTCCGCCAGTTTTTTTTGCATAGCGTTTCAAAATCACGGCACGAGGGTCAGACAATGTATAAACCGCATGTCCCATTCCATAAATCAGACCGGATTCATCAAAGCCTCTCGATTCAGAATTTTATTCAAATATTCTTTAATCTGCTCTTCATTATTCCAGTCCTTGCAGTGTTCTTTAATATCATCAAACATCTGCAAAACTTTTAAGTTGGCGCCACCATGACGCGGTCCCTTCAGCGAAGCAATGGATGCTGAAATCGCAGAGTATGTATCTGTGCCGGAGGACGTTACCACATGATTGGTAAACGTCGAGTTATTACCGCCGCCATGCTCTGCATGAATGACAAGTGCAATATCTAAAACTTTCGCCTCTAACTCCGTAAATTTACCGTCCTGTCTTACCATCTGCAAAATATTTTCCGCAATTGACAAATCCTTATCCGGCGTACGGATGTATAAATTATCATCAAATCCAAAATGACGGTATGACAAATACGCATACACCGCAATCAACGGAATTTTGCCGATTAACTGCAAAGACTGGCGCAGTACATTTGCCACGGAAATGTCGTCCGGATTCTCATCATACGAATACAGTGTCAGCACACTTTTCTGCAGTGCATTCATAATGTTTGCACTTGGTGCTTTCATAATCACATCACGGACAAACTGACCGGAAAGCTCCTGAAGACTGGTTAATACCTCTTCAAAATCCTTTAACTGAGTATGTGTCGGCAGTTCGCCAAACATCAGCAAATAGGTTGTCTCCTCGAAAGCGAATCGGCGGTTTTCAAAACTTTTTACAAGGTCCATTACATTATATCCCTGATAATAAAGTTCTCCGTCGCAAGGAATCTTTTTGCCGTTTTTCAAGCGGTATCCACAGACATCTGAAATCTCTGTCAATCCGGTAAGTACTCCTTTACCATTCGAATCGCGAAGTCCCCTCTTCACCTCATATTCGTTATACAAATCCTGGTTAATGGCACCGGACACCATACAGTAATTCACCAGATTTTCAAATTTGCCATTTAACTTTTCTCCCAGTTCCATCATTGAGTGATTATCCAAACCAAATCCTCCTTCTTTTCGACTCTTGTCATAGTCGAAAAAAGAGGATAGGACACTTCATTTTCGGACCTATCCTCTTTGACTATGACATTATACTACATGTTAATCAAAAATGCAAATCATGTTAATGATTTTTCATCACCCGCATTGAGTTCAAAATTGCTAAAACAGATACACCGACATCGGCAAATACAGCTTCCCACATATTCGCCACACCAATTGCACCAAACAGAAGTACAACTGCTTTTACGGCAAGGGCAAATACAATGTTCTGCTTTACAATGCGAAGTGTTTTTCTGGAAATCAGTACGGTTGACGCAATCTTTCGAATATCGTCATCCATCAAAACGACGTCTGCCGCCTCAATTGCTGCATCGGAACCAAGACTTCCCATCGCAATACCAATATCCGCACGGGTCAAAACCGGTGCATCATTGATACCGTCACCGACAAAGGCAAGACGCTCTCCATCTTTTTGCGCAGAAAGAAGTTTTTCCACCTCATCCACTTTATCACCGGGGGAGAAGTTCAGCATGTACTTCATCCAGTTTCAACTCATCTGCCACATGTTTCGCAGTTTTTTCTCTATCACCGGTCAGCATAACACATTTCTTCACGCCAACATTTTTCATCTTGTGAATTGCCTCTGCTGCGCCCTGTTTCACGGTGTTGGAAATCACAAGTGCCCCTAAAAAAGGTCTGCTCCTGACCCACATAGACAACCGTTCCGGCGCTTTCACACGGCTCATAAGCAATCGACTGTTTTTTTCATCAGCTTTTCATTACCGACATAAGTCATCACACCATCTACGAGAATCTGAACTCCGTGGCCCGCAATTTCAACCGCATCTGACACACGGCTTCTCTCAATTTCTTTTCCATATGCCTCAATAATCGAACCGGCAATCGGATGGTTTGAATAGCTCTCGCCAAGTGCTGCCACTTCCAATAATTCATCTTCAGAAACACCGGCAGGTTTCATCTCGGTTACTTTAAATTCGCCTTTTGTCAGCGTTCCGGTCTTATCAAATACAATGGTAGTCATCTCTGCAACCGCCTCTAAGAAGTTACTGCCTTTTACCAAAACACCAATCTTAGATGCAGCACCGATACCGCCAAAGAATCCAAGAGGCACCGAAATCACCAGTGCACACGGGCAGGAAATAACAAGGAAAATGCACGCTCTCTGAATCCACTCAGCGAATCCTCCGCCTAAAATAAACGGCGGAATCACAGCAAGCAAAACTGCTCCAATCGTAACGACCGGCGTATAGTATTTGGCAAATCGGGTGATGAAATTCTCCACCTTTGCCTTTTTACTGCTTGCATTCTCAACCAGTTCCAAAATTTTGGCAACCGTCGAATCATCAAATTCCTTTGTGGTACGGATTTTCAGCGTTCCGCTGCCATTGACGCAGCCACTGATAATCTCGTCGCCCTCTGCCGCTCTTCTCGGTACCGACTCACCCGTAAGTGCCGCCGTATCAATTAACGATTCGCCCTCTATAACAACACCATCGAGAGGAATTCTCTCGCCCGGCTTTACAACAATAATCGTACCGACTTCTACATCATCCGGGTCTACTGTCACTAATTTCCCATCTTCTTCTATATTCGCATATTCCGGACAGATGTCCATCATTTCCGTAATGGATTGTCTGGATTTTCCAACCGCATAACCCTGGAACAATTCACCGACCTGGTAAAAAAGCATTACAGCAACAGCCTCTAAATACTCACCAACGCCAAATGCACCAAAGGTGGCAATCATCATCAGAAAGTTTTCATCAAAAATCTGTCCATGGGAAATATTTCTCGCAGCCTTAAAAATAATGTCATATCCGACAATCAGGTACGGAACGGCAAATATCAAAAGCTGTGCCCACCACGGCAGTGGCTCTAATACTCCCATATGCTCACAAACAAACAGGATAACAAATAGGACAAGGGAAATGATAATCCGAAGTCTCATTTTTTTCTGTTTTTTGTCATACACTCATCTCCTACAAAAAGAATCTGGCAATCCGGCTCAACTTTTTGCACAAACACGGACAACCTCATCCATAATTTCATCAAAACGCGCATCATCGGCATCTACTGTCATCTTCTGTGTCATAAAGCTGACTACTGCATCGTTTACACCATCAATTTTCTTAATTGATTCTTCCATTTTTGCTGCGCAGTTTGCACAATCAAGTCCTGTAATTTAAATTTCTTTTTCATGATTCATTTCCTCCAATTCAATTATGTTATTCCGCAATATGGTCGATTCCCTGCTCGATAATCGTTCGCACATGGTCATCGGCCAGTGAATAAAACACCGATTTGCCCTCGCGGCGGTACCTTTTACTAACTTATTCTGTTTTAGAATCTTTAGCTGATGCGAAATTGCTGACTGCGTCATATTCAAGGTTTCCGCTAAATCACAAACACAGACATCCTTCTCAAATAAAACAAACAAAATCCGGATTCTGGTCGAATCGCCAAACACCTTAAACAATTCCGCCAAGTCATACAATTCATCTTCACTTGGCATTTTATCACTCTCCGTTTCTGTAAATTTACATATGAACAATTATTCATATGTTCATTATATGCAGGATAACATAAAAAAGTCAACCCCTATTATCATTTAATTTTTATTTTTATATTCGCTATCTTTTTACTGCCGTCACCCGCTGCTGCCTTTACATAAACCGTCTTTTTCTTTCGGCCTTCTTTGCCTTAAAGACACCTTTTTTTTGACAGGGTAGCATATTTTTTATATTTACTCTTTGTAAATTTATAGGTAATCTTTTGCATCCCCTGCGCGGTTTTTCGTCACTTTCAGCCACTTACTTAACTTTACTTTTTTACCGGCTTTCACCTTTTTCGACGAATATTTAAACTTTAGTTTTTTCACAACCACTGTCCGGGCACTGCTATTATCAGGTGTTACAGGATTATCCGTAACTAGGGGTTGTCGGATTATTGGCTGCCGGTGTTGATTGTGGCTTTTGCGTCGGCGTAGTCACAGGTGTTGCCGTTGGTGTTGCCGTTAGCACCGGTGTTGGTGTTGCCGTTGGCACCGGTGTTGGTGTTGCCGTTGGCACCGGTGTTAGTGTTGCCGTTGGCACCGGTGTTAGTGTTGCCGTTGGCACCGGCGTCGGTGTTGCTTTCGTAGAATCCCAAGTATCAGAAAACATCTTAATGCAGAGATTTGCATTGTTTTTTTCTGCCGCCAGACCATACAAGTTTGGAAAAATCTTCCCACTCACCATCCGAATACTGAACATAACTTTCGCCCTCATTTGCGCTAACTGCTTCTGTAAGTGCAGAATCGTTATGAGTACATTCATAAGTCTGATAAGAAGTATCTCCACTCTCTTCCAATTTTACAACAACTGCATAACGCTTTCCTTTTGTCATAAATACTTCATCTTTATCTTCTTTTACAAAATCAATGGTATGATATCCTCGCTCTGCAATCGTACCGGACAATGAAGACACTAATTTACCGGACATCGGATTATCCGAATCCGGACTCTCATAAATTGATACTTCATAATTTACATTTGCTTCCTGTGTATAGAAAGAAACTGCCTGCATTTTCTCATCAGCTTTCGCTTCAAATACATTGGCACCACGCAAAAAGCTTTTCGAAAAAGCAAATGGAATTCCACCATCATATTGATAGTTATTGTCGTAATTATCCGCTTTTTTTCTACATCAAAGAATGCCACTTCTGCCTCTTCATTCTCCTCTGCCTGCAGCATAGCATCCTCATAAGAAATCCAGAAATATCCGCCCATACTGTTGCAGTCGCCCCAGCTGTTGCGAATTAGCCATGCACCGTCTGAAGAAGGACGGCATTTGGAATTAAAATTACTTGCCGAATAATTATCATCCCATCCTACAATCAATACACTGTGATTGGTCGTCTTGCTTGTATCATCACAATAATACGCCGTAAAATTGCTTTTCCCGGTATTTCCATACATCTGATTGTCACTGATGTCTCCGGCGCATACATAGAGCACTCCGCTGCCCCATACTCCATCAATTTCTGTTTGATTTGGTTGCGGTTCGCTTTCGTCATATAAATGTATTCTACGTTCTGCAAATGATAGGAATCCTTATCATACATCACCTCATCCGGTAAGTCAGCCGTTACGTTACGATTAATTTTGTTCTGTAAATCTTCAAAAGAAGCAACTGATTCATCTACAACTCCCTGCCATCTGGCTAATGTAGCAGTTGCTAAAACGGAATTTCCGCCCCAGCCATACAAATCATTATTCTTCTCTCTTGGCCTGCAAATATCCCCCTACCGTCAAACCAAGCGGATCGTCGGCTTTGTTGTATGTCGAATATGCCAGATGATACTCTGATAAATCCGGAGATTCTTCAGAGCCATCCTGTATAATATCTGCTTCAGACGCTCCCATCACAGACATTGTCCAGCACATGCCCGTTTCTCCTTGATCTTTGATATCCGTCAACAGCCCTTCCTCTCTAGCATCAAACGATGACGGAATCGTTGTCTTTGCTGCTTTTTTTTTCTTTCTGCCGGATGACAAATCATCCGAATTTAATAGTTTCCGACGAATTGGAAGATAGCCATACTTTGACGTCTCACCGGCCGAATCCTCGATGGATACTGCGGTCTGCGTTTTCTTACTTTCCTGTGCCAAATCCACCGGTGCACTCATCCCTATTACCAGCGAAAAGCTAAGCACTGCTGCCAATAAATTTCTTCTTTTCATGATATACCTCCATTCGTAAATGATTCATTCATAAATTTTCTTATGTAGTAATCTTACCATATTCATACACCCTTGCAAAGAAAAAAGATTTCCTGTCATAATAAGCATTTTCTCTCCATAAACTATAGCAAAACGATAGCGGGGTAATCTATGAACATCGAACAAGAACGGGAAAAACTGATTCTTTTACAAAAATCGGTGCCATCGTCCTGACATCCTTTGCTTTGCTCGCAACAAGTTTTTTGTTTATCCGGAAAACCGTGCCGTTTTCAATGAATCTCTGCTTCATGAAAAAGAACTTCCCATCTACTGCGTAGAAAAGGAAAAACCGCAGATTTCAATCAGCTTTGATGCGGCTTGGGAAACGACGACACCGCATCACTTCTTGCCACGCTGAAAAAACACAAAGTGAAGGCAACCTTTTTATGACAGGTGGCTGGATTGAAAAATATCCGGACGATGTAAAGCAATTGCCGCCGGCGGGCATGACCTTGGAAACCACAGTGAAAACCACAAACAGATGTCACAGCTATCGGCCGCACAATGCAAAGAAGAAATTATGAAACCTCATGAAAAAGTAAAAAACTAACCGGTAAAGATATGATTTTGTTCCGCCCTCCTTACGGAGACTATAACGACTCTCTTATCCGTGTGTGCCGGGAAAATAAATATTATCCGATTCAGTGGGATGTGGATTCCCTCGACTGGAAAGATTACGATGCAGCCACCATCATACGCCGCGTCACAGAGCACAAACATCTTGGCAACGGTTCGATTATTCTCTGCCACAATGGCGGAAAACACACCGCCGAAGCACTGGATGAACTTTTAACAATTTTGAAGAAAAAGGATTTCAACTCGTACCAATTTCTGCTTTGATTATGAAAGATAATTACACGATAAACACAGAAGGACGGCAGATTAAAAACTAAACCTGCCGATACCAAAAAATGGCCACTGCAATATCTGCACTATTACAGTATCACAGTGGTCTGTTTTTTTTTATATGTTACATCAAAGAATCCAATGTCTCGCGAATTGCCTGAATAAACTCAAGGCTGTTCAAAATTACCGGGTTTTCACATGTGGAAATGAGAGAAAGACTCTTTGTCATTTTTCCATCTTCCACAGTCTTAATGCAGGCTCTCTCCAGTTTGTCCGCAAAATCCATCAATTCCGGAATCTCATCCAACTCGCCACGCTTTCTGAGTGCGCCTGTCCACGCAAAAATAGTTGCGATGGAATTTGTCGAAGTCTCTTCGCCTTTCAAATGTTTATAATAGTGACGCTGTACCGTTCCGTGTGCAGCCTCATATTCATAAACACCACTTGGTGATACCAAAACGGATGTCATCATGGACAAATCACCCATATGCCGTAGCTACCATATCAGACATTACATCTCCTTCGTAGTTTTTACAAGCCCAGATAAAGCCGCCTTCCGAACGAATTACGCGGGCAACTGCATCATCAATAAGCGTATAGAAATACTCAATGCCAAGTTTCTCGAATTTTTCTTTATATTCCGTATCATAAATTTCCTGGAAAATGTCCTTAAATGTATGGTCGTATTTTTTTGGAAATGGTATCTTTAGTAGAGAACCACAAGTCCTGTTTAGTGTCCACTGCATAACTAAAGCATGCGCGTGCAAAACTGGAAATGGATTTTTCTGTATTGTGAATTCCCTGAATGATTCCCCGGACCATCAAAGTTGTGAATTACTTCTTTGGTCTGTGTTCCATCCTCAGCGGTAAATACAAGTTCTGCTGTTCCTTTACCCGGAACTTTGATTTCTGTATTTTTATAAACATCACCATACGCATGACGTGCAATCGTAATCGGCTTTGTCAATTTTTTACATAAGGAACGATTCCCTTAACAAGGATTGGTGCACGAAATACCGTACCATCTAAAATTGCACGAATTGTGCCGTTTGGCGATTTCCACATTTCTTTCAAATCATATTCATCCATGCGGGCAGCATTCGGTGTAATCGTAGCACATTTTACCGCTACACCATATTTCTTTGTTGCCTCTGCGGAATCCACTGTCACCTGGTCATTGGTTTTATTCCGGTACTCCAAACCAAGGTCATAATACTCTGTCTTTAAATCAACATATGGCAGCAACAGCTCATCTTTAATCATCTGCCAAAAGGATTCTGGTCATTTCATCCCCGTCCATCTCTACAAGTGGGGTTTTCATCTGAATCTTACTCATTTTTCCTCCTAACCAAAACGTTCACATGGACGCTTTCCATAAATTATTGTCGCCTTTTACTATAGCATAGTGGCTACAGATTGTCAAAGAATCCCCTCGATTTCTGTCCTGCCATCCTCTACAAGATACGGCATTTCTTCATGCACTTCTACGCCCTCTTGAATCTTCTGTGTGTCCATTTTTATGTATTTAATTCTTCCATTTGCAAGAATTTCCCCGTCTTTCTCCATAATATAAGAATCTGTAATAATAAAATGGCTCGTGTTTTTACAACTACACCCCGTCCAATCAATTCTGTCTCATAGGGAACAGGTTTGCGGTATTTGGTATCCAACGATATCGTCACACCGAAAGTCTCCTCCGACAATTCCTTCGCCCACAAAGAACGAAGCCCCATCTCATCAAGCATCGCCGTAATCATGCCGCCATGCACACGTCGGGATAACTCTGATGCTGTTCTTTGTAGCGAAACACCGTCATCACACTGCCATCTTCCATGTTGTAAAATGGTGCATTCACGCCGTATTCATTATCCAGCCCGCAAATCATACACATTCTGCTGTTTTTTGTTTGCTTAATATCTTCATGTTGTGCTCCTTGTACTTTCAATATTGTTTAAATTTCTTTCTGTCTTTTGTCTATTAATAGTATAGCACAACGTTTGTAAAACATCTATAAAATTTGTGATAGCGTTTGTGTCAAGTGTTCGTTGGCACTTTTTTTGTTTTCAGTAATTCCGTAGAAAAAGCTTTTGCGTCTCGTGGGCACTCTCGCTCGTTGAGTGCGTAGCGGTATGGGCACTGAAACTACCAGTGCCACATACCGACGTACTCAAAACCCACTCGTTACAAAAGTTTTTCTACGGAATTACTGGAATCCAAAGGAACCGGCAGCGAACATTTGTCACAAACCCGTCATTTCAAACTCAGTTTTTTTCTCTATCTTATAAACGCATTCCGAAATACCTTTCTGGATGCGGTTGCTGCTGCATCCATTAACGGTACATGACCTCTCATTAATTCTACATATCGATTTCCTTTCCCTTCTTTTTTTGATGTTTTTGCGGCACTTAATGTTTCCATGATTTCATTCATGCGTGCATTAAAAATTAATCCATCTGTATATTTCTCAATGGTACGGCAAAGTTCTTTATTCTCTTTGCAGTTACGCGGTAAGGTGATTCCGTTACCGTCATCGCTATCTTTTCTGCAAGATTAGTGGAAATCAATCAATCTTATCCATTTGCATGGCTTCATCTAACAGGTAGACATAGGCGTTTTCTCCCTGTTCCGTTTTTGTACGATATACAGTTCTCTTTGTACTCTACTTCGCCATATACCGTTTTGATACAGGTTTTCGTTTCCCTTTTCCCCGATAATGCTTTTTATCGCGACTTTCTGCAAGCTCTGTATCATAGGCTTCCAGAATCTGTAATCTGGCGGCCAAGTTCACAAACATAATCGAATATTTTTGCTCTAACACCTTGAAAGATAGTAAGTTTTCGTCTACAATTAATTTCATCATACAGTCTCCTTTATTGTTTTTCTAGCAACTAACATCATAAAGAAAACTGTATGATTAATCCGACACTAATTTTTGCTCTAACACAGTTTGATGGCTGCTACGCTGTTTTGCTACGCTGTTTTTATGCAACCAAGAGGCTAAGCCTGTATTGCACAGGACTCATCCATCCAAGTCTTTCTTTTATTCGTTGCTCATTATAATACTTTATATATCGCTCTATTGCTGATTTCAATTCCTCATAGCTATAATAAACTACACCATAGTACATTTCTTGCTTTAGCAAACCGAAAAAATTTTCCATTACGGAATTGTCGTGGCAGTTACCTTTTTCTAGACATACTTTGAAATATTCGTTCTTCCTTAAGACGATGGGAGTATACTTTCATCTGATAAGCCCAGCCTTGGTCTGAATGAAAGGTTCTGCGATAAGGGCAGTCAGCAGTTATCTCAATCGCTTGTTCCAGAGCATTCATTACATTCTTGGCAGAAGGGCACTTATCCATGCTATAGCTGAGTATTTCTCCATTGCACATATCCATAAAAGGATCGAGATAAAGTTTGTGCATTGTCATATGTCCATTAGAAGCAATCTCATAGTATTTAAACTCGGTTGTATCAGTTGTTACCTTTTGATGCGGTATATGTGTATGGAAACGTCTGTTAATTCTATTAGGAGCAACAGTTCCCACTTTTCCTTTATAAGAACTGTATTTTCTACTCTTACGTGTGAACGAAGTTACCTGTAATTCAAGTTTTTTGCATGATTCGTTGAACTTTCTTTTTATTCACAAGATATCCTTGATTACGAAGTTCTCCAACCATTCGACGATATCCATAATCCTTGTTAGCCTTTCGAATTTCCACTATTTTTTCTTCAAGTTCCTTATCTGGATTTTCTCTGTCAAGTCTCTTTTGCCAATACATAAACGTAGCCTTTGGCATACCGGTATACGAGAGAAGGTCTTTTAGTTTGAACTGTCTTCGGAGACTGTTGATGACTTGCGCCGTTCTCTCATTTTTGCCTCGTCCTCTAAACGCAGTCTCCTCAGTTCTTTTAAAAAAGCATTCTCGATTTTTAGTTTAAGAAGTTCATCTTCTAATTCTTTTACGTGTTCGACACTTGTGTCAGTGACACCTTTCTTTATATTGTCCAATGTTTTCTTACGCCCCTTCATTCGTGGTCTCAAAGCATCAGGACCTGCGATTTGAAACGCATTCACCCACTTTCCAATAAGTGCCGGACTATTAATACCTTCCTTAAGTGCTAATTCCTGATATGAGAGATCACTTGATAAATATAATTCTACTACAGAAATCTTATATTTGAAAGAGTAATTATTTATACTTCGTGCTCTACGCAGTCCATCATCACCTAATTTTTGATATGCTTTTACCCATCTGTAAATTTGTGCTTTATTCGGAATACCATAATCCTTTGCCAAAGAACCAAATCCTCCTTTACCAGATAGATATGCAACGACTATTTCCTTTTTAAATTCAAAACTATATTTAGCCATAAAAATATCGACCTCCAATCGTTAGATTTTTGGTCTAACATTTGGGGGTCGGTACACAAAGAACAAAAACGTTGCATTGGCTCAAAAACTTTATCTTTCAAAAACAACCCTTTCGCTAAAATCCACTCAAAAAGGTTGCTAATTGGGTGTAATTCGTCACAAAAAGCTCAGTAATATCGTAAAACAACCAAAAGTGCAACGCTAATGGTAAAAATGATGAAAAAACGTTGTTTGCAGCCGCCGAATCCCCACGCTATTCGCTCCGCCGAACAGCACATGCTATTCGCTCCGCCGAACAGCACATGCTATTCGCTCCGCTGAATATCACGCTATTCGCTCCGCCTCCGGCTCCGCTCATAGAGGCTGTCGCCTCATACCAAAGAGATGCGCCATGGCATGCAAGCTCGCTTGCAAATGCCATGGCGCATCTCTTTGGTGCGTGGCTTGTAGCTAACTAAAGTATACAACTTCCTCTTGTGGGGAGTGGTTTTTTCGACTTTGTCAGCCCAAAGCATTGGCACTAATGCTTGTTGTTTACGGCTAAATTCGGTTTTACTTTTACTGTTACCATAACCCAGTCGTTGGTTGCAAATTTATCAGCCTGTGGGTAATGGCAAATGAATCCGATTTTTTGCGATGTCATCCGCACAGCAAGTCATGGTACGCGCGAGATGGAACAAAGGCATCTTTCGGGAAGGTTCTATTTCTGTATACCTGTCCCTTAAATACAATCGTTTTTCCCTCGTATTTTTCCGGATGCTCACTAACATCCAGATACCAAAGTCCAAAATCGTCATCTTCTAATACAATTTCTTTTGCGGTGACATCAAACGGTAATTCCTCTTCAATATTACTCTCAACCGAGCCATCCTCTGATTCAAATAAAACCTGGGCGCGGCGGTTGATTGCTTTGACATTTCGACGCATGGATGCCTTGTCCATATCGGATGAACAACGGTTAAAAATAACCAAATCCGACTGCTGAAAATGCGACATAATCAACGATTTCATATTATTGATATAAACGGAAAATGTTTCCGCATTGACTGTTGTAAATGTCTGCACAACAATCCAATTTTCCGGAATGGTTTCATTGATTAACTTAACCAAATCCCACATTCCGTTTACTTCAATAACAATTCGTGCCGGCTTATACTGTTTCACAAGTTCCTTACACTTATCTTCCGTCAAATCTTCTTCGTCTTCAATCAAAACCGTGTCCACTTTATTATGACGAAGTAACATTTCATCGACTTCTTTTTCTCCCTCTTCCGTCATCAGATACAAGGTCCGCAAGCCGTCTTCAAAATTTCCTTCCTCCAGTATTTCCTGAAAACATGTTGATTTACCGCTTTCCAAAAACCGGTAAACAAATAGACCGGAATATCCCGATTTCCAAACATAGTTTCCTCCATTCCTTATCCTAAAAACAATTGCTTAATTTCACTTTCTTTCAACTCTGCTCCAATAACGCAGATTCGTCCGGTATAGTCTGCACTGCCCCGGCGTACTTCGTACTCACCAGGTACCAAATCAAAGTGGAACCATTCACCTTCCGTCGCCGGTACAATTCCCTTCGCGCGAAGAATGTTTCCATAACCATTATCCTCAGCAGACAATTTTTCAAAAATACCGGTCAATTCTTCCTCACTGTATTTGTGCGCACTCTCGATACCCATGCTTGTAAATACATCGTCCGCATGATGGTGATGATGTCCATGCTCGTGGTCATGTCCACAACAGCACTCGCCATCCCCGTGGTGATGATGTTCATGGTCATGGTCGTGATGGTCGCACTCACCGTGCTCATGGTGATGGTGGTGTTCATGGTCGTGATCATGATGATGTCCACACTCCGGACATACATCCTCTTCTTCCATCAATTCTAATTCCAGCGAATTACTCTCCTCAATCGCACCAAGAATTTGTTTGCCATCAATCTCATCCCATGGTGTCGTAATAATTGTTGCCTTATCATTTTTCTCGCGAATCAAAGCCAACGCAGCATCTAACTTTTCATCCGTAATTTTACCGGTCCGGCTTAACACAATTGTCTTTGCACTCTCAACCTGGTTGTTGTAAAATTCACCAAAGTTTTTCATGTACATTTTACACTTCGTTGCGTCTGCCACCGTAACATACCCATTCATCTGCACATCGTCATGGCTCTCCATTACACCGGAGACAGCCTTAATAACATCCGACAATTTACCAACACCGGATGGCTCAATAATAATGCGGTCCGGATGATATTTTCAAGTACCTCTTCCAATGCAGCACCAAAATCACCAACCAATGAACAGCAAATACATCCTGAATTCATTTCCGTTACATTAATGCCGGCATCTTTCATAAAACCGCCATCAAAATCTCACCAAATTCATTTTCAATCAGGACAAGTTTTTCTCCCTGAAATGCTTCCTTTATCAGTTTTTTTATCAATGTTGTCTTACCGGCACCAAGAAAACCGGAAAAAATATCAATTTTTGTCATGGTAATAATAACCTCCTTATTCTTATGTTTCTCTGCTACTAGTATTATACTCGTTTTTCAAAAAGTTACAAGAGGTCTCGTTACAGATGGGGTAAATTTACTGTCGGAAAGTAATAGGCAGACTACACCTGTGTCCTGTTTAAGATTTGATAACTGTCTTTACTATATCCGATTTTTTCTTTTCTTACAATCCCCATATATGATTTTTTAATGCCGCTATCTTTTTGATGTGTGGGTACGGAATACTGTATACCGGCAGATCTGCCAGTTTTCCAAGCCTGTTTCTGTTGCGTCTTTCCGCTGACAACATCTGCGTTGCTGAATATATCACTTCTTCTGCACCTGCAGCCAGTGGCAGTTCTATTTTGGCGGTATATACGCAGTCTTGCCATCTTATCTGCACCGGTTCTGCTCCAGCCTAATGGTCTTGAACTCATTCTGTCTGAGTAAATGTGGCTCACGTGTCCCTCTGCGCTGCACTGCAGGCTCTTATCCTTAGCTTTCACGGATTCCATAATTCCTGTCCAGTTCCCCAGAATATAATTCTTTGCAGATTCTACTGCCTTTGCTTTTGTTTCACTCTCTGTTACATGCAGAATCTTATCAAATGCTTCTTCCGCCGCCCATTTCCTTTTTCCGTTAATGGCTTTGTAGATTTCACTTCTCGCATCCTGTGCGGAATCTTTCAGGTGGCTTGTTGCTGATATGATGTATTTATGCATGTGAAAACGGTCCAAAACAAAACGTGCCTTGGTGTGCATTCCTGCTCCCGTTCTAATCCAATCCGCTCCGTCTCCGTTTATATATATTTTCTCCAGCACTTCCTCGTCATAGCTCGCTGTAATAAAATCAAACACTTCCTGCCATAACGCCTTCGTTCCTTCCGTCCCGGCATAGTCCCCACCGAAGTAATGGCAGTTTACCAGTTCATGCTTACTCCCATCGAAACTTACATCCTCATAGACATAGATAAGCTTTGGCATAACGGTATTAACGCGGGGCTTTTTAATGTCACCCTTTTTTTCAAGATACTGCAGCGAAACATGGTCTTCATCTGCATCGATATACAGACGGCTTACTCTGCGTTTCTCCTTCAGCGGCTCCAGTAACGGAAATACGTCCTGCTGTAACAGATTTCTCCCAGGCTGGTCAGAAGCTTCGTTTCATCCCGGCGTTCAATGTACCAGCCTTTTCGCAGGTCTTTTCGTTTACGCAGCAGTTCATCATAGCTTTCCAGTTCTTCTTCAATCAGGGAAAGTCCTAACTTCGTTACCTCTTTAGTCACTCCATAAACCATTTCTGCAAACTTGGTAAGGTCATCTGTATAGTAACTAAAAATTTCTATTAAATTTTTTACCCCTTGTTCCTGAAAATGTTGTATACTGTTAATCATGAAAGCACCCTCCTTGGATTTTGGTCTAGTCAACTTCAATCCTAACACAGGAATCCGGTGCTTTCTATTTTTTATTTTCCTACAAAAACTTTACCCCTAGCCTCGTTACACTTCTTCTCCCGCTCCGGACATAACAGTTTCTGCTGTTTCGTCAGCCATTCATCCGCCTCTAAAAGCCCCTCGTCCGAAAAAATCAAACGTCATCGTCACCGGCTCCTCCTTTGTCTTTTCCAGTATAAACGGTCCTTTCCACGCAGTCGCAAAAGTTTCTTTTCCTCTTCATTGCCGTCTTTCGAAATCCTGAAATTCATCCCCGGTAACTGCCTTTAAAAACACTTCTTTTATAATAATCAATGGAATATAATGTAATTCCTTCCATACAAATCCCCCCTCTGTAAAATTTCTTTTTTTCTTATTATATCACAAAAAACTCTTGAAAAATACTAAAAAACATGGTTTACTATAATCGTGTGTCTGTAAATCTTTGACACAAAAAAATTATATGGAGAGATGTTTCATGAAAAAAGTAGTTAAGTTTGGTGGAAGTTCCCTTGCCAGTGCAGAACAGTTTATGAAAGTTGGCGCTATTATTCGTGCAGACGAATCCCGCCGTTATGTAGTCCCTTCCGCACCGGGAAAACGTTTTTCCGATGACACGAAGGTAACGGATATGCTGTATCACTGCTATGAACTGGCAGAACAGAGCAAGGCATTCAACAAACAGTTAAATCAAATCAAAGACCGCTACAACGAAATCATTTATGGTTTGAAACTCGATCTTTCTTTAGATGAAGATTTTGAAATCATTAAAAACAGTTTGTAGCAAAAGCAGGTTCTATGTACGCTGCTTCCCGTGGCGAATATTTAAACGGAAAAATTATGGCAAAAATACCTCGGCTATGAATTTGTCGATGCTGCCAATGTAATCCGTTTTGACAAAGACGGGTCTTTTGATTCTGAAACCACCAACGAGCTTCTTGCCACTTATTTAGATAAAATTGAACGCGCTGTCATTCCGGGATTTTACGGTGCCATGAAAAATGGTACAGTCGTTACGTTCTCCGCGGCGGTTCCGATATCACCGGTTCTTTGGTTGCCAAAGCAATCAATGCGAATTTGTATGAGAACTGGACAGACGTTTCCGGCTGCTTAGTTACCGATCCACGTATCGTAAAAAATCCGGAAGTCATTCATACCATTACTTATATGGAATTACGAGAGCTCGCCTACATGGGTGCTTCCGTACTCCACGAGGATGCAATCTTCCCGGTACGTAAAGACGGAATTCCGATCAACATCCGAAACACTAACCGTCCGGAAGACGATGGAACAATGATTGTAGAAAGCACCTGCCGGATTCCTGCTTATACCATCACCGGTATTGCCGGAAAAAAAGGCTTTGTAGCCGTTAATATTGAAAAAGATATGATGAACTCCGAAATCGGTTTTGGTCGCAAAGTCCTCAGCGCTTTTGAAGACAATGGTATCTCTTTTGAGCATATGCCATCCGGTATTGATACCATGACTATTTTTGTTCATCAGGACGAATTTCAGGAAAAAGAGCAGGAAGTTATTGCTGACATCAACCGTTTAGCAAAACCGGATACCATTCATCTGGAATCTGATTTAGCTTTGATTGCTGTTGTAGGACGTGGCATGAAGAGTACACGTGGTACTGCCGGTCGTTTGTTCTCCGCCCTTGCTCACGCACATATCAATGTAAAAAATGATTGATCAGGGCTCGAGTGAGTTAAATATTATCATCGGTGTAAATAATGAAGATTTCGAAGATGCAATTCGTGCTATCTATGATATTTTCGTAGTTGCAAGATTATAAGCGTAAACGAAAAGAGGCTGCCCTTTTGGCAGCCCCTTTATATTCCTGTCATTTTAAATTTCTACATCAGCACTATAATCCACATTGTCATAATGGAAACCAAACATGTGATAAAAATCTTCCCAGTAACCTTCAATGTCACCAAGCTCGCCAATGTTTTCTGTCGTAACCAAGCCCCAAAGCTTTGTTATTTCATTCTGGACTTTATCTTCCATTTCCCAGTCATCAAGACGAATATAACCTTCTGCATCTGTTTCCTTAGCCGGCAGCTTGTTGATAAACAAACGGTTCATCTGCTCAATGCATCCCTCATGCAGTCCCTCTTTCTTCATAATCTTATAAAGCAGAGAAATGTAAAGTGGGACAATTGGAATTGCTGCGCTGCTCTGTGTAACCAACGCCTTATTTACCGAGATGTAAGCCTTCAATCCTTTCGCCTCAAACTCTTTTGTGAGTTTTTTCGATGTATCAAAAAAGATGTTTCTTTGCCTGACCGATACTGCCTTCTTTGTAAATCGCATGAGTCAACTCCGGTCCGATATAAGAATATGCTAATGTAACAGCATTGTCACTCAAAACATCTGCATCCACAAGTGCCTGAATCCATGCTTCCCAGTCTTCACCGCCCATAACTTTGACGGTATTTTCAATCTCTTCTTCGTTGGCAACCGGTACCGTTACATCTTTAATTTCATTATTTCGCAAATCAATGGTTTTGTTTGTCAGTTCTTTTCCCACAGTTTTCAGTACAGATGATACTGTCGTTCCATCCGGCATCGTTCTTCTCGGAGCTGCCATACTGTAAACAACCATATCAACTTTTCCAAAATCTTTGCGAATCGTCTCTATTACCTGATTTTTCATTTCTTCCGAAAAACCGTCACCATTAAATGACTTTGCATAATAACCGTCTTCTTTGGCGAACTCTTCAAATGCCTTTGTGTTATACCAGCCGGCAGTTGCCGTTCTTCTTCCATTGGACTCTCTCTCAAATGCCACGCCAATCGTATCTGCCCTGTAACCATATGTTACTGCAATACGGCTTGCCAAACCATAACCGGTCGAAGAGCCAATCACCAATACCTTCTTCGGTCCTTCCACCATGCCTTTTTTTCTTTACAATAAGCAATCTGTCTTCTTACACTCTCTTTGCAGCCGGCAGGATGTGCTGTCGTGCAGATAAATCCTTTTACTTTTGGTTCTACTATCATCTTATCCTCCAAATTCTTTTGCATCAATCAAAACCACTAAACAACCCGCATCCCCATTCATAAGGGAACACTTTACGCTATAGTATAACATAAAACAAAATCATAAAAAAGTGCAAAATACTTCCCGCCACCACGAACAAGTGGAAAATGGAATGCACATATTTTTCTTTTTACCAATACCATACAAAATTGCACCAATCGTATAAGCAACACCGCCGGTAAACAAAAAACACGGTTCCGCCGGTACCAAGACACTGTACCGTCGGTTTAATAAAGAAAATAATACACCATCCCATCGCAAGATAACAAATCATCGACAAAATCTGATATTTTTTCAAATCAATTGCCGTCAGAGTTGCCGCGATGAAACAGCACGCCCACACAATACCAAAATCACAAATGCCTGTACCGGGTACTGTGGTCTCAGTGCCGTCAAAGTGACCGGTGTATAAGTTCCTGCGATTAGAAAATAAATTGTACAGTGATCAATAACCTGAAACACCTTTTTAGGCATTTCCGGTTTCAAACCATGATAAATACTTGACATCGCATAAAGCACAACCATCGTGGAGCCATAAATAGCTGCTCCCACAACACCCCATGCATCTGTGTGTATTACTGCAAAAATCACACAGAGTACCAGTGCCGCAATTGCCAGCGCACCACCGGCAATATGGGAAACCATATTAAAAATTTCTTCTCCCTTTTGTATAAGATGGAAGAACACGGTCTTCCAAATGTGTTCTAACTTTTTTCATGCTAAAACCTCCGATGAATTACATTTTTCTCCGAAGCACCATCGTTATAAGTATTCCTGATAAAGAACCAAGAAATACAATAGCAATCGGCAGAAGCGGAGCCGTATCGCCGGTATCCGGTGATGGATTTGTCGCAAGTGTTCCAATCACACTTGTATTCTTCGTGGAATTTGTCTGTCTCGTTGTAAGTGCTGCCGCCGTACGGTAGGCAAGCGCATACGTAGAGAAACGGTCTGTCTTAAACGTAACCGTATTTGTTGCTGAATCCAAATCTTCCAATACGGATACTTTTCCTTTATGGACACGAAGCACAACAAATTCACGCGACGCATTCCGCAAATCCGAAGGAACCGTTACCGTTACAGAAATCGGTTTTGCCAAATTTGTTACCTTTTTTCTCTGAACTGCTTCCTACTTTCTTCCACAGTGTAATATCCAAATATTCACCGACTGAATAACCCGACAGATTTGCAATCACAAGTTCCTTATCGTTTTGAGGAACACTGCCGTCAATATTCTTGATTCGCAACTCAATGTTTGCATTACTGCCATCTTCTACCGCCTGCTGTTCTCCATTTGACAGTACAGATGTTTTCAAATCCTGTGTACCTGTTACAAGTGCTGTATTCGGTGCTCCGTCAACCACCTTGACATGCTTTTTTTTCACAATACCGGCAATTGCCTGGGACGGTGAAGCGGTCGGTGTAACTGCATTTCCATCCGTATTATTATCACCTGAATTGCCTGCATTATCCGCATCGGTGTCATCTGATGCCGGGAGCGATGCCGGCTGATTTAATACCACTGTGCAATCTGACATATTACCGGCACAATCGGTTGCAGTAATTACATATACCATCGTTTCCTGTTCTGCTGTCAAAGTAAATGTAACCGTATTATTTTCCACACTCTGCGGTTTACCGTTCACGGTAACATTCGACAGATTCTCATCCGATACCGTTACCTCACGACTGTTTGCCTCATATGTGGCATCTTTTTTCAACACCTTTAATTTCCGGCATTTTCGTATCTTTCTTATAATTGAATACACTCGGATAATAAATTTCACCCGTAGTCTCATTCATGATATAGAATTTTTCTTCACCGCAGTCTGTATCTTTTGTAAGAGCAATCTCATCCAGTGTTTTTCCTTCTTCTTCTCTCAAAAAGTTCGTAACCATCTTTTGGTACAATCCTTAAATCCGAAGTATACCAGCCGGTATCCGAAACACTGCCTTCAATTCGGTACTGACCGTCTTTTCCGGCACTCGCATAGCGGCGGTCAACCAAAAGCAGACCGGACACATACTCAAAGGTATAATTATCTGCCTTGCCGCCTTTTGGTGTAAGCTCTTTTGTCTCTTTCGCTGTCTGTGTAAAATCAACCGTTGGAGCCACATAGCCGGCTGCCGTCTCCGGTGTTTCCACAACACCGTTCTGCGTTACAAATCCGGTTACTTTTACAGAACCCTTAGCTAACGTTTCGTGATAATACAAATCATCGCCCGAATATGTCGCCTTCAAAACCGCTTTGTCAACAGAAAAACCACATGTCGTCTTTGCTTCTTTGCCACCGTTATAAACCAATGTCACATCCGTTGCATATTTACCATGTGAAAGTCCTTCTTTGGCAGCAATCCAGAATTCATTTCCTGTGTTTTTCACTTCAAAATGTTTGTCATCGCCAAGAATGACTTTCTGTATCGTAGCGTCTGCATTTGCCTTATCCGTATTTTTAAAGGTTATTTTGGTCTGTGGCGTTGATGTGTAACCATAAACCGCATCCGCAATTTTAAGCGTATCTGCCGTAATATCATAAATCGGTTTCGTAATCGTAAACTCACGCTCCGCATTATTACCGGCTGAATCTCTCGCTACCACGGTATAAGTCTTAGAGCCTTTCTGTGGGCAGGCAATCTTCTTCTCCGCCGTCTTTAACCCTTCCGACTCTTCAACAATCGAAAGGGCACTTCCGGATGCCGTAACATCGGTTCCCTCATAGAGTGTTGTCTCATTTAAATTACCGTCTGAAACTTTTAAGGACAAAACTTCCGTGATATATTCTTTTTCATCCACGATACCCTGTTCTTTTCCATTTTCAACCTTATTGATTTCCGGCTGCTTGTTATCAAACACCAAACCATTGGAAGATATATAAGTTGACAAACCGGCATGATTTGTTATTTTTGCATAAATAACCGCACTCTCATATTCCTCCGGTGAAATCGAAAATCCATCCTCATACGTTACCCAGTTTAATTTGGTATCTAAACTCTCTGCTGTTCCTTCCACGGCTTTTTTCCGATATACAATACTGAATTGGTTCCAGTCCGCTCTCTTCATCCGTTGCACTGATGGATACCGCTTTGGTCTGATTAAAAAACAGTCCAAAACTTACGGAATTACAAAACTCAGCCCACAGATTGGAGGATACGGTAATACCTTCTCCATTTCTAAAATACGGAGCCGTATTATCTATTTTTATCGTCTCTTTCATCTGCGCAGAAATTTCACCCGTCTGTGTATTCATAACATAAAAACTTTTCTCTACACCGTTTGTCGCCCAGCCACGGAAATCGACTGTGTCTGGGAAGCGAAAGAATCTGCTGCTTCCGAATCACTAATTTGATAATTCGCCGCCGGGCGGATGGCTACATAATCTGATACATACCAATCGTAGCCTTTTACCTTTTTACCCTCAATCACATAGCCGTCACGAAGTACATGATGTTTCACTTCCAGTTCACCGGCTGCATATGAAAATTCATAGTCGTGTGAAGAACCGCCATCCGGAATCAGCTGCATCGTTTCCATTGCACGTTTATCCGATGTAAATTCCTGACTATTCTGATTTTCATCCATATAATATAATTTCGGTGCCACAAAATCTGCATCTTTTACAAATACATCCTTTGTGTCTCCATTTTTAAAATCCGTCGCTGTGTACTCAATTGTTCCTTTCAAATCCGGCAGCGTATGATAACCGACATCTTTCTGACCGGTGTAACGCACTAACATGTTGGCTTTTTAATCGTTACGCTGCATTTGCAGGTCACCTCGGATTCAGCATCTCCATTATAAGCAATCCGAACCGCTTCGGTATAAGTTCCTGCATGAAGTCCCTGTTTTGGACGTATTTTTGTACCCTCTGCAACTTCAAAATACTCTGCTTCTCCATTTGCACCTTCCAATGTAATGGAATCTGCTGCCACCGGCTGATTGTTTGCTTTATTTATCAAACTTACCGCCTGTGCTTCCACCTCTTCATAACCATAAGTCAGCGCCGAGTTGCCACTGCCAAAATCGAGGTTTTTCGCATCGACATCAAGTACCGGATTTTTCAGTGTCAATGTCGTAACTTTCTGATTACCGGACTTATCCTCTGCTGTAATCTCATAGACAATATCATCATTCGTTTCCGTGGTTCTCTCAATAACAAACGATACACTTCCCTTTGTGATATCATCTTCTGTTTTTGTGAGAACCGTATTGGAACCGTTTTTCACAGTAACCTTTGAAAGATAGTCATCTGTAACTGTAATTTTTTTGCGATCTGCAATATAACTTTTCGTATCACCTAATTTTTTACTTCCACACAAAATTTCCGGCAGGGTCTTATCCATAGTAATCTGATTGGATGCGGAATAAGTTGTATTTCCCGCCTTATCGATTACACGGGCATAGAAAATACGTTTTCCCTCCCGGCTGAACGTAACCGTGTCCCCTTCTGCAAGAGTAACCCAGGAAGCTGACTTTAACTGGCTTGCCGTCATCGCCTTTGTTGCCAGCACATAAGCACGGCTGTCCACTTTACTCGTCTCATCCTCTGCACTCAGAGAAAATACAACATCATGATTAAAGCAATCCACGCCAAGTTCATGATCGGCATCCGAATACTGTTTTCCTTCATAAGTTATCGTTGCTGTCGGTTTGGTCTTATCAATATTAATCTGTCCATCCCGCTTTTCTGCTACCGTTATTGCACCGGTGATTCCTTTATTATTTTTATTTTTTAAATAAACCTTAAGTGGTCCCTGATTCGTACCATTGGATGAACAAATGATGGAATCTTTAAAATCACTCTCATCCGTTGAAATCAAATAGCCGCTCATCGGTACAATCTTTACATCTGAAGTATACCACTGTTTTCCATCGACAAGTTTTCCTTTTGTACCACTGACTGTGTACGGTTTCGTTGGTGTCGGATAACGCTTAATGGTAATTGTTTTATTCAAATCAATGGTTTTTGCCTTATAGTTACTACCCTTGCTGACATGCAGATAAATCGCATAAGGATCATCACTGTCTGCTTTCGGACGGTTTTCTGTCGTGCCATCTTTCACAACAATGTAAGCACTTCCCATTCCCTCTTTCGAAGACACAATAGTTGGATTAATGATTTCTCCGGTATAATAGTATTCCTCTTTAATCGTACTGATATCAAAATCAGAAAGCTGCGGCTCACCCTTCTGAATTGTCACAACTACATCATCGCTGCGTACTTCTTCAGAATCTAAATCATACTGGTTATTGTCAACACTTTTCACCATACAGTAGAAATAATAATCACCGGCTCCGGTATCTTTCGGAATGGAATACGTTGTTGTCTTTGCTCCATTTCCAACCAACGCCTCACCGGTACCGTTTGCCGTTTTGCTTACATACCACTGGCACTCATAACCGGCTCCTGCCGGCGGTGTTACTTCTACTTTTACTTTGATGGTTGAATCCATCGGATATGTATACGGCCCTACCGGCTGCTCTACCACCTGGCAGGTCGGTTTTTCTAACTGAACCGGTGCCGCTTCCTCTTTTTCTTAATTGCCTTCTTTTCCTCTTTTGGCAGATTATCGGATTCATCCTGTTTGGCTGCTGACTGATATTGCGGTTCCTCAGTTGCCTGTGGCTCATCCGTCGCCTTTTCCTCGTCTTTTTTTCTCTTCTTCCGGTTTTGTCGTTTCTTCTGCCGATTCTGTCTCCTCACTGTCCTGCTTTTCTTCCGGTTCTTCAGTCACAACCGGCTCCACCGTCACATCCGGTGTCATCGTCGGCTCAAGTTCCTCCTCTGACACAGTCTCGGTCTGGCTCTCACCCGTCATCTCATCCGCCAGTGATGGCAGGACAAGAACAGCTCCTACAACGGCAACCAGACAGATGGCACCGGTCACAAGAGATTTCCATTTATTCTCCTTTTTTATAAATAGATTTCTTATCGCATGATAAATTGTCAAAAAAGGCAATGACTACAATCATTACCGGGTAGGTAAGTGGTTTACACTTCTTTTCCAATCTTAATTAAAAAATCCAAAATCTTTTTCTTCATAAAAATCCCTCCATGGGTATAATATCCGCACATTAATGCAGTATTATTATACACCTAATGGAGGGTGTTTTGCAAGATAGTAATTCGTTTAGTCCATGATATCGACGTCTTCACCTCGAAGAATTTTATTAATATTTCTTACGGCACACATTTTTCCGCACATCGTACATGTATCTTCTTTTTCCGGTTTGCTTTCTGCACGGTAACGGCGTGCTTTTTCCGGGTCAATGGCAAGTTCAAACTGCTTTTCCCAATCAAGATTGCGACGTGCTTCGCTCATTTCAAAATCCCAGTCTTTGCACCCGGCAGTCCTTTTGCCACGTCCGCAGCATGGGCTGCAATGCGGAAGCAATAATTCCTTCTTTAACATCTTCAAGTGTAGGGAGACGCAAGTGCTCTGCCGGTGTTACATAGCAAAGGAATGATGCACCATAAGTCGCAGCAATTGCTCCACCAATCGCACTGGTAATATGATCATAACCCGGTGCAACATCGGTCACCAAAGGTCCTAATACGTAAAATGGCGCTCCCTTACATACCGTCTGCTGAATTTCCATGTTTGCACGAATCTGATTCAGCGGCATATGACCCGGTCCCTCAATCATAACCTGTACATTGTGATTCCATGCACGCTGTGTCAGTTCACCAAGTGCAACCAATTCGGAAATCTGCGAAATGTCTCCGGCATCTTCAATACTTCCCGGACGGCAGGCATCTCCTAAACTGATTGTCACATCATACTCTTCGCAGATATCCAAAAGTTCATCATATCTCTCATAAAATGGATTTTCATTTCCGGTTAATTCCATCCATGCAAAAATAATGGAACCGCCGCGGGATACAATATTGGTGTGACGCAGATTCTGTTTAAAACGGTCTGCTGTGGCACGGTTAATTCCACAGTGAATGGTCATAAAATCAACACCGTCTTTGGCGTGCATTTTTACGACTTCCATCCACTCATCGGAAGTAATGTCTTTTAATGCTTTGTTATAGTAAACAACGGCATCATAAATCGGCACGGTACCAATAACAGCCGGACATTCACTTGTCAATTTACGGCGGAATTTCTGTGTATCACCAAATGAACTCAAGTCCATAATTGCCTCAGCACCCATATCGACAGCCGCCTGTACTTTCTTCATTTCCACATCCAAATCAAGACAATCCTTACTCGTTCCAAGATTAACATTGATTTTTGTTTTCAAACGGGAACCGATTCCATAAGCTTTTAAGCATTTGTGATTTTATTGGCAGGAATCGCAACCTGTCCTTTTGCAACTAACTCGCGGAGTTCTTCCACATCGAAATTTTCATAAGCGCTGACCCGCTCCATCTCCGGTGTGATAATTCCTTTTTCTCGCTGCATCCATCTGTGTCGTATAATTACTCATTCTTATCCTCCATTCAAAAAAAGAAGACCACAAATGTGGTCCTCCATAGATTCTTCCTCCGTTGGCATTACCCACATCAGGTTTCGGGTCGAAGGTGTCACCTTCCTCTCAGCCTGTCTGCAAGCTCCCCGGATTTATTGACATACCGCTATTATAGCTCATGTTGCTCCTCTTGTAAACAAGATTCTTCCAAAAGATGAAAGAGAGCAATCTTATAAATCAAAACAATGCGGATGTCACGGTCACAGTACCGGTTTTTCACAAATTCACACGTCTTATACAAAAAAATAAGTCCGGCGGTCACTGCTGTTATGGCAAACACCACCGCAGGAAGCTGTAAAAAACAAGCGTAAGCACCGTAACTGCAAAACCAGTCACAATATAGATAAAGTTGCGGCTGATTCCAATTGACTGCTGCACGGTGTCCAAAAGTCCTTTTAACGCCAAATCCAGTTCTTCTTCCGACGAATGACTCAATTTCTCATAAATATCGCAAAACACGTCCATACTTTGTTTTCTCTTTAATTTATCGGCATAGCACGCATACCGTTCTTTTCCAAATTCTCTTTGAATCAATTTTCCCAATACACTTTTCACCATTCACTCTCCTTTAGTAAAATCAAAGCTGCCTTTTTATCCTATAGTATTCAACCATATCTTGTTTCGTTATTCCACAAAAAGAATTACCGTAAATTTCCCATGTTAACAAAACGTTTACATTTTCGCAAAACTATCCTAACATCTAACCCCTATACTAACGATTGTAACATGAATTTGCTTACAAGATTCTTTTTTCATAAATTGTTTTGGTGTTTTTAAACCAAACTTTCTCCTCTTTTTAATGCAAAAAGGAAGATGGTTCCCCGCCATCTTCCTTTTTTTATCAAAACCGACAAACACCATCACTTATCAGATTAGAAAGCTTAGCATTTGTCGGTCGTAAGTATTTCCTAACTAAAAGATAAATTTATACATTGTTTCGATTCAAAGGTTTCGCCTGCCTTAATCACGCATGGCGTAAAGGACTTAACATTGATGGAGTTCGGGAAAAACTGCGTTTCAAAGCAGATACCGGTTCTCTTTGTATAAGTTTGTCCATCTTTTCCTTTCTCATTCTCAATAAAGTTTCCAGAATAAAGCTGCATGCCCGGAAGGTCTGTATACACTTCCATTGTTCTGCCACTTTCCTTTTTCTGTCACTTCTGCTACTTTTGCAAAAGTTCCTTCCGGCTTATCCAAAACATAGTTGTGGTCATAACCACCTGCCAAAACAATCGGTGGATAATCGGAATCAATATCGTCACCTACACATCTTGGCTTTCTGAAATCCATTGGTGTGTCGGTCACATCTACAATTGTTCCGTCCGGAATCAAATCGTCACTTGTCGACGTAAAGCCGTTTGCTTTTATCGTCACAATGTGGTCCGTAATTTGTCCGCCCTTGTGTCCTTTTTAAGTTAAAGTAACTATGATTTGTCAAATTGCAAAGTGTGTTTTTGTCTGATTTTGTCACATAATGCAATTTTAATTCATTGTCATCTGTCAACGTATAGGTCAGACTCACATCAAGATTTCCCGGATATCCCTGCTCTCCATCCGGACTTACACGGGTAAATGTGACACTGTTGTCACCAACTGCTGCCTGGTACATAACCTGATGATAGCCCGGTGTGCCGCCATGCAGATTATTCTTTCCATCATTTTTCTCAAGCTCATACGTTACACCGTCTAACTCAAATTTGGCATCGCCGATGCGGTTTCCATGACGTCCGATGAACGCGCCGAAAAAGCATCCATTCACTTCATAACCGGCAACGTTATCAAATCCAAGAACAATATCTTCCACATTGCCGTTTTTATCCGGTACCATCAAAGACACTAAGTTTGCACCATAATCAATGACGCTTACCGATACGTTATTCTTGTTTGTGATGGTGTAAAGAGTTACCTCTTCCCCCTTCTTGGTTGTTCCAAAACTTTTTTTGTGCTACACTCATTCTGCCTGTTCCTCCTTTTCTTCAACCATAATACCTAATTCATCTAACTGCTTTGCATCCACCGGACTTGGTGCATTTGTCATCAGACAAGAAGCATCTTTTACTTTCGGGAATGCAATTACCTCACGAATACTGTCTTCCTTTGCCATCAGCATAACCAGACGATCCAGACCATGGCCAGTCCTGCATGAGGCGGAACGCCGTATTTGAAGGCATCTAACAAAAATCCAAACTGCTCATACGCATCTTCTTTGGAGAAGTTTAATGCTTCAAACATCTTCTCCTGAATATCGTTCTGGTGGATTCGGATGGAACCTCCACCGATTTCCGTACCATTCAATACAATATCATAAGCCTGTGCACGAACACGTCCCGGATCACTTTCCAGATATGGAATATCCTCTTCCATCGGCATTGTAAACGGATGGTGCATTGCCTGGAAACGGTACCCAGTTCCTCATTGAACTCAAGAAGCGGAAACTCCGTTACCCAGAGGAACTTAAATTCATTTTTGTCAAAGCAAATCCATCTGTTTCGCAAGCTCCAGACGAAGGTTTCCAAGCACATCCCAGACAACTTTATTTTTATCCGCTGCAAACAACAGCAAATCACCCGGCTCACCAGCCATTGCTTCTACTAAGTTTTTCAATTCCTCTTCTGTCATAAATTTTTGCAAAAAGAAGATTTATAGCTGCCATCCTCATTGATACACAGATAAGCAAGTCCTTTGGCACCAAAATCTTTTGCAAAGTCAACTAATTTATCAATCTTCTTACGTGGCATAGCGCCCTGTCCCTTCGCATTAATACCACGCACGGAACCGCCATTTTCAATGGCACCGGTAAATACGCCAAAACCACAGTTTTTAACGACTTCTGTCACATCATTAAGCTCCATGCCAAAGCGGGTATCCGGCTTATCCGAACCAAAACGGTCCATTGCTTCCTGCCAGGTCATACGTGGGATTGGGAGCGGAACATCTACATCAATCAGAGCAAACATTTTCTGCAGTAATCTCTCATTGACATCCAGAACATCGTCCACATCAACAAAAGATAATTCCATATCAATCTGTGTAAACTCCGGCTGTCTGTCTGCACGCAGATCCTCATCGCGGAAACATTTTGCAATCTGGAAATAACGGTCATAACCGGAACACATAAGGAGCTGTTTTAACACCTGCGGACTCTGTGGCAGCGCATAAAAACTGCCCGGATGCACACGGCTTGGCACAAGATAATCACGTGCTCCCTCCGGTGTACTCTTAATCAAAATCGGTGTTTCAATCTCCAAAAATCCTTCATCTGCCAAAAACTGGCGTGCGACCATAGCAACTTTACTGCGCAAAATCAGATTACGCTGCAAATCCGGACGACGCAAATCAAGATAACGATATTTCAAACGAAGTTCGTCTTTTGTTTTTGAATTCTCCTCAATTGGGAATGGTGGTGTTTCCGATTCAGAAAGAATCCGGATATCGGTGGCAACCACTTCAATCTCACCGGTTTTCAAATTCTCATTGATCGCACCGGAACGCTTTGTAACAGTTCCTGTAACAGCCACAACAAACTCACTTCTTAATTTTGCTGCTTTTTCAAACCCTTCTTTTCCAACATTGCTTTCTTCGAAAATAAGCTGGATAATACCGGAACGGTCTCTTAAATCCACAAAGACAATTCCGCCTTTGTTACGACTTTTCTGAACCCATCCCATCACGGTAACGGTTTGAGAAATATTTTCTGTTGTTAATTCCGCGCATCGGCATGTGCGCTTTAATCCTGTCATTGACTCTGCCATAATAACCTCCATAGATAACCCGATTGTATCGGTTTGTTTTGCTAATTAATCTGCGTAAATCATTTCAATCTCTTCATAGCCATCTGCCATGAGCTGTTCCTTTTGGAATTTTTTGTTCTTTTTCATAATATTAATAGCAACAATAATTCCTTTTTCTCTTTCGGCTTTTGCCTTTTCGATTACTTCTGCGATTACATCCGCAGATGCTTTTTATCAATCAAATAGGCTTTTTTCTGAGCTGCCGACGGCACTTTGTAATCACGCTCTAAAAGCAGCATAACAATACGCTCAAATCAATGGAAAATCCACATGCACATGTGTTATTTCCGGTGAACTTTCCAATCATTTCATCGTAACGTCCGCCGCCACCGACAGAACCGCCAAACTCATCCATCGCAATTTCAAAAATTGGTCCGGTATAATAACTCATACCACGGACAAGTGTCGGGTCAAAAACAATTTTAAAATTTGCTGTTTTAACTTTTTTCTACTGTAGAAATAATAGTCTCCAAATCTTCGGCAGATCCCTCTTCCAAAAACTCGCCAAGCGTATCTTTCATATAGCGTACGCCCTCAATATCACTTGTTACTGTCTCAAATAAAGTCTTACATTTTTGTACGGATTCACCGGCATAACCAGCCTCTAAAAAGTTCTGCCACAACGCCGTCCATGCCAATCTTGTCCATCTTATCAAGAATGATAAACACCTCGTCGTATTCTTCTTCCGGGAATCCGCAGAAAGCAGCCATTCCTTTTAAGATTTTACGATTATTAATGCGGATAGTAAAGTTTTCAAAATCCAGTTTACCAAGCAGCGTCGTCGTTGCGAGAATCAATTCAATTTCCGCTAAATTTGACGGCTCGCCCAAAATATCAATATCACACTGCATAAACTGGCGGTAACGTCCACGCTGCGGTCTGTCAGCACGCCATACATTTCCCATCTGAAGTGCCTTAAACGGAACCGGCAGTTCATTTGCATTATTCGCATAATATCTGGATAACGGCACTGTAAGGTCATAGCGCAGACCACCATCAACCAAATCGCTTTCGGTTTCTGCCGTCTCCAGATTCAGTTTCTGACCACGTTTCAAAATTTTGAAAATGAGTTTTTCATTTTCACCGCCCTGTTTATTATTCAAATTTTCAATATTTTCCACACAAGGGGTCTCAATCGACTGGAAACCAAAAGTACGATATGTCTCTTTAATCTGTCCGATTACATAATCTCGAATCTCCATCTCTCTTGGCAGAATGTCTTTCATTCCGGTTGTTGGTTTTTTCTTTAATGCCATAATTTCTTTTTCCTTTCTATCATCTCATCAATGCGGAGAATATAATCATCCACACTTTTTACGTTTTCAATGCGCTCCATACGGTTTTCTTCATGAATGACATACTTTGTGGAGCCGCCACTGCCAAGTGCCGCAATCGTTTCCCATTCTTCCATGATTAACGTATTATATAAACACTCCTTACCTGGTTTTGCATAGGCAACATTTTCCTGATTTGTATTTCTTGTGGTACCTGCCTTATTTTTCTGGCGGTACATATAATACGGCAGATATCCGTAATCTCTTAAGATATCCTCGCTTGCCTTCTGAATAATCGGAATCAGTGTATCTTCCGGGCGGATTTCTCCACCTCTCTCCATCTGTTCACGTCTCATTCTGGACGCTCTCTTAATCACAAGCGTATGCACGGTGACACTGTCCGGGTCAAGTTCATGGATTTTATACATCGTATTGCAAAAATCTACTTCATCTTCTTCCGGCAGCCCGACAATCACATCCATATTAATGTTATCAAAACCAGCCTTACGTGCCATCCAAAATGTTTCATTCACACGTTCTACTGTGTGATTTCTGCCGAGCAATTCTAATGTATGCTGCTTCATTGTCTGTGGATTAATGGAAATACGCGTCACACCGGCACGTTTTAAAATTTCAAGTTTTTCCATCGTAATACTGTCCGGTCTCCCGGCTTCCACCGTAAACTCAAGTGCCTTTTTTACATCCAGATGCTTTTGTATCATATCCATCAGTTTCTGTAACTGCTGTTCATTCAGAGATGTCGGCGTTCCGCCCCCACATAAATGGTATGCAGCGGTCTCTCTCCAGTATACAGACTAAAAAAGCAGCCATCTCTTTTTCCAGTGCCTCTAAATAGGCATCCACCTTTGTGGCATAACTCTTGTAATCATAAGAAGAAAAGGAACAGTACTGGCAGATGGAAGGGCAGAACGGAATTCCAATGTAGACACTGTATCCGTTTTTTTTCATCCAAATCTTTTACCATCTCATATTCTTTCTCTGCAACATCCATCACAAGAGAAATCTTTGCTTTGCTCACCAGATATTCTTCTTTTTTAAGCACTCACGGACTTCTTCTTTGGTTTTCCTTCAAAAAGCATGCGAAGTGGAATTTTCGCAGGACGAATCCCGGTAAGAATTCCCCATGGCAGTGTCTTATTTGCTTTCTCTGAAAACTGTCTGTACACCGCAGCTTTTTACACTGTTTTTATCATAGCCTACCGGCAAATCCAAATGAAAGAAAAGCTCATCTCCAAAATAACATGACAAGGGATATCCCTCTTGCTCTTTCCAGTCTTCCCTCTCTTTAATTTCACAAAGGGTGTTCCGGAAAAAAACTCTGGGAAAGTGCTCTCATATCATAAGCAAATTCCAATGGCTTTTTGTCATTTTTCTTCATTTCAAAAGTAATCATACATAAATCCCCTATGCATATGGATTGTTTGCCGCCTCATAGGCAACCGTTGTTTCCCCATGTCCCGGATAAATTTTAACATCATCCGGCAGCACAAGCACTTTATTCCGCACGGAATCTAACAACTGTGCCGTATTTCCGGTCGGCAAATCCGTTCTGCCAATCGATTCCATGAAAATGGTATCTCCACTAAATAAAGCCTTCTCCTTTTCTTCATAATAACAGCATCCGCCTTTCGTATGCCCCGGCGTATAAATGACACGGAATACAAATCCGGCAATCTCAAGTTTCTCACCGTCACGCAGTAACATCTCAGGCTCAATTGCCACCTCATAGCCTGCCATCGCACTGGCATTCAGATGCGGGTCTTTCAAAACATCAAGTTCTTCCCTGTAAGCATACACTTTTCCACCAACATAAGAGACAAGGTCACTCACGCCGGTAATGTGGTCAAAGTGTCCGTGTGTTAATAAAATCCCCTCACAGTCCCAGCCGTTTTTGCGAATCTGGTCTGCTATTTTTTTGCTTCGTCACCAGGGTCAATCACAACACAAGAATTGGTACCTTCCTGATGAATGATATAACAATTAGTACATACCTGACCTACTGTCAGCATAATGATTTCCATAATATTTCTCCCTTTTTAACCGTTCGTGCTTCGCTCAATGTCGTTTACACTTTCTACGGATTTTAATTTACTGATTAACCGGTCTAACTGTTCCACACCATGTGTTTCAAATCCAACGGTAATCGTTGCGCGCTCCTGCTTGGTTGTGCGGACATTCATGGATTTCACATCAATATTATTTTCCGTAAAAAATACGGGAAATGTCAAACAATACACCACTTCTGTTATAACAGTAAATGACGATTTCAACCGGATAAACTTCACCGCTGTCTTTTGCCTCCGGACTCCATTCAGCTTCAATCAGGCGATTTTTCTCCGATACCGGCAGATGAATCATATTTACACAATCGGTACGGTGAATTGACACACCGCGGCCTCTTGTAACAAATCCAACAATTTCATCTCCGGAACCGGGCTGCAGCATTTCGAAAAACGAACTGCCAAATCATCCAAACCTTCCACAATAATGCCGCTTTTGCTCTTTAAGTGTTCTTTGGATGTGTGTTCTGCCACCTGCTTTTGCCTCTTTTGCATTCTCAATTACTTCATGCACCTGAGCATCCGAAACAATGCGTTTGTTTTTCTTGTTATACTCGTCCTGTAACTTATTAACAACCTGTCCTTCTTTTAATCCACCATGCCCGATTGCGGCACACACAGACTCCCAGTCACGAAATCCATATTTGCGGATGCAGGCTGCTGTATATTCATTTCGCAAAAGAACCGAAAGGTCAATGCCTTTGTTTTTGCAGTAAGTATGCAAAAAGTTCTTTTCCTTTAATAATATTATCTTCCTTAAATTCGTTACGGAACCACTGGTTAATTTTATTCTTTGCCTGACTGCTCTTGACAAGATTTAGCCAGTCACGGCTTGGACCACGGCTGTTTTGACTGGTAATAATGTCAATGCGGTCACCATTTTGAATCTCATAATCCAGTTTCACGATACTGCCATTTACTCTGGCACCCACCATTTTATTTCCCACTGCTGGGTGGACAGCATAGGCAAAATCAATCGGTGTGGAGCCGGCAGGAAGATTTTTACATCTCCATTTGGTGTAAAGCAGTAAATTCGGTCGGAATACAAATCCAAATCACTTTTAATGGAACTCAAAATTCCTTATTATCATCCATGTCCTGCTGCCATTCCAAAATTCTACGCAGCCATGCCATCTTCTCTTCTTCTCTCTGATTTTTGGAGCTGTTGCTTCCACCGCTCTCTTTGTAACGCCAGTGAGCCGCAATACCATATTCTGCCGTTCGATGCATTTCATACGTACGAATCTGAATTTCAAACGGCTGACCGGTCGGACCAATCAGTGTCGTATGCAGAGACTGGTAATGATTCGGTTTCGGCATCGCAATGTAGTCTTTAAAACGCCCCGGAATCGGTTTTATACATCTCATGAATAATACCAAGCGCTGTGTAGCACTCCTGATCATTGTCCACAATAATACGAATCGCAAATAAATCATAAATCTGGTCTAATGTCTTATGCTGTTTTGCCATCTTGCGGTAAATACTAAACAAATGTTTCATTCACGGCCGTCAATGGTCGCCTTGATATTGTTTTCAATCAGCCTTTTATCCACTTCTTCCATAATTTCTTTTTACGAAATTTTCCTTATATTCCTTGATGGCATTAAACTGTTCGCTCAAATCCCGATAAACTTCCGGCTCTAAATACTGTAAAGACAAATCATCTAATTCAACCTTTACTTTGGATATACCAAGCCGATCCGCAATCGGCGCATAAATCTCCATCGTTTCTTTTGATTTTTCTTTCTGTTTCTCCGGCTTCATAAACTGCATTGTACGCATATTGTGAAGGCGGTCAGCCAGTTTAATAATAATTACGCGGATATCTTTCGCCATCGCAAGAAACATCTTACGCAGATTTTCCGCCTGTAACTCTAATTTATCAGAAGAATAATTCAACTGTGTCAATTTCGTAACACCATCCACCAATGCCGCAATTTCTGCGCTAAACATCTCTGTCAAATCTTCTGTCGTATATTTTGTATCTTCAACAACATCGTGAAGCAGCCCCCCACGATGGTCTCCTTATCCATCTCAAGCTGTGCAAGAATTATCGCCACACATACCGGGTGAATCAAGTATGGTTCGCCGGATTTTCTCTTCTGGTCTTTATGGGCATCCTTCGCCAGTTCATAAGCTTTGTTAATCATCTCCAAATCATTGGAAGGATGGTAACTGCTGACCGTTTTTTTCAAGATTTCAAACAAATCATCCGGATCTGTAAAATTCGGCGGAATCAATTCCGTTGACAATTCACCGGTATCAAACGTTTCAACCAATCCGACTGTCTTTTCTTCCTCCATATGGCTCCTCCTTCTTATGTGGTATCTTACTTATTATAATGGGATTCCCTTGAAAATGCAACTATCAACTATTCGTTTGTTTTCCCCTTCTCCGTTTCCATATGAATCTGATTCCCATCTGAAACCGCCTCAATCGTTCCCATCGTATCCGTGCGGTATATCTGCACATCATCATCCTCAAGCTTAGCAAGAGTAGCTGCATGAGGATGTCCATAAGAATTGTCTTTTCCCGCGCTGATAACAGCATACGCCGGATCCGCTTTTGTAAGAAAATTATCCCCCGTTGCCGTATAACTTCCATGATGCCCAACTTTTAGCACATCACATTCGAGATCGTAATTCTCTTTTATCATATCCTCTTCTGCTTTTCTCTTCCGCATCGCCCATAAATAAAAGCGGTTTTTTCCCATAGGCAAGCTGCACCACCAAAGAATTATTATTGGCTTCCTTATAATTTTTGAGCGGTCCCAAAAACGGATTACCACATTTTTTTCAAACCGATATTCCTTTCCGATTTCCGGCATCTGTGCCGTCTTATTCACACTCTTCAAGGCACTTTCCACATCCCGGTACGTTTTCGTCTGTTTTTTACCTCAGGCAGATACACCGTGTCTACCCGAACATTGTTAATGACATCATCAAGACCTCCGACATGGTCACTGTCCGGATGAGTTCCCACTAATATATTTAACTTTTTAATACCTTTTTTTTCTTCAGATAAGAAACAACCGTCTGTCCTTTTCATTTTTCCCGGCATCAATTAACATACTAAAGTTTCCTTTTTGAATAAGCGTAGCATCCCCCTGTCCCACATCGATATAAGAAACCGTAAGGCTGCCACCATCCGCTTTTTGTCTCAACAGGTTTTCCTTTGAGACAAAAGCCCTTTTACCGGCTGGTACAAAAGTGCCGCAATAATCAAAAATATTGGAATTAAAAGCTGTCGGATTACAGCCTGTTTTTGCTTTTGGTTGGCATAACATCTCCCTTTCTTAACCAGCTGCACACCCGGCAGCTTTTTTCTGCATGATAAAATGTACCATATTCCTCCGCTACTGTAAAGAAATCCTTGCAATTTAGCAAATTTCTAGTAAAATAAAATAGATATGTTATGCCTTATGGCAAAAAACTTTAGTATGAAACAAACATGGAGGAAATTATGATTCAAGCAAGTAACATCTCATTACGTTTCGGAAAAAAGCGCTTTTCGAGGAAGTAAATATTAAATTCACCGAAGGAAACTGCTATGGTATCATCGGTGCCAACGGTGCAGGAAAGTCTACTTTTTGAAAATTCTTTCCGGCGAATTAGAGCCGACAACCGGTGAAATCAGTTTAGGCCCCGGCGAGCGTCTTTCCGTATTGGAGCAGGACCATTTTAAATATGACGACGAAATTGTTTTGGACACCGTAATTGCAGGAAATCAAAAACTGTATGACATCATGAAGGAAAAAAAGATGCCATCTATGCCAAAGAAGACTTCTCCGAAGAAGATGGTATGCGTGCAAGTGAACTCGAGGCCGAGTTTGCCACCATGAATGGATGGGAAGCAGAAGCTGACGCTGCCACCTTGTTAAACGGACTTGGTATTGCCACGGAAGTTCACTACAAACAGATGAGCGAACTGCCGGACACGGACAAGGTTAAAGTCTTGTTAGCACGTGCCTTATTTGGCAACCCGGATATTCTTCTGCTCGACGAGCCGACAAACCATTTGGATTTGGACTCCATCCGCTGGTTAGAAGAATTTCTCATTGATTTTGAGAATACAATTATTGTAGTATCCCATGACCGTTATTTCCTCAACAAAGTATGTACTCATACCGTTGACTTAGATTACGGCAAAATGCAGATTTATGCAGGTAACTATGATTTCTGGTATGAATCCAGCCAGTTAATGATTAAGCAGATGAAAGAAGCCAATAAGAAGAAGGAAGAAAAAATCAAAGAACTGCAGGAATTTATCCAGCGATTCAGTGCAAATGCTTCCAAATCCAAACAGGCAACTTCCAGAAAACGTGCGCTGGAAAAAATTGAGTTAGACACTCTGCGACCATCCAGCCGTAAATATCCTTATGTTGATTTTAAGCCGGACCGCGAAATCGGAAATGAAGTTCTTACCGTTACCAATCTTTCAAAAACGATTGATGGCGAAAAAGTGCTTGACAATGTTTCCTTTACCGTTGGCCACGATGATAAAATTGCTTTTGTTGGTTCTTACGGTATTGCGGCAACAACCTTATTCCAGATTCTTGCCGGTGAAATGGAACCGGACGAAGGCGATTATAAATGGGGAATTACAACTTCCAACTCATATTTCCCGAAAGATAACACAGCATACTTTGACAGTAACGATACCATCGTAGACTGGCTAATGCCATTTTCTCCGGAAAAAGATGCTACTTATGTCCGCGGCTTTTTAGGACGTATGCTCTTTAAGGGCGACGATGGATTAAAGAAAGTCAATGTACTTTCCGGTGGTGAGAAAGTTCGTGTTATGCTTTCCAAAATGATGATGCTTGGTTCTAACGTCCTTTTAATGGATGAGCCAACAAACCACTTAGATATGGAATCCATCACTTCCGTAAACAATGGTCTGATTAAATTCCCCGGTGTTGTTTTATTCACTTCCCAGGATCATCAGTTTATCCAGACCATCGCCAACCGTATCATTGAATTTACGCCAAATGGTATGATTGACAAGGTAACCACATATGACGAATATCTCGACAGTGATGAAATGGTACCAGAAAACGTCAGGCTTTAAGCTGATTTGACGCTGACTTGAAAAAGACAAAACTTGACAATATTCATCCAATCAGATACAATGGTTGGAAAATAATCCATAACGACCCTGATACAAAAGGAGATGAGGACTTGGCCCAGTGACGCGGTAAATATACTTATAATTATAATTTTACTCATATTATCCGCATATTTCTCTTCTGCAGAGACGGCATTAACAACGGTAAATAAAATCCGCATGCGCTCTTTGGCAGAGGAAAATAACAAAGCAGCAAAACGCGTTTTGAAGTTAATTGAAGAACCTTCCAAAATGCTGAGTGCTGTACTAATTTGTAACAACATTGTAAATCTTTCTGCTTCTTCGATATCAACATCCTATGCATTTTCAATATGCAAACGGATTGGTATGGAAAACAGCACTAGTCTTTTGCCGGTATCGCAACCGGTATTCTGACTGTATTGATTTTGATTTTTGGTGAAATCACACCAAAAAATCTTGCGACAAAAATGCAGAGAAATTAGCACTCTTCTATTCGAGTTCAATTTCCGCTATCACTCACATATTGACGCCTGTTATTTTTATCGTCAACCAATTTGCAAGATTTTTAATGTTTTTACTGCGTGTGGACACTTCAAAAAAATCAAGCAGTATTACAGAAGATGAGCTGCGTACCTTTGTTGATGTCAGTCACGAAGAAGGTGTCATCGAAAGCGAGGAGCGTAAGATGATTACCAATATCGTAGACTTTGGTGATACACTTGCCAAAGATGTTATGATTCCACGTATGGATATTGCCATGGTGGAGGCAAACATTTCCTATGACGAACTGCTGACGGAATTTACGGAAAACAAATACGCAAGACTTCCGGTATACGAAGAAACCATTGATCACATCATTGGTATTATCAACTTGAAAGATTTCGTTTTTATCAAGGCGACAAAGAAAACCTGAACATCAAATCTTTGATGCGGGAAGCTCATGTCACTTATGAATACAAAAATGTCTCCGAACTTTTCATGGAAATGCGGAAGGACTCCATTCCGATGACCATTGTTCTGGACGAATATGGTGCTCTCGCCGGTCTGATTACCATGGAAGACCTCATTGAGGAAATCGTTGGCGAACTACGTGATGAGTACGACACAGACGAAGAAGATGACATTCAGGTACTTTCTGATTCCGTCTACAAAGTGCTTGGTTCTACACCATTAGATGACATTGCCGAGGCACTCGGCGTACCGCTTAAATCCGATGATTATGACTCGATTGCGGGGCATGTCATTAACCTGTTGGAGCATTTTCCAACTGAAGGGGAAACAGCCGAAGATGAATTTGCCAGGTACACAGTACTTAAAGTCGACGGAAATCGAATTGATACAGTAAAACTTGAACTCAAACCAAAAATAACAGAGGAGCCGGAAGAAGCCGAATAGTTTCTTTCGGCTTCTTGCCATTTAATCTTTTTCAAAAACAATTTTTCTTCTCACACTCACCGTCTCTTCTTTTCCCTCATCCATATTCATTCTGCCGCAGACCTCCACATCCATCTGTCTTTTATCATAATCCATTTTATGAACCAGAACCGTCAAATCAATTTCATGGTTCCATTTTACAATCAGGGACTGTAAAAGGGCTGCTAGCATCTCATTACGATTTTCAATTCCATAATGGTTTTCCTCCATCACCTCCGACATTGTCTGCTCCATAGCAGATGATAAAGAAGTTTCCGCTCTTTCATATGACCACATTTGTTTTGACGCCGTATGTTGAATCATAACAACAAATAAAATTGAACCAATTCCAATCATCGATATCACAATTGTCTTCACACAAATCACCTCCTCTCCTGCATATTCATACCCATCAATCATATATTTTTTCGTAATCCAAAAGGAAAAACGACATCATACTGCAGAATAACACGAACATACCCTGTCGTTTTACTCTTTATCTGTACCTGATAGCCTCTGTCTTTTGCCTCCTTATAACATTGATTTTTTGCTTCTTCCGAATAATCACTTTTCTGCAATTGATATACAGCCTCCCGGTAATATGTTCTGGCACTTCCATATCTCACATTTTGAGAGAGATAGAACACCAAAAGAAAAGAAAGTGCTGTGAACAATAACATAAGTATAAATTCATCCACTAATCGGCTCATCTCACCCTCCATTCCAAATCGTCATCTGCTGAACAAGAAGAGAAAATACTAAAACACTGTCCCACATAATTTTTACACCGGCAATAAAAAGTGGAATCCGACGAAATGCACGCAGACGCAATGCATGTTTTTACTGCTACTCTCCTCTTCCTCATCGTACTTACTATACAACTGTTCCATAAGGAAAAATATCTCCTGCTTTGCCTGCTCACAGCCATCGACATTTGCCCTTCCCAATACTCTCATTGCGATGCGAAACTCCATGTCATCAAATTCCTCACAAAAAAGAATCATATGGTTTATAAGAGGCCGGATCCTGCCGAATATTTTTCCAATAAAGTTTCCAACTCTTCACGAAACCAGCCATCCATTTCCTCAATTGACAGCAAAATCATTTGATAAACACCTTTTGTCTGCAAAGAACAGGCAGCTGTCATAATCCAGTAAGCCATCTGTCTCATCTCCTGCGCTAAGATGGTACTGTCCTTTTCCTCTTTTTCTTCCAAAGCCATAATAAAAAAACAAGTAACAGTCAACAAACCATACCACAAAAAACAGCAGTAGAACCAAGTATATTCGTTTCTTTTCCCGTCAACATAAAGAGCAAAAATGCAGCATAAGAAAAGAAACCAAACAAAGGATAAATGCCAGTATCGCCGATAACAAATACTCTTTTTTTATCTTTTTCTCAGACTGCCTTCTTTGTTCTCTTCTCCTTTTCCACGCATCAAAATCACGTGTTATAAAAACAAGTGCTTCCCCTTCCATCGTTTCCATTCGCTCATACAAATGAAGGAAACGATAAATCACAGCAATCTCATGATAAAGAGATTCATTGCACACTTTCATGAAAGCCTCAATCATTTCCGGGAACAATTTCCCCAATTTGAAATTTTCTCGACAAACTTTTGGGAAGACGGTAATTAACAACTTTTCCATCTTCCACGAGCATAATCATCCGGTTCGCAGTTTCTCCTCCCTTACCGGTTCCCGTTCAAACACACCAATCTGGTCAATAAAGCGGTGCAAAAGTCCTGTCTCATCCCGTTTACTTTTTACTAAAATACCAATATCCAAGTAACGATACGTGTCATTTTCAATCCATCTGCTATCTTCTTTTTTCCCCTGCCATAGCTAAGATTCTCTCCGGAATACTCCTTACATCCTCTGCAAGCATCGTAGTCATTCCACAAGCTCCGGTACGAATTGACTCTAAGAAACATTTCACCTCCTCGGACTTGATTTCGGACAAAATCAGCCAGTTTGGCAATTGTTTCATACATATTTGGATTGCCTGCGTATAAGAAAAGTTTTCCGCCACTCTCATCTCCACACAATCTTTATTAGGATTCATTTTCTGATAATGAATCTCTAACACATCCTCTATCGTAACGGTTCGCTCTGCAGCAGGAATATACTGCGTCAGATATTTCAATAATTCTGTTTTTCCGGAACCGGAACATCCGCATATTGCAATACTGCAATGCGCTGCCATACATTGAATCAGAAATTCAATCACTCTTGCATCACAGTAGCCATTTCCTGTCATATCCTCTTTTTTTTCAGCCGGCGCACGGCAGGTGTTTTTTTTCAGTGAAATCGAAAGCCCGGAATACGCAACACTTGGATGCACCAGACAGACACGAAGTTCTTCCGTTTCCACTTCCATAACCGGATTATCCCTATTAAATGCCTTATTTGATAAATTCGATAATAGCATGGAAAACCGATTTGCAAATGACTCAGATAAAATTTCCGGTGCCATATACCGCCCCTTTTCCAAGTCATCAATCCATAACTGTCTGCCATTCCAATGAATATCTGTGACCGTTTCTTCCATCACGTAAGGATATAAAACACCATAGTCCTGACGCTTCAGCAAATAATCTTTTTGAAATTCATTCATTTTTTACCACTCCTTTTTTCGCCTTTGCAAACTGTCTTAAAAGCTATCATTTACCTCTCTGCTAAAGGGCTTTTCCTGACGGTGTATAAACTGTCGTGCCACTTTCAGTGCATCTACTGAAAAATGCCACTTTTCTTCAACAAAATCTGTATTATCCGGCTCGACATACAAAACCCGCCCATGTATTTCTTCTTTTTTATCCATAACCGGCATTATTGTTTTTTATGCTCTGTCGAATCTGTCTTTTGTTGTTTTTCCTTTTTATGGTATCTGTCTTTTCTGGCTTTGGTTTTGCCGTTTTAGTTGGCATAAGATTATGTTTTTGTTGGTTTTCATTTGTGTTTTTTGCTTCGACTTAGTTATCTCTGACTGATTTTGTTTTGGCTCCTTTTTCTTTGATTTCTTATTTTCCCAGCCGGTAACCTTGCCATCAGCATAAATCTGCTCCTTCCTTTCATCCGGATTGTTTGTCAATGTACCGCCCTGAACATATAACGAACCGCCTTTTGCCACATAAACAGCTCCACCGACACCTCCGTAACAAATATCACCTTTTCGATAACCTTTGGCGTATTCCCCGATATAACTCCACCTTTGAACCAGACACTGCCTTCTGAGTAAATCGCTCCACCTCTTCCATCAAACCCTTCCACAGCACCGATTCCTATCGTTTTGTTACCAGTAATTACACCTCCCTGTATCAGTAATCGGCCGCCCTTTTTTTTACATAAAAGGCCGCTCCACCGGAAACATTTCTGTTGTTACGCACGCCCCTGCTTTCATAATGCAAACACCTCCGCTGCCAATCTCAACTGCTCCACCTCCGTTGGCCGCAAGCGTTTCATTCACATTATCCTGCAGAAAGCATCCTTTCCCAATCACCAATGTTCCCTGTCTGACTTCGATTAACCTTCCAAATATCTTAGATTTTGTATTTTCCCCTGCACTGCCGGAAACCGTCACACGGCTCCATTCACATTTTTTCCCCTGCACTAAAAAAAACAGACATCCACCATAAACTTTCCCATGCAAAGCACTCCGAACCAGATTATGTCCTCTGCCATGAATTATTTTCTCTCCTCGTATCACTACAGGTTCATCCACGATTATATCCGAAGTCAGCTCGATGGTTTCCTTCGTATCCGATTCACACAACTGCTTAAACTCCGAAAAATCAGATACCATCCTTTTTTTTGCTAAAACCGGCCGTACACTCACACAGAGCGAAAGAGCGAAAAAGTGCAATTCTTTTTTTCTCATTTTCTTCATGCTCCACCTCTCCTTTCATCCATGCTTCCGAATCTGTTCCTGCAGCAAAGACACTGTCTCTTTCACCGCCTGCATAAACATCTCATGGGAAAGAGAATTTTCTTGCATATAATTTTTCAGCAAAAAAGGAATCAGCTGTCCCCTTGACATTGCATCGGAAAAACCGGTATCATGCGGAATCGTGCCAATCTTTGCGCCGGGTATATGAAACTGTTTCATAATCGCCGACTTTGTAAGCTCCGACTTTCCATCATAATTTCCAATCAGATAAAATGCCTTTTCCTGTATGGATGAGTAATTTCGAAAAAATGAGAAAGCAATGGAAGATTCTGATTCAAATTCACAACAACCAAATCTGCCTGTTGTAAAATTTTACGCGAGCTCGCTAACGGTGCGGCGACGTATCGACCATAACCATATCGCTAAGCCGCTCTAAACATTCCATCGTTCGAACTGCTTCCCGTTCTAAATAATACTCTAGATAATCAGAACTCTTTACCGGTTCTGAAGGAAGATAAAAAAGACGTTTTCCCAAGTAATCCTTAGTCAAACCATATAAATTTTCTTCAGAAAGTTCTTCCCCTTTTTCCACTAATTGAAGAACCTTCTCCAGACCGCTTGCGGTCTGGTAATACATGGGCTCTCTTACACATCCGGCAGACTGCGGATGATAATAAGTGCTCCCCAGATTCACAATATTTTTGTGATTTTCAAAGACAATTGTCCGCTCATTCGGACAACTTAATGCTGATAATACGCTGATACAAGCCAAATTACTTGTAACACCGGAATGTCCTCTGACATTGCTCCAAAAAGCAATTTTCATTTTGGTACCTCCTTTTTGTTATTGGAGGTGGAGTGTTTCCTATCTTAGCACCTTATTTTCTCCTTGTAAATTATCAATTAGTACCAAAAAAGAAACTAAAAATTTGTTCAAATACACGTTTTTTCAGCGAAAAACGCCGGGAACACAAAAATCCCGGCGTCATACGACATGTTTTCTAATTATTTACTTTTGAACACCGTACTTCTCATAGTATGAGTCGATGGATGCCTTCATTTTGTCATCAATCACAATTTTTCCAAGGCATTCTTTATTATACAAACGCTCAACTACCTCTTCCATTGAAACGATAGCAGCCGTTTTGAATCCATATACTTCACGAATTTCATCCAGCGCACTCTTTTCTTTTGTTTTTCCCTGCTCCATACGATTTAGGGAAACCATAAGTCCAACAATCTCCACATCTCCCTGTGCCTGAATAATCGGGAAAGTTTCTTCGATGGATTTTCCAGAAGTCGTAACATCCTCAATAATTACCACATCGCTCTTTATCCTTAATTTTGCTTCCAAGCAAAATTCCGGTATCACCATGATCCTTGATTTCTTTGCGGTTTGAACAGTAACGGATTTCTTTGCCATACAATTCATAAAAAGCAATTGTGGTTGCTACGCTAAGCGGAATTCCTTTGTATGCAGGTCCAAATAAAACGTCAAAATTATCTCCATACTGGTCATGAATCGCTTTTGCATAATATTCGCCTAAACGTTTTAACTGAGAACCTGTTACATAAGCTCCTGCGTTCATGAAAAATGGTGATTTTCTTCCGCTTTTCAGCGTAAATTCACCAAATTTCAAAACATCGCTCTCTACCATAAACTCAATAAACTCTTCCTTATATCGTTCCATTTTCGTTCCTCCTAGTCGTTTAACAGTTTTTCAACGGATGCTAATTTGACACAAAGAACAAAGATTTTTGTTGCTTCTGCCATTTCTTCCGGTGTTGGGAAAGAAGGGGCGATTCGGATATTGGAATCTTCCGGGTCTTTTCCATACGGATAGGTAGCACCTGCTCCCGTAAGAACTACACCAAGCTGCTTACATTTATCAACAATCGCTTTTGCACAACCAGGCATTGCATTAAAGGAAATGAAATAACCACCACGCGGTTTCACCCAGGAACCAATTTCAAGCCCCTTGAGTTCTTCCTGTAAAATCTGCAAAACAGCCTCAAACTTCGGACGCAGAATTTCTGCATGCTTCTGCATATGATTTTTAAGACCGTCAATATTCTTAAAAAATCTTACATGACGAAGCTGATTCAGTTTATCATGTCCGATAGTCTGGACAGTCATGTGCTGACGGATAAATTCCACATTGGCTAGTGATGTCGCAATTGCAGAAACACCGGAGCCTGGAAAACTTACCTTTGAAGTTGAACCAAACATGTAAACCATATCCGGATTTCCTGCTTTCTCACACTCCTCCAAAATATTTGGAATTTTGTCATGAATTTCATCGTAAATGTGATGAATACAATACGCATTATCCCAGAAGATACGGAAATCTTCTGCTTTCGGATGAAGATTTGCAAAACGTTTTACTACCTCATCCGAGTATGTGATACCAGTCGGATTAGAGTACTTCGGCACACACCAGATTCCTTTTACCGTCTCATCGTTATTCACATATTTTTCTACCAGATCCATATCCGGTCCATTCTCTGTCATTGGGATGTTGATCATCTCGATACCAAATAACTCCGTAATTTTGAAATGTCTGTCATATCCGGGAACCGGACACAAAAATTTAACTTTATCCAGTTTACACCACGGAGTTGAACCATTCACACCACGAATCATGGAACGGGCAACCGTATCATACATAATATTCAAGCTGGAATTTCCACATATAATTACATTGTCCTTTTTACTTCCATCATATCAGCTAACAACTGGCGGCACTCTCCGATTCCATCCCAGTCACCATAGTTTCTGGTATCATTTCCTAATAAAGTTTTCATGTCAGATTTGCTGTTAATCACATCCAGCATCGGCATAGATAATGCAAGCTGAGAAGCTCCCGGCTTACCACGTGCCATATTTAAAGACAACCCTTTCGCCTCTTCCGTTTTAAACTCTTCTTCCAAACTAGCTTTCAATGACAGGAGTTCCTCCCCTGCTCATCTGCATATACGATTTCATATTGACCTCCATTCTAAAGTGTAACAAAGTGTTTCGAAACACTTCCTTTTGTATCTAAACTTAATTTCTTACTATTTTACACATCCGATAATATCTCGGATACTCGAAAGTTTTTCCTTCTTTACATACTCCTCTAATCCATCAATAATCTGGGATGTTACATACGGATTAAAAAGTTTGCCGTACCGACTGCCACCATGGTGGCACCTGCCATCAAAAATTCAAGAGCATCCTCGGTATTCTGTACACCGCCCATTCCTAAGACTGGAATGGAAACAGCATTTGCCACCTGATATACCATCCGCACTGCAACCGGTTTCACGCATGGACCGGACATACCGCCGGTCTGATTGGCAAGAGCAAATGTTTTTCTTGCTACATCAATTTTCATACCGGTCAGCGTATTAATCAGCGAAACACCATCTGCACCTCCGGCTTCCACCGCTTTTGCCATCTCTGTAATGTCTGTTACATTCGGACTGAGTTTCATAATGATCGGCTGTTTTGCCACTGCTTTCACAGCTTTCGTAATTTCTTCCGCCATTTCCGGTTTCTGTCCAAAAGCAATCCCGCCTGCCTTTACGTTCGGACAGGAAATATTAATCTCTAACATATCCACGTCTTCATCCGCAAGACGTTCAACTACTTCCACATAATCCTCTTTGGAACGCCCGCACACATTTACGATAATATGTGCACCATGCTCATGCAGATATGGCAAATCACGTGCAATCAAAGTATCAATTCCCGGATTCTGAAGTCCGATGGCATTGAGCATACCACCGTGGGTTTCCACAATACGCGGTGTCGGATTTCCGGACCACGGCACATTGGCAACACCTTTTGTCGTCACGGCACCAAGTTTCTTCAAATCCACAAATTCACTGTATTCGAGTCCGGAGCCGAAGGTACCGGACGCCGTCGTTATTGGATTTGGAAACGTGATTCCCGCGAAATTTACTTCTAACTGTTTGCTCATTTTCCTCCTCCTTATAACTCAATGTCTGTCGATAAAAAAGACCGGACCATCTTTACAGATACGTTTATTTTTCACTTTTGAATGCGAGTCGATTTCCTTTTGACTCACACACACAGGCAAGACAGGCACCAATACCGCACGCCATCTTTTCTTCCATTGAAATCCACGCCGGAATCTGTTTTTCAAAAGCCCATTGTTTCACACCGCAAAGCATCGGCGTTGGTCCACAGGAAAAATACAGTCTCCGGTCACACCATCTGCTTCCATGGCATCCAAAACAGTTCCTTTTATTCCTATACTGCCATCATCTGAAGCAATTACAACACGGTCTGCCGCCTCTTCCAATTCTTCCCGCAAAAAAGTATCGGCATTTCGGTAACCAACCACCACCGTTGTTTTGCAAGGCAATTGCTTTGCAAGTTCCAAAAAGCGGCGGAATTCCAATTCCACCACCAATTAACACTGCCGTCTTGTCTTTTTCACAAGCATCCAATGGAAATCCATTTCCCAAAGGTCCGAGAATCCGGATTTCATCATCCTTTTCTTTCGCCGCAAATTCCTTTGTTCCCGCACCAACAATGCGGAATACAATGCGGAGAAGACCATCTTTTGATTCACTTCACAAAGACTTATCGGACGTGGAAGAAGTGTATCCGAATTATCGCAGTACAGCGAAATAAACTGTCCCGGTTTTGCCGATTTCGCAACTCCCGAAGCCGACAGCCACATGGATACAATCCCTCTGCAAGAACAGAAACTTCCGTTACCTTTGCCATACACTGTATCTTTGCCATCATCATTTCCTTTCCAAAACTATTTTCTAAAATCATTAGAAAATACGGTTAATATCCTCAATCATGTCAATTACTGCCTGACGAGAAGCATCGGCATAATTTTTCTCACCAAATGAAGCATACTTCTCCTGTTTGTAAGCACAAATAATACCACGGGATGAATTTACAATTGCACCAAGTCCATCTTCATTGAAGTATGGACGAAGAGAATCTGCTGTTCCTCCCTGTGCACCATAACCCGGCACCAGAATATAACTTTTTGGCATAATATTACGAAGCACTTTACCCATTTCGGATAAGTAGCACCAACAACCGCACCTACCTCGCTGTAACCGCAGGAGCCAACACAATCTTCGCCCCATTTTGCCACATGTTCACCAACTAACTCATACAATGGTTTTCCATCGATTAACTTATCCTGAAATTCGCCGGAAGATGGATTTGAAGTCTTTACCAAAACAAAAATACCCTTCTTTTCCTCTCTGCAGACATCAACAAATGGTTTCACACCATCGGTACCAAGATACGGATTGACCGTAATCATATCCTCATCAAAGCCACGGCAAACGGTAGTCCCAACAGTCACACTGCCCAAATGAGCATTTGCGTAAGCCGTTGAAGTCGAACCAATATCACCACGTTTCACATCACCGATAACAACCAGTCCCTTTTCTTTTGCAGTAATTTACTGTTTTCTGAAAAGCCACAAGTCCCGGAATTCCAAACTGCTCATACATGGCAATCTGAGGTTTTACAGCCGGAATCAAATCATAAACCGCATCCACGATTCCTTTGTTATATACCCAAATCGCTTCTCCGGCCGCCTCCATGGTCTCTCCATATTTTGAAATGGCATCTTTTAAAATCCATTCCGGAATATAAGAAAGCATAGGGTCTAATCCAACAACAACCGGTGCCTTTGTCTTTTTAATTTTTTCAACTAATTGATCAATCATGGTGTCCTCCATTTATTCATATTGATAAACAATGTTTCCGCCTACAATCGTATAATACACACGACCATTGACTTTTGCTCCGTCAAATGGTGTGTTCTTACCTTTTGATAAAAATGTATTCTTATCAATCACATATTCCGAATCCATATCCGCAATTGTAATGTCCGCCGGTGCCCCCACAGAAAGTGTTCCGCCTGGTACCGAAAAGAATCCGGCATGGATTCGTACTCATTTTTTCAACCAACTGGAAGCGGGGTTAATTTTCCCGTCTTCACAAGATGTGTCACAGAAAGTGCATATGCCGTTTCTGAACCAACAATTCCAAACGGTGCCTTTGCAATCGACTGTTTCTTTTCTTCTTCGCCGTGTGGCGCATGGTCCGTAAAGAAATTGCTTCCATCGTACCATCCGCTAAACCATCCACCAAAGCTTCTACATCCGCAGCACTTCGCAGTGGTGGATTCATTTTATAATTCGCATCGTCTCCTGCAATTTCATCCTCTGTCATTGCAAAATGATGTGGACATACTTCTGCTGATACACTGACGCCATCCTTTTGCAATACGAACCATTTTTACACTGTCTTTTGTTGAACAGTGACACAAATGAAGATGAACTCCGGTTTCTTTCGCAAGAAGAATATCTCTTGCCACAATCACATCTTCTACCGCATTGGTGATTCCGCAGATTCCAAGTTCTTTGGCTTTTTCCCCGGCATTCATTGCTCCGTGGTATACCATGTTTTTATCTTCACAATGGGCAAGCACCGGAATTCCCGCTTTTTTGCTTCTTTCATCGCTTCACGGTAAATTTCGGCATTCATCACGGACTTGCCATCTTCGCTAATTGCTTTTTGCTCCTGCTTTTACCATACCGGCAATATCCGTCATTTCCTCGCCAAGCTGCCCTTTCGTAACAGCCCCAACAGGATAAACACGAATCGGACTGTCTGTTTTGGCAATCTTAAGAATTTTTTCAATCATTGCCGGAGAATCTGTCACAGGCTTTGTATTTGGCATCGGACAAACCGCTGTAAAACCGCCCTTTGCCATCGCGTGCGTACCGGAATAAATTGTTTCCTTGTACTCAAAACCAGGTTCTCTTAGATGCACATGCAAATCAACAAGTCCCGGCATCACGTATTTTCCTTCTGCATCAATCACCGTACATTCGTCTGGAATTTTATCCGACGAAAGGCTGCCAACACAGGCAACCTTTCCCTCTTTCACATATACATCACATACTTCATCCAGATGATTGGCAGGGTCTAAAACATGTCCATTCTTAATCCATAGGTTCAATAAACAAATCCACCTTTCCAAAATCATCCAGGTCAAAACTACTTGTCAGACCCGCCTTCTCGATATCTTTAACAACTGCCTGATTGGTGATTACCTGAGCAATTTCGCTTTTTGGAACCCACTTACTGTCACGAAGTTCCTCTGCCAAAATCACTTCATCCATCTGTGCATCACACAGAAAAGCAATTCCACATGTACAAATCTCACCTGCGGTAAATCCCCAGGTGTACAGTGGCTTATTTACCTGAACAGCCACTCCTGTTTTTTCCGCCACAATGCGCTCTACTGCTTTTTCCGGTGTCTCTCCGAATTCCATCTCTCCATCAATGAATTCCCACTGATAAGGGTCAAAAAATACGGTCATCATACCAGCGCTCCACTGCTAAATAAGAATCCTGATACTGCACGATTCCTTTGACCAACACACGAAATTTACTCATTCCCATCATCCTTTCCCAATTTATTTAGCTGTTATATATCCTTTGGCTTTCAAAAGTTCCGCCATCAGCACAGCACCACCTGCTGCACCACGTACGGTATTATGGGAAAGTCCCACAAATTTCCAGTCAAAATATGCGTCTTTTCGAAGACGTCCGATACTAACGCCAAATCCATTTTCATAATTTACATCCAAAGCAACCTGTGGGCGGTCATCCTCTTCTAAATACTGAATGAACTGCTTTGGTGCATTTGGCAGTCCCAATTCCTGAGGTGCACCCTTAAACTCAACAAGCGCCTGAATCAGCTCTTCTTTCGTTGGTTTTGTTTAAAATTAACAAATACAGCAGCCGTATGTCCATCCAGTACCGGCACACGGATACACTGGCTTGTAATCAATGGGCATCGGCTTTTACAATCTGTCCATTCTCAACTTTACCCCAGATACGAAGCGGCTCCTGCTCACTCTTTTCTTCCTCACCGCCAATATATGGAATAATATTATGCTCCATCTCCGGCCAGTCTTTAAATGTTTTTCCTCCGGAAATTGCCTGATAAGTCGTAGCGACAACGAGTGTCGGCTCAAACTTTCTCCATGCGGTAAGTGCCGGTGCATAACTCTGGATTGAACAGTTTGGTTTTACACAGATAAAACCTCTCTTAGTTCCCAGACGTTTTTTCTGGCTCTCGATAACCTCTAAATGTTCCGGATTTACTTCCGGTACAATCATCGGAACATCCGGTGTCCAGCGGTGTGCACTGTTGTTAGAAACAACCGGTGTCTCGGTTTTTGCATAATCTTCTTCAATCTTTTTGATTTCTTCTTTTGTCATATCTACAGCACTAAAAACAAAATCAACTTCGCTGCTGACTGCCTCAATATCATTTACATTTTTACAACTATATTTTTACCGCTTCCGGCATCGGTTTCTGCATTTTCCAGGGCCGCCTACTGCCTCTTCATATGTTTCCCTGCACTTCTTGGACTTGCTGCAATTGTTGTTACTTCAAACCAAGGGTGATTCTCCAACAGCGAAATAAAACGCTGGCCTATACCATACCGGTACCGCCAAGGATACCTACTTTTAACTTGTCGCTCATGATATTCCTCCATACTTTTTCATAGTCCACCTTATCATACACCATTTCTACAAATTTTTCAACAAATTATCAGAACAAATATCGCAAATACGGATTCAGCTTTGAGATTACATAGTTGGAAACTTTATTTAATTCACTTGTTGTATCATCAAATAGTTCCTCTTTGCTGTCCTGTGTACCGTCTGCTGCATCTGCTTCTTTTGATAGGAAGTAAAACTTTTTCAATATCTCACACAAAGGCCTGCTGTCAATCACCAGCATTAACTCTGTATCCTGATAAGCACTCTTCATATCCATGTTAAAAGAACCGACAATTGCAAGCCTGTCATCAATCATCGCACTCTTTCCGTGGTAAGAAACACCACCGTGGTACTCAAGCACTTTCGCCCCCATCTTTAACACCTCGTCCTTGTGAAGTGCATAATCCACGGAGCCAAACGGATTTCCGTTATTTTTCACCGAATTTGTCATAATGGTAAATTCAGGGACCTCTTTGGCTATCTTTGCAATTTCACTATACATATAATCATTATTAATAATATACGGTGTGTGCCAGATAACTTCTTTTTTGCCTGCTTCATCAGTTCGCACAAACCGTAAAACACCTGCGGTTCTTTGCTGTAAAGACAAGTCGGGTTTGAGAGCAGTGTAATCCGGTTTGCCGCCACTGTTTTTTCTTGATATGATATGGTTTGAAACCATTCAGGTTCCTGTTTTTCAGAGAAATGTACTGTTTTTCCAGTTCCTGCCCTGCCCTTTTTACACCGGGAATTAAGCGAAGCAAATGGTTATCATTCCATGTCTTACACAGCGAATCATTCCAGATTGCTTCAAAATAGGCTTTTACCTGATAAAGGGAGCCTTCTTTTTTTTTCTCCTTCGTGGTAAACTAAAACGTCCCTGTCATAATTTTTAGGTCCGTCCTGCGCCCCAAGGAAAGAATCATAGACATTTCTTCCTCCTAGCAGATACAAAGAATCATCAACAATCACATACTTATCATGCATCCGGCTCATCGCGTGAAACGGTAACAGGGGATTGACCGGATTATACGTTTTTATCGTCACATTTTCATGGGAAGCAAGTGCATAAAAATAGGCATTTCCCGTCATACGGAGCCATGAATTGCAGCCATCCGCCAAAATCTTCACCTTGACGCCGCGTTCTGCCGCTGCCCACAAGGCAGCCAACATCTTTTTCCCGCTGATATCCGAATGAAAATCAAACGTGGATAAAACAATGGATTGTTTTGCATGCTCAAGCATTCGAATTCTTTCCGCCAATGCCTCCCCATTATCTTCAATGAGCATCACGCGGTCTCCTGCCGAGTTTTCCGATGCAAAAACTTTATTTGCAAATTCTTTTTATATTCTTCACTCACTTTTGGCTGGTTCAGATATGGAAGTGCCGCTCCCAAAATCAGATAGAGAAAAACACCTGCCACACCCACTGCTTTATAACGTTTTTTGATTTTTTCCAAACGTTTTATTTGTGAGTAATTCGATATGAAACCGAAGATACAAAATCAGGTGACAACCATTAAAATCATCAGTACCAGAATCAATAAATTCGATACTAAAAGAGGCATGCCGGGGAATAAAATAAGTGCTAAAATCCCAAAATCCAAGCCTGCCGTACCAATTTTTCCAAACCGCTTGGCACCAAAAACCTGATTTTTCTTTCGAATCACAAGTAATCCCATCAGTCCCATATAAAAACAACCAGATGGTCGCAGGGAAATGCACGGTACACATAATCGCAAGTGCCGCTTGGGTCAGTTTGTCCGCAATAGGGTCTAACATTTTTCCCCATTCGGTCACCTGATGAAAGTGTCTTGCTATTTTCCCGTCAAAAAATCCGACAAAACGAAAGACATAGAACAATAACCGCCCCATAAAGCAGCCAGCATTCTCCGAATGATAATATAAAACACAAAATACAGGAATTAATAAAATCCGAAAATATCCCATTAGATTTGGAATTGTATAATACTCTTTTTCATATCAACGCCCCTCTCAAGCCATTACCTTTATGATACTAAATCCGGCGGAAACTGGCAAGATTTTCTTTACATAAAGAAGAACACCCAGTCAAAAGACTAGGTGTTCCTCTTCGTATAATAGGGTGGGAGTAGTAGTCAACAAAGTAACTACTGTGTTAAATGTAACAGAAAAATGTGGCAAAAAAAATGACGATTTTGCTATTCCTGTAATTTTTTCGTGCCTGCGCCCGGTATTGGCTCGGTGTCACGTGAATATTTTTCTTAAACTGCTTCATAAAAATGTTTCATTGTGATAGCCGCACAAATCCGCAATTTCTTAATCGAATAATTGGAAACCAGTAAAAATGTTTGGCGTGCTCCATCCGGCTCTGTACAACATCCTGCACAAACGTATTTCCAAAATATGATTTATACAATTTCTGAAAATACGGTGTACTTAGCCCATTGACACCTGCACACTCCGATACATGCCAGTCTTTCGACGGCTCCAAATATATCTGAGAACGAAGATTCTGAAACAATTCATCATATCGGTCCGGTATTTTTGCAACCTTACGTCTTTCTGACATCTCGGAAACTTTAATCAAAATCATTTTAAATAAACATTCCATCGTCGTCTCTTTGTACTCATTCATCGAAATATATTCCTGATAGAGTTGTTTCATCATCGAAGGAATCAACGTATTTTCGGCAGGTGAATCACCGTATTCATCGGCAGATTGATTTCATCCACAAAGAACGGCTGTCATCCAGCCAAAATGCACAAAATCATCTTTATAGGAATCATTTACGGCATAATAGTGCTGCTTAGCACCAATATCATATAAAATCACGGATGGCGGCTTAACATAAACCGGCTGCTTATCAAGCACAACACAACACTCCGTATGAAAATACAAAAATAAATAATCCGGTTTTCCATACCGGGAAATTCCATCTTCTCTATAAATTTTAAAATCACCGTCGTACTCTAATTGTACCCCAACATCACGAAAGCGCATCCTACTTCTCCTTTCAAAAGCACAGCTTTCTCTCAAAACTATACAATCCTCTTATTGAACTTCATTATAGCATTTTCGTATTTTTTGTCAGTATTTTTTCATTACTTTTATGCCACAAATTTCCATTATATTTTTCTTTTTTGTGGCAACAATATTACCAAGATAAATCGGATGCAGGAGAAAAAAACAGCATTTCAACAAAAGGGATGCCGTTTCCCGGCATTCCTTTATCTTCACAATAAATAAAACGGAGGTGAAAAAAATGACAAACAAAAATTCATCCAAGATGGAAGTACCACAGGCTAAAGAGGCTATGAATCGTTTCAAAATGGAAGTTGCAAACGAGATTGGTGTAAACTTGAAAGATGGTTACAACGGTGACCTTACTTCCCGTGAAGCTGGATCAATCGGCGGCGAAATGGTTCGTCAGATGATTAAGAAACAGGAAGAGAGCATGAAATAATCGCAGCCTAAATGCGAAATAAAATGAGACAGCCGCTTCGCCGATGAAAATCGCCTAGCGGCTGTCTCTTTGTTCTAAATCCATTTGTATCTGTTCTAAATAATGGACAAATGTTCCTGAATAGGTGGAAATTTCATATGCGGGATCTAATTCCTCATATTTGAAATGCTTTGCTCCACCCTCTTCCATCCGTATCCAAAATTCATCTAACTTTGCATACGGCAGATACATAAAGGTATCTTTTGCTTTGAAATAAATCAATAAAAAGCAATGCCGTCCTGCTCCTCAAACTCTTTCATAAAGCGAATCTGATGTTCATGCACATTCGCAAGTGGAAACCGATCGGTCGAACATTCCTTCGCATCAAAACATATCGGA
>VOFG01000261.1_pt1 | contig 88000 bp, 76 predicted proteins | sample 5384171 | NCBI WGS metagenome assembly VOFG01 (sample SAMN12384726, study PRJNA508395) | human gut metagenome | isolation source: healthy gut F | host: Homo sapiens
GTCATGGCAAGTACGAGACGCTGGCAACTGCCATTATCGGTATTTTTCTGTTGTTTGTGGGATTCGGCATTTTCTGGAACGGGGCTTCCTCCATTTACCGCTTCCTGCAAGGCGGCTCTCTGCAGGAACCCGGTATACTGGCACTGGTGGCTGCATTGGTATCCATCGTTTTCAAGGAAGTGCTTTATCAATATACCGTATTCAAGGGCAGGAAGTTGAATTCGCAGGCGGTTGTTGCCAATGCCTGGCATCACCGGAGTGACGCGTTTTCGTCCATAGGCACGGCAGCGGGTATAGGTGGCGCCATTCTTTTGGGTGACCATTGGCGGGTGCTGGACCCGGTGGCAGCGGTTATTGTCAGCTTCTTCATTATGAAGGTGGCTGTGCAGTTGTTGATACCGTGTGTGGACGAACTGTTGGAGAAATCGTTGCCCGTCGAGGTGGAGGATGAGATACTGAAGACGATTCTTTTCTTTTCCCGGTATCAGCTCGCCGCATCACCTTCGTACGCGCCGCATCGGCAGTTATTGTGCCATCGAGGTGCATGTGCGTATGGATGGCAGCATCTCGCTGGAGGAAGCTCACGAGACGGCAACGGCGGTGGAGAACAAGTTGAAAAGGCAGTTCGGCAAAGGAACACTGGTCAGCATCCATGTGGAGCCGGTGAAGAAGAGTAACGAGGCGACAGAGTAACACAAGGAGCGTCAAGGTGACGGACCGGATGAAAAGTAATTAGTAATTTGTAACAGAAGAAGTGGAATCGATTTTAATTACAGGAGCAAGCGGATTTATCGGAAGTTTCATCGTGGAGGAGGCGTTGAAGCGCAAGTTCGGTGTGTGGGCGGGTGTACGTTCGTCCAGCAGCCGCGAGTATCTGCGTGACCGCAAGATACATTTCCTCGAACTGGACTTTGCGCACCCCAATGAACTGAGGGCACAACTCTCGGGACATAAAGGGACCTACAATAAATTTGATTATATTGTCCATTGTGCCGGTGTGACGAAGTGTGTGGACAAGAACGAATTCGATTTGGTGAATTATCTGCAGACCAAATACTTCATCGATACGCTGAGGGAGCTGAACATGATTCCCAAGCAGTTTATCTTCATCAGTACGCTGAGTGTGTTCGGCCCGGTACGCGAGAGGACCTACGACCCGATTATGGAGAGTGACCCCCCTTCACCCAATACCGCCTACGGACTCAGTAAACTGAAAACAGAACTTTATTTGCAGAGTATTCCGGGTTTCCCCTACGTCATCTACCGGCCGACGGGTGTATACGGGCCGCGTGAGAAGGATTATTATCTTATGGCAAAGTCCATCCGGCAGCATACGGACTTTTCTGTAGGCTTCTGCCGCCAGGATTTGACGTTTGTATATGTAAAGGATATCGTGCAGGCCGTCTTCCTCGGGATAGAGAAGCAGGTGTCCCGCCGCGCCTATTTCCTGGCTGACGGGAAGGTGTATAGCAGCCGTGCTTTTTCCGATTTGATAAGGAAAGAATTGGGCAATCCGTTTGTTATTCGCCTGAGATGTCCGTTAATTGTATTGAAAGTCGTATCTTTGCTCGCTGAATTTTGGGCGAAGCGGCAGAACAAGACCAGTACGCTCAATTCGGACAAGTATAGAATAATGAAACAACGCAACTGGCAGTGTGACATCACACCGGCCGTCGAGGAACTGGGCTTCAGTCCTGAGTACGACCTGGAACGGGGTGTAAAGGAAACCATTGCCTGGTATAAGGATAAGGGATGGCTTTAGATTTATTTAAAAGGGTAGAAACCCGTAAGGGGCTTTTTGCGGTAGAGAAGATTACGCTGATATACAATTTGCTGACTTCCATTCTCATTCTGTTTCTTTTTCAGGAAATGGATCATCCGGTGCAGATGCTTGCAGACCGTGTTGTCATTGCGGGTATGACGTTCCTGCTGATGTATCTTTACCGGCTGGCACCCTGCAAGTTCTCTGCCTTTGTGCGCATAGCCATCCAAATGTCACTGCTTTCCTATTGGTATCCCGACACCTTTGAGTTCAACCGGATATTCCCCAATCTCGACCACGTGTTCGCGTCGGTGGAGCAATGGATGTTTGGTGGACAGCCTGCTGTGTGGTTCTGTGAAAGGTTTCCGCAGATGTGGGTGAGCGAGCCGTTTAATATGGGGTACTTCTTCTATTATCCGATGATTCTGCTGGTGGTGGTGTGGTATTTCCTTTATCGTTTCGACCTTTTCGAGAAGGTTTCGTTCGTCATCGTCACTGCTTTCTTCATCTATTACCTTATTTATATCTTCGTCCCCGTTGCCGGGCCGCAGTTCTACTTCCCCGCCATTGGAAGCGACCATGTGGCGCAAGGTATCTTCCCGTCCATCGGTGACTATTTCCATCACCATCAGGAACTTCTTCCCGGTCCGGGCTATGAGCACGGCTTCTTCTACAACCTGGTGGAGAGTTCCCCCAGCAGGTGGGTGAGCGTCCCACGGCTGCTTTTCCCAGTTCGCACGTCGGAATGTCTACGGTACTGATGATTATGGCATGGCGTGGCAGCAAGCGTCTGTTTGCCTGCTTGTTTCCTTTCTATCTGCTGTTGTGCGGGGCTACGGTCTATATCCAGGCACATTACCTGATAGACTCTATCGTGGGTTTCGTATCGGCTTTCGGCATTTATATCCTGGCCACGTGGATGTTCAAGCGATGGTTTGCGCAGCCGATGTTCCGCTAGTCGGGCACGGTGATTATCTTTCCACCGTCTGTGGGCAATACCAATGTACGCGGATAAACTTCTGCCGGAAGTTAATGCTGGAAGTTTACGATGAGCTGTTTGAGCAGTTTTTTCTTTTTCATAAAGACATATTTATGGGATTCTTTCTTTCTTGGGAAGACGAATATAGGGACTTGTTTCTTTCTGCCAAAGAAACAATGTTTTTTTTCTTGCCTCCTTGCCCTTGGCAAGGTTTTGCCTTCCCATTGGCAAGGCTTTGCCACCGCGTTGGCAAAACTTTGCCATAGGCATGGCAAAAGTTTGCCAAGGGCAAGGCAAGTGGTTGGCAAAATTTCTTGCTGACAGACAGTGAGTTATGCGGATGGCAACAAAGCGTGTCATCTGCGTCTGAATGGCCTCCCTTTCAGAAGCTATTCAAGAAGGGGCGTGAGGATGATTGCTCAAGTGTCGGACTCGATGGTAAAAATCGTATGCGGTTTTCTCCTATGGCAGCAACGGTTCTATCTCTTCGAAGATGCGGTACAGTTCCTCCTTCGTCTCTGCCCGCAGCATGGCTATCCGGGTGTCGCGGAAATTGGGAATCCCTTTGAAGAGCGGGCTTGCTGCCAGGTGGCGGCGCACGTGCAGTATGCCCCGTCGCTCATCCAGCAGGTTGACGCTGTCTTCCACTTCCTGGCGGAGTACGTTCAGCCGCCATTCGGAACTCAGCGGAGGGAGTTCTTCGCCCGTCTCCAAATAATGCTTCACTTCCTTAAAGAACCACGGGCGGCCGAAGCTGGCACGGCCTATCATGATGGCGTCCACACCGTAGAGGTCGAAGCATTCTTTGGCCCGTTGGGGAGTGGTGATATCACCGTTGCCGATGATGGGAATGTGCATGCGTGGGTTCTTTTTCACCTCGCCGATAAGTGTCCAGTCCGCCTCGCCGGTATACATCTGGGCGCGGGTACGGCCGTGGATGGTGAGGGCGGCAATGCCGCAGTCCTGCAACTGCTCGGCAAGGTCTACGATGATTTTACTGTTGGCATCCCAGCCCAGGCGGGTCTTCACGGTGACGGGAATCTTCACGGCATCTACCACGGCACGAGTGATTTCCAGCATCAGCGGAATGTTCTGTAGCATACCGGCACCGGCACCCTTGCCGGCAACGCGCTTCACGGGGCAGCCGAAGTTGATGTCCAGCGTGTCCGGATGTGCCTGCTCCACAATGCGGGCGGCTTCTACCATGGTGGCGGTGTCCCGTCCGTATATCTGTATGGCTACGGGCCGCTCTTCATCGCTGATGTTCAGCTTCTGCTGGGTCTTGCCTACGGAGCGTATCAAGGCATCGGCAGAAACGAACTCGGTATATACCATGTCTGCTCCGAAGTGCTTGCACATCAGGCGGAAAGCAGGGTCGGTGACGTCCTCCATCGGGGCGAGGAATACGGGGCGTGGGCCCAGGTCTATATCTTTAATCTTCATAATCTAAGCGGATTTGTCCGCAAAAGTACAGAAAAAAGCCTACCTTTGCATACTCTAATTCAAAAAGAAATGATGAAACACTCAATCAGTGACTTCGAAATCATGGCACCGGTAGGCTCGCGCGAATCTCTCGCAGCAGCCATACAAGCAGGTGCCGACTCCATCTATTTCGGTATCGAGAACCTGAACATGCGTGCCCGTTCGGCAAATACCTTCACTATCGACGATTTGCGGGAAATAGCCCGGACGTGCGACGAACATGGCATGAAGAGCTACCTCACCGTCAATACCATTATATACGACCATGACATTCCGCTGATGCGTACCATTGTAGATGCGGCAAAGGCGGCAGGCATCTCGGCAGTCATTGCCGCTGATGTGGCAGTGATGAGCTATGCCCGGCAGATAGGGCAGGAGGTACACCTCAGCACACAGCTCAACATCAGCAACGTGGAAGCCCTGCGCTTCTATGCACAGTTTGCCGATGTGGTGGTGCTGGCGCGTGAGCTGAATTTGGAGCAGGTGGCAGAAATCTACCGACATATCCGTGAGGAGAATATCTGCGGTCCCAGTGGAGAGCAGATACGTATAGAGATGTTCTGCCACGGTGCGCTTTGCATGGCAGTCAGCGGAAAGTGTTATCTCTCATTGCATGAAATGAACCACTCCGCCAACCGCGGTGCCTGCATGCAGGTATGCCGCCGTAGTTATACGGTGCGCGACAAGGAGACGAATGTGGAATTGGAGGTGGACAACCAATACATCATGTCCCCCAAAGACTTAAAAACTATCCACTTCATGAACAAGATGCTGGATGCAGGTGTTCGTGTTTTCAAAATAGAAGGACGTGCCCGCGGACCCGAGTACGTGCGCACGGTAGTGGAGTGTTACAAAGAAGCCATCCGTTCCTATCTGGACGATACATTCACCGATGAGAAGATTGCCCGGTGGGACGAACGTTTGAAGACGGTCTTCAATCGTGGTTTCTGGGACGGCTACTACCTGGGACAACGCTTGGGCGAATGGACCAAGAACTACGGTTCTGCCGCTACGGAACGTAAAATCTATGTGGGTAAGGGTATCCGCTACTTCTCAAACATCGGTGTGGCGGAGTTCCTGGTAGAAGCAGCCGAAGTGAGCGTAGGCGACAAGTTGCTGATTACGGGTCCCACAACGGGTGCCGAATTCGTCACTTTGGACGAGGCACGCGTCGATTTGAAACCCGTGCAGACTGTAAAGAAAGGCCAGCATTTCTCGATGAAATCGGTGAAAATACGTCCCAGTGACAAACTCTACAAGCTGGTTACCGTAGAAGAACTGAAGAAGTTCAAAGGCTTGGATGTGGAGAAACAACGTGGCTAAGTATCAAATAGTAAATAGTCCAATAGTAAATATGAATTATATCTATGAACTTCCCATGAAGGTGCGCGACTATGAATGCGACCTGCAAGGCATCGTCAATAATGCCAATTATCAGCATTATCTGGAGCATACGCGCCATGAGTTTCTGTTGAGTGCCGGCGTCAGCTTTGCCGGACTGCACGAGCAGGGGGTAGACCCGGTAGTGGCACGTATCAATATGGCTTTCAAGACTCCCCTGAGGAGTGGTGACGAGTTTGTCTCCAAGCTTTATATGAAGAAGGAAGGCATCAAGTACGTCTTCTATCAAGACATCTTCCGTGCTTCCGACGGTAAGGTCTGCCTCAAGGGCGTGGTCGAGACCGTGTGTGTAGTCAATGGCCGGTTGAGCGACAGCGAACTGTTCGACCGCCTTTTTGCCCCTTATCTCAACCCGGGTAAGTCCGTGTAATCTTTGGTGGAATGAACAGTGACGAACGGATTTGCAGTATAGCTCTCACACTTTGCCCCGGTATAGGACATATCGGGGCAAAGCGTTTAATAGAGGGTACGGGCAGTGCTGCCGAAGTATTCAGTCGGCGGAAGGAGCTCCCCGAAATCATGCCCGGTGTGAATCCGGGGGTAGTGACGGCCCTTGATTGTCCCGCTGCCTTTCTGCGTGCCGAGCAGGAGATGGAGTTTGTAGAGAAGAACCGCCTTTCCTGCCTGACGTTGAAGGATGAGGCTTACCCTTCCCGCTTGCGTGAATGTGAGGACGCACCGATTGTACTTTTCTTTAAAGGAAACACCGATTTCAACCGCCTGCATGTCGTCGATATGGTAGGTACACGCCGTGCCACCGATTACGGCAAGCAATTCTGTGCCGACTTCCTGCGCGATTTGGCCGTTCTTTGTCCCGATGTGCTGGTAGTAAGCGGACTGGCTTACGGGATAGATATCCATGCCCATCGGGCCGCTTTGGCAAATCATCTCCCTACCGTTGCTGTCCTTGCTCACGGACTGGACCGCATCTATCCGTATGTACACCGGAAAACAGCCATCGACATGCTGGCACAAGGCGGACTGTTGACCGAATTCCTTACCGGGACGAATCCGGACAAGCATAATTTCGTCAGCCGCAACCGTATTGTGGCGGGTATGAGTGATGCTACCATTGTGGTGGAGTCTGCCGCAAAGGGAGGTTCCCTTATCACTGCAGAGTTGGCGGAGGGATACCATCGTGACTGCTTTGCCGTTCCGGGGCGTGTTACGGACGAATCTTCCATCGGTTGTAACCGGTTGATACGCGACAACAAGGCCGCCCTTATCCAGAGTGCGGAAGAGTTTGTGCAGATTATGGGCTGGGCCGTAGCGGAGCAGCCTGCCCGGACAGAAGGTATTCAGCGTAATCTCTTTCCGGAACTGACGGAAGAGGAGGAGCTTGTTGTGCGCATCCTTATGCGGCAGGGAGACCTCCATATCAATGCGATGGTGGTGGAAGCGGACATACCCGTCAACCGGATGAGTGCCTTGCTTTTTGAGTTGGAGATGAAAGGAGTGGTCAAGGCAATGGTGGGCGGTGTCTATCACTTGCTGACCTGAGCGCGGCAGGTCTCTTGCCTTACATGGACGGTTTCCCGTATTTCATGATGAACTTTTCCGGGTGGTCCGTCGCTATGATGTCTACCCCCAGGTCGACTGCCTTCTGGTTCTCTTCCGTCTTGTCGTCCAGCCCCAGGACAAGTGCCAGTACCTGCAGGTTGTGCTCACGGCATTTCTTTACGAATTGCGGGGTAAGGGAGTCAATCCAGACGACAGCGATGTCGGGATGCAGTTCCTTTACGACATGCTCTATGTCTTTTTCACTTTTGATGTAGGCTTGCAGGGTTCTTACCTCGGGTGCCATCTTTCTGAAGCATTTGGCATGATACTCCTTGCTGAAGGTGAAGTTGCAGTTTTCCAGCATGCCTTCGTCCTTTATCAGATTCAGTAATTGGTGCAGACCGCCGTTGCGGTAGTCGATGGTGATTCTTAAACCGTGCTCTTTGGCCTTGCGTAGCAGGTCGGTAAGGCGTAGTACCCGTTGTCCGGCAAATCGGGGCGCAAACCAAGAGCCGGCATCCAGTGTGTCGATGTCGGCGGACAGCCATTGGGAGATGGCGCCGGTACCGTTGGTGGTACGGTCGAGGGTGGAATCGTGCAGTACGTAGAAGACACTGTCCTTACTGATGCAGACATCGCATTCTATATTGCCTACACCGTATTTGATGCACGAATCTACGGATGCCATTGTGTTTTCGGGAGCGATGGTGGCGGCACCACGGTGTGCGCTGGTCAGGGGTATCTTGGTGGTGGCGGCAGGCCGTTGGGAACATCCTGCGGTAAGTAGGATTATGGAAAGCAATGCGAGTACCGGTTTTTTCATAATGGGCTCAAGTGGTGATGTTTTCTTCTTTAACAGTTATAAAAGCCATCGAAGATAGCTATTTTTTGTCATTCGGAGAAACGTATGGGCATAAAAAAAAGGAGTACCGCTGTACTCCAACCTTTGTTAACCTTAAATCTAATACTATGAAAAAAATCACATTACAAATGTAAGGTTCCCGTTGTTATCTTCCAAATTTCAGAATGTTCCTGCTACTTCTTTTGTATTTCTTTCACTGAATTTTACTGTTTTCGCACACGGATTGACTTTTTGAGAGAGAAGAATCTATTCACAGCGTCCCGGATAAGGCAGAAGTTGCAAATCTGTTTCAATCGTTTCACAGAACCTTTCAGCCTTTGAAAAGAGTGATGGAAAGTGATTTTTATTCGGTAATTATCTTCTACTTTTGTTTGTATACAACGCGAAATTATGGGAAAACGCATTTTTATATATGTCTTTTGGCTACTCCTTTTTTGCATGATGTCGGGGCAGGTAATAGGGCAGAATAAGTCGGTAGAATCCCATAGCCATACTTGTAAAACGGTGCTGGCGTTAAAAAATAATTTGCTTTACGACCTGGCCTTGGCTCCGAACATAGAAGTGGAGCTGCCATTGGGAAAGAGGTGGTCTTTGAATGTTGAGTACAAATGCCCTTGGTGGTCTGACAGCGGATGTAATTTCTGCTATCAGCTCCTTTCGGGAGGGACAGAGGCGCGTTACTGGTTGGGAAACCGCCATACGCGCGGAAGATTGTCCGGACACTTCCTGGGAGCATATGCCGAAGGAGGTACCTATGATTTTCAGTTGAAAAAGGAGAAGGGATACCGGGGGAAGTATTACGCAGCTGCAGGAATAACTTATGGATACGTGCGTCCACTGGCTCGGCATCTGGCGATTGAATTCAGTGTGGGCATTGGATACTTGGATACGGAGTACAGGAAATATACTTCTTATGGAAATGACTTGGCTTGGGTCAGCAGTGGAAAGTATCACTTTATCGGGCCGACAAAAGCAAAAATTTCTTTGGTATGGCTTCTAACGTCGGGGAGATGAGTGGTATGAAAGATGCACGGCATATGATTCTCTGGCTGTTCTTCGGACTGTTGCCAATGCTGGGAAGCTGTGACTTCCGCGATATGCTGGATGATTATCCCGTTAGCGGAGTACAGATTAAACTGGATTGGAAAGGGGTGACGGATAAGCTGCCGCAGACCATGCGGATTATCTTCTATCCGAAAGATACTCAGGGGAGAAAGGTTGAAAGTTATCTGCCTGCCGGAGGGGGTGAGGTGAAGGTACCGCCGGGGAAGTATGCGGTGGTGGCCTATAACTTCAATACGGAGAGTATACAGATACGGGGCGACGAGAGTTATGAGACGATTGAGGCTTTTACGGGACACTGTACGGGGCTGGATGTACACGAAGATATGGTTTGGTCGCCCGACCCTTTGTATGTGGTGGCTTTGGACGAGGTGGAAATAAGGCAGAGTGATGTGGCGCTTCCGTTGAACTGGAAGCCGGAAGCGGTAGTGGACCATTATTCCTTTGATATAAAGGTGGAAGGATGGGATAGAATATCGAGCATCATCTGCCATGTGGACGGCTTGAACGGAAGTTACTTTATAGGCAACCGTGCTTGCCATTTGAGCGAGGTACCTATATGTGTGGATACAAAGCGTGAAAACGGGCTTTTATGGGGGTATTTCTCCAGTTTTGTATTACTGAAAGATACCAAGACCCGTGCGGATAGTCCTATGTTGCTGACACTGAAGATTGTGAAACGAGATAAAACGGTTCAAGAGGTGAAGGTGGATATCACGGAAGTGATTGAAACAGCTCCTCCCTCGGGAGGAGGCGAAGAAGAACCTGATGTGGGCGTTCCTGGGTCGGAAATCCATATCGAGGTTCCCGTACCGGAGGACAAGGTTGTGGTGGATGATTTGGAACCGGGAACCGATGAAGGAGATGGAGGGATTGGTGGCGATGTGGATGATTGGGATGATGAGACGGATGTGGAGCTACCGGTGAATTGATAGCAAACAGACAAATAAATATATTAACTTTAATAACAGACAATTATGAAGAAGGTTTTATTTTTGGCTTTGGCTGCAGCAGCAGTAATGAGTTGCTCGGAAAGTGAGGAGATAGAGAATGCCGGACAAAAGGCGGAGATTAAATTGGGAACAGTAGTGGGTAACACTACGAGAGCCACAGTGACTGATTTGCCGGAATTGCAGAAGGTAGGGTTCACTGTGTATGCTTATAATACGGGAGCAACAGCAATGGCCTCCGTTGCGACTTTTGATGCGATGAAGGAATTCATGACAGATGTTAAAGTAACCTATAGTGCTCCCAACTGGAGTTTGACTGGGGGAACATATTATTGGCCAATGACGGATAACTTGCAGTTCTTTGCTTACGGGAATCCGGGTACCGGAGCCTTGACGTACAATCAACCGGCTGCTGGTGCTATATATCCTTCCATTACTTATACGGTAGCAGATGTAGCTGCCCAAACGGACTTGGTAGCCGCGAAAGTGACGGATGCAACCAAGGCATCAAATGCCAGTGGGGTATCTTTGAAATTCGGCCATATACTGACCCAAATAAATTTCACTGTCAAGGCAGCCGACGCTTTGACTTATAAACTGAAAACACTTACAATATCCGGTGTGCACAATAAAGGAACTTATGGTTTTGATGATTCAACATGGAAGTCACAGGAAGGAACAGCCACTTATGCACATACGATTGACGATGGTGCATTGGAAGTGAATACAACGGGTGTGGAAGTGAATACAGCCTGGATGTTGATGCCCCAGACGTTGGATACGAACGCCAAAATCAATGTTGTCTATGACATCTATGAGAAAGACGTTCTTCTTGATACTGTAACTTCCGCCATTGACTTGAATGATACACAAGCCTGGGGTGAAGGCAAAAAGATACGTTATACGCTGACGCTGGCCAATAAGGCGGCAAAAGTAACCTTTGTACCTGAAGTTGGTCCATGGAGTACGGCTGATGATACGAACGTGGAAAAATAAAACGGCACTGTCCGCAATAAAAAACTGAATTACTTCTATTTTATTCATTCCCCGAAACTTCTTTATGAAAGTTTTCGGGGAATGTTTCTTTTATGAGTATTATTTATCTATTTTTGTCACTGCAACAAACAAACAAATCTACTTGCCGATGCCCAACTCTTCTGCTTGCAGAGGTAAAAAACAATGCGCTCAATGTCCCAAGGCTGTGGACAATGCAATAATATATGCTTCCCACCTCAGAGGATTCCATCTGCCGGCGCGAAAGTGTGAGGAAAATATTATAATTTTCCTGCTGAAAGGAGAAGTGCTTGTCAACAGTAAGGAGTATGCGGGAACTGTGTTGCATGCAGGTGAGTTCATCCTTCAAGCTATTGGTTCCAAGTACGAAATACTTGCCATGACGGATGTGGAATGCGTTTGTTACCGGTTCAGTAAGCCTGAATTCTTCTGTGAGGACCGGTATAACCATATTATGAAAGAGGTTACCCCTCCATTGATATTCTATCCTTTGACCATTACTCCCGAGTTGCAGCTCTTTCTGGAAAGTTCCAAGGCCTATTTGTCCGAGGAGAAGATTTGCCGGGAAATGCTTTGTTTCAAAAGGAAAGAACTTGCTTTCATTCTTGGAAATTACTACTCCGACTATGAGCTTTCCATGCTGATACATCCTCTTGCCCAGTATACTAATTCCTTCCACTACTTTGTCTTGCAGAATCATGCCAAAGTCAAGACGGTAGAGGAACTTGCCCAGTTGGGAGGATATACAGTAGCTACTTTCCGGCGTATATTCAATTCTGTTTTTCATCAACCGGTGTACGAGTGGATGATGGAACGGAGGAAGGAAAGCGTGGTTTATGAACTTCGTTATACGGATGCTTCTATATCAGAGATTTGCTATAAATATGGCTTTGAATCGCTGCCTCATTTTTCCAATTTCTGCAAAAAGAATTTCGGGGCTTCTCCCCGTAGCTTGCGTGCCGGCAATTTATCTGAAGTAAACGGCATGTCATAAAAAAACTCCTCCGGCGGTTTCCCGGCAGAGGAGTCTCTTGTGATATTAATCAAATATAGTGAAAGCTGAGTGATAAATCTGAGCTTGCTCAAAAGGTTTATCCGAAGCGCATCCTATATTATTTGCAGAAAGACCGGATTAGTCTTTCAGTTTCGCAATGATAAAGTCGCGGTTCAGGCGAGCAATGTTGCTGATGGAAACATTCTTCGGGCATTCAGCTTCGCACGCACGAGTGTTTGTACAGTTACCGAAACCGAGTTCGTCCATCTTGCTCAACATAGCCTTGGCACGGCGCAATGCTTCCGGTTTGCCTTGGGGCAACAGGTTCAGCTGGCTCACCTTGGCAGAAACGAAAAGCATAGCAGAACCGTTCTTACAAGCAGCCACACAAGCACCACAACCGATACAGCTGGCAGCATCCATAGCCTCGTCAGCGATGGGCTTCGGAATCAGGATAGCGTTGGCATCCTGGGGAGCACCGGTACGTACGCTGACGTAGCCGCCTGCCTGCATAATCTTGTCGTAGGCCGTACGGTCGACCATCAAGTCCTTGATAACCGGGAAACCGGCAGAGCGCCACGGTTCAACAGTGATGGTATCGCCGTCGTTGAAACGACGCATATAAATCTGGCAAGTCGTAGCGCCGGTTGCAGGACCGTGGGGATGTCCGTTGATGTAGAGCGAACACATACCGCAGATACCTTCGCGGCAGTCGTGGTCGAATACAACCGGTTCTTTACCTTCAGAAATCAGCTGTTCGTTCAAGATATCCAGCATTTCGAGGAATGAAGTATCGCCCGGGATATCTTTCATTTGGTATGTTTCAAAAGCGCCTTTTGCTTTCGGACCCTTCTGGCGCCATACCTTGAGCGTAAATGATATATTTTTATCCATTTTCTTTAATTCTTTAAATGTTCAACTTCCCGATTAGCTCTTGTAGTTACGAGTCTGTACCTTGATTGCTTCGTAAACCAGCGGCTCTTTCAGCAATACCGGTTCCTTTTCGTCAGAACCCTGATATTCCCAGCAAGCCACGTAGAAGTAGTTTTCATCGTCACGCTTGGCTTCGCCTTCTTCAGTCTGATATTCTTCACGGAAGTGACCGCCGCAGCTTTCGTTACGGTTCAGTGCATCGTAAGCAACCAGCTCGCCCATAGTGATGAAGTCGTACAGACGGATAGCCTTGTCGAGTTCTACATTCATACCTTCCTTGTCGCCCGGGATGAACAGTTCTTTCTCGAACTCCTTGCGGACTTCTTTCAGCTTCTTCAGACCTTCCTTCAAGCCTTCGGCCGTACGTCCCATACCTACATATTCCCACATAATGTGGCCCAGTTCCTTGTGGATAGAGTCTACAGACTTCTTACCCTTGATGTTCATCATCCAGTCAATCTTCTCCTGAACGGCCTTTTCTGCAGCTGCAAATTCGGGCAGGTCGGTAGAGAAACGGGGAACTGTAATCTGGTCGGCCAGATAGTTCTGGATAGTGTAAGGCAATACGAAGTAACCATCGGCCAGACCTTGCATCGGGGCGGAAGCACCGAGGCGGTTTGCACCGTGGTCGGAGAAGTTACATTCACCGATGGCGAACAGTCCCTTGATGGAGGTCATCAGTTCGTAGTCAACCCAGATACCACCCATGGTATAGTGGATAGCCGGATAAATCATCATCGGGTTTTCGTATGGGCTGACATCAGTGATTTCTTCATACATATCGAAGAGGTTGCCGTAACGTTGTGCAACGACATCTTTACCCAGACGGTTGATAGCTTCGGAGAAGTCAAGGAATACGGCAAGACCGGTGTTGTTTACGCCGAAGCCCTTGTCGCAGCGTTCTTTGGCAGCGCGGCTGGCAACGTCACGCGGAACGAGGTTACCGAATGCCGGATAACGGCGTTCCAGGTAGTAGTCGCGGTCTTCCTCGGGAATATCTTTTCCTTGCAGTGTACCTTCCTGCAGTTTCTTGGCATCTTCCAGCTTCTTCGGAACCCAGATACGACCATCGTTACGCAGAGATTCGGACATCAAAGTCAGCTTAGACTGCTTGTCACCGTGAACCGGGATACAAGTGGGGTGAATCTGTACGTAAGCAGGGTTAGCAAACCAGGCACCTTTACGGTAGCAAGCCATTGCTGCAGAGCAGTTACATGCCATTGCATTGGTAGAAAGGAAGTAGGCATTGCCGTAACCACCGGTAGCGATTACCACAGCGTGGGCGGCAAAACGTTCCAATTTACCGGTAACGAGGTTCTTTGCAATGATACCGCGGGCACGTCCGTCAATGAGGACAACGTCTTCCATTTCGTAGCGGGTATACAGTTTCACAGTGCCTACGTTCACCTGGCGGCTCAATGCAGAGTATGCACCCAGCAACAGCTGCTGTCCGGTCTGACCCTTGGCATAGAAAGTACGGGATACCTGAGCACCACCGAAAGAACGGTTGTCCAGTGTACCGCCGTATTCGCGGGCGAAAGGAACACCTTGTGCAACGCATTGGTCGATAATATTGTTGGATACTTCAGCCAGACGGTAAACGTTGGCTTCGCGGGCACGGTAGTCGCCACCCTTTACTGTATCGTAGAACAGACGGTATACAGAGTCACCGTCGTTTTGGTAATTCTTAGCAGCATTGATACCACCTTGTGCAGCGATGGAGTGTGCACGGCGCGGAGAGTCCTGGATGCAGAAGTTGAATACTCTGAAACCCATTTCGCCCAGAGAGGCGGCAGCACTGGCACCGGCAAGTCCGGTTCCTACTACGATGATGTCCAGACGACGTTTGTTGGCAGGGTTTACTAATTTTTGGTGAGCCTTATAATTGGTCCATTTCTCAGCCACCGGTCCTTCCGGTATTTTAGAATCTATCTTAGTCATAATGCAATTTACAATTTAGTCATTTACAATTTGAATTTAGCAAGCGCCGCACAATGATTTTGCAAAGAATACGACAACTACCAGAGCGAAGCAGAGGACAACGATAGTAGAATAGATGTTGGAGATACATTTCCAACGGTTAATCCATACTTTGTTGTTCCAGCCCAAAGACTGCATGGAGCTCCAGAAACCGTGAGTGAGGTGGAACCACAATGCGCCCAGCCAAACAAGGTAAAGCACTACGAATACCGGATTGCTGAAGGTGTTCTGAATGTGATAGACACCGTTGGCTGCATATGCCAGCGTGAGGGTGTCAGCATGCATGCCCATGTTGTGCATCAACTCGGGAAGCTGCATTTTAGCCCAGAAGTTTACCAGGTGCAGGCCCAAACCCACGATTACGATGATACCCAGTACGAGCATGTTCTGAGAAGCCCATTCCACAGTCTTGGGCTTTTCCGTAACGGCATAGCGTTCGCTACCACGTGCCTTACGGTTCTGCATAGTCAGCCAGAAAGCGTAGATGATGTGGATGATGAATAAGGCAGCCAGACCTACCGTAGCCACCAATGCGTACCAGTTTGCTCCCAGGAACTCACAAACCATGTTGTAGCCATTAGCCGAGACTAATGCAACCAGGTTCATCGCCATGTGAAATGTCAGAAACAGGACAAGGGCGATACCGGTAACGCTCATCACCACTTTCCTTCCTACAGATGAATTACTTAACCACATAAATGATTGAATTTAAGTTATTTAATAGTTTGAAAATTTGTTCTATCAGGATACTTCTGTAAATGTTTCGCAAAAATAGGAGAAATCCAGCGATAAAGCAAGCGATTAAAGAAATAATTCCGTAATCCGGCAGAATGCGAAGTTTGCGGACAAGTAAAAGGTTTACTCGTCCTCCTGGTCTTTGCCTTGCTCTTTGCATATGATGGAAATCTTTTCTCCGTTTGCCAAACGTTTTCTCAGGGCGCGGGGCGTGTCTCCGAAAGAGTCTTTGCAGAAGTGGGCAAAGTGGGATAGGGAATCAAAGCCATAGCGGGCGCTGATGACTGAAATGCGTTGTTTGGTGTATTGCAGGTCGTTCAGAATTCCTTCACGTTTCTTGTCCAGAATCCATTCATAGACCGGGACCCCATACATATTTTTAAACAGACGGCGGAATGTGGTAGTGGTATATCCGCCGAGGTGGGCAAACTCTTCCACATTCTTCACCTTGTCGTAGTTCTGCATGACGAAATATTGGAAGCTTTCCGTATAAGTGCTGATGGGGTAGAAGAATGTACTGATTTGGTGTAGCGGATAGTAGCATGTCAATATGTATACCAATTCCTGGCATTTCATTTCAATGTATTTGCTGCACGCATAGGGTTGCTCGTTGAGGTAGCAGGCAAGGCTTTTCAGAAGCCCTTCGAGCATGGAAATCGCGGTAAGCGGGGTATAAGTCAAGGGGGCTTCCGAGCGTTTCAGTATCTCCTTGTAGCGCTCTTCGCAAATCAGAGGAAGCTCGGTGAACCAATAGACAATATATTCCACTTCGGTCAAAGCCAGGAGTTCTACTTTGGAGCCGATGGCTTGCAAGATGAGCTGGCGGCTTTGGAGAGTGGTGCCCGGATATTCGTCACTGTTTACAAGTAATTCACCTTTCAGCATAAATATCATGCAGTTCTGTGTGCACTTTTCAGCAGAGAAATGTTGTCCCTTGGGGTAGTGGCGGTAAACCAATACTCCTTCTGATTTTTGGGGACATACCATACAATCAATCTGTCGGTTGCAGCAAGTTTCCAGTCTCATGAAATGATTAGCGAATTATTATAAATGTGGCAACAAAGATAGAATTTTTTTGTGAAAACTCTATCTATTTGTCCTATCTTTGCGTCAAACTAATATAAAGGACTTATGAAAAAGGCTATTTTTTTTGTATATTTTATCTGCCTTGTTGTATCCGGTCTTTCGGCACAGAATTGGGATATTAACACTTTGCACCGGGTTAACAGTTGGGATGGCAAGTTTGTCCGTAACTATAATAAGATAATTTCACGTTCGGAGCCCTATGTTGCTGTCGGTGTTCCGGTGGCGATGGCGGTTGCCGCTTGGATAAAACATGATAAGGGTTTGCTGAAAGATGCGGTCTACGTAGGTACAAGTGTAGTAGGGGGCTTTTGTTGTGACTTATGGAATGAAATATCTTGTGGACCGTGAGCGTCCTTATGATGAATATCCCGACAGAGTGCATGCATATAGCCATGAAGGCAGCCCGTCTTTTCCTTCCGGACATACGGCGACGGCTTTTGCCCTTGCCACCTCGCTCAGTGTAAAGTATCCTAAATGGTATGTGATAGCTCCGTCTGCCCTGTGGGCTTGTTCCGTGGGAGTTTCCCGTATGAACGAGGGAGTGCATTATCCGTCGGATGTGTTGGCGGGGGCTGCAATCGGTGCTGGATGTGCTGTGGTCAACATCTACGTCAACAAGTGGCTGAATAAGTGGCTGTTCGGAGAATGATTTTAGGTGCGAATTACGCGGAGTTAGATAAACTAAATCCGCATAATCCGCGCCTAAGTTTGTTTCAAGTCGGCTATTGGATAATAGTGCTGTAGATGCCTTCGTTCAACACTTTTAGAGCTTGCTGCACGCTTTGGTTCGTGCTGTTCATCACCTGGAAGTATTCGTTCATGTCCCATAGGTCACGGGCTATCAAGGCTTTAAGTTGTGTCTTGATGAGCGGTAGGGATTGGTTGTACTGTTTCTCGTCAAACTTGATTTTCTCTTTGTCGGCAAGCGCACGTATTTCGGCAAGGAAGTTATCGTCTATCTCGAATTTCTCGTTGAAGGCCTCGAATTTCTTGTATTTGTTCTGCAGCTCCTTCCGGTGCTTCTCGATGTAGCCGGTAGTGGCTTTGATAACCACGCCTTTGGCTACGAGATTGCGGTGATAGTCTGTGTACTGGGTAGTGTCGATGGGGACGAAAAAGTCGGGCATGATACCTCCACCTCCGTAAACGGTACGCCCCATACGCTTGGTCTGCACTTTCAGGGAGTCGGCAAAATGGATACTGTCCGCATGAATCATTTCTCCATGATTGAAGCGGTCTATCAGTTCCTGATTATACTTATCCTGACTGTTCTCGCCGGTTAGGCGGCCGTCGAGGTTGGCGGTGCTGTCGTAAGGCTTCTGGATACAACGGCCCGAAGGAGTATAGTAGCGGGCTATGGTCAGACGAATCATGGAACCGTCCGGCAGGTCGATAGGACGCTGTACCAATCCCTTGCCGAAGGTGCGGCGTCCTACTACCACGCCTCTGTCCCAGTCCTGGATGGCTCCGGTCACGATTTCACTGGCAGAAGCGGAGTACTCGTCCACCAATATGATGAGACGGCCGTTCTTGAAGTTGCCCGTACCTTTGGCAAAGAAATCACTGCGGCGTGCGGCCCTTCCTTCGGTGTAGACGATGAGTTCTTTTTGCTTCAGAAATTCGTTGGCAAGGTCGATGGCGGCATTCAGATACCCTCCTCCATTTCCTTGCAGGTCGAGGATGAGGTCTTTCATTCCTTTCTTTTGCAGGCTTTTCAGGGCTTCTGCAAACTCTTCGGCGGTGGTTGCCCCGAAGCGGTTGATACGGATATAGCCGGTTTTGGGTTGTATCATGTAAGATGCGTCCAGGCTGAGGATGGGAATTTTGTCACGCTTCACGGTGAAGTACAGCTGGTCGTCCACGCCACGGCGCACGATGGTGAGTTTCACTTCCGAGTCTTTCGGTCCGCGCAGGCGGCTCATAATATCTTCCGTGCTCATTTTTACTCCGGCAATGGCGCTGTCATTGACGGCTACGATACGGTCGCCGGCAAGGATGCCCACCTTCTCGGAAGGTCCGTTGCTCACGGGTTGTATCACAAGCAGGGTATCTTCTATCATCTGAAACTGTACGCCGATGCCCTCGAAATTGCCTTGCAACGGCTCGTTCATCTTCTTCACTTCTTCGGCGTTGTTGTAGGTGGAGTGCGGGTCGAGTTGTGCCAGCATCTTGATGATGGCTTCTTCCACCAGCTTGTCTTCATCCACCTTGTCCACATAAAGGTTGGTGATGGCAAACTCTGCCATTTGCAGTTTGCGCAGGGCTTCATTGTTCGGTCTTTTGCGCTTGTGCCGTCACCGCGCATATACATATTATAATAGTAAATAGTTTTTTCATCATTTCCATTTTAATCCCTAATCCTTTATCCTTAATCCCTAATCTCCATTCCCTCCGGTATGAACATGCTTATGTCCTTGCCGTATTGCAGCAGTTCGCGCACGGTGGTGGAACTGACGCAGGTAAGTTCTGGCTCGGTGAAGAGCAGGATGGTTTCTATGCCGGTCAGTTTGCGGTTGATGTCGGCAATGGTTTCCTCGTATTCGAAATCCTTCACGGTGCGTATGCCGCGTATTATCAGACTGGCATCTACCTGCCGGGCAAAGTCGATAGTCAGGCAGTCATAGGACTGCACAATGATGCGCGGCTCGTTCCGGTAGTAGTCTCGTATCATTTGTTCGCGCTTTTCCAAGGGGAAATACGTATTCTTATTTTCATTGATGCCGATGCCTATGACGATTTCGTCTATAAAAGTCAGTGCACGGCTCACTACCGAAGAGTGTCCGATAGTAAACGGGTCGAATGTTCCCGGAAAGATAGCTCTTCTCATGATGCCAAATCTTCTTCTATAACCAAGTTGTTGATAATAAAGTTTTGTCGTTCCATGGTATTCTTACCCATGTAGAATTCCAGCAGCTCTTTTACGAGGTCTGTCTTGCGCAGGGACACTTGTTCCAGACGCATATCCTTGCCGATAAAATGCTTGAACTCGTCGGGCGAGATTTCTCCCAGACCTTTGAATCGGGTGATTTCGGGGTTGGGACCCAGTTCTTCAATGGCTTTCACACGTTCCTCCTCTGTATAGCAATAACTTGTCTTCTTTTTGTTGCGCACGCGGAAGAGAGGGGTTTGCAGGATATATACATGCCCTTTCTTTATCAGGTCGGGGAAGAACTGCAGGAAGAAGGTGATGATGAGCAGGCGGATGTGCATGCCGTCCACATCGGCATCGGTAGCTACGATGACTTTGTTGTAGCGCAGTGTCTCTATGCCGTCTTCTATATTCAAGGCTGCTTGAAGCAAGTTGAATTCTTCGTTTTCATAAACTACTTTCTTGGTGAGTCCGTAGGAATTTAGCGGTTTACCACGCAGGCTGAATACTGCTTGGGTATTCACGTCGCGGCTCTTGGTGATGGAACCGCTGGCAGAGTCTCCCTCGGTAATGAAGATGCAGGATTCGGTTTCCTGGTCTTTGCCTTTACCGTCACTCAAGTGGTAGCGGCAGTCGCGCAGCTTGCGGTTGTGCAGGTTGGCTTTCTTGGCGCGTTCGCGTGCCAGCTTGGTGACGCCGGCAATGGCTTTGCGCTCTTTCTCGGAGTCTTGTATCTTTTGCAGCATCACTTCGGCCACAAGCGGGTTCTTGTGGAGGTAGTTGTCCACTTCCGTCTTGATGAAGTCTCCTACGTATTTGTTCACCGTGGGGCCGGCGGGCTTGTGTTCCTGCGGCGCGGCAGGCCACATGTTGTTGCTGCCCAGTTTCGTTTTGGTCTGGCTCTCGAACATGGGTTCCTCCACGTCGATGGCAATGGCGGCTACCAGTCCGTTGCGGATGTCGGCATATTCCTGGTTCTTGTTGTAGAACTCCTTGATGGTACGGGCAATGTGTTCCTTCAAGGCAGTCTGGTGTGTGCCGCCTTGGGTGGTGTGTTGCCCGTTGACAAAGGAGTAGTACTCTTCGCCGTATTGGTTGGTGTGTGTGAAGGCAATCTCGATGTCCTCTCCTTTCAGGTGGATGATGTCGTAAAGGCCTTCGCTGGTCATGTTGTCTTTCAGCAAGTCCTCCAGCCCGTGGCGGGAAACGATGCGCTGGCCGTTGTAAATGAAGGTGAGGCCCGTATTCAGGTAGGTGTAGTTGCGCAACAGGGTTTCTACGAACTGGTTCTGGAAGGAATAGTTCAGGAAGAGTGTGGCGTCCGGTTCGAAGAAGATATAGGTTCCGCTTTCTTCTGTCGAGTCTTCGGTCACATCACTCAACAGCGTTCCTTTTTCAAAGATGGCGATACGTACCTTGCCGTCGCGGTAGCTGCGTACTTCGAAGCGGCTGCTCAGCGCATTGACTGCCTTGATACCTACGCCGTTCAGTCCGACACTTTTCTTGAAAGCCTTCGAGTCATATTTACCCCCGGTATTCAGTTTGCTGACCGCCTCTACCAGTTTGCCTTGCGGAATGCCTCGTCCATAGTCGCGTACGCTGACACGCAGACTGTCTTCTATAGTCACTTCTATACGCTTTCCGGCACCCATCTTGAACTCGTCGATGCTGTTGTCCATCACTTCTTTTAGCAACACATAGATACCGTCATCGTTCTGTGAGCCGTCGCCCAGACGGCCTATGTACATACCGGAACGGACACGGATATGCTCCATGTCGTCGAGGTGGCGGATGTTGTCGTCGGTATATTCCACGCTGGAAACGGGGCTCTCTGTGATATTGTTGTCTGCTTCTTCCAGCGGCAGGGTCATATTGTTGTTATCTTCCATAAGTACGTTATTCCTTCATATTGCGCATTGCGACAAAGGTAATGAGAAATTCGGGGTTCGCAAAAAAATAATGTCTTTTATGGACTTCTGACAAGCTTATATTCTGGATTTAGAACTTATTTTATTCCTTTCACAAAGCATCTTCTCCGTTTATGCTGCTCCGTCTTGAAGTACTCCCATTGCGCCTGCACCTTGCCGTTCAATTCCAGCTCCGGATTACTCTCGGCATACTCGAAACCAAGTTGCTGATAGACGGGGATAAGGTCGGAGAACAACAATGCATTTACCCCCTTGTTCTGATACTCCGGTTTCACGGCAACCAGCAGCAAATCGAGCATCTTGGGATATTTCTTCAAGAAGATGGTCTTGGCCAGGTGATACCAACCCATAGGAAGCAGACGCCCGTGGGCTTTTTGCAACGCTTCGGCGAGTGACGGCATGGAAATGCCTACGGCAAGCAGCTGGTCATCGGCATCGGTAATCAATGTCACCATGCGTAGGTCGAGGATGGGCAGGTACATCTTGACGTATTGGTCAATCTGCCGTTGGCTCAGTGCAGAATAGCCATAGAGTGGCTGATAGGCTTCGTTCATCAGTTCGAAGATGGCCTGACCGTAGTCTTGGGCAATCTTCTTGGCAGATGTGTATTTCTTTACCTTGAGGTTATACTTGCGCTGGATGAGGTCAGAGATGCGCTTGTGCTTGTCGGGTATGGCGTCGGGAATGTAGATTTTGTATTCCACCCAATCGGCATCCTTCTCAAAGCCCATGCGTTCCAGATGTTGCGGATAGTAGGGATAGTTATAAATGGTGGCCATGGTGCTGAGGTGGTCGAATCCTTCGATGAGCATACCTTCGGCATCGAAATCTGTGAATCCCAGCGGGCCTTGTATATGTGTCATTCCCCGTTCTTTTCCCCATTCTTCCACGGTGCGAATCAGGGCATCGGAGACTTCCGCATCATCGATGAAGTCTATCCAGCCGAAGCGGACTTCCTTTTTGTTCCAGGTTTGGTTTGCCTTGTGGTTGATGATGGCAGCTACACGTCCTACGATTTTACCTTCCCGATAAGCCAGGAAATAGTCGGCTTCACAAAATTCGAATGCAGCGTTTTTTTCTTCTTGTTGAAGGTGTTGAGCATGTCATCGAAAAGGTCGGGGACGGAATAAGGGTTGTTTTTGTATAGCAGGTAGTTGAAACGGATAAAGCGCTCCAGTTCCCGTCTTGTGGTTACTTTCTTGATTGTAATTGCCATAGTTGTTCAATATTGAGACCACAAAGGTAATGCAAACTGAGAGCAGAACAAAATAAGCTTGCTTATTTTTTATGCCGAGGTACAGCTTGCCTTATTTTAAAATACGTGATAATCTTTAAAATACCGCGTAGGGTGTCTGTAAATTTGCTGTTAGAGGTTGTATATCAGTACCGCTGTGTAGGCAATGTAGCAGAGAATCAGAATGCTTCCTTCCACCCGGGTGATGATGCGTTTCCCGAAAAAGATACCGAACAGCCAAAGCAGGATGCTGGACCCTACGAGTACCCACAAATCGAAATTGGTGATGCCCGTCAGACGCAGTGGAGTGATGGAGGCCGAACAACCCAGTACGAAGAATATATTGAAGAGATTACTTCCGATGACGTTTCCGATGGCTATTTCGGGGTTTTTCTTCAAGGCGGCTACGATGGAGGTGGCGAGTTCGGGTAGTGAAGTGCCGCCCGCTACGAGCGTGAGACCGATGATGGATTCGCTGACACCCAATCCGCGGGCTATGCCGCTGGCACCGTCTACAAAGAAATTACCTCCGATGATGAGGCCGGCAAGTCCGCCGAGAATGTATAGGGCGGACTTCCACGCGGGTAACAGCCTGATTTCGTCTTCTTCCTGTAAGTGCTCCTTTTCCGGTTCCTTCATACTTCCATCCCTTTTTGCAATGGCAAAAGTATAACTCAGAAAATGGCAAGAAGCATAGCAGCAATAGGCCGTCGGTGATGCTGAGTATGTTCTCCCCACTGCTGTCCAGTAAGACGTCGTTGGCACAAATCAGCAGGGCGAAGGATGAAAGGATGCAAAGGGGTATTTCGCGTTTCAGTGTGTTACGGGTAATGGCTATCGGGGCAAAAAGGGCCGTACAACCCACAATCATCAGGGTATTGAACGTATTGCTTCCCACCACATTGCCAATGGCAATGTCTGCACTGCCTTTGAGAGCAGAGGATATGCTGACGGTGAGTTCCGGTGCGGAAGTGCCGAAGGCAACAATGGTGAGCCCGATGACGATGGACGGTATATGGAAACGTTTGGCAACGGATGCGGCACCGTCTGTCAAGCCATTGGCACCCAGAAGAATGAGGAGCAGTCCTCCGACAAGAAACAATATATTCATAGGTATGTCAATTTTGAGTACAAAGATAGTGCAAACCGGATACAGAACTTTCATGTTTGCATGAAAAAGTTATGTCGATTAGGGTAGGAAGTTAAAAACATTCCGTATGTTTGAAGCATTTATTGGGTATATTTGCATAATTAAAGAATCAAATCAAGAAGTTTATATATGAAGGTTATCCGTGCTTTCTGTCTTTGTTGGCTGTTGATGCTGGCGGACGGAGTGTCAGCTCAGTTGGTAGATAAAGTGCTCAGTGTTTTAGGTGAGGATAGTGTGGGGAGTGTCACAGTGGCAAGGACTGACTCCGATTCGATTCAGTTGTCGCTTGTCCGGCAGGAGTTGGAAACAGCCCGGCTGAATGAGGCGAACCTGCGGATGGAAATGGAGCAGATGAAGTTGGCGGGCTATGCGGCCGATTCGGTGAAGCTGGCATTGCAGAAACAACGCATTGATTCGTTGCGGACGGTGACACCGGGTATTCCGGTGGTGGTGGAGAAGGACACTTTGTTCTATCTGTATGCCAAGCGTGGAGGGCATACGCCCCAACAGCGAGCCAAAGATGTAAGCAACGTCATCGAAGCATTGGGCACGCGTTTCAATCTGCGTCCGGACTCTGTTTATTTAGAGAGTACGGATATTGTTACGGACTTGATGTATGGCGAAAAGGTCATCATTTCCTTTACCGATCAGGATGCTTTGTGGGAAAACTGTACCCGCGACCAGCTGGCCGCCAGCAAGAGGCATGTCGTGGTGGACAAACTGAAAGCCATGCAGAAGGAGCATAGCTTGTGGCAGTTGGGTAAGCGTATCTTGTACTTTATCCTGGTGCTTGTGGGACAGTTCTTCTTGTTCAAGTTTACCAACTGGCTGTTCAGAAAACTCAAACTACGCATTCAGAAGCTGAAGGATACCAAGCTGAAACCGATCTCTATTCAGGATTATGAATTGCTGGATACGCAGAAGCAGGTCAACCTGCTGGTGTTTGTTGCCAACCTGGTGCGTTATGTAGTCATGCTGTTGCAGTTGCTGCTGACGGTTCCGTTATTATTCTCCATTTTCCCTCAGACCAAGAGCTTGGCTTATACATTATTCTCCTACATCTGGAATCCTATAAAGGTCATCTTGAATGGAATAGCCGACTATATACCCAATCTGTTCACTATCTTTGTGATATGCTATGCGGTGAAGTATCTGGTCAGACTGGTGCGTTATCTTGCCAATGAGGTGCAGGCTGAACGGCTGAAGATAAACGGCTTCTATCCGGATTGGGCCATTCCTACCTATCATATTGTGCGCTTCTTGCTTTATGCGTTTATGATTGCCATGATTTACCCTTATCTGCCGGGTTCCAAGTCGGGAGTCTTCCAGGGAATCTCCGTGTTTGTCGGCTTGATTGTTTCGCTCGGTTCCAGTACGGTTATCGGCAATATCATTGCAGGACTGGTCATAACCTACATGCGGCCTTTCAAGCTGGGTGACCGCATCAAGCTGAACGATACTACGGGCAACATCATTGAGAAAACGCCGCTTGTCACCCGCATCCGTACCCCGAAGAATGAGGTGGTGACCATTCCGAACTCTTTCATCATGTCTTCCCATACGGTCAATTACAGCCAGTCTGCCCGTGAGTATGGATTGATTATCCATTCGGAGGTCAGTATTGGCTACGATGTTCCGTGGCGGAAGACACATCAGCTGTTGATAGAGGCTGCATTGAATACTCCTGGAGTGATAGATGATCCCCGTCCGTTTGTATTGGAGACTTCCCTTCAGGATTATTATCCGGTTTATCAAGTGAATGCCTATATCAGGGATGCCAACAGCCTTAGCCAGATTTACTCTGATTTGCATCAGAATATCCAGGATGCCTTCAACGAAGCAGGCATCGAAATCATGTCTCCTCACTACATAGCTACGCGTGACGGCAGTGAGACGACCATACCCAAGGATGACTTACGGGAGAAAAAGCAGTAAAGGGAGCCGGTTATCGTGCCAGTAAAATCTCTGCAAACGGTACGTAGAACATAAACATCCTCCATTCCTTTGTCTGGAAATCATAAGTTTCGATGAAGTCGCCTTCACGATAGCCTGCAAACTGCACGTAGAGTTTCCTTGTCTGCCCGTCCTTGGAGTAGTACATGGTAGCGGAGCGTACGGCGTTGGGGTAGGTGGCGAAAGACTCTTTCAAGTTTCCGGCAGTAGTATCCCATAAGCAGAATTGCGTATCTCCACCATTGGCACGGGAAACGATATAGCCTCCTTTGCATTGCAGGCTGTTTGGGTTTTCGGGGGATGGTTCCATAATCCGGAAAGGTATCAAGGCTTCGGCCTTGATGGGGTCGTAGCAATGCATCTTTTCTTTGGCGATGTCTATCACGACGGGCGAGAAGGTGCCGTCGCCGTTGTTGGCCGAGAGCAGCATGTGGGCGTCGGCTATCACGCCCGGATAGCGTGAGAGGGATTCGGGCCTCAGTCCATCCGGTAATGGTATTTCGGGAGTATGTATCGGTGGCATATTCAACCGGGTATATACCGGATAAGAGATGCTACAGTAGGTGAGGAGCTTATCTCCGGCCATTTCCAGGGAAACAGTGTTGTTGAAGTCCGAGCAGATGGTAATTGCGTTACGTTCTACCGGGTTACACCAATAGTGCATGCAGAGGTCGTATCCATCGATGAAACTACTGCCGTCTTTCTCCCGTATCCCGCAGAGGATGTTGGTGCCGGGGATGTTGGCGGCAAGGTGGAAATCTTCGTCGTCATGGAACTGGATTACTTCCGATATTTCTTGTGTTACCAGGTCGATACGGGTGATGCCGCGGGGAACGGTCGGTGTGTAAATGGCGTGGGAGTTGGTGATACCGTAGAGATATGGTTCTTCGGGGGATTGTCCGTCGGCTACCGAAATCTGGCCGAGAGGCTGAAGCTGTCCTGCCCGTTCCAGGAACATTTCTACCCGTGAGGCGGGCCAGTGTCCGGGGGCAAGGAAAGTAATGCTGTTGGTGGTTTGCTCCGTGGTAACGGCGCGTGTGTAGCGTGAATACCCTTCGGGAAAGAGAGGATTGTCGGCTATCGGCCAGTAGATGTCCAATATGATTTGGTCGCCGCTCTGCAAGCCGTCGGCTTTGACGGTCACGGCATCACCGGGATTGAAGGTCTTTCCGGCATCGGATATGGTGATATTGGTCACAAAAGCGGATTGTTTCTCTTTGTCGTCATCACTGCAAGCGGCAAGTAGCAGGCTGATTAGTAGCAGGAAGTGTATCTTCTTCATCATAGTTATGTATTGACAAATGCAAATATAGGGCTTTTTCTTGTATTCCTGCGGATAGGCTTTGTTTTTGTCGTATGAGATGGAAAAATCCTCCTACGAAACATGGTCTTTTGCTTCGTGGGAGGAAAGTGGTTGTTCGGCAGGGCTTCGGGGGAATGCGCCTGCTTGCGTGCCGGCTTGGATTATTTGCTGCGCGTCACCGTGTGCAATACATTCCCTTTCTTGTCAATCATGCGCAGTTCCAGTGTCTTTTTGCTGGCCGATACAATGGAGAAACCCGGTTCGGGGCTGCAGAATACGGTCCCTTCGATGGGCTTCACCTTGCGGGCGAGCGAACCGGCAGAATTGGTGATATAGTCGATGTCGCTGCCTGCCACGCGTACGTGCTGGAAGTTGTGGATGTGCCCGCAGATGTACATATCCACCTTGTGCTTGCGCAGGATGGGATCGAGACGTGCCTGCATATCCGCACGTTCGCTCTCGTCCTTCGGGGTTTCGGCATAGATGGGATGGTGTCCGGCAACGATAACCCAGTCCTCTTTGGCGGTAGTCAGTACGGAATCTATCCAGGAAAGTTGTTGCTGGTAATCCTGCTTGCAGGCATCGGGATAGGTCTCGCTTTCGTTGCGGTATTTGTCAATCATCGGGGCGGTGTCTACCCAAAGGATGCGGATGGTAGCGCCGTTGTCCTCGAACGTCTTGGTATAATAACGGGCGGGCATGGTCCAGCGGCGGCTGATATTACTGTAGTCGAGCACAGCCTGCGTATTGCCGCGGTATTCGTGGTTGCCCAGCAGGGGGAACCAGTCTATCATCAGCTCCGGGTGGCTGTAAATAAGTTCGTAGTTGGTCATCCAAAGCGGGTCGTTCACGCTACGTACGCCTTCAAAGTGGTGTACATCGCCGGTGGCAAGAACGAATTCGGGGCCTACTTCTTCTGCCATTTGTCCCATCAGTTCGGCGATGGGCTTTTGGTCGTAGTAGCCGTTACGGCCGAGGTCGTTGGCTACGTAGAAGTTGAACTTCTTGTCGAAGATGGAGTAATCGGTGATTTGGGCAATGGCTGCGTTGCCGAGTAGGGCAATAAACAGTAAAAGGAATATTTTCTTCATTGTCATTATTAAATTGTTGAGTAGTTAATGTTGATAACTTGTTGAGATAGAATTCGCTGTTTAAAAATTAATCTTCACTCCCGCATTCACTTTCACGCCGTAGTATTCTGCCTGCATGGTACGGTCTTTTGTGCCCTGGTAGTAGCGTAGCGGCTGGTTCAGCAGGTTGTTGGCTTCGGCGTAGAAGGTAGTCTTGAACTTCTTTCCGAAGGTATAGCTGGCGTTTACGTCCATATAGTTCACCTTGTCGTAGTAGCGGTCGTAGAAGGTGCTTTCTCCCATTTCGTCGATGAAATCGGAAGCGAAGTTATAGCTCAGGCGCAGATTCAGACCGCCTTTCTCAAAGTATAGGGAAGCATTTGCGGTATGCTCCGGAGAGCCTGGCATGCTCAAGTCTTTCTCATTCTCGCGGCCTTCGAAGTTGAAGTCTTCCACACGGGAGTGGGTGTAGGTGTACGTTCCGTAGAAACCTACACATTTCAGAGCGGGAGCAATGAAGCTGAAGTCGCGCTGGTAGGATAACTCTACCCCTACCAGGTTGGCGTTGCCCGCATTCTTGGGTTGGGTGAAGCGGGTGTAGGTGTTACCCTGGTATTCGTAGTTGGTGCTCACCTGGTCTACGATGAAGTCGTCTATCTTCTTGTAGAAGATGCCGGCGCTTATCAGACCGATGCTGCGGAAGTAGTAGTCGGCACTCAAGTCGAAGTTGTAGGAGACGGTAGGTTTCAGCTCCGGGTTTCCGATGGTGATTTCGTTGTCGGAACGTTTGATGTTCACACTGGGCACGAGGGCCGAGTATTTGGGGCGTGACAAGGTTTGGGTAAACGAACCGCGCACTTTGAAGTCATCGTTTACATTCCACTTTACGAGCAGCGACGGCAGGAAGTTGATGTAGCTGTTGCGCTGACGGTCGGTCTTGCTGGTGAGGTCTTCGTCGGCATCGTAGGTGCGTCCCGTATAGGCAAGGTTGGTGTTCTCTATGCGAAGTCCGGTCATCAGTTCCACGTCTTTTGTCAGTTTTTGGTCGAAGCGGAGGTAGCCGGAAGTCACGGTTTCGCGGGCGTTGAAGTTTCCGGCAAGTTCTTCCTGCACCTGCTCTTTCTCAAAGAGGGAAGCGTTGTTCAAGTCTAAAGAGCCGGTGTATTCCTTGCTGGCGTAGATACCTGCCTGATATTTGTTGTTGGGCATGAATCTTGTTGGTCTGGTCCACTGTATTTGCCAGGCTGTTCGTCATGAAGGCGTCCTCGTCCAGAGGAGAGTATTCGTAGAAGTCCACTTCTTTATCCTTGGTCTTGCGCACTACCTTTGCGCCGAACTTCAGCTTGTTGCCGTTCTTGAAGGGAAGTTTGAAGTTGGCGGAGAACTTCAGGTCCTGCTCCTTGATGTCTTCCTGCTGTTCCGTCAGCTCTTTCAGGCTGAATTCATCGTTCAATGTCATGGTAGAGCCTGTTTTGGGGCTGGCAAAGGGTTGGCGTTCGTCGCTCAGGTCCATGTCGAACTTCTGTTTCTTCAGTTGGAAGTCGATGTAGCGTTCGTTGGGACGTTCTTCGCTGGCTTTGGCATAGCTGGCGTGCCAGTCCATGGAGAGGGCGCCGAAGAGGTGTTCGCCGCCGAGGGCAAAGTCCATGGTGCGCTGGCGTTCCAGGCGGGCGTTACGGTTGTCCGGCGTACCGGCTTTGGTCTGTATGCGTACGGTGGCGTTGCCGTCGGGGTCAAGGTCTTTCAGCGTGGTACGGTAGCGGTTCTCCCAGTCGTTGCGGTTGTTGAAGATGCCTTTGAAGGTCAGTTTGTGGTTGGCATTGATGTCCCAGTCCAGTGCGGCGGAGTAGCTTTGGCGTTCGCGGGTGACGTAGTATCGGCGGATTTGGTAGTCGTTGACGTACGTCTTGCCGTCATCGTCCTGCTCCCACACGAATTCGGTGTCGTAGGAACCGGAAGGTGAGTTCTGATAGGAGGCCGATACAATCAAGCCGAGTTTGTCGTTGAAGAAGCGGTCGCCGTAGGTGAAGCCAAGGTTCAGTTGCGCCTTTTCGCTCACCCAGTTGTAGCCGGTTCCGGCGGTGGCGGCAATGGTACGCTTGTAGGGGGAGTTCTTGGTGACGAGGTTGATGCTGCCGCCGATGGCGTCGCCGTCCATATCGGCGGTTACTACCTTGTTCACTTCGATGGTCTGAATCATGTCTGCCGGAATGAGGTCGAGCTGTACGTTGCGCGTATCGCCTTCGGCAGAGGGAACGCGGTTGCCGTTGATGGTGACGGAGCTGAGGTCGGCACTCGTGCCCCGCACTTGCCCGAAGCGTGCCTCGCCTTGGTCGTACTGCACGTTGATGCCGGAGATGCGTTTAAGGGCGTCACCGATGTTGGAGTCGGGGAACTTGCCTACCTGGTCGGCAGAGACTACATTCGTAATCCCCATGTTGTTTTTCTGTGAGTTGATGGCACGGCGCTGTCCCTGGAAGGCGCCGCCTACCACCACTTCCTGCAACTCCACGCCTTCGTTCAGTACGACGTCTTTTTCCAGTGTACGGCCTGCGGGGATGGTGATTTTCAGTTCTACGGGAGAGTAGCCCACGTAGCTCACCTTTACTGTATAGGTTCCCGGGTCAAGGTTAGAGAAAGTGTAGAAGCCGTTGACGTCGCTCGTCACGCCAGTGTGTAGTTTCTCGATGTAGATGGATGCGCCCGGGAGAGTTTGTTTAGTGGCGTCGATGATGCGTCCACGTACAGTTCCTTGTTTCGTGACATTTGCTTTTTCGTCGGCAATGGCCGTATTGACGGTGGCGGTGAATAGGAGTAAGAATAAGAATGCTCTCAAAATCTGTTTCATACTTGTTATTATCTGTTAATAATCTGCCGCAAAAGTAGAGGGTTGCCGTTACGTGGAGGTTGCGGAGCGTTGAAGAACAGATAACGATTCAGTTACAATGAGGTTACATAAATTCTTGGAGGTAGTACCTTTTCGGCGGTATCTCCCTTTGCCGTCATCTGGCAGACTGATGCTAAAGATGCACGAGATGTGCATCTCGGACTGTATGAGATGTACATCTCGAGCAACATGAGATGTACATCTCGTGCAGGGGAAGGTATAGGGGTTGGTGTCTTATCCCGTAGCCTGGCAGCGGATAAGTACCTTCTTCTCGTCTGCCAGAATAGTGGCAAAGAGATAAGTGCCTCCCCCTTCGGCCAATTTCAGTCGTTTGCGCAGTTCGGCCACGGTGGCGGGGAAGTTGCGCACGGTGAGGTTCGCCTTTTTCTCGGCAGCCAGCATCTCTTTCACTTCTTTCTTGCCGAAGCCGCAGGAGGAGGTAATCCGGAACTTGCGGCCGGGGAAGTCCGGCAGGAAGTGCTCCGAGGTGTAGAGGTGGCTGTTGGGATGCAGTTTTTCCACCTTATACAATGAGGAGAGGCTGCGGAATGCACCGGCTTTCAGCACGGAGGCATTCGGTTCGTAGAGGTATGATTTCAGTTGAGGGGTGTAGGGGCATGCACGCTCCTTCTCCTGCCGGCGGGTGAAGACGAGGGCTTGGGGAGCCGGTACACCGGTGAAGTTGACGCAATGGATGGGGATGTCGTCTGCCGGCACTCCTTCGCCTTGTCCCAGCAAGAGCAGCAGTTCCTTGCATTCGTTGCCCACGGAGACGATGTGTGCCTGGCGGACATGCTTCAAATCGTTCAGGGCAAGGGTGAGGTCGAGCATGGGGGAGAGTTTTACCAGTACGTGTCTTGCCTTGCGCAGCAGCAGTTCTTCGAGGGCGGCTATATCGGGTTCGCAGTCGCCGATGGCTACGGTCTTTCCACCGTGTCCATCGCGGCGGGCAGGGTCTATGAATATACAGTCCACGGGCTCCATCTCTTGCAGATGGCAGACGCTGTCTGCGTGGCAGACGGAGATGTGGTTCAGGCCGAGGACAGGGAAGTTGTGTGCGGCTATCTGGCAGAGGGTTTCCTGGCGCTCGACGTAAGTGGCATGCCCGAAGCGGGAGGAGAGATAGGCGCAGTCGATGCCGAAACCTCCGGTGAGGTCGGTAAAGGTGCCGGCTGATGCGGGGGTACTGTTCTGCGCGGGATGTTCTTGTTCTGTATGTAGCAGGTTAGTTATAATCTCCGCTTTATACTGTGCCGTTGCTTGGGAGGAGCATTGTTCCAGAGAAAGGTGGGCGGGGTAGAGTATATGCTCGTTCTCGGCCCATGCGGGTATCTTCTCTTTGGCAATCTGCCAGCCGGAAATCTGTGTGATGGCGGCGGGCATGTCTACCGAAGGGTAGCGGCGTGCCTGCAAGGCAAGGCTGCGCACGTCGTCGCGGCGATGCTCGCGGATGAAGCGGAGGGTGTCTTGGGATAAAGGCATGGCTTGGCTTATTTATTCTGATGCAAAGTTATCTCAAAAAGGACAAAGTGGGGCATAAATTCGCAGCTTTCTGTCTGATTATTTTTCAGACACAGATGACGCTGATAATACAGATTAAGAATATTAAAAATCCGCGTCATCTGCGTCATCCGCGTCAAAGCGATAGCAAATTTAAGTTTCCGGACAAGCTGGGGGTGAGAGTTAAGGGATGACCCGGTATCGCTCCTTTGCCGTCTGCCTGCTGACGCGGTTGAAGTGCCACCATTCGCTGGGTAGCGGGTGGAATCCGGCTTCTTTCATTACCTGCCGGAGCAGCAGCCGGTTTTCACGTTCTTGTTCCGTCAGCTTGCCTTGTGCCACGAGCACGGCTTCTTCTGTGATGTGGGCTTCCCTGCCCAGATGGTCTACCGGGGTGCCCATGGGCAGAGGGGTTCCTTTATCGTCGAGTATGCTGATGTCCACTGCCAACCCGTAGTTGTGCAGGCCGCCGCCGCGTGAGGGGTTGGAGACATAGATGTATTTGGAGGTTCCTTTCACTACGTTCCACATCTTCTGCTGTACGGACAAGGGGCGCGCTGCGTCGTAGACGATAAGGCTGTAGCCGGGGTACTGTTCTTTCAGCAGGCGTTGTGCCCGCTTCAGGCTTTTCATGGCATCGGGGTGCAGGTAGGCTTCTTTCAGGTCTTCGTACAATAGGGTTCCGGTGAAATTGTCGGCACGGGTGTACATCAAGTCGATGGCGATGCTGCTGTCCGCTTCGGCGATGCTGACGAAACCGAGGGAGTCCAGGTAGCGGGCTGTTCGGCTTTTGGCCGGAGCCGGAGGGACGGGTGCCGCTATGGTGTCGGCGTACGGGATGGTGGTCTCCGTATCTGGGTCTTGTGTCTGCTTTGGCGCTTGTTTTCTGCTACAACCGCATAGTGAGCAGCCAAGCAGCAGATATAACAAGTAAAAGAAATATCGTTCCATCTTACAAGGCATTCTTGGCGGTAAGGATTGATTTCATCAAGGCTATGTCCGAACTGACTTCTCCCTGCATCAAGTATTTGTTTTTCCGTTGGCAGGTGGCTTCGTAAATCTCCTTTGCTTTTGCTGTGTCCTTGTCCCGGTAGAGTGCCAGGGCGCAGAGCAGCCGCTGTTTGGAAGACGTCACATCCTTATATTGCCGGATGTAGGTATCCAGCTCATCGGTATATAATTCTTCTGCCCGTGCGGTCCTCTTTGTCACCAATGCGGTGAAGAGCAGCTCGCAAGCGGTTTCCTTTATCAAAAGCCCGATGACTTCGTGCCGGTGGCTCATTATTTTCTCAAATGCATTGTAGGCGGCTTCCCATTCTTCGCAGTCGAGCAGGCGCGAGGCGCTCATCAAGGCTATGGTGACCTGCAGGGCATCTTTGTAGTTGATGTCTTCCGTTTGGCTGAACCATTCGGCAGGCATGTCCTTAGGACGCATGCCCTCTTGCACCAATGCGTTGATGCGCAGCTGGGTGACCAGTGCCTGCTTGCTCTTGCTGTCCTTGAGAAGCAGGCACATGTTGTCGGCATCATTGCCGATGCCGCCCATCTTCATGGGGATGCCGTTCATCCCTGCAAGGAGAATGCCAATCAAAGAGAGCATCAGAAGGAAGAATTTCAGCAGGTAAGGCAGCCCGTCTACGGTCAGCAGGGGGAGGAAGGCAAGGATGGCGGTCAGCAGGTTGGCAAGCACTCCACCCAGGTTGTACAAGGTGGTTGGGATATCTTCAAGAGGCCTTTCGGGTGGGGTAAGCAGGCATTGGCCTCCCGTTCCGGCAAGGCTGAAACGCTTGATGCATAATTTCCCGTCTTTCCGTATGAAGGTAAGGTTGAAGATGCGGAAGGAGACGAAGCGGTAGCCGGTTGCCAGTCCGCAGACAAGATGCCCGCCTTCGTGCAGAAGCACTTGCAGGAAGATGGAGAACAGCAGAATCAGTATGGCTAACAAGGAAACTCCTACTGTCTCCAGCATGCCGGTTTCGGCAAACTTGCTGTGTAAACCGTCGAACGAGTCTCCTAAAACCAGGACTCTTACACCTATTATTCCTACAAAGCCGATGCATGCCCCGACCATGAATCCTCCGGCCAATTTAAATACTTTCTTCATCCTGATATCTTGATAAATGTGTTTGCCGGCAAAGGTAAAGGATTTTATCTGAAATGCAACAGCTTGCCCCATGTATCATAAAAAGAAAGAGATTGTGATTGCCACAACCTCTTTCCGTCACCTAAACCCACTACGCAGGCTACAGATAGGGAATTATAGTAATATAGATACCCGTAATGATGGCTTCTTGCTTTTCTGTCCTTATCTTAGGGTATACTTTCCCAAATCTTTGTTATGTTCGTAATATTTCCGAGTATATCCTATAGATTCCATCTTCTCTTTATTGACAGTTTAATAATCTGCATTTTCGAATTCCACAATATGAGGCAGTATTGGAAATCGGTTATCATGATGCTGGTTTATTCTGTGCTTTTATCAGTAACCAACTACTGACTCGCTTTTTCAATATTTTTGCATATGATAGTTGCGTTCTTGGTATACTCTTTGTCAATCCCATTATGCTGGCAATGGTCGTTTTAAATTTCGAACATTCTGCTCCGTGCCAGCATGCAGGCCCCAACTACTCCAGCCTTGTCTTTTAGCTTGGAAACAGTCACCGTGGCGTCTTTGTTGACCAGATTCAATGAGTATTTCCTTATTGCCGTTTTGATTGGCTGCACTATATAGTCTCCTGTTGATGATAGTGTACCCCCGATTATTACTAGTTCCGGATTGAATATGCTTATTAATCCAGCTATTTGCCTTCCCAGTTTTTGGCCTATTTCTTCCACTATCTCAATGCATAGCAAGTCCTCTTTATTGACTGCGGTGATGATTTCATCCAAGGTGGGCGGATTTTCTGCAGTCCGTTTTGATAGTATGGAACTTTCTCCGCTACCGATTCTTTCCAACAGGATGCGGTGTAGTGCCGATCCTGAGGCTTCCGTTTCCAGGCATCCTTTTTTGCCGCAGTGGCACAGTATTTCATTATCGAAAACATTGACATGCCCGAATTCTCCGGAAAATCCAGATTTTCCCGTGTATACCTTCCCGTCTATGATGATGCCGATTCCGAGTCCCCAGCTTATGTTGACAAAGATGATGTCCTTTTCCCCTTTGACGCATCCTTGCATATGCTCTCCATAGGTCATGGCCCTTGTGTCGTTGTCTATGCAGACCGGGTATCCTATCTTTTCATTCAGTACATCCGCCAAAGGACGCTCTGAAAAGTTGAACATGCTGAAACTATATCCTGATTCCGGATTTACTCTTCCGGAGATGTTGATGCAGATGTTCATTATCTTCTTGTCGTTGATTTCCGTTCCCTTTATGAAGTTTCGGATGAGTGCACACAGTTCTTCCAAAGCTTCCTGTGTATTTTCGAACTTGTATGGTATGTTCATCTTGATTTCCACCATATCCCCCTTGAAATTGATCAGTCCGATGTTTATGGCAAATTTCTTAATGTCCACTCCAATGAAGTATCCTGATTCCGGGTTGAGTCCGTATAGGCTTGGATGGCGGCCGCTACTGGTCTCCAGTTTCCCATAGTCGTTTATATAGTTGTCCTCACACATTTCATTGATGAATTTGGTGGTTGTGGGCACACTCAGATCGAGTTCCTTGGCCAAATCGGTAATAGTGGAGCTCCCATTATATATATAATGTGTGATGATCCTTTTTTTTAAGAGTGCATTCTTGCTCCCGGTTTCCATTTCTTTTAATAAGTTCTGTTTCATATGTATGTATTTTTATGTTATTTACTCTATTTTGTTTATTATATTAATAAATACGGATTTATTATTCTGAAATATTATGTATTTGATTTGTTATTATGTAAATTGTTTTGTAATTACGCGTTAATATATATTAATTGTAGGTTATATATTAATTAAATACTTTATTAAGTCTTGCAAATATAATAAATATATCTATATTTGCAGCGTGATAATTGAATAATAACAATTAATATCTAAAACAATGAAAAACATAATTGATTTTTTATCTTAAAAAAGTGTATTCGATAGGTTTAATATATAATGGTTGATCTTAATTTTATTAATAATGAAAACACGCAGGGATTTTTTAAAGAGGACCGCTTTGTTCGGTGCGTCTGCATTCATGGCCCCTTCATTGTTGGGGCGAGAGGGTGATGGGGATTGCTTCTTTTCTCAAGAGTCTGCCTCTTCCATGCTAGTTCCCATGGGCGATGCACTTAAAATTACCGGCACGTTCTTGGATGAGATATCCCATGATATTCCCCATCAGAATTGGGGGGAAAGGGAATGGGATCAGGATTTCCGGTATATGCAGAGTATTGGAATTGACACGGTCATAATGATCCGGTCGGGTTATCGCAAATTCATTACTTATCCTTCGGCGCATTTGCTGGGCAAAGGGTGTTATATGCCTTCCGTCGATTTGTTGGACATGTTCCTTCGGCTGGCGGGGAAATATCACATGAAGTTCTATTTTGGTTTATATGATTCGGGCAAGTACTGGGATACCGGTGACCTTTCGTGGGAGGTTGAGGATAACAAGTATGTGATTGATGAGGTGTGGAGCAGGTACGGTGAGAAGTACAAGAGTTTCGGCGGATGGTATATCAGTTGTGAGATAAGCCGTAAGACGAAGGGTGCCATTGATGCCTTTCATGCGATGGGCAAACAATGCAAGGATGTCTCCGGCGGTTTGCCGACTTTTATTTCTCCGTGGATTGACGGGAAAAAGGCCGTGATGGGTACAGATAAGTTGACAAAGGAGAATGCGGTTTCTGTTCAGGAGCATGAAAGGGAGTGGAATGAAATTTTCGATGGCATTCATGATGTGGTTGACGCCTGTGCTTTTCAGGACGGACATATCGATTACGATGAACTGGATGCTTTCTTTACGGTGAACAAAAAGCTGGCTGATAAGTATGGCATGAAATGTTGGACAAACGCTGAAACCTTTGATCGTGACATGCCCATCGACTTTTTGCCTATTAAGTTTGACAAGTTACGGATGAAGCTGGAGGCTGCCAAGCGAGCCGGTTATGACAAGGCCATCACTTTTGAGTTTTCTCATTTTATGAGTCCCCAATCAGCATATTTGCAGGCAGGACACTTGTATAATAGGTATAAGGAATATTTCAATATTAAGTGATTATGAATTTTATGCTCAGATTGTTTTGCAGTTGTTGTCTGTTCTTGGTTGTCTCAATCATGCAGGCTGCAATTTATCCAGATCCCGTTGAAGGCGTGGTGACCTGTAAAGGCAAAGGGCTTGCTGGTGTTGTGGTGACAGATGGTTTTGACGTGGTGCTGACTGATGCTCAGGGCCGTTATGAGTTGCCGCGCAACCGGGATGCTCGGTTTGTATATCTTTCCACGCCTGCAGGTTATCTGCCGCAAGAGGGTGGTGGGCATATCGCTTTCTTTTTCCCGCTTAAGAAAGGCCGTTTAAAGTATGATTTTGAATTGAAGAGGAATCTGAAAGATGATATGAAGCATGTGTTTATGGTACAGACTGATGTGCAAGTCAGCTGTCAGGAGCATTTAGACAGTTATCGTTCTTATGTAGGTAAGGCACGAGCCTTTATGGAAAAGTATGCCAAGGAGCGTGATGCCTTCGTGTTGGATTGTGGTGACATTGTGGGTAATACTCCTGGTTTATACCCAGATTACATTCAAGTGTCTGGCGGTCTGGGATTGCCTGTTTACCGTATCATAGGAAATCATGATATGGAAATGGGTGTACGTTCTTTTGAACATTCATACAAGACCTATGAGGACTATTTTGGTCCCATTTATTATTCTTTCAATCGTGGAAAGGCACATTATATTATACTAGACAATTGTTTTTATATCAATAGGGATTATCGTTATATAGGTTACATTGATGAACGTACACTGCAATGGATAGAGAAAGATTTGGCTTTGGTGCCGAAAGATCATCTGGTATTTGTAATGATGCATATTCCTTCCAGCACTACCAAGGACATCAAGTTCAATGCCTTGCTACCCGACGAGACAAGCAATGCCAATAGTCTGTATGATTTGCTGAAAGACCATGAGGCACACCTCATTACCGGACATACCCATGTGAACGGTAACGTGGTGTTCAACGACCGGTTAATGGAACACAATACAGCTGCTGTATGTGCAGGTTTTTGGAAATCCATGCTTTGTTCTGACGGTACCCCCCAAGGCTTTGGACTTTATGAGGTAGATGGTAATCAGGTGAAGTGGCACTACAAAGCGGTAGATTATCCGCTGGAATACCAGTTTCAGGCTTATGCTCCGGGTAGTTCGAAAGAGTTTCCCGAAGAAGTGCTGGCCAATGTCTGGAATTGGGATGAGCAGTGGAAGGTAGAGTGGTTCGAGAATGGTACTTGTATGGGTGAGATGACCCGTTGTAAAGGTTTGGATCCGGCTGCTGTAGAAGCTTTTTCCGATCGTGAAAAGATGGGTGCACTCTGGGTGAATGCTTTTCCTACCAATCATTTGTTTAAGGCTGTTCCTAAAGATAAAAAGGCTCGCATAGAAGTACTGGTGACCGATCGCTTCGGTACTGTTTATAAGCAACTTGTAAAAGAATAATTTGAATTTAATCGATAAATTTTATACTATGAAATCTTCGGTCAATATTGGTTATGTAGTTTTCTTGTCTGTTGTGGCTGCTTTGGGAGGATTTCTTTTCGGATATGATACAGCAGTCATTTCCGGTACCATTGCCAAGGTAACCGCTCAGTTTAATTTAGATACCATGTCGCAAGGGTGGTATGTGGGCTGTGCGTTGATAGGTTCCATTGTAGGAGTGCTCTTTGCTGGTATTTTAAGTGACAAGCTTGGTCGTAAACGTACCATGATTCTGTCGGCCATACTCTTTTCCATGTCTGCTATCGGTTGTGCGGTATGTGCAGATTTCAATCAGTTGGTGGTTTACCGTATTGTCGGAGGTGTAGGTATCGGTGTGGTTTCCATTGTATCCCCTCTTTATATATCCGAGGTGTCGGTAGCTCAGTATCGTGGACGCTTGGTATCACTTTATCAATTAGCGGTTACCATTGGCTTTTTAGGAGCTTATCTAATGAATTATCAGTTGCTTATGTATGCTGAGACCCATGCAGGAGCTGCCGATAGCTGGTTTAACTGGATTTTTGTGAATGAAGTATGGAGAGGAATGTTGGGAATGGAGACTTTGCCTGCTTTGCTGTTCTTTGCCATTGTCTTTTTTATTCCGGAAAGTCCGCGTTGGCTGATTGTCCGCAATCGTGAAGAACGTGCGGTCAATATTTTGGAGCACATTTACAGCTCTTCCAAAGAAGCGTTGGTGCAATTGAACGAAACGAAGTCTGTTCTTACTTCCGAAACCCAATCAGAGTGGTCCTTGCTTTTGTCGCCGGGTATTATGAAAGCCGTTATTATTGGTGTATGTATAGCCATCCTCGGACAGTTTATGGGAGTGAATGCAGTCTTGTATTATGGTCCTTCCATCTTTGAAGGGGCTGGCCTTTCCGGTGGCGATTCCTTGTTCTATCAGGTGTTGGTGGGGCTAGTCAATACCCTGACTACTGTACTGGCTCTTGCCATTATTGATAAAGTGGGTCGTAAGAAATTGGTGTATTACGGTGTTTCAGGCATGATTCTTTCATTGGTATTGATAGGCTTTTATTTTATTGCCGGAGAATCATGGGGCATTTCAAGCCTATTCCTGCTAGTTTTCTTTTTGTTCTATGTGTTTTGCTGTGCGGTTTCCATTTGCGCAGTCGTGTTTGTATTGCTTTCCGAAATGTATCCAATCCGGGTGCGTGGACTGGCCATGTCCATTGCCGGTTTTGCATTGTGGATAGGTACATACTTGATTGGGCAGCTTACCCCCTGGATGCTCCAAAATCTTACCCCCGCCGGAACATTCTTCCTGTTTGCTGCCATGTGTATTCCCTACATGCTGATAGTTTGGAAACTGGTGCCGGAGACCACCGGAAAATCATTGGAAGAGATTGAACGTTATTGGATGAAAACAAAAAATTGACCTTAATAATAGATATGATGAAAATTAGAAAAATTTTATTGAGTGGTTGTTTGGTGGCAACTTTATGCTCATGTGGTGGTTCTCAAAACGAGAATTTGAATCTTACTCTATCAAAAGATGCTCTGTTTGATAAAGTAAAAGGTGCTTGGGCCGGTCAGGTTATCGGCTGTACGTATGGAGGTCCTACAGAGTTCCGCTATCTGTCTACTATGATTCCGGATTCGATAGTGATGCCTTGGGGACCGGGTGAAATTAAAAAATGGTACGATGGTGGTGGCGGCCTTTATGACGATGTATATGTCGACCTGACTTTTGTGGAGACTTTTGAAAGATGCGGTTTGGATGCTCCGGCCGATTCTTTTGCCACAGCCTTTTTGGCTAAAGAATACCCTTTGTGTCATGCCAATCAGATGGCCCGTTACAATCTTCTTCATGGCTTGACTCCTCCTGCCAGCGGGCATTGGAAAAATAATCCCCATGCCAATTGTCTGGATTTTCAGATTGAAGCGGATTTTGCAGGTATCATGGCTCCAGGTATGGTAAATAGTGCTACTGAAATTTGCGATCGTGTAGGACACATCATGGCGTATGGCGATGGCTGGTATGGTGGTGTATATGTAGCAGCCATGTACTCTTTGGCTTATGTGAGCGATGATGTTGAGTATGTTGTGACAGAAGCGTTGAAGTCTATCCCTCAAGAGACTACTTTCTATGAGTGTATGACTGATGTTATCAACTGGTATAAGCAATATCCAAAGGATTGGAAGAAATGTTGGGAAGAAATAGAGAAGAAATGGGGAAGTAGCGATATTGATTGTCCCAGTTGTGTAGAAGTTCCTGCTAATATTGGAACTTGTGTAAATGGTGCGTATATCATTTTAGGATTGCTTTATGGACAAGGTGATTTTGAGAAGACGATTGATATTTCTACACGTGCCGGCCAAGATTCTGATTGTAATCCGGCTTCTTCCGGGGGAATTTTGGGAACAATGATTGGGTATAATCGCATTCCCGAGAAATTCAGAAAAGAGTTGACTGTGGTCGCGGATACTCCTTTTAATAATGCGGTGAGCTTTAATAAAGGTTGTGAATTGAGTTTTGAGCACGCTTTACAAATGATAGAAAAAAACGGTGGAAAAGTTGGAGGTGATGAAGTGATTATCCACTTCCAAGAGCCGGAATCAGTGCAACTGGAAATTAGTTTCGAAGGTTTGAAGCTTGATAAGAAAGTGGCAGTGGAGAATTGGATTGCTGATTTCCCAACTTTCGAATTTGAAGGTGTAGGAGCTGTAATTGAAGGTGAATTGAAAGGTGAGAATGTGCCCGAAGATTATGTTGCTGAGTTGGAGGTTTATTTCAATGATAGATTGATTGAAGTATGCAAGCTTCCGTTGAAGTATAATCACCGTAAGCATGAGCTGTTCTTTAATTATGTACAGCCTTATAGTAAATATGCAGTGACTTGTAAATGGGTAAACCCCGTTGAAGGAGCTGATATTTGGGTGAGAAATATAATTTCTTATACAACAGATAAATAATGTGAATGTAAAGGGCTGGTTTAGATGCATGCTGGATAAATAACGTTTCCAGCCCTGCTTTTTAAAAAAGAAAGAAGATGATGGATCTTAAGAAATTGGCGAATCAGTATAAGGACGAACTTATGAATAATGTTCTTCCTTTTTGGTTGGATCATTCCCAAGACACCGAATACGGTGGCTATTTTACTTGTCTGGATCGGGAGGGGAATATTTTCGACACGGATAAATTTATCTGGCTGCAAGGTCGGGAAGTATGGATGTTCTCCATGCTTTACAATAGGGTGGAGAAGCGTCAGGAGTGGCTTGATTGTGCCATTCAGGGTGGTGAGTTCTTGAAGAAATACGGGCACGATGGAAATTACAACTGGTATTTTTCATTGGATCGTGCAGGACATCCGTTGGTAGAGCCTTATAATATCTTTTCATACACTTTTGCAACGATGGCATTCGGGCAACTGAGTTTGGCCACCGAAAACCAAGAGTATGCGGATATAGCTAAAAAGACTTTTGACATTGTTTTGTCGAAAGTCGATAATCCGAAAGGAAAATGGAATAAGCTTCATCTGGGAACAAGAAACCTTAAAGGTTTTGCTTTGCCTATGATTCTATGTAACCTGGCATTAGAAATAGAGCATTTGCTTGACGAGGATTTTTTGGTAGAAACAATGGATACGTGCATTCACGAGGTGATGGAGGTGTTCTTGCGTCCGGAACTTGGAGGAATTATTGTTGAGAGCCTGAATGGCGACAATAGTTTGGTAGACTGTTTTGAAGGACGTCAGGTTACTCCGGGGCATGCCATTGAAGCCATGTGGTTTATCATGGATTTGGGTAAGCGGTTGAAACGCCCGGAATTGATAATGAAGGCTAAGAACACGGCTTTGAAGATGTTGGAATATGGTTGGGATAATGAATTTGGCGGTATCTATTATTTTATGGATCGCAAGGGATTCCCTCCCCAGCAATTGGAGTGGGATCAGAAACTCTGGTGGGTGCATATAGAGACGCTGATTTCATTGCTTAAAGGCTATCGGTTGACCGGAGACGAAAAATGTTTGGAGTGGTTTGAAAAAGTACATGGTTATGTATGGACGCATTTCAAGGATCAAGAATATCCGGAATGGTTTGGCTATTTGAATCGTAGAGGTGAAGTTCTGTTGCCTTTGAAGGGTGGCAAGTGGAAAGGTTGTTTCCATGTTCCCAGAGGGCTCTATCAATGCTGGAAGACCTTGGAAGAGATTGTTCTGGATAAACAATATTAAAAACTAATTCAATTGTTCGATTTTAAATTCTAGTTAAAATGAAAAACAAGTATTTTTGTTGGCTGTTCTTGTTGTTCACTTTGGTAAGTTTAGGTGCAAGTGCCCAAGTGAAGGTAGAGGGTAGTGTGTTCGACGAGATGGATAATCCGTTGATAGGTGTATCTGTTTTTACAGAGAATCGCAAGACTGGTGCAGTGACAGATGTGGATGGTCATTTTACGATTACTGTGCCCAATACTAAAGTGTCATTAACCTTTTCTTATGTAGGATATACTACTCAAAAGATTGCTCTGAAAGATAGAAAGCTTTTGAAAGTGGTTTTGAAAGAGGATTCCGAATTGTTGGATGAAGTGGTGGTAGTAGGCTATGGCACACAGAAAAAAATCAGTGTAACAGGTTCTATTGCTCAAGTGGGTAACAAAGAGTTGAAGAAGGCTCCAAGCGGGACACTTTCTAATATGTTAGCTGGACGTATTCCGGGGTTGATTGCTAAACAAAGCAGTGGACAGCCTGGGCAGGATGGTTCAAATCTTTATATTCGTGGTACAGGTGCTGGTGACGGTAACGCTTTGGTAGTAGTGGATGGTGTGATACAAGATTATTTTCCCTCTTTTTCTCCAGATGAAGTAGAATCAGTTACTATTTTGAAGGATGCCACAGCTGCTGCCGTGTATGGCGTACGTGCTGCTGCCGGTGTAATTTTGGTAACGACAAAACGTGGTACTGTACAAAAACCGACTGTAACGTTGAATTCTTCCGTTACGTTGAGCCAGAATACTAATTTTCCGAAATTTTTGAATGGTCCGGATTATGCCTATTGGTATAATAAAGCTCAGTTGATGGATGGTGTAGCTGAGGAGAATTTACGTTTTTCTCCCGAAGATATTGAACGTATAAATAATCCTGGAGAGGATGAAGAGATCTATGGTAATACAGACTGGTTTGATTTGCTTTTTAAAAATGTAGCTCCTACATATACGAATACGGTTTCTGTTTCTGGTGGTAATGAGCGTATCAAGTTCTTTGCTTCTTTGGGAGCTTATAATCAGGAAGGTATTGTCGAAAACACATCTTATGATAAGTATAATTTCCGTTCAAACTTGGATGCTAAGGTAACTAATAATATTGATTTTTCTTTGAATTTATCTGGGTTTGTAGATGACCAGCGTTCACCGGGTGCTTCTGTTGGTCCGAATGCTTATGCGGGAGTATTCCAACAAGCGATGTTGTCTTATCCTTATTTGAGGCCTTATACCAAAGACGGTATGCCTATAGCAAGTCAAAATACAGCAGGTAATGGTAATAATAACCCTTTAGGTGCCAGAGACTTGTCTGGATATCAATCAAGTAAGACTACTAAGTTTCAAGGTGATATTTCTTTATGTTATAAGTTGCCTATCAAGGGGCTTTCAGCAAAATTGGATGCTGCTTTTTTGAAGAGTCATTCAATGAGGAAAGCTGCAATGACACCGTATAATGTTTATTCTTGGAATCAAACGACACATCAGGGTAATGTTGAAAAAGGGCGTATCTGTTCAATGGCATCTGTCTCACACTGGTACGGTTCCCAGCAGCGTTATACGATAAGACCTACCATTGAATATGCTAATAAATTTGGTAAGCACGATGTCTCAGGTTTGTTCTTGTATGAATATGCCAGAGAAGATTATGAAGGAATATCTGCTGGACGGGAGGATTTTCCGATTACAGATATAATGGATATGAGTTACGGTTTGAAAGTCAGCGAAAATTTAGTCAAGGGCAGTCATAGTAATGACAAACGTGCAGGCTATGTTATGCGTTTTAATTATGCTTATGATGAAAAGTATCTGCTTGAGTTTACAGGACGTGTGGATGCTTCTACTGCACTTCCGGCTCATAACCGTTGGGGCTTTTTCCCTGCCGTTTCTGTCGGTTGGCGAATTTCTCAAGAAGATTTCTTTAAAGAAGCCGTTCCTTTTATGGATAATTTAAAGATTCGTGCTTCTATAGGACGTTTAGGTAGTGATCGTGCTATTGAGAGCACTATGACTTATTTTTCTACAGCAACCTTATCTGCTGACCCCGTAGTCGTATTTGGTACTAATGCTTTGAAAGATATAGGTATGAGTGGGCCTATTTGTCCGGATTTGAAATGGCAATTGACTGATACCTATAATATTGGTGTTGAGTCTAATATGTGGAATGGCGTATTGGGGCTTGAATTGGATGTATTCTACATGAAGACCACTCGTTCTCTGGAAGGTCAGTCTGGGAAATTTCCACCTTCTTTAGGCAGTTACTTCCCGGGATATATTAACTATGGTTCACATGACAATCGTGGTTTTGAATTGGTATTGACGCACCATAATAAAATTCGAGATTTTAATTATCATGTACGAGGCAACTTGTCATGGGCTCGTAACAAAATCTTGAAAGTTACAGAAGATGCTAATGTGCCGATTTATAAACGTGCTACAGGGCAAAGTATGGGACGCTATTTGGGATTCGTTGCAGAAGGATTATTTCAATCGGAAGAAGAAATAGCTCACAGCGCTTTGTTTGAAGGGTCTACAAATACAAAACCAGGTGATATTAAATTGAAAGACATTAACGGTGATGGAAAGATTACTTGGGATCAAGATATGGTACCCATTGGTCGTAGTAGTATTCCGGAAATGGTATTTGGATTAAATTTAGGAGCTGAATGGAAGGGATTTGATTTCAGTATGTTCTGGCAGGGAGCTGCTATGTTCGATGTGAATTTATGCGGTATTTATGATAGTGGAATTCGTGACGATACGTTCTATACCCGTCCGTTTTATGCTGATGGAAATACCCCTTATTATTTGGTGGAAGGCTCTTGGCGTCCTGATAATCCCAATGCAAAATTTCCTCGTTTAGGGATTGAGGCTCGCGATAATGGTGGAAAATTCTCTTCTTGGTGGGTAAAAGATGGTACATATTTACGTTTGAAATCAGTTCAGTTAGGTTATACACTTCCTAAGAAATTGACGGAAAAGGCTGGATTTAGAACTATTCGTGCTTATGTGAGTGGTGGTAATTTGCTGACTATTTGTGGACTGGATTATATGGATCCGGAAATGCCTGGAGTAAATCAAGGATATTATCCTCAGCAGCGTACTTATGAATTTGGTTTAAACATTACTTTCTAAAAATTTAATCAGATGAAATCTATAAAGAAAATATTAACGGTATTCACTTCTACTTGTTTCATATTGGGTAGTTGTGATATTGATCCAACATTAACATCTTCATATCCTTCTGATATTATTTGGTCGAATGAATCTAACTTGATTACTTATATCAATGGTTATTATTCATTGGTGGGTGGTTATTATGGACTTGGAGGTGAAGCTTGTACTGATATGTTGAAGCAGAATAATCCTGTATCTGATTATAATCAATTCGTTTTTGGTTCGATGCCTATAACAACTACTAGTAATATGTTTGATACTTGGGGGAGCCACTCCTCACAATTGTCTTTGACTCGTTTTTTGGAGAATCTAGAAAAGAATCGAACTAATTTTTCAGACTCGATTGCTACACTTGCTGAAGCACAAGTCCGCTTTTTCCGTGGTGTAACTTGTTTTAATTTAGCTAAATGCTATGGTGGGCAATATATAATCTATAGACAACTTCCTGTGTTAGGTGAGAAAAATCATCCGCTTTGTTCTTCTCAAGAAGGTTGGGATTTTATTTATGAGGATTTGAAGTTTGCCGCCGAACATTTGCCTACAAAAGATAAAGTGGAATTGGGATGCTTGAGCAGTGGTGCTGCTTATGGTATGTTGGCTCGTGCTATGTTATATGCTGAACGTTGGAAAGAAGCTTCTGATGCAGCAGCTCAGGTAATGAACCAAGATTATGAGCTATATGAAGATTACGGTAAACTGTTTACCAATTCGCGTTTGGTGCCGGTTGAAAATAAAGAAAGTGTCATAGAATTCGGATATCTGAAGGATAAGTTCACTTATTCTTTTGATTATTTCTATTGTCCGCCAAGTGATGGTGGTTATGCTGAGATTTCTCCTACAGAAGATTTGGTTTCTTCTTATCAAATGGCTGATGGTAGTGAATTTGATTGGGATAATCCTGAGATGGCTGCTAATCCTTATGAAGGGCGTGAGCCGCGTTTTTATGCAACAATCTTGTATAACGGTTGTCAATGGAAAGGGGAAACTTTATATACTTATGAGGGTAGTAAGGATGGTTTTGGCTTGGGAGGAGGTACTACCAGTACAGGCTACTACATGCGTAAGTTGATGAAAGAAGCCATTCAACCCAAAGGCACGAGTTTTACTGGTCAGGGAGATTTGACTTATTATTATATGCGTTATGCTGAAGTGCTGTTAATTTATGCAGAGGCCATGGCGATGCAGGATAAGTTGCCGGAGGCTTTAGATGCTTTAAATCAGGTCAGGAGAAGAGCTGGTTTTACTAAGGATTTAACGGCTGCTACCCAAACAGAATTCATGAAATTACTTCGCCATGAGAGAAAGATTGAACTGGCTTTTGAAGGCCATCGTTTTTGGGATCTTCGCCGTTGGGGGTTGGCATCTACTGTACTGAACGGTACAAGTATGCATGGAGTGAAGCCGATTAAGGTCGGTGATAATGAATTTACATACGAAGTTGTAGATATTGATGGCGGCAAGACCCGTGTTTGGGAAGAACGTTATGCCAGATTCCCTATACCCCTTGGTGAAATAGAACAGAATGAAGCAGTTCAACAGTTTGATGAATGGAAGTAAAAAATCAATTTATTTGCTGAATGTATTAACTTGAAAATAAAAATTAACCATGAAAATATTAAGTAAATTATCAGTAATCGCTTGTTTGTGTTGGGCTACATTGGCATCGTGTGAGTCTCCTGATTATGAAACAGGCCGTACTGCTCAAGTGAACGGACTGATGAGTGTTACCATACAGATTCCGGGAAATCCATCGAAATTTGCAGCCACCAAGACTGGACCTTATGAAGAAAATGAAGAGATTATTGTTAAGGTACCTACGACAGATGAAACCCCGTTGGATCTAACACGTCTTATCTGCATGGTGAATGTAGAACACAATTGTTATGTTACTCCTGCGGTTGGTGGTGAGATGGATTTTACAAATCCTTATCCTATAACGGTAGTGGATGCATTGGGAAATAAGCATCATAACACGATTCGTGTAGTGCCTACTCCTCCGAAGACTAAATATGCTAAATTATGGGAGAAAAATGCCGCTTTACTGAATATGTCATCTAATACTACCGGTTTGGCTTTCTATCAGAACTACTTGGCTATTCAAGAGTACAATGCTCCTATTAAATTGTATGATAGAAATAGCGGTGAGTTTGTGAAGGAAATCCCTGCAGCAAGTACCTTTATGATGAGAGCTCGTACAGATGATGCCGGTCATTTGATTACAAACCGTGAAAATGTTTATGGTGCAGGATTTATGGTCTATTACTATTCAGAGGAGACTCAAGAACATATTAATCTATTGAATTGGACAGCTGATGCAGGATGTCCCGATGATTTGGGTTATAACATGAGTGTGAAGGGGGATGTAACTAAAGGAGTAGCTTATATTTATGGTATGTGTCCTCATAATATGGAAATTTATTATTGGAAATTGGAGGATGGTCAATTGGTAACTCCTGATGCAAAACCGAATGTACTTCGTTATGGCCCTGCTGGTGGCGATTGGACCAGCGCTCCAATGATACAACGTGCAACTCTTGAAGATGATTCTAAGCATTATATTGCTTATAATCGCTATTCTGGCGCTACCGGCGATGACGCTGCTTATAAAGCTAAATTTAGTATGTTTACTCCGGCTTATGAAATTACGTCTTTGAATCAAGACAATCACGAGTATCGCATCTTAGGATTTAATGTGTTCAATATTGAAAACGAGACTTATTTAGCGTTGAACGACCAGCAAGCGGACACTTGGTCTGGTGGCGTTTCTACATTGAGTGTTTATGATATTACCGACCCGTCTAAGATGGAATTGGGACCTGATGATGCAGGTTATGATAAGTTCTGTTTATTCAGGGGTGAATGGTCTCCTTATGCTACAAGTTATAACTCTTGGGGTGATTTGACTACTGCCATTGTGCCTACAGATACTGGATATGATATTTATATTGCAACTTGTGTGATTGGTGGTGATACATCCCAAACAACAATACGCATGTATAAGATGACTTGGTATCGCCAATAAGAAGTAACATGTAGCTGGTGATTGATAGGCGGGAATTCGTCTTAAGAGTGATAATCCCGCCTATTTTTGTTTTTTGGGTTTTTATTAATTAGTTTATCGGACTTAGATTATGACATGTAAGAAAGTACTTTTTTCCCTTATGGCTTTATTGAATATTTTTACAGTATGGGGACAAAAAGAGACATTGAAATTCAATCAGAATAGAACATTTAAAATAGTACAGTTTACGGATGTCCATTATAAATATGATGATCAGGTCAATTCTCAGGTAGCACTGGATCGTATGAATGAGGTCTTGGATATAGAGAAGCCCGAATTTGTAATATTCACGGGAGATGTTGTGGTTTCTAACGAATCTTTTAAAGGGTTGGATATAGTGTTGGACGTTTGTATCAAACGTAATATTCCTTTTGCTGTCGTATTTGGTAATCATGACGACGAATACGATCATACCCGTCCGGAACTCTATGACTATATTGCGAAGAAGAAAGGCAGTCTAATGCCTACCCGTATAAGTGAGGTGGTTCCGGATTATGTGCTGACTGTGAAATCTTCAAAAGATAAGAATAAAGATGCGGCATTACTGTATTGCATTGATTCTCATTCTTATACTCAAATTAAGTCAGTTCCGGGTTATGATTGGATTAAATTTAATCAGATAGCTTGGTATCGTGAGCACAGTAAGAAGTTTGCAGAAAACAACGGAGGTATACCTCTGCCTGCATTGGCTTTTTTCCATATTGCTCTCCCAGAATATAAAGATGCATTACTGGAAGATAAAAACCGTTTGTTTGGTTGTAAGGGAGAAATGGTATGTTGTCCAACTACCAATTCTGGCTTTTTCACTTCAGTTAAGGAGTGTGGTGATGTGATGGGTATCTTCGTTGGACATGATCATGATAATGATTATGCAGTAGCATATAAAGAAGTGTTGTTGGCTTATGGTCGTTATACAGGTGGAAAAACTGTTTATAATGATTTGTCTTCTAATGGAGCTCGTGTCATTGTTTTGCATGAAGGTGAACGTAGGTTTGATACTTATATTCGCGTAGCTAATAATGAGATGGAATCTTTTGTCACTTTTCCCAACAGCTTCTATTAATAGAAATTATACTTTCAAAAAAGGTAATTATGAAATATTTATTATTGTTTCTTTTTTCTCTGTTTTGTACTGTGAATATGTACTCTAATGAGAAAGTGGGTTTAACATTGATACCTCCCGGCAAAATTTCAAATAAGATAAATTTGGATATACGTGGAGGAATTGTGAATAGGGGTAATTCTCTGCAAACTTATCAAGTTTCCCTTTTTTGGGATAAAGAGAAAAAATCTGCTTTATTGTGTGATACAACTTTGAAAATATCATCAAGTAAATCGGATGTTGTGAAGATTATGATTCCCATGAAAGATAAAGTGGGCAAGCATAAGGTGATTTTGAAGGTGTCTGATGGCAAAAGAGTATATCGTAAGACAAAAGAAATAGAAGTAATTCAATCGGACATTCGTTCCATTCAGCAGATTTCAGGTGCTTGGACCGGAATCTATCATTGGAGTGAAGAGGAAGGTAAGCACTGGAATCAAGATATCAAAAAGATGACCGATGACCATTGGAGAGAGATGATTCGTTCCATGCACAAGATTGAGATGGATATGGTGGTAATTCAGGAAGTATTTCGCCATCAAGCTTATATCGGAAGTTCTACTACCGTTGAGGATTATCCGGGGAAGGCTTTCTATCCTTCTAAATTATATCCCGGCCGTATGGACATTGCAGCTGAAGATCCTATCGAAGCCATTCTCTCGGAAGCGGATAAGCAAGGAATGCAAGTATTGATGGGGGTTGGTATGTTCGCTTGGTTCGACTTTACCCCCGAGTCCTTGGAATGGCACAAACGGGTTGCCAAAGAACTGTGGGATATGTATGGGCATCATGAGTCTTTTTATGCTTTCTATGTATCCGAAGAAAGTGGTGGGGGCCTAAATAACTGGGAACCAGATCCACAACGCAGTAAGGAAAGAAAAGTTGAAATAGTACATTTCTTCAAGGAATTTAAGGAGTTTTGTAGTGCTTTAGCTCCTGAGAAACCCATAATGCTTGCCACTAATAGTTTTGATGTCCCTGTTGGGATGGATACTTATCCGGAATTATTGAAATATCTGGATATTCTTTGTCCATTCGGCTTTGCACGTATGCCGGCAACCGATATAAGCGGCAAAGAGGCTGCCGATTTGTTGCAGAAGGTTTGCGATGAGGCGAATGCGCACTTGTGGTTCGATCTTGAGGCTTTTCTATTCAATCCGGACAATTCTTTGTATCCCCGTCCTATAGAGCAGATTATTCATGATTTGAATCTGTTTGACAATTTCGAGAAGATCCTTTGCTATCAGTTCCCCGGTGTTTTCAACGATCCGGAGATGTCTATCCGTGTGGGCGAAGCGCGTACAATCAACTTGTTCAATGGGTATATGAGATATTTGAAAGAACTGAAATATAGGAATAAAACACGTAAATAAAAAGAAAGTGATGAAGCGCTGTTATCTATACCTGTTTATCCTAATAGAGATGTGTTGCCTGTCGGAGCTTTCTGCTAAGAGTTGTGGCAAGGTTTTCAAAGGGAATGATCCGGCCGTGAGATATGTTGGCAGAACGCTGGTTTCCTCGGACGGGTCGGTATCTTTCGATTGGGTGGGCACCTATTGGGAGACTCGTTTTACGGGCGGAAGACTCTCTTTGATAGTCTCTGAAACCGGAACAAGCTACTACAATGTGTTTGTGGATGATGAACTGCACCGGGTTGTAAAGGTGTGCGGGACAGATACTCTAATTAATGTGGTGTCGGGGATAGATAAGCGTCTTCATAGCTTGAGGATGCAAAAACGTTCTGAGGGAGAGTTTGGAAAGACAACCATCCACCGATTTGTGCTCTCTGCTTCGGGACAGTTGCAGGCAAGTCCTACTGTGCGTACCCGTCATATTGAGTTTATCGGCAACTCGCTTACTTGTGGGTATGGGGTGGATGGTAGGCACCGTGATGAGCCTTTTGGGGTGGAAACGGAAAACTGTAATCATGCCTTTGCAGCCATGGTAGCCCGCTATTATGATGCCGATTATACGTTGGTTGCCCATTCGGGCAGAGGAGTAGCCCGTAACTACGGTGATTCGGTGAGGGTGTCGAAAGTAACGATGAAAGACCGAATGCTAAATACTCTTGATGAAGACCTTACTGTTAAATGGAATTTCACGGGCTATCGACCGGATTTGGTGGTTATAAATTTAGGCTCGAACGATTTTTCTACAGAACCGCATCCTTACAAGAGAGAGTTTGTAAAAGCTTATATGCAGATAATAGCACAGTTGCGCGAGCATTATGGGAATATTCCTATTCTCTGCCTTTATCCGGTTGCTATGCAGGCTCCGGTGTTCAGTTATTATGAAACAATAGTGTCTGAATTGAATGATCCGAAACTCTTTCTGCTGAGGCTGGATGAAGGACTTTATAACAGGACAACAGATTTGGGTGCAGCCTGGCATCCCGGATACAGTGGACATAGGAAAATGGCTATGTGGATAATTCCTTATATCTCGACCCTCATGGGGTGGGAATTGGCTGATAAAATTATTGAGTAAAACAGAAAAAAAGAACAAGAGATGAGAAGACGTGATTTTATAAGATATTTAGGCTTGGGAAGTGTGGCTGTGACCATACCCGAAGCTATGCATGCAGTTCCTGCTGCCGCCACCACATTGTGTTCGGACAAGAAGACCAAGCCTATTTCGGGCTCTTGGTTTGAATTTCAACATTCGGCAGCCGAAGGCGGGTATTGGAATGAAGCATTGGCCCATTTTACTGCCGACCAATGGCGCAGGAAGGTGTTTGAAATCCGTGAGGTCGGTATGGAGTATTTGGTTTTGATGGGAGTGGCTCGTGCCGGCAAACCCTTCTATCCTTCTAAAATTGCTCCTCGGATTCCAATGGGGTGTGATGACCCGCTGGAAGCTGTCCTTTCTGCGGCAGATGAATGTGGTATCAAATTTTTTGTCAGCAATGATTTTTGGGGCGATTTAGATGCTTACAACATGATGTTGGACAAGGGAGTACAGACAGTTCGTTTCCAGGCGATGGAAGAGATAGCTGAGAGGTACAGTCATCATGCGTGTTTTTATGGGTGGTATTTCCCGAATGAAGCCATGCTGCAACCTTATTTTGTGGATGCTTGTGTGAACTATGTCAATGAGACTGCGGCATTTGCCCAACGCCTGACGCCCAATTGTGTGAACCTGATAGCCCCTTATTTTATCAAGGAAGCCCGTTTTGATGATCATTTTGTTCGTCAGTTGGAGAAGATGAATATTGATATCATAGCCTATCAGGACGGGGTGGGAGTGAACCATACTTCATTGGAAGACTCGGCCAAGTTCTATGAAATATTGTATAAGGCGCATGAAAAAGCTTGCAGGGCTCGTTTGTGGGCAGATGTCGAATTGTTTTATTTTGAGGATGGAACCGGTGGTAATTTGCTTCCTGCTGATTTTGGCAAACGCATTATCAGGCAGCTGGAAGCTGTGTCCCCTTATGTGGATAAGGTGCTCTGCTATCAATATTTGGGCATTATGAACAAACCTGATACAGATATTGTGGCAGGGCATCCGGATTCTATAAAATTATATGAGCAATATACAGAATGGTATAATCATTATCAAAAGAAGTGTGAATGAAAAAAGTATTTCTCTTGACTTTATTGGTTCTGTTTGGTACCTTTGAAGTAAAAGCTGCTTTTAAAAAGAACGAAAAGAGAATTTTGTCAGAGCAAGTGCTGAAGGATAAGGTGAAAGGTGCTTGGGCCGGGCAAACGTTAGGGTGCAGTTATGGTGGTCCCACCGAATTCAAATTCCTGGGAACTATTATTCAGGATTATATTCCCATTCCTTGGAATGAACACATGGTGAAAAAATGGTACGATAGCTTTCCGGGACTTTATGATGATGTCTATGTAGATTTGACATTTGTCGAAGTCTTTGAAAGATGCGGTTTGGATGCTCCGGTGGATTCGTTTGCCGTTGCCTTTAAGCGAACGGAATATCCCTTGTGGCATGCCAATCAGGTAGCGCGCTATAACCTGCTGCAAGGAATGAAAGCTCCTCAGAGCGGGCATTGGAAGAACAACCCTCATGCCCATTGTATCGATTTTCAGATTGAGGCTGATTTTGCCGGAATTATGTCGCCTGGGATGCCCAATCAAGCGGCTGAAATTTGCGATAAGGTAGGTCACATCATGTCTTATGGCGAAGGTTGGTACGGGGGGGTGTATGTTGCAGCCATGTATTCTTTGGCCTATGTCAGTGATGATATGGAGTATATTGTGGAAGAAGCCCTTAAAATCATACCGGAGGAAAGCGATTTTCACAAGTGCATGTCCGATGTCATTCGTTGGCACAAGAAATATCCCAATGACTGGAAGCGTACTTGGTTTGAACTGCAGAACAAGTGGAGCGAAGAAATCAGTTGTCCCGAAGGCATCCACAATTCTTTTAATATCGGTACGAAAATCAACGGGGCCTACATCCTTTTAGGATTGCTCTATGGAGAGGGTGATTTTACAAAAACCATTGATATCTCTACCCGTGCTGGGCAGGATTCTGACTGCAACCCGGCATCGGCAGCAGGTATATTGGGAACCATGATAGGTTACAGCAACATTCCCGAATACTGGAAAGGGACTTTGTATGAGGTGGAAGACCGGCCTTTTTCTCATACAGACATAAGTCTGAACAAGGCTTACGAAATGACTTATAAACATGCTTGTGATATGCTCCGGAAGCATGGAAATGCGAAAATAGGGAATGCTTTTGAAATCAAGCGGGAGGATATTCGTCCTGTTGCGTTGGAAGTGGCCTTTGAGGACCTGAAAGTTAGTGGCAAACTTACTGTTGAAAAATCGATAGATGAGGTGAATCCATTCACTTTCGTAGGCACAGGTCTGGTGGTGAAGGGGTACGTCGCAGGTGCTCTTCCGACAGACTATACGGCCGAAATGGAGGTGTATATAGATGGGAAATTGCATGAGACCACTGCTTTGCCTCAGGAACTCAATCACCGGAAGTGCGAGTTGTTCTTCTGCTACGACTGTCCGGTGGGTAAGCACGCAGTGACTTTTAAATGGAAAAATCCCGTGTCCGGCGGAAAGATATGGATTACCGAAATTATAACCTATACAACGAAATGACAGCCATGAAAAAAAGAATGATTCTGGCAACCTTGTCTTCTTTGTTGCTATGTATGGCAGCTTGCAGCAATAAGCAGCTCCCCACAAGCGAGGATATCTTGACAGAAGCTCGTGCTGTGAAGACATTGAACGCTTATGATGAGATGAATTGTGTGGTGTATGATATGAAGGTAACTCCTGCCTCGCCTAAAAGTTCGATAGACCGTTTTGTCAGTGATGACTGTGTAGAAGGTGCAGGAAGTTTTGAAATCAGATACTCTTTTTCCGGCAATTCTTCCGAAGCGGAATCGGTGTATATCCAGCAAAGTGGTGGAGACTACCGCAGTGATTTATCTTTTCATCCTCTGGGACTTTCCATTTGGGTGAAGGGTAATAAGAACAACAAGGGTACATTCCGTTTTATGATAATTCAAGATGCAGGCATGTTCACCCAGGGGACACTGCACGACAAAGGGCGCTGGCAATTCTTTGAATATGTGGACAAAGAGGTGTTGACTCAAGAAGAGTGGACTCGGGTGGTGATGCCATACGAAGCCTTTACTTTTGTCAAGGGACATGATATGGGGGATAATAAACTGATGCTGAACCGCTTTGAGGGGTATCGGATAGAAGTAACCAATGATGAGGGTGTAATGTGTACCGGTTCGTTCTGCATTGACAATCTGGAGCAGTTGACTTCTTATGCTCCCGAGTTCAAAGGGGCTCCAAAGTTTTCCAGTGTGTTTATTCAATTGGACGGGGTATATGAAAACACCGATTGGGATAAGGAGTTTAAAGCAAGCCAAGAGGTGGGCATTGATACCTGGATTATACAGTATGCCGAGGGGTTCAATGACCGTGCAGAAGAAAAAACTTCTTTTTATGTTCCAACAAAACTTCCTTGGGTCACGAAACAATATGATATCATGAACCGGATGTTCGAGGCTGCCAAGCAGAATGGAATGAAGCTTATCGTAGGGCTTTATCCCGGTGATTATAGCAAAAAAGACACTGCAAGCCCCGAGCAATACGATTTCCTCGTAGAGCGGAACAAGCAGGTCTTTGATGAACTGTTTGCCCTTTGGGGAAATCATCCCTGCCTGGATGGTTGGTATATAACGGAAGAGTTTCACGATGGCTCCTATCCCGTGGGGTGGCAGCAAGAACCTTCACTCTCCATGCTGGCCAACTATTTGCAGACGGTGGCGGCTTATATAAAGTCGAAATCTCCCAAGGAAGTCTGCATCGCTCCTGCCTTGTGGCGTGGCATGCCGGCCGATCTTTGTGGGGAGTGGTTCGGTAAGATATTTGCCCAAACACCCGATATTGATGTTCTTTATCTTCAGGACATAGGCGGACGTTGTCTGGTGGACTTTGATGTGGATCTGCCCAATTGGTTTGCCGAAATAAAGAAAGCCTGCGATGCCAACGGAGTGATTTTCGGGGTAGACATCGAGTCGTTTAAGGAATGCTGGTGTCCGAAGATTACAATGCGTACCAAGCCTTGGTCAGAGTTGGAAGAACAATTAAGGGTTGCCGGAATGTTTACCGATCATATTACGAATTTCAGTTGGGCTACCTTTAAGCCGGGAACGGACACTTATGAAGGTTATAAGAGGTATATTGAAGGAAAATGACCTATTGCTGATGCAATAAAATAGCTCATTAGCGGAATTGGTAGTGTTTAATCAATAAAAAACAAATATTTTTTATGAATCAGTTCATCAAAGAAATACAAGAACAACCGGAAATGTTGGAACGTACTCTTGGCTATTATCATTCAAGAGAAGGAAAGGAGCGTTTGGATGCTGTCTGTACTCTGTGGACAACCGGTGACTATGACAAAATAGTACTTACCGGTATGGGAAGTTCTTATTTTGTATCGCAAGCTGCCGCGACCATGATGACCGCTTATAATATACCCGCTTTTGCTATCAATGCCGGGGAGCTATTGCATTTTCAGTCTTCAGTTCTGACAGAGCGCACTTTATTGGTTGCCATCTCACAGTCAGGCGAGAGCTATGAGGTGATTGAACTGCTTAAACAACTTGGTGAACGGCATCATTCACGGTTGACAGTGGTTGGGGTCACAAATGAGTCTGGAAGTTCTTTAGCGGCGATGGCTACTCTCAGTCTGCTATGTAAGGCTGGGAGGGAGGAAATGACATCTACGAAGACATTTATCACCACCTATCTGGTAGTGTATCTGCTTGCAGGAGCATTGGATGGTCGCAGGGTGGATAATGCTCTTTTAGATAGTGTCGTTCGGGAAGTCGGTCTTCAGCTTGAGAAAGGGGGGATTTATTTATCCCGTTCGGTCGCTTTTTTAAGTGGGCATCCGTTTGTTCAAGTGATAGGCAGGGGTACGGTTTTTGCAAGCGCTGCCCAAACCGCCCTGATGTTTATGGAGGCTACCAAGACTCCGGCTTCAGCTTTGTTGGGCGGTGAGTTTCGCCACGGCCCACTAGAGATGGTAGGCCCTGGCTTTATCTGTATCATTTATGCGCATTCACGGTCCGGTGTTTATCGGCAGAGCATCAGGCTTATGGCTGATGTTCTGTCTTTTAATGGTAAAGTGATCCTGGTGTCGGATATCTCCTCCGGCATTGAAAGTGTGAATTTGCTGGAAATCAATGTTCATTGCGGAGACCCTGATTTGTTTGCAATTCCGTCCATTGTTCCTGTTCAGCTGATAGTGAATGCTTGGGCGGAAGAAATGGAACTAGTGCCCGGCAGTTTTACACATGGTGCTAAAGTGACTTCAATAGAATAATGATGGGACGAAGAAAGGTAGCCATAGGAGTCGATATCGGAGGCACAAAGATCAGTGCGGGTATTGTTGGCGGAGAGGGATTGGTTTATGCTTCTCCCCGTACTATTGCAACTAATCCGAAAGAACCCGGCGAAGTAATTATTGCCAATTTGTTTTCTCTGTTGAAAAATATTCTGGCTGATGCTGCGGATTACGATATTCAGGGCATTGGTATCGGGTGTACCGGACCTCTCGATATAGGTAAAGGTATACTGCTGGATGTTGAGAATCTTCCCACTTTGAACTATTTTCCGTTGAAAGACACCGTTGAACAAGCATTTCCGTTGCGGGTGATCCTTGATAATGATGCCAATGCGCTGATTTATGCAGAGGCATTATGGGGAGCGGGTCGGAATGCCGGTTCAGTCCTGGGTTTCACTTTAGGAACGGGGATAGGATGTGCTTGGATTAATGGAGGAAAAGTATGGCGTGGGCATTCCGGTTGTGCTGGAGAAGTATGGACTTCACCTTATAAAGAAGGGATATTGGAAGATTATGTATCCGGCAATGCCGTCACCCGTCTTTATAAAGAATATACAAAGGAGGAGTTGCCGGCTTATCGTATAGCCGAACTGGCACGGTCCGGTGATAAAATGGCTTTGCAGGTATGGGATGCTTTTGCCCAGGCATTAGCTCATGCTTTGTCATGGACAGTGAATATTACCGATCCCGAAATTGTCATCATAGGCGGATCTGTTCTGAAATCTTCCGATTTATACTGGGACAAGGCAGAGTGGCTATTTCGTAAATTCATTTGTCGTTCAGCAGCCCGGCATACTACTTTGCTGCCTGCAGCCTTGGGAGACAATGCCGGATTTATTGGTGCGGCTGCATTAATATTAAAATAACAAGAAACTATGAGAAAACTCTTTTTTATACTGTTGATATGTAACATGTTGTTTGTCAATGCCCAATCTCTTGAACTGGAGAACTGGAAGATTATCAATTCTTCCGAGCTAAACGCCGGAGCTGCTGAGGTTTCGCAATTGTCTTATCCCACTGCCGGATGGTATCAGGCCACTGTGCCCACTACCGTGTTGAACGCTTTGGTGAAGGAAAACGTATATCCTGATCCGAGAATCGGCCTGAATAATTACCTGATTCCGGATGTGTCGGATGAATTTAATGCCCGGATGGATCTATCTAAATACAACTACCTGAAAAGTGGCCGTAATCCTTGGCAAGATCCATACTGGTATCGTACGGAAGTCGTTCTTCCCAAATCATATAAAGGCAAGAAGGTATGGCTGACCTTGAACGGCATCAACTACCGGGCAGATGTCTGGGTAAATGGTCGTCAGGTTGCTGATAAAAAAGATATTGTGGGTATGTTTCGTCGCTTTAAACTTGATATAACCGGATATGCCCGTGCCGGAGCCAACAATTGCATTGCGATAAAAATTTATCAGGTGGATCATCCGGGCGTCCCGACTCCCGGCACCCAGTTGAAAGTATTCGGTCCTGTACGCGGACATTCCTACGATATCTTTAAGGATGAGACATTGAAGATATCCGGTGGCTGGGATTGTGCTCCCGTGGTTCGCGACCGGAATATGGGTATCTACCAGAAAGTGATAGTGGAAGCCACGGACGAGGTGTTGATTGAAAATCCTTTTGTTATCACTACTTTACCAAAGTCCACTACCATGCCTATGAAGGTTGACACTGGGCTTGCAAAGGTCAATATTAAACTTGAAGTGAGGAATACTTCTGCAAAGCTTGTCGAGGGAAAGGTGAATGCTTGGATTACATTACTCAACGAAGTCAAATTTCCCACTTATACCAAGCATATGGAGGGATACCTCAAGCCAATCAAGCTGACGAAGAAAGTAGCCCTGCGTGCCGGTGAGAGAAAAGTAGTGGAACTGACCCCTGAGGACTTTCCTTCCTTGCTGATAGAAAACCCGTATTTGTGGTATCCGAATGGGTATGGCGAGCAATACTTGCATCACATGAAACTGTCTTTTAGCATCGGTGGAAAAGTGTCCGATACCAAAGAGTTTGATTTCGGAATCCGTGAGGTGGCAAGTGGACTGAACCGGGTGGGAGATGAATGTGGTCGTGTATATTATGTGAATGGCAAGCGGATATTCTGTAAGGGCGGTTGGATACAGCCGGACATCTTGTTGGAGGAATCTGAAAAACGTATCTATGATGAAGCCCGCTTGATGGCAGAGGCGAACATCAACCTGATTGGCAGTGAAGATATGCCGTCTCCTTCTGAAACCTGGTTTGAAAGTTTTGACAAATATGGCCTGATGTGGTGGCATGTTTTCTATCAATGTTTCCGTATGACTCCCGGAACTGAAACTGCTGACAATCCTCTGGATCATGGTCTGGCGGTGGCAGGAGTGGAAGATATGATGCTCCGCTATCGCAATCACCCTTCTATTATTTCATGGATAGGAGCCAATGAGGTCTTGATGAATGAAAGCTTGTACAAGCTGACCAAGGAGAAAGTGAGGAGTATCGATACTACGCGTGTTTATCTTCCGACTACCAGTTTTCATTGGGATGTAGACGCCTTGACTCCTTATCTGAAAGAAGATCTGCCAACAGGTACGACGGATGACGGTGCGCCCGACTATAATTGGGCGCCTTCTTCCTACTTCTTTGATAAAGTGCGTGAGGTCCATTTGCAGATGTTCCGCAATGAACTGGGGATGCCTTCCATGCCGACGTACAACAGCCTCCGGAAATTTATTCCTACCGCGGAGAGTACGGCTAATGTAAACAGCCCTATTTTCCCATTGGATAGCATTTGGGCTGAACATGGTGCTTGGGATGTAAGTAATTATTGCTATCGCTCTTATGACAATGCCATTCGCACAATGTTCGGTGATCCGAAGACGGCAAAAGAATATGCCGACAATGCCCAGTTTCTGAGTGCCGATGGTTATCGCGCTATGTTTGAAGCGGCTAATCACCGGATGTGGGATATTACTTCCGGTGTGATGATTTGGAAGATTAATTCTTGCTGGCCCGATGTGTGCTGGCAGATATACGACTGGTATCTGGCTCCCAATGCTTCTTATTATTTTGCAAAAAAAGCTATGGAACCGGTGCACGTACAGTTGAATGCGAATGATTTCAGGGTTTCTGTGATTAATGCCTCCCATCAGACACTGCAAGACGTGAAAGTGACGGCTAAAGTTATCAACAATGACATGGAAGTGGCTTGGGAGGACTCCCAGCGGATAACTGTTTCTCCCGATTGCTATCAGGAGATTGTTACGGTGCCCCGGTGTGGAAAATACTCTTATAATTACTTTGTGAAGCTGGAGCTGCATGATAAATACGGTAAACTTCTGTCCGAGAACCTATATTGGTTCTATTCCCAGCATATGGATTTCTTTTGGTTCACTTCTATGGAGAAACCGGAATTGAAGGAGGAGGTTGAAGTTACCAAAGAGGAAGGGGAATATGTCTTTTCTATTTGTTTGAAGAACGAATCGGATCGTTTGTCCCATTTCAATCATCTGACTTTGCTGGACGTCCGGGGTAAGGAGATTAATCCGGTATTCTGGAGTGACAATTTTATTACGCTCTTTCCGGGAGATGAAAAGGTAATAACGGCTCGTGTGGCAGTATCCGATGCCGGAGATACACCTCCTGTGTTCTTCCGGGCACGATGATGAATAGATTGAATTTATTTATAATATAGTGTTATGAAAAAAATTATAGTGATTGGCAGCTCCAATGTGGACATGGTGGTGAGAACTTCTCATCTGCCTGCTCCCGGTGAGACGATTCTGGGAGGGGAATTCTTTATGAACCAGGGTGGAAAAGGAGCAAATCAGGCTGTTGCAATAAAGAGATTGGGCGGCAATCTGATATTTATGGCAAAATTGGGGAATGATGTATTAGGTCGGCAATCTGTCGGTTATTTTAAAAAGGAAGGAATTGATACAAGATATATTGCTCTCGATGAAGATTCTGCTTCCGGAGTAGCTCTGATCAGCGTGGACGATCATGCGGAGAATAGTATTGTAGTGGCATCCGGTGCCAACATGTTGTTGAACGAACAAGATGTGGATAAAATGTTGGAGGAAATGTGTGAGGGAGATATCCTCTTGATGCAATTGGAAATTCCGCTTCAAACAGTGGAGTATGCTGCCAGAAAGGCTTTCGGGAAAGGAGTGAAGGTGGTGCTGAATCCGGCTCCTGCCCGCAGTCTTCCCAAAGAATTGTTCCGGCATCTGTACATGGTCACTCCGAACCGCATCGAGGCGGAGATGCTTACGGGCATAAAGATTGCCAATGATGCCGATGTTGAGAAAGTGGCGGAAGAGATTTGCGCGATGGGGGTAAAGAATGTAATTATCACTTTGGGTTCGAAAGGATGTCTTATAAGGGAAGAGGGCGTTTCTTATCGTATAGATGCTTTCAAAGTGGAGCCTGTTGACACTACAGCTGCCGGAGATACGTTTAATGGGGCTTTGTGCGTAGGATTGTCAGAGGGCATGGACTTGAAACAAGCTGCTGTGATGGCTTCAAAAGCTTCATCCATAGCTGTAACCAGAATGGGAGCCCAGTCTTCTATTCCTTACCGTGAAGAGTTGTAATCATTAAAAACAATATTAAATATCACGATTATGTTTATAGTTGAAAGTTACGGATTGGCGGTAGCGTTGTGCTGGGTCACGATGTTATGCTGGGGATCATGGGGAAATACTCAAAAATTGTCAGCCCAAACATGGCGCTATGAATTGTTCTATTGGGATTATGTGATTGGTATACTTCTTTTTTCTTTGGTTTGGGGCTTGACACTGGGCAGCATTGGAGAAGGGGGACGCGGATTTATGCAGGACTTGCAGCAAGTTGGTATGGAGAATTTTTGGAGCGCTTTTCTGGGTGGCGTCATATTCAATGCCTCGAATATATTGTTGTCGGCTTCCATGTCGTTGGCTGGTATGTCGGTTGCTTTCCCGATAGGGGTGGGGTTGGCGTTGGTATTAGGCGTATTTGTCAATTACTTTAGTGTACCGAAGGGGGATCCTGTCACTCTTTTTGGGGGTGTCTTCTTGATTGTGTTGGCCATTGTTTTTAATGGGATTGCTTCCAGTAAAGTTTCTGAAGTATCAGGTCAGACTGTCCGAAAAAGAGGAGTTCTGATCGCTGTCTGCGCTGGTATTCTGATGGCGTTTTTCTATCGTTTTGTCGCCGCTGCTATGGATTTGGAAAATCTGGAATCGCCTGCTGTTGGTATGATGACTCCGTATTCTGCCTTGTTTGTGTTTGCAATAGGTATCTTTATCAGTAACTTTCTATTCAACTCTTTGTTAATGAGGAAACCTTTTACGGGGGTGCCTGTGGCTTACAGTCAATACTTCAAAGGAAATATGAATACTCATTTGGTTGGTATTTTGGGGGGTGCCATTTGGGCGTTGGGAACAGCGTGCAGTTATATTGCTGCCGGAACAGCCGGTGCTGCCATTTCCTATGGGTTGGGACAAGGGGCTACGATGGTTGCCGCATTATGAGGGGGGTGTTTATTTGGAAGGAATTCAAAGGGGCTTCTAAATCTACTAATCTATTGATTGCCTTGATGTTTATTCTCTTTATTTTAGGTTTGGCGTTAATTATTACGTCCGGTGGCAATTGATCTTTTATTAATTAAAAAAATGTGTATATTATGAAGAGGATTTTTCTGCCAATCCTATTGGGGGTACTGATGATATCAGCCGTACTGCCGTCGGCAGTAGTTTTTGCTGGCAATGATGTTCCTGGCCGACAGAGAAAACAGAAGGTGAAGGAATCTGTTTTGAGGGTGAAGCCCATTACTGGTACTTGGATAAATCTGGCATATAAGGATGTACGTAATAGATATACCAATCCGCAGAGTTTTGATAATACGGATCCGGAATTATGGAAAGCTAAAGTGCGGGAACTGTCAGCTATGGGCATTGAATATCTGGTATTCATGGAAGTTGCCAATGAGGGTAAGGCTTATTATCCCTCTCAATTAATGCCCTGGTGGTATGATAAAGATAAACAGAGTCCTGTGGAAGCCATTCTTGATGAGGCTGCCCGATATGACATGAAGGTTTTTATGAGTACTGGATGGGCAAAAGACCAGGATGATAATTTGCAGGATCCTGCTATCAAACAACGCCAATTGCAAATTATGGAGGAACTGGCCGTCTTTTATAAAAATCATAAAGCCTTTTATGGCTGGTATTTGCCGGTAGAGGATTGTCTTTGCCCCATTTTTGCAGAACATGCTGTACAATCGGTTAATGCATTGACCAAAAAGGCAAGAGCATTGACTCCGGATAAGAAGACACTGATTTCTCCTTATGGTATCGGACTGTCTGATTTTGATAATCCGGAGTATGAGAAACAATTGGCAAAGCTGAAAGTCGACATCATAGCCTATCAGGACGAAGTGGGCTGTGTACGCGATAAATTCATGTTGCCTCGCTTAAAGAAGACTTGGAAACGGTTGAGAGACATCCACAACCGTCTGAATATTGAGATGTGGGCCAATTGTGAGACTTTCACTTGGGAACAGGGAACCAACGACCGTTCTTCGGCCTTGATTCCTGCCGCTTATCCGCGTCTTTTATCTCAACAAGTGGCTGCTTCTGTGGCAGGGGTTGACAGGATTATCTCATTTATGGTTTGTGGAATCATAGAAAGCCCCACGTCAACTTATCAGTTGGGGCAACCGGTGTGGTCACATAAAGTATACAATGACTATATGGCCTGGAAAAGGCGGATTGGCTGCTGGCAATTGGCCGAAGCTGCCTTTATGGAGAGATTGGCTAACGGGGCTACCATTGACATGGTGTTGGGAAAAGCGGATTTGAAGGCATTGCTTGATGGCAGGGTTGCCGAGGAAGACAGTAAAGATGCCCGTTGGGTGAAATTCGAGAAAGGTTATCATGAGCTTGTGGTAGATTTGCAGAAAAAGACCAGACTATGGAAAGTCATGCTTCGTATGCTGGACTATAATTTAGATGGAATAGGTATGCCGCTGAAAGTTTATCTGTTCACTTCGTTGGATGGAAAAGAATATAGATTAGCTTCTATCAAGGATACTCCCCATTTCCCGAACAATCGGCATGATGCATGGATTGAAAACTTGTTATTTGATCAATTGGATGAAAGCATCCGTTATATGAAGGTGGCTTTCGAAGCTTCGCAACAAGTGTATATGGATGAGTTGTTTGTTAATCCGGTGATAAAATAAAGACCAGTTGAGATGAGAGTGAGTTTGTGTTTATTAACGGTGTGGCTGTTTCTTGCTTGTGTAGGCCGCGGGGAAATTGTACCAATTCCTTCTTGGTCAAAATCGATGGCAAAGGAGAAATATATCCTAACCCCCAAAGCACCTGAGGTTCCACAGATTAATAGTCTATGGTGCAGCCTTGGAAATACAGAAAAAGTCTCTGTTCGTGATTTGTGGCATCAAAAGGATTTAGGGGAGTATAAAGGGGGATTTTGGACACAAGTCCCTTATCATGGAGTTACTTTTGTAAAAAAAATCACTCTTGTAGAGTGAACTGAAACTTTAAAATAAATAGTATGGAATTTGCTTTGGATAGATGGATTACCAAGCATAATGCTTGGATTGATGTTTTTGGACCAAACTACATGAGGTGGATATTTCGTGATGTGAAAATGACTATTTTGTTTTTGGGGCAGTTTCTCTTTGGTAAAGTGTTGCAGGTGTTTAAGGCAGGTGTGTTATTGGGAGCAGTGTCTTGCATACTATTTGTGCCAGGGCTAAAGGCAGAAAATTCTAGGCCATTTGTGATACCGGCATTACAGGAGTGGAAAGGCGGGGATGGCTATTGGCGCTCATCGTGTCGGTTGGTGTTGGACCCCCGCTATGCAGCAGAACTCAATCCGGTGGCAAACACATTTGCCGAAGATTTAGCAGTGATGTTTGGCAGGAAATATAAGGTGGCGGAAGGCGTTTCTGCCTGCTCGGGAGATATTTTTTTGACTTTGGCTGGAAAAGAAACAGAAGAGAATCGGGAGAAGTATTATTTGGATGTGTCTGATCGGATGGTGTTGACGGGTGCAACGACGCAGGCAGTGTTTTGGGGAACTCGGACCATTCTTCAAATGATGGAACAGTATGATGGGGCGGTGCCGCAGGGAGTGGCTGTAGATTGGCCCAATTATCCTAAGCGTGGATTTATGTTGGATGTAGGACGTAAATTTGTCCCCATTGGCTTTTTGAGGGATTATGTGAAGATAATGTCCTATTATAAAATGAATTGTTTCCAGATTCATTTGAATGACAACGGCTTTAAAAAGTTCTATGGCAATGACTGGTCGCAAACACCCGCAGCTTTCCGATTAGAAAGTACCGTGTTTCCGGGATTGGCCACGGAGGGGGCTCATTATTCAAAAAAAGAATTTGTTGAACTTCAGATGTTAGCCGAGCAGTATGGAGTGACTGTCTTGCCGGAAATAGATGTGCCTGCGCATTCATTGGCCTTTACGCGCTATAAGCCGGAAATTGCTAGTAAGGAGTACGGAGAGGATCACCTGGATTTGTTTAATCCGGAGACTTATTTGTTCTTGGACAGCTTGTTTGCAGAGTATTTAGGTGGAGAAAATCCGGTGTTTAGGGGTAAAGAAGTGCATATTGGTACAGATGAATACGATAATTCGGATCCTAATGTTGTTGAAAAGTTTCGCTTTTTTACTGATTATTACATTAAATATGTGGAGGGTTTTGGGAAGAAAGCGGTGGCATGGGGTGCATTGACGCATGCCAGAGGAGATCTTCCTGTGAAGTCTGACGAGGTACTATTGGACATTTGGTACAATGGTTATGCCGATCCCTTTGAAATGGCCGAATTGGGATTTGGATTGGTGAATGTGGCATGTAGCCAATTGTACATAATACCATTGACGGCACTCTATTACCACGATTACCTGAATATAGAGTGGATTTTTAATAACTGGGAACCCTATATGTTTGATGATAGAATATTTAGTCGGAATGATAGGCGTGTGAAAGGGGGAATGTTTGCCGTATGGAATGATTACATTGGAAATGGGATTACTTTCAAGGACATTCATCATCGTGCGTATCCTGCTATGCAGACATTAAGCTTGAAAATGTGGACCGGTGCTGTGGATGATTTGTCTTTCGCACGGTTTGATTCTTGCCGTCGTGCTTTGTCGGAAGCTCCGGGAGTGAATATTGGAGCAAAGGTAAAAACGATGGATGGGAAAGTGCTTCAAGTCTCGAAGTTGAAAAGGAATCAAAAGCTTTTGATAGAAGAAGTAGGGTATGATTATGAAGTGGCTTTTGATTTCACTGCAAAATCCGCAGATAAGGGCAGTGTGCTTTTTAAATCTTCCAATGCCATTTTGTATCAGAGTAGCCCAAAGTCTGGAAAATTGGCATTCTGGTCAGATGGTTATTTAAATGAGTTTGATTATATGTTTCCTATCGGTCAACGGGTACAAATTGTGATTAAAGGTGACCATACCTCTACAAGTTTATACATTGATGGAAAACTACATCAGACTTTGGATAAAAAGATACTTTATAAAATTGGCGAGGAGGTGGTGTACTACCAGTCCACTCTTGTTTTTCCATTAGCTTTTACTGGAAATTTTAGTGGGCAATTGTTAAATTTGAAAGTACTGCAAAAGTAATTCGAGTTCATGTTACAAGGATCCATTTTAGGTTATTCTTTGCCTTTAATTTGTTGTAAGAATTCATTGGTGGACACTAATGCTTTTTCATCTTTGAAGCATGTGGAAGTTGAAAAAGGATAGTGATAATTCCCTGATTTATATTCAATGGTTGTAATATATCCTGACGGAGATTATGGTGAAAATATTTTGCTGGGTCATACCAAAAGGCCTGGTTGGATATAATGATTAGTGCTAAAGTGCAATTATTAAGCCTGCTTTAAATTTCACTTTTAGCCATTAGCTTGTTACAACAGATATGTAATAAGATGTAAAGTGAAACTTAAAGTAGGGCTCATTGATTATTCTACATGTTGCTTTGAAGTACTTATGCAGAAAACAACTTCTATTATATTCATTCTTCTATGCTTCTTGTCAAGTTGTAGCTTCGAATCTAAAACAGAATTTCCAGCCTTTGATAAGGAGATTAGAGTAGATGGTGAGCAATCTGATACAGAATTGCTGATTAATATGGGATGGATTGACTGTGTTGATACATTCTTGGTAATGACGCATGTCGCCCAAAATGATTTTTGCCATGTATATTCCATTCCTTCGGGTATGAAAAAAATCCATACTTGGGGTTCATTGGGAAATGGTCCTGGCGAGTTCCTACAGCCAATAATTACATACGCTCACGAAAACACCTTCGGTTTGAATGATGTCAATATACAAATGTTGGCAGTGATGTCTCTAAAAGGCAACGGAAATGCTATTGAAATTGAAGAGCTGTCCAGAAAAAAAACTCCTTATAAGCGTGTGCAAGGTGAGCTCAATCCTGCAGATTATAATTTCGTACGACTGGATGAACAGCATTTTGTCTCCCTATTGTGCGGAAAGGACGGTAGTTTCTTTTCCTTACTGGATGCCAATCTGCAGCCTTTACAGAGGTTCGGCGAATCTCCGGTGGGGAACAAAATTTCTGTCTAGTCTTCACGGATGAATTTGAAAGGTTATCTGTCGGCGCATGACGGGCATATGGTGTTTGCGCCTAGCAAACTGCCGTATCTTGCTAAATACCACCTGGAAAATGGAACCATGGTAAAAGACTGGAACTTTTATTTTGATCGGTCTTTTTATGAATGTAAAGACTATAACCTCTTGTTTAGTAAGGCAAGAAGCTTTGGGCAGGTGTTGGATTTGGCAATGGATGACCAATATATCTATATTTTGTACTTAGATCAACTTTTAAGCGAGTATGACTATAATGACCCGCAAAAATCCATGGCGAACAAGGTGCTGGTTTTCAATTACTCGGGAGTACCCATAGCCAAGTTGATATTGGATAAACGAATCTATCAGATGGCTTTGTGTACAAAATTGCATAAGATTATCGGGCTGGGGAATCTGCCAGAACCTGCATTTGTTTCGTTTGATGTCGTTTTTTAGATATATAGTCTAGTATTTCCCTTATACACTAGAAATAGGATAGCGTATAATTATATGTTTTAATTTGTATATAACTGATATCCATTAAATTACTGAAGTGTTGATTTGATATCCTTTTTAGGCATTCTACCTTTGAAGCATGTGGAAGCCGAAAAAGGATAGCGACTAATTATAGCTCAGTAGATTTTTAGTGGGGAATTATTAGCTTACTTGCCAAACACGTACTTCGCAACCTTAGTATTAGCCTTGTTCTCATTTACGAAATCACGTTCAATATAGATGTCCGTTACTTTCATTGCATCGTCAATATGGTTAAGTGCTGCATGGACTATATATTTATCAATGCCAGCTTTATTAAGTGCAATGGTAGCCCAACTATGCCTTGCTGCGTAGTATTCCAAATCGTCAATTTCTAATATTGTACAAATTTCTTTTAAGCCGTAGTTGATAGCCTTATTGAAATCCTTCTCGTCAGCATAGTATTGATAGAAATTGAAGAGACGTTTACCAGTCTTATCCTTGTACTTCTCAACAAGAGGCAGGATTAATCTGGGTATGTCAACCTTCATTTGAGCCTTATCCAATCTACGGTCTTTCGTCTTGGTACGATTATAGACGATTGTATAACCTTCCATTTCAGTGGCATTGTAAAGGTCTGCTGAATTGATTCCCATAAGACAGAATGATAGAATGAAACAATCCTTTGCCAAATTATAATGGCAGGTAGATTTGTAGCCTTTCTTCATATCTTTATAGGGTAGCTTCCATAGCTTCTTTATAATATCTGCGGATATGGCTCTCTTTCTTGTTGCTTCCTGCTTGGGTATTTCAAGTTCCATGAAGGGTGAGTTGGGGATTAGGATTAAATTCTTCTCCTTCTTATTGTATTTCTTCTTGGCTTCATTGAATAACTTCTTAATGCTTATCAAATATAGAGAGAGTGAACGATTGGAAGGTACCCGTTTACCCTGCTGCATTAATCTTTTAGTCCGTATCTCACGTTCTTTATTCAAGAATGCTTTAAAGCTTTCTAAGAAGTCAAGGGTAATCAAATTAATATCCAATTCCTCTTTACCTATGAAACGGACTAAGGCATTAATGGCAGTGGTGTAGTTAGGTGCACCTTTGATAGTGGTTGAGGCTATCCACTCACGACTGAACTTTATAAAGTCAATGGTTTGTTGCTTCTCTTGTTCTCCGTTTAAGAACTCAATTATCTCATCTAACGAATAATGATTTTGGTCTAATTGCAGTTTGAAACACTGTTCTCTGTAATAAAGTACCAGTCTATCTATCGCTCTCTTAATGGAAGTGTCCTCTTTAAATTTGAGGGATTTAGTTAGGTCTTTTGAAGTTATAAATAGATTAGTTGATAGTCTTTTAACCTTACGGTCTAAAGTAAATCTAATCTTAACATTGTACGTTCCGTCAACTTTTAGTTCACTCTTCTTGATTTCAGCTTTGATAGTCAGCATGTTAGTAATGTTTAAATCAGTCAACAATTAGTCAACAAATACCTAATACAATACTAAATATAACCAAGCAACAGACCCTTAATCGGAGGTCTCCATGAACTAAAAAAGGCTCTATCTCGTTAGAGATGAGCCTTTTAGTTTGTGGACCAGCCTGGGCTTGAACCAGGGACCTCCAGATTATGAGTCTGTTGCTCTAACCAACTGAGCTACAAGTCCGATGCATCCTTGCTTGGATAGCGGGGACAAAAGTAGCATTTTCTATTGAAATATGCAAGACTTTTGGATAAAATTCCTTATAACCTTTGTCCTTAGAACTTATAAATTCGTTTTGGATTCTTGGGAAACCAGCCTTTTTTCACTCGTTCTTCCTGCTCGAATATCTCCTTGATGGTCCAGAACGAGGAAAATGCAAAGACGCCCAAAAGGGAGGCTATCATGATGTTCTCCGTATAAAGGGAGGCAATGATGCCGCCGATGCCGAGTAAAAGGAAAATCCACCAGCACTTGGTGCCCCAATAATATTCGGCTTTCACAACTATGGGGTGAAACAAGCCGATGATGAGGAATGTGCAGATACCTATGACAAGGCCCGACAGATGATATTCGTTCAAGAAATCCATTGTTGTTCGTTATTTCTCGGGGCAAATAGGAATCTCCTTCTTGATGCTCTGTTCCAGGGAAATCAAGGTCTCGGTAGCGGTTACGCCAGGAATCTCCTGCATCTTGTTGTTCAGCAAATCCATCAGATGCTCGTTGTCGCGGGCATATACCTTAGTCAGCATGGTGTACGGACCAGTGGTGAAGTGGCATTCTACGATTTCGGGAATCTTGCCCAGCTCAGCAACTACCGTCTTATACATGGAGCCCTTTTCCAGCTTGATTCCTACGTAAGTGCAGGTTCTGTATCCAAGGGACTTGGGATTTACATGATAGCCTGAGCCAACAATAACGCCAAGGTCAATCAGGCGCTGTACACGTTGATGGATGGCAGCACGTGACACGCCACATTCAGCAGCTACGTCCTTGAAAGGGATACGGGCATTTTGGGAAATGATTTCCAGAATCTGCCGGTCAAGATTGTCTATTTTTTCCATAATAGTAAATAAGTAAAGTTCTTGTAGTTATCAAATAGTAAGCAAATATAGGACTTTATTTTAATTTATCTATAAAAAGGGACGGAAAAATGAATAAAAGTGAGGGGTAACGATAAGGCGCGGATTACGCGGATTTCACGGATTTAGTTTACCAAATCCGCGTTATTCCTCGTAATCCGCGCCTAAAAAAGAAGTATCAAGAGGGTTTTGCCCCTCCCTTCGGATTGTTACATTACTTCTCGATACCCAGCAGTTCCACTTCGAATATCAAAGTAGAGAACGGCTTGATTTGGCTACCGGTTTCTCTTGAACCGTATGCCAGGTCGTAGGGGATATAGAGTTCCCACTTAGAGCCGACGGGCATCATGGTGAGGGCCTCTGTCCAGCCTTTGATTACCTGGTTGGCACGGAAAGTAGCAGGTTCGTTGCGCTTGTAAGAGCTATCGAATTCTGTTCCGTCAATCAGCGTACCTTTGTAGTTTACTTTCACCTTGCTGCTGTCGGCAGGAACGGCACCGTTACCCTTGGTGATGATTTTGTATTGCAGACCGCTCGGGGTAGTTACTACACCTTCTTTAGCCTTGTTCTCAGCCAGGAACTTTTCACCGGCAGCTTTGTTGTCAGCATACTTTTCTGCAGTTGCTTTTTCTTTGATGGCATCCATCTGAGTACGCATGTACTCTTGAGCTTTCATCATATCCATAGCACCACCCTTGCCGATGACACCTGCTACGAAACCTGCCAGCAGATTTTCGCGGCTGATGCTCTGTGTGGAGTCGTTGCCGAAGATTTGTTGGTTGAAGCCTTCCACCCATTGCTTGCTGACCATCTGGCCTACTTGCAGACCGGCCATGTAAGCCACGTCTTTCTTATCGATTTTGGCTGCGCCTTCGTTGAAACCTTTCAGGAATTCTGACATCTGGGTTGAGTCAATGCCTTGTTGTGCAAGATACTGGTCCAAACCTTCTGTACGTGCCATACCGATGGCGTAAGATAATGAGTCGATGTCCGTCTTCAAATCAGCTTTCGGACTTTGAGCAGTACAAGATGCCATGCCGGCAGCTACTGCAAGAGCCATGAGAAATGTTACTTTTTTCATTTTGCTTTTACTTGTTTGTTTATTTAGATAAAATTTTCTGTAATTCGACTTCGAATACGAGCGTGCTGTGGGGAGGAATCATCTCGCCGGCACCCTGCGCTCCGTATGCCAGGTCGCTGGGGATGTAGAGTTTCCACTTGGCACCTTCGGGCATAAGCTGAAGGGCTTCCACCCAACCGGGTATCACTTGGTTTACACCGAATGTGGCAGGCTGGCCGCGCTTGATGGAGCTGTCGAACAGCGTTCCGTCAACCAGTGTGCCTTCGTAGTGGCATTGTACCTGGTCGGTTGCTTTGGCATAGTGACCGACGTTTCCTTCTGTGATAACTTCGTATTGAAGTCCGCTGGGAAGCGTAACAACTCCCTCGCGTTTTTGTTCTCTTCCAGGAACTTTTTGCCGGCTTCTATGTTTGCTGCGTTCATCTTCTCCTCCAGTTCGGCGAAGTACTTGTTGACGATGTCACGGGCTTCTGTGTGGCTGATTGCCGTCTGGTTGCCCTCCAAAACGTCTTTGATTGCTTGTGCAAAGTCATCTACTGCAATGCCTTTGGCACCCATGCTTAAAAGATTCTGACCTATTCCAAGGCCGATAGCATAACTGAATTTGTCCATAAGATTCTTTTGTTGACGACCGGATTGGTTTCTTTTCCAGTCTATTGCAAATTTACGAATGGCAAAAGTACGTCTTTTATTTGAATGATAAGGCTTTTAAGTATTTAATTTTTCTTATTTATATCACAACTTGAACATTCTTCTTATATTTGTCTTACTTTAATAAAGGAAAGGAGCGGAAAATGAAGAACTTGGTCATATTGTCGGGTGCTGGTATGAGCGCCGAGAGCGGCATCAGCACATTCCGTGATGCGGGCGGATTATGGGACAAATATCCGGTGGAGCAGGTGGCGACTCCCGAGGGGGTATGCACGTAATCCGGAACTGGTCATTAATTTCTATAACGAACGTCGCAAGCAGTTGCTCGATGTGGTGCCGAATGCCGGGCATCTGGGCGTTGCCGACCTGGAGAGGGATTTCAATGTAACGGTCGTCACCCAGAACGTAGATAATCTGCACGAGCGTGCCGGCAGTACGCACGTGATACACTTGCATGGGGAACTGACGAAGGTTTGTTCCAGCCGCGACCCTTATAATCCGCATTTCGTCAAGGAACTGGCGCCGGAGGAATATGAAGTAAAGTTGGGCGACAAGGCGGGCGACGGTACGCAGCTCCGCCCGTTCATCGTGTGGTTTGGCGAGTCGGTGCCGGAGATTGAGACTGCCATCCGGTATGTGGAGCAGGCGGACATCTTCGTCATCATCGGCACCAGCCTGAACGTTTATCCCGCTGCGGGACTGCTGAACTACGTGCCCCGTGCCGCCGAAGTGTATCTGATAGACCCCAAGCCGGTGGACACGCACGTCATGCGTCCGATACATGTCATTCAAAAGGGAGCTTCGGAAGGGGTAAAAGAGTTGAAGGCGCTGCTTACAGTTACCCAGCCTCCTTTGCCTTAGGACTTAATCTCCTACGTCTTAGGACTTAGCCCCTCACGGTATAGGACTTAATATGCAGAACATCCGGATGTCTTTCTCCAAAACACCCGGATGTTTTACCCCAAAACATGGGGATGTTTTGCCCCATTACATCCGGATGTTTTAGGTGAAAACATGGGGATGTTTTGGGTACTCACTCCTATACTGTAGAGAGCTGGGTATAGGGGAGATTCCCGCAAGGTATAGGTCTTGCGGGAACAAAGTATATTTGTCCTCGAAATTTGTGCTATTTCTTTATCACGGCCCGTAATACGAACCAGGCATGATGGGCTACGGTACTCATCAGTCCGTAATGCCGCGCCATGATGCGGAAGCGTTCGCGCAGGGATGCTTGCCGGTTCTGGGTGGTCATTCCCTCTTCCAGATAGTCGATGAGGGTGAGATGGGTATTGTGCAAGGTCCGTGCCTTCTTCATCACCCGGATGCACCAGTCGAAGTCGGCGGAGAAGCGGTATTGCAGGTCGTAGGGTTCTACAAGGGAAGCTTTGGCAAAGAAGGCCTGATGGCAGACCAGCATGCCCTGCTTGAAGCTTCGCCAGGTAAGCACTTCCGGGGCGGCGAGGCGGCGCATGCGGATGAAGTGACCTTCCTTGTCCACCAGTTCCGTTTCGCCGTACAGCACGTCGGGTAGTTCGTTGCCGGAGATGGAACGCACCATCTGCTGCAAGGTGTCGTCCTCGTGGAAGCTGTCGCCGGCATTGAGGAAGCAGAGGTAATCGCCGGTGGCAAGGCGGATGCCTTTGTTCATGGCGTCGTACAGTCCCTTGTCCGGTTCGCTCACGATGCGGGTGATGCGGTCGCGGTAACGGTCGATAATGGAGAGCGTGCCGTCTTTGGACGCACCGTCCACAAGGATGTATTCTACGTGGTGGTAGGTTTGCGAGATAACGCTTTGAATCGTGTACTCCAGTACCGCTTAGGCATTGTAGGTCACGGTGATGATGCTGAATTTCGGGGGGTGGGGTGGTTATGCATTTCTTCCGGTCACTTTGTTGTAAAGGTCAATGTATTTCTTGGCGACGACGTTCTCCGAATAGTGGGAGATGGCTTTCCGGCAGGCTTGTTCCGAGAGGCTGGGGTAGTCGGGTTCGGTCAGCGTCCAGTAGATGCCGTTGGCAAAGTCTTCCGAGGATTTGTATTGTGCCACGTAGCCGTTGTGCAGATGGTCTATCATCTCAGGGATGCCGCCCACGTTGAATCCGACGCAGGGAATGCCGCATGCCATGGCTTCCATGATGGTGTTCGGCAGGTTCTCTTCCAGCGAGGGGGTCACGAAGATGTCCACGGCATTGTAGATGTTCACCAGTTGGTGTTCGTTGCTGACGAAGTTCAGCGGGTAGACTTTGAATGGAAGCAGGTTTTCCAGTTGTTGCGATTGGTTGCCGAAGACGACGACACCCAACTGTTCCCGGAGTTCGGGATGCTTGTCAGCCAGCAGTCGGCACGATTCTATCAGGTAGTCGATGCCTTTCCGTTTGTCCGTAATCTTCACCGAGCCGAACAACATGAGCTTTTTGTCTTGCGGCAGTAGGCAACGGCTGCGGGCTTCCTGTCGGTTGCGGGGCTTGAAGAGGTTGGTGTTGATGGGGTTGGGGATGCACGTCACGGCATGTCCGCAGAAGAGGGCGCTTGTCCGGGCACGTTCTTCCAGCCAGCGGCTGCAGGTGACGAAGTTGATGTGACGGTTGCGATATAGATTCTGCTTTTTCCGGAAGATGCGGTAGGAAAGGTCACGCTTGCCTCCGCCTCCGTGGATGAAGGGGCAGTTGTGGCATTCCTGCCGGTAACGGGTGCACTCGCGGGCATGGTGACAGATGCCGGTGCAGGGCCACATGTCGTGCATGGTCCAGACGACGGGCTTGCCCGAGGCGAGAATCTTCTCGATATTCCTCAGCGAGAGCATCCCTTGGTTTATCCAGTGCAGATGGATGACGTCTGCCTGCTGGAATTCGGGCAGTGAGGTGATGTCTGTCCCCGTGTTGGCTATGTCCACGGCAAAGATGTTCTTTTTGTTGAAGCGGTTGGCGCTCCAGATGACGATGCGCTCCCAGACGAACTTCCACACCATGCGCCAGTTATGGTCCAGTGACACAACGGAGATTTGGTCGGTCTGCTTGTCGCGTACCAGCAGCTTGGCTTTGATGCCGTGGTTCTTGAGTGATTCCATCAGACGGCTGGCGGCGATGGCTGCGCCGCCGATGCGTTCGGAGGTATTGATAAGTAGTACTCTCACGACTGTTGTTCGTTTCTTCTTTTTTGAATGTTTTTCTTGTTACAGATGCCGGTCTTGTTTCGTCCATTTCCGGATACGCTTTTGCAGCGTTTGCCATATGATGGTGAAGTTGCCGTACCGTAGGTTCAACGCCAGTTCCTCGAACGACCGTGCAATCTTTATCCAGGGATGCCGCCATCCATGATGCGGTAAACGCTATCCTTGTAGGCTGTGTTCTCGATGACGTGGCGAGGGTGCTTCAGTGGAAACTCCACTTCGTGGCGTTTCATGGTGAAGATGCGGCGGTAACCGCGCGGCATGGTGTGCACGGAGCCGGCAAAGTGGGTGGAGTCGGCAGTGGCTCCCAGATTGTTTATCATGTTGCGGGTGGGCACGATGCTCAGACCCGAATTGAACAACATGGAAGCGTGGAAGATGGTTTCGTAATAGGCTTTCCCGTGTTCGCGGTGGCGTTGGCACATGTAGATGAAGTCTTTGCGGTAGCGCCGTGTGTGGATGAGGTTCTTCAGTTGCCGCATGTTCTCCTTGTCGTCCAGGAAGGTGTAGAATTCATCCCATTGGTCCGTCACCCGCCGCCAGCTCGCCCATCCCCAGATGGAGAAGGTGGTGGCGAAGAAGTAGTCGGAAGTGATGTCCGGTGTAATCTCCTCGTTGTTGAATCCGGCAATCATGCTGATGCGTGTGTCGTGCTCATACTTGTCGAGCAGTTCCTTGCAGAAGCCGAAGAAAGAGACGGCAGGCACGTCGTCATCCTCAAGCACGATACATTTGTCCGACAAGGAGAATGCCCACTTCTGTGCCATGTATTCCGATGGGTCGCAGCCGTAGTTCTTCTCTTGGTAGTTGTGGTGTACTTCGCATTCCCAGTCGATGTCTGCCACTACTTTGCGACAAGCTTCTATGCCCGGCATGTCACGCTCGCCGCGCGGGCCGTCCTGATAGAGAAACAGTCGTGCGGGGCGTGCCTTCTTCACTTGTTCGAATACTTGCGCCAGCAGTTTGGGGCGGTTGAAGAAAAGAATCAGTACAGATACATCTACAAGGGCTGGTTTCATGGCAATTTTGTTGGATTAGGAGGTGGCTATATGGTCATTTGGTATGTTGAAAGAAAGAACTGCCGGATAATGATTGTTTATCTTGTCCTGCTCTTCTTCTGTATACCGGTGTAAAGTGGGGGTTGTACCGTAGAAAGTTTTCCAATCCATCAGGTGCTTTCAGATAAAGTGGACCGAATTTGATTGGTTGTAAATGGTTGAGACTCGTCTCCAAAACATGGTCGGTAGTGGTAATCACATTGTTGTAATACAAAGTTTTCCATGAGTTGAAACAACTTTGCATTATCACCATCAAACGGTAGATTGTCTTTTTAGAGAGTGTCATATCAACTATCCGGTTCAGAAGGCAGGCAACAGCTCCACGATTGGTAGGGTTGGATATTTGACATTTTCCGAAGTGTTTCCATAGCCATACCTCTTTTCCCATCAGGCAGCATTTCAGAAAGTTGACAGCTTCATATTGTATCTTCCTTAATAGCTTATTGTTTGGAATACGGTCAAAAGGGAATATATCGACAAAGATTCCCTGATGCATAGGTACATCTTTAAACATCTCTTCGACAAACAAGGTGTTGTTTTTCTTGACTTTGGCAAAGTAATAAGGACTATGAGGGTCGGTATGTATCCATGAAAGAAAGTATGGCTCTCTCAGTTCTTGGGAAGCTATCTGGAGAAACTTATTGTAGTCTTCCCGTTTCATACCTATATCTATGTCGTCATCCCAAGGAAGAATCGCTTTGTCATAGAGTGCCCCTATTGCTGTTCCGCCGATTACAAAATAGGGAATATTGTGTTTGTCGCAGATGCGCACAATCTCTTCCAGTATTTCGTATAGCACCTGATGTAGTTGGGTCAGTTCTTCTGGGGTATATTGCTTCACCATGGATACCATTTTTGATTGATGTCTGCAAAAATAATGATAATAGTTGAAAGGAGCACTTTCCATTTCAATCTTCTTTTGCGAAATCGGACTTGAGTTTTTCTATCAGTGTGTCGGACTCCCCGCTTACTACTTTCCGGCAGAACATCTTTCCAGACTGCCGCAATACCGGCAGGTCCTCGAGTGTCATCACGCGGATGGATGCGCCGTAGTCTATGTAGTGCAAGGGGGTGAGACGGGTAAGTCCGGGGTATTCCCCCTCTAAAAGAAGCCCTTTTGAGGCAAAAGGGGAGTTGAATACGATGGTCTGTATGCACAGTTCGCTGGGTACAAAGCTGGTTCTGAAATACTTCACCAGCTTCTCCTCCGTGCACAACTTTTCATATACATATCGTGCGCAGGGCAGCGTGATGGCCCAATAGTCGGAACCGAAATAGACATCTGCCTGCTTGCCTTCCAAGGGTGCAAAAGGGGCTTTCCGGATGGGGAGTATCTGTGCCAGCTTGCGCGATGCTACGATGAGTTTGTTCTTCCACCATATACTCTTCCAAGGCAGGTCACGGAAAGGGTGGTAATGGGTTATCTTGTGCAACTGCTGTTTCACGGTGCAGTGTGTCAGGTTGAAACCGCCGATGAATTCAGTGTCTTGATGCTCCTCGAAATAGTGGTGGATGGCGTTGTTGTTCCATAACGGATAGTCTTGCCCGCTCAGGCATACTACGCGGGTATAGGGGATACCGCTGTGCAATACGGCGGCAAGCAATTCTTTCTGATATTCCACTTGTTCCCATCCTCCCCAGCTTATCCGGTGGCGGGGCACGAAAGTGACCTTGTCTCCCAAGGCTTCTTCAAAAGGGTGTATATCGGCATTGAGGTCGATGTGCACGTAGAAGTCTGCCCGGTCATCCAGTGCGGCAACCAGGCGTGCCAAGTGTGGGGGCATCCTTGTAGGCGGATATGATGTAGGCTATGCGGCTCATGCTCTTTTTTTCTTTAAGAGGAATTCAATGCTTTCCCGGAAGATGGTAGATTGTAGTTTCCACAAAACCAGTGCATAAAGCCCAGCTACCATAATGATTTTGGCTGCCATATTTAAGTATAGGTTTTCTATGGGCTGAGTGGCATAGTGAGTTGACACTACGAGTACAATGGATAGGGAGAGATAAGGAGAGATGTCTTTCAGCATATCGCGCAGTCTTAATCCTATCTCCCTCTTGACAAAACGGAACCATACAAACAGCCAGCCGATATTGATAATGACGAAAATACGCAGCATCCACTCCAACCCGTATGGGTATATGGCACATACAGCTACTATTTGCAGCAGGCTCAAGCTGATGGTGCTCCACATATAGATAGAAGAATGCCCCCGGCTGATGAGCAGGTTGGAGAACAGATTGATGACGGGAATAAATGCTCCCCAAATACATAACAGTTGCAAGATATCGGCACTGGGCAGCCACTTCTCCGTGATAGTGATTATAATCAGTTCTTTCGATACCAAGCTCAATCCCAGCATGGCGGGGAAAGAGATAAAGGCGGTGAAGCGCAGCAGCTTTCTGAATACGGCAAGTTGTCGTGCCTTGTCGTCGGCAACCCGGGTAAAGACGGGTTGTGCAATGCCGTTTATCATGCCCGTAATCGTGGTATGTCCCATGCCGTTCCACTTGTTTGCCTGCGTAAAGTTACCCACTTCCCGTTCCGAATAGAACTTACCCAACAAGACGGAAAACAAATTGTTATTGATTATGGTGAAGATATTCGTAATGATTATCTTACTGCTGAACCCTATCATCTCCTTAATGGGTGTGAAGTCGAACCGGAAGCGGGGTCTCCAATGCGAGAAGTAGAAGTTAAGAATCGTCATTACGGTAATGAAAGAGATGCTTTGCAATGCAATCCCCCAATAGGCGAATCCGTTTGCCGCCAATGTGATGCCCACAATGCCGGAGACTATCAGACTTGAAATAGAAATGACGGTAGTGTCCTTGATTCTGAGGTTCTTGAATAGATATGCCCTCGGTGCAATGCTCATGCTGGAAATGACGAATCCCAAGAAGGAGAGACGGGACAGCGGTATCAGCTCGGGCGTATCGTAGAAGTCGGCAATCAGCGGTGCGGCAAAGAAGAGTAATATATATATAGTAGTGCTGCACATCAGGCTGAACCAGAACACGGCGTTGTAATCCTTGTGCAAAGTCTCCTTCCGGTTGGTCAGTGCCGAAATGAACCCACCCTCCTGCAAGGCGGCGGCAATGGCGGAGAAGATGGTAAGCATCCCTACCATACCATAATCCGAAGCATCCAGCAGACGGGCAAGGACTATTCCGAATCCCAGATTTAACAACTGCTGTATGCCGTTGCTGAATCCTCCCCAGAAGAGGCCTTTGGCTGTTTTTTCTTTGAGTGATGTATCGGACATAGTTTATTGGTTGATAAGGCAACGAGTTAACAAGGCCACGAGGCTTTTCCTTCCTCCTTGTAGCCTTGTTAACTCGTTACCTTGTTACTGTTTTATTTCACCTCGCTGCCCGGTTTCACCTCTTTCAGCAGTGGATATCCAGCTTTTCAAAGTCTTCGAAGGCGATGGTCGGCTTGATGGGGTTTGCCTTGTAGGTGGCGGCTTCGTTTGCCTTCTTGGTGGCAAGCAGCTTGTCTACTTGTGCCTGGATGACATCGTCTTCTATCTTTTCGAACAGCAGTTCGGGGGTGCCCAGCTGATGTCCGGCAGGCAACAGGTCGGTGTGTCCCAGCTCTGCCCAGTCAAAGCTGTCCATGTTCAGCATCTTGCGAAGCTTCTCGCTGCTGAAGGGCAGGAACGGTTCGAAAGCAATGGCAAGGTTGGCGACCAACTGCAACGAGATGTGGAGAATGGTGGCTACGCGCTCCATGTCTGTCTTGGCAAGCTTCCACGGCTCGGTGTCTGCCAGGTATTTGTTTCCGATGCGGGCAAGGTTCATCGCTTCCTTCTGTGCGTCGCGGAATTTGAATACGTCCAGCAACTTCTCCACTTCTGCCTTGACGTCGGCAAATTCTTTCAGCGTCTCGCGGTCGTAGTCGTTCAGTTCGCCTGCGGCGGGCACTACGCTGTCGAAGTACTTCTTGGTGAGTTGCAGGGCGCGGTTCACGAAGTTGCCATAAACGGCAACCAGCTCGTTGTTATTACGTGCCTGGAAGTCCTTCCAGGTGAAGTCGTTGTCTTTTGTCTCCGGTGCGTTGGCGGTCAGCACGTAGCGAAGCACATCCTGCTTGCCGGGGAAGTCAACGAGATACTCGTGCAGCCATACCGCCCAGTTGCGTGAAGTGGAAATCTTGTCGCCCTCCAGGTTCAGGAACTCGTTGCTCGGCACGTTGTCCGGCAGGATGTAGCTACCCTCTGCCTTCAGCATGGCGGGGAACACGATACAGTGGAACACGATATTGTCTTTTCCGATGAAGTGTACCAGACGCGTTTTCGGGGTCTTTCCACCATTTCTCCCATGTGTCGGGTGATGTAACCGATCGGCGCGTCGAACCACACGTACAGCACCTTCCCCTCGGCACCCTTGACGGGAACGGGAATACCCCAATCCAGGTCGCGGCTTACGGCACGCGGCTGCAGGCCCATGTCCAGCCAGCTCTTGCATTGGCCATAAACATTGGGACGCCACTCCTTGTGGTCTTCCAGAATCCATTGGCGAAGCCATTCCTCGTGCTTGTCCAGCGGCAGGAACCAGTGCTTCGTCTCGCGCATCACGGGCTTACTTCCACTGATGGCACTTTTCGGGTTAATCAGGTCCGCAGTCTCAGGTAGCGGACGTAGATGTCGGCAGGAACATAAACGCCTGCCAGGTGTCCGATATGAACCGGGCCGTTGGCATACGGCAATGCCGATGTCACGGTGGTACGTTTGAATTTCTTTTCCATTGTGTTATTATGTATCTCTTTTGTTATGAACGCTTTTAGTGGCACAAAGATAGCTGTTTTCTGCAAAATATGAGTATTCTTCCAGATTCTTTCCAGATTTAGGCTTCATCTTTGCCATACAAAATGAACAAACTTGGTATTGATAATGTAAAAAAACGAAATGACTATGAAACTGGAAAAGTACTTCTTATTATTGGCGTTAGGCGTGTTTGCCTTTGCCTTGCAAAGCTGTGATGATGACGACAACGACGGAATCTCCGTGCCCGCGGAACTGAGTAATGCGTTGGCCAAGGAGCATCCCAATGCCCAGCGTATAGAATGGGAAACAAAAGGTGCATATTATGTGGCTGATTTCCATGAGGACAATTTCGGGAGGCCTGGTTCACCAAAGACGGTGTATGGCAGATGACCGAAACCGACCTCCGTTATGCAGACCTTCCGCTGCCGGTGAGAAGCTTTTACGAGAGTAGTACCTATTATAATGTATGGAAGGTGGAAGATGTAGACAAGCTGGAACGTAAGGAAATGGCTGTTGTCTACATCATCGAAGTGGAGAAAGGTAATCAGGAAATGGACCTCTATTATTCGGAGGACGGCATTCTGGTGAAGGAAGTGGCCGATGCGCACAACGGCGGTTCTCCCGAAGATTATCTCCCTTCTGATATTTCCGCTGCCATCAAAGATTTTATAGAGAGAAATATCCCAATGCCCGCATTGTGGATATTGAAAAAAGAAAAGAACGGGTATGACGGAAGTCGAAATCGTGCACGGAAGTATCAGCAAGGATGTGATGTTCACCGCTGAGGGTGCATGGGCCTATACTACCTGGGACATCAGCAAGAGACATCTGGAGGATGTAGTGAAGAACGCCGTTACGGCTGCCCATCCCGGTTATGTCATTGATGATGCCGACTTTATTGAGACTCCCGATGGCAGTTACTTTTTGGTAGAGATGGAGCAAGGGGAAAGGAAATCTACGTAAAGGTGACAGCGGAAGGTGAAATACTGCCATAATCTTATACTGAATACTTCCCTTTAAATCAGCGTATTGTATTTACCGCTTGTTTACCTTCTAATGTAAAGCCGTTTACCATAGGGTGTAACGGCCGTTACTCCATATTGTAACGGTCGTTACACCATAGTGTAAAAGCCTTTTACCTCGTAGTGTAAATGAAGTTACCGTTTGGGGTAACCGGGTTATCATGTGAGGTGACCGGAGCCGTCATGTGAAGTCGTACTCTTCTACATAAGCGTCGAAGTACTCCGCCCGTTGGAGTCCTAAGTTACGGGCAATTGCAATGACTTGTTGCTGCTCGGTTGGTGAGAGCAAAGTTTCCCCCTTTCCGCTTCTGATAATATCTTCGGATACCCCATAAGCCGATGAGCCGGTAGCGGAACGTGCCGGACTGGCCGACAGAGATGGCTTCTGCCGTATGGATAAAGCCTTTGGCATAGCGCACTTTCTTATTCGAGCAATAATATTTGCATTTTCCCGCTGTGGACTCTATTGCTTTCGGATTCAGTACATATAGGAAGATGTTGTTTGAGGGTGCATACGTATATGCAATCCGGCGCAGGCAGGTGTCAGTATAAGGGCATGTGTCAGTAGCGCATAAGCCGAAGTTATGGGGAACTTTGGAATAATCGAAAGTTTCTTCTTTCATCATTTTTTTGTTTAAAGTTCCGCAAAGGTACAATTAGTTTGGAGATTGATGGGTGCTTCACCTGATATTTGTTTTATCCCGAAAATATTATGTATTTTACGTAACGTGAAATGCGTAACGTAAAACATGGAATCATTCCGCCTTCCGGTAAATGCTTCCCGCTTACTTGCCGCAGGCCTATATTTGCAGAAAACATTTGCATATTCCCATGAAGACAAACTCTGTGATTCTATTGGTGTTGTGGCTTGCGGCGTGGCCGTTCTGCTGCCGGGGGCAAGGCTATATCAGTTACGACTATCTGCCCGAAAGTTCGTTGAAGGATGACCTCGGCAACGAGTATGGTTCGGGCAGCCTGATGATGGTATCGGGAAGGTATAACCTGCCGCTTTCCGTCAGGCATGACGACAAGGGCAGGCTGGTGGCGTGGTCGGCAACCGTCAATGCTGCCTATGGCGTATTCCATAATAAGGGGCAGGCGCGGGAGTTGAATCCGGACAATCTGCTGAATGCCAGTCTGAATATCTCCCACATCCGTCCCCTGTCCGACAAGTGGAGTATCATAGCCTCTGTGGGCGGCGGTGTCTATGCCCCGTTGGACGGGGTTTCCATGAGACCCTACTGGCTAATGGAGCAATCATCTTTGTCTATAAACTGCGGAAGAACCTCGACTTGGGCATCGGTGCGGGGTTGACGAACTCTTACGGTATCCCGATGATACTGCCCATGATGTACTTCAGTTGGAGGAATGCCGGCAGGTATGAGCTGAAAGTGGATATGTCCAGCGGCATGAAAGTGTCCGTCGCCACCTGGCTGAACAAGAAGCTGAAGCTGGAACTGACCGCCCTCGATATGGACGGCATGTCTGCCGTGATGGAAGTCGACGGGAAATCGAAAATCTATTCTACCGTCATGCTGAGGTCATACATCAGTCCTTCGTACCAGTTGAGTAGGAAGACGGCTGTTTATCTGGGAGTGGGCGGTAACTGGATACGCGGAATAAGTATGTCGGACCGTAGTTTGAAAGGTTTTCTCAATAACTTCAAGAACGATGAGGACGAGCCTTGCTTCAGACCGACTCTGCGCCTGACGGTGGGATTCAGGTATACGCTGAAATGACAAATGCCATTTTAGTAAAGACAAGAGGTAAAATAGTATCTTTGTCGCAATAACAGACACGTTTTATGGTAAAGTATTTATTAGTAGAAGATGAGCGCTTCGCCTACGAAGAGCTGAAGCGTATGATGCAACGGCTGCGCCCTTCCTGGCAGTTGGCGGGCTGGGCAGAGAGCGTGGAGCAGGCTGTACTGCTCTTGCGTCAGGGCAGCCTGGACTTGATGATTGTAGATATCCGCTTGTCCGACGGGTTGAGCTTTGAGATATTCGAGCAGTGTCCCGTCGATTTGCCCGTTATCTTCACCACCGCCTACGACGAATATGCCATCAAAGCTTTCAAGGTAAACAGCATCGACTATCTGCTGAAACCCATTGAAGAAAGCGACCTAGAAGCAGCCTTGTGCAAGTTCGAGCACAACAGTGCCCTCCGTTCTGCGGCTCCCGAATATCGGCAACTGGAACTCGGCTACTTGGCAGCCAACAAGAAGAACCGTTTTCTGGTGCAGGTGGGCGATACCTTCCGCTACGTAGAAACTCCGGATGTCGCTTTCTTTTATAGTGAGGACAAGCTGACTTATCTGCACCTCTTCTCCGGGAAACGGTATATCATCAGCTACTCGCTGGACCAGTTGGAGGGAATGCTGGATAGGGATGTTTTCTTTAGGGTTTCAAGGAGCTGCATATCCAACATTAGGTCCATCCGGAAGAGTTCCAGGTACTTCGGCAGTCGCTTGAAGCTTTACTTCGAGCCGGAGTGCCCGCACGAGGTATTGGTGAGCCGCAGTCGCGTGGCCGATTTCTTGAAATGGGTGGACGGAGTGGTATGAGTTATAAGTTATGAGGCATAAGAGATACATATTCCTTTTTATACTGACGGTTTCCGTCTCGTTGCTTGTCATAGGGTGCGTTTATAACGTCATCAGCGGTAAGCCGTGGTATGCGAATATCATGGTGCAGTTCTTTCTGAATCTTCCTTTGTGCATAGGGCTGGGGTTCATCGACTTTGGGGTTATCAACTTGATATATAAAAGACTGAAACAGCGCAACAATGCGGTGAGGATTCTGGTGGATATTGTGTTGACCACTGCACTGGCTGTTCTGTTGACGTACATCTTGAACTTCCTGCTGATGGGCGGGCATGGAAATTTCTGGCATATCTTGAGAAGCTCCCTGCCGGTAGTGCCGTGGAACTGGATTATCGTTCTGCAGATAGAGATATTCTTCTATAGCCTGCAACGTTCGGAGATGGAGAAGCAGATGGCTGTCATCGAGAAGGAGAAGGCGCTGTATCAGTTCGAGGTGCTGAAAAACCAGATTAATCCCCATTTCTTATTCAATAGTCTGAATGTCCTTGCCTCCCTTGCTTATCAGGATACCGAAAAGACGAACCGGTTTGCCAAGAAGCTGTCTACGGTGTACCGTTATCTGCTCACTACGCATGGCAGAGCTACGGTGACCGTGCAGGAAGAACTGTCGTTCGTAGAGTCGTATTTATACCTGGAGCATATCCGCTTTGGCGATGCGCTGCATGTGGAGATAGAAGATGATTTGCGGAATCATCATTGTCTCGTCATTCCTGCCAGCATACAGATGCTTGTGGAGAATGCCTTGAAGCATAATATCAGTACAAAGAAGTCGCCGCTGATAGTCCATATATCCATAGGAAACGAAGGGATTACGGTACGCAACAATCTTCAGTTGCGCAACTATGTGGCCAGTAATGGAGCGGGATTGAAGAACCTGCAACGGCAGTATGCCCTATACGGCACGCTGGTGGACGCCTTGGACAGAATGGTGAAAATGGGTGAGAAAAGGAGTATGACCAGCGTATTGCGCCCTATAAAGAAGGAAAGCCGTTTGGCTTGTACCGGCAGATAGCCGTAGGCCATACCTGCCGCGCTTTGTCCCGATGCGGTGGAGATGCTTGCTGCGGAGAAGCAGGTGAAGGCGTTCATTATCCTTTCTGCCGGTTTTGGTGAGGAGACCCATGAGGGTGCTGTGCTGGAAGATCGCATACTGGAAACGGTGAACCGGTATGGAGCCTCTCTGATAGGCCCCAACTGTATCGGTTTTATGAACTCGTGGCATCACAGTGTATTCAGCCAGCCCATCCCGCAACTGCATCCGCAAGGGGTGGACCTGAT
>VOFG01001348.1_pt1 | contig 87994 bp, 107 predicted proteins | sample 5384171 | NCBI WGS metagenome assembly VOFG01 (sample SAMN12384726, study PRJNA508395) | human gut metagenome | isolation source: healthy gut F | host: Homo sapiens
TCAGTTACAACAGAAGATACCTCTTGAAACAAACTCGTCTTGATCAACTCGCTCTCTCCTGTTCGTGGATCGTAACGTACCAAGCCTTCGGTAGACGCTAACCGAAAACGCCATCCTGGTCGCGATGCATCATTAATGATATATTTCCCCTGATAAATCGTCCTGAAAATCCCTTCCAGAATAATGTTTCGCAGATATTTTTCAATCGGTAAGATAAGTTTTCGTACCCACAGTGGCTATGATCAGGGCGAATTTCGTTCTATTCTCTTCCCATAGTGGCTACAATCTCAAATTTACGACGAGTAGTATCGTATATAAAATATGTTGGCCACTGAAAAGAATCTTGTCTGGCGTTACCGTCGGATGTTGACAGAGAAACCGTCAATACATTCACGATCATTTGTTTTTATCGACCAGGAACAAAAGGACGTCAAATTCTAATTATAAGTAAAGTACTTTTTTCTTCCATATATAAAATACGAATTAATTTCGAACCTATTTAAACATGAATTTAGCATAACTGTTGGTATGTTCTTCCACCTCCTACGAATACTTCTATACGCTGAAAAGAAAATTTATAGTTATAACTGATTTATATCGGGCTGACGTTATTTTACTAAAAACATTAGATTCTCCTTATATTATAAGGTAGGGAGAATCTTTTTTTTTACTTTTTGTGCCCAAATATTGTGGTACAAGCCATTATAAAAGAAAGAATTATGCAGAAAACCTTGTCATTGTCGAGTCTCCGGCAAAAAGCAAAAACGATTGAAAAGTTTCTTGGGAAAGATTTCAAAGTCCTTTCAAGTTACGGACATATACGCGATCTGAAGAAAAAAGAGTTCAGTATCGACGTAGAGAAGAATTTTTAAACCCAATTATGAAATTCCGGCAGACAAAAGGCTCTGGTTAGCACACTGAAAGCAGAAGCGAAAGAGGCAGAAACTGCATGGCTCGCATCCGATGAGGACCGCGAGGGAGAGGCTATCGCCTGGCATCTGTATGAGGTCTTAAAACTAAAACCGGAAAACACAAAACGAATCGTATTTCATGAAATTACGAAAAGTGCTATCTTTAAAAGCAATCGAACAACCACGTGATATTGACATTAACCTCGTGAATGCACAGCAAGCACGACGTATTCTGGACCGTATCGTAGGTTTTGAACTGTCTCCTGTACTTTGGAGAAAAGTGAAACCGGCGCTTTCGGCAGGACGTGTACAATCGGTTGCCGTTCGACTGATTGTTGAGCGCGAACGCGAAATCCATGCTTTCAAATCGGAAGCAGCTTACCGTGTGACCGCCGTTTTCCTTGTGCCCGACACTGATGGGAAACTAGTGGAGATGAAAGCCGAACTGGCCCACCGTATCAAAAACGAAGAAAGAAGCAGAAGCATTCCTCAACGCATGTAAAGGAGCTAATTTTGCTATCGAAGATATTACTACCCGTCCGTTAAAGAAAACACCTCCTGCTCCGTTCACAACTTCGACATTGCAACAGGAAGCTGCACGCAAATTAGGCTATACGGTGGCGCAAACTATGATGATTGCCCAACGTTTGTACGAATCGGGATTTATCACCTATATGCGTACCGACTCCGTGAACTTGTCGGAATTTGCAACCATAGGCAGTAAGGATGCTATCATCAAAATGATGGTGAACGTTATGTGCATCCTCGTCACTTTGAAACGAAAACCAAAGGGGCACAGGAGGCACATGAAGCAATCCGTCCTACCTATATGGAAAACCAGTCCATCGAAGGGACAGCGCAGGAGAAAAACTGTACGACTTGATATGGAAACGTACCATTGCCTCACAAATGGCAGATGCGGAACTGGAAAAGACAACTGTTACAATATCAATTAGCAGTAGTAGTGAAGTCTTTACAGCTATCGGTGAAGTTATTAAATTCGATGGATTCTTGCGTGTATACCGTGAATCTTATGACGATGAAAATGAACAAGAGGATGAAAGTAATCTGTTGCCTCCTCTGAAAAAAAGGTCAGAAACTGGAACACGGTCCTATCGTTGCAACCGAACGTTTTACCCAACGCCCACCGCGCTATACCGAAGCAAGTCTTGTACGTAAATTGGAGGAGCTGGGAATCGGTCGCCCATTCACGTATGCGCCTACCATTTCCACGATTCAGAATCGCGAATATGTGGAAAAAGGCAATAAAGACGGAGAAGAACGGATGTTCAATGTGCTGACATTAAAAAGACCAACAAGTCAAAGACGAAAATCATACTGAAATTACCGGAACAGAAAAGGCCAAGTTATTCCCTACGGATACCGGAACGGTAGTAAATGATTTCCTCACCGAATATTTCCTGATATTCTGGATTATAACTTTACAGCTAGTGTAGAAAAAGAGTTCGATGAAATTGCCGAAGGAGAAGTGAAATGGACTTCAATTCTGAAAACCTTCTACGACCAATTCCACCCGTCAGTAGAAAACACTTTGGCAATAAAGACTGAACATAAAGTAGGCGAACGTATTTTGGGTGAGGAACCGGAAACAGGTAAACCTGTTTCGGTAAAAATCGGACGTTTTGGTCCTATGGCGCAAATCGGTACGGCGGAAGATGAAGAAAAGCCACGTTTTGCACAAATGAAAAAGGTCAGTCCATAGAAACGATCACATTGGAAGAAGTGCTGGAATTGTTCAAGCTGCCCCGTACGTTAGGCGAATATGAAGGAAAGACAGTCAGTGTAGGTATTGGTCGTTTCGGTCCGTATGTACTACATAATAAGGTGTATGTATCGCTCCCGAAAACGATGGATCCCATGGAAATTACTTTAGAAGAGGCGGAACAACTGATTCTAGAGAAACGCACAAAAGGAAGCCGAACGCCACATCAAGAAGTTCGCAGAAGAACCAGAATTGGAAATTCTGAATGGTCGTTACGGACCATATATAGCATATAAAGGTAATAACTATAAGATTCCTAAAGATATTGTCCCACAGGATTTAAGCCTGCATAGTTGCATGGAATTAATCAGGATACAGGACGAGAAAGGTGTTACCTCAGCACCAAAAAAAGAAATTTGCAAAAAAGAAGTAAATATCTTTTGGAAAGCTTTCGGTTTATTTCTATATTTGCCCATTAATATCTTTATATTTCATTAACATATGAAACAAACAATATTTGTAAAGACATTAATGGGCATATTTTTGTATCCCATTGATATGTAGTTGTGTAGACAATGAACGTGATTTATTTCAAGAACCCGAGAAGATTCCCAAAGAACAGTTCTTTGATTTCGACATGAATCAAAGTTTAGCCTTAGATATTGACTATGGCTTTAAGGAAGAATATACGGTTCTTTTTGAGATTTATGACCAAGATCCGATCGAAGTAAATGACAAAGATGGTAGTTGGAAGAAAAAAGAAGTAGAACCCTTTTATCGGGCTGCAACTGACAAACATGGTAAATTTAGTGAAGATGGAATAAGTATACCGGCTGATATCTCAGAAGTATGGCTATCATCCGACTATCTAGGTACAGCATCTCCGGTAAAACTAACAATTAACGCCGATCATCGTATTTCTTTCAACCAAAATGACTATGTTAAGTCCCTGCTTGAAAAAGCATCAACCCCGATAAGCAGAGGGCAACAGCCAATCAGCACAAATATTTGGATGTCTGGACACTGCTGCCTGGTATGGACTGGGATGACAACGGACGTCCCAATAACTTATCAAAAGAAAAGAATATTCCTCCTGCTGATGTACTTTATAATATAAAAAGCATCTTCGACAAAGCGGGAGGAAGGAACATTCATGATAACTATCCTGAGTTCTTTAATGGTGATATGATATCAGATATCCCTATCACTAAAGATACAGAAGTTAGTCTAGTATTTGTTAACAGTAGTGCCGCATGGTATAATACAGTATGGTATTACACTTATCCGACCAGCGAAATACCGACCATAGAAAACATCAAAAGGATATTAGCATTCCCAAATGCTTCTCCTATTTATAAAACAGCCGGAGTAGGAGCTTTAGTCTGTGGTGATGAAGTTAAACTAAAAGACTGGAATGAAGACACGGGAAAATTTGAAGACAAATTTCCTAAGGGCGTCACTATTGGCTGGTATCTGCAAGGTATGGGATTCAGAAGCACACCTTCAAACGGAGATTCACAAGGCGATCTCGTAAAAGGGATGGGCCCTCGATACTCCACCACAATTTTGAATGAACCGGGAAAGGATGGCGTACAAAGACAAAGAACCATATCGTTACGGGACAGTAAATCTAATCAGATTGTTGCTATCGGATTTGAGGACAACATAGACCTCGATTACTGTGATGCAATTTTCTATGTTCACATAGCCGAAAAAGATGCTATTGATGAAGGTGTAATTCCCGAGTTACCAACAGATCCGGAAGGTCCAACTGATGAAGACAACTATACTTCTTATTCCGGGATATTGACATTCGAAGACTTATGGCCGGAGCAGGGAGATTACGATATGAATGACGTAATGATACGATATACCAGTAAAGTATATAAATCAATACTGACTAATCGTATCTATAAGGTTGTTGACGAGTTCACTCCATTACATCGTGGAGGTTATTTAGTGAATGGTTTTGGTTATCAATTGCATAACATTACTAATAGCGATATTAGCAAAGTTACTATTGAAAGCCCTTCGTATGCGCCCAAATCCCAATATATGCCCGGAGAAACAGAGGCTAGTCAATCACATCCTACAATCTTGCTATTTGATAATATGGCAATATTTGATAATAAAGAAGAAAAAAGCCAGGAAATACACTGTAACTATCCAAGTAAATGATGTTACTTCGAAAAGTATATTGCCACCTTACAATCCGTTTATCTTCGTAGGATCTGGCCAAGCCAGAGGTAGAGAAGTGCACTTGGTAAAATATCCTCCTACTGATAAAGCCGATCTTTCATTATTAGGAACAGGAAAAGACGTATCCAGGCCAGAAGAAGATTTATATTATGTTTCAATAGATCTGATGCCGTTTGCACTCAATATGCCGGTTAGTGAATTCCCGATCCCCGAGGAAGGTATAAGAATAGACGAATCGTATCCGAAGTTTGCGACATGGGTTAAATCTAATGGCGCACAAGCTAAAGACTGGTATAAGTATCCTAAGAAATAACAATTATCAGCATAAGAAACAGAATCGGGCAGGCAAGGCTTGAACTTTGTCTGCCTTTCTTTTTTACTTTATCCTACCTTAAATCCCCTATCGGTATACACTCTATCAAACAAAGAGAGGGGAATCATACGACACGCAACATATTTATAAAATGATCTAACGGGATTCCTTTCATTATATACATAATGAAGAAACCCCTGTAGAAAGATATTTTGTTCAGAGAATGTCTTACATTCTGGAAGGTACTTCAATACCCAGTAAACTCATACCCAAACGCACGACTTTGGCCACATTAGCCGACAGAGCGATACGGAACACTTTCACCGCTTCGTTCTCTTCGCGCAAAATACTGAAGTCATGGTAGAACTGGTTGTATTCTTTCACCAAATCATAAGTATAATTCGCAATAATAGACGGGCTGTAATCTTCCCCTGCCTGCTTGACAACAGCAGCAAAGTCGGCAACCATTTGAATCAGCCCCTCTTCTTTTTCGCTCAATTCAATACAAGCAGGAATCTGTCCGGGAACCACAATACCCGATTCGGCAGCTTTACGAAGCACAGACTGAATACGAGCATAAGTATATTGAATAAACGGGCCTGTATTACCATTGAAGTCGATAGACTCTTTCGGATTAAACGTCATTTTTTACGCGCATCTACTTTCAAAATGAAATATTTCAATGCACCCAGACCGACGATACGGGCAATATCATCAGCTTCTTCCTGTGTCAAACCATCCAATTTGCCAAGTTCCTGTGAAGTTTCTTTAGCAGAGGCAATCATTTCTTCCATTAGGTCATCAGCGTCCACCACCGTACCTTCACGAGATTTCATCTTGCCCTCCGGCAACTCTACCATTCCATAAGAGAAGTGAACCAGGCTCTTGCCCCACTCAAAACCGAGTTTGTCAAGCAGAATAGAAAGCACCTGAAAATGATAGTTTTGCTCATTACCTACTACATAAATCATCTTATCAATAGGATAGTCTGCAAAGCGAAGTTTAGCTGTACCGATATCTTGCGTCATATAAACAGATGTACCATCGCCACGAAGAAGCAACTTATGATCCAAACCTTCAGCAGTCAGATCCGCCCAAACAGATCCGTCCTCTTTTTTGAAAAAGAAACCTTTTTCCAGCCCTTCCATAACCTTCTCCTTCCCTTCGAGATAAGTGTTGGATTCATAATATATCTTGTCGAAGCTGACACCCATTTTCCGGTAAGTCTCATCAAATCCAGCATACACCCAGTTATTCATCATTTCCCACAATCCGCGTATTTCCGGGTCACCGGCTTCCCACTTCACCAACATTTCACGAGCTTCCTGCATCAAAGGGAGAAGCAGCTTCCGCTTTCGCCTTAGCTTCATCCTCACTCATTCCCTGTGCCGCAAACTCAGTCATAAGTTCCTTTACCTCTGCTTTATAATGCTTATCGAAAGATACATAATAATCGCCAACGAGGTGGTCACCTTTCTTGCCGGAAGTTTCCGGGGTTTCACCGTTTCCATATTTCTTCCATGCCAGCATGGATTTACAGATATGGATACCACGATCGTTTACGCTATTTGTTTTTACTACCTTATTACCATTTGCCGCCACAATGTTAGCCAATGCGTTACCTAAAAGGTTATTGCGCACATGTCCCAAGTGAAGCGGTTTGTTCGTATTCGGAGAAGAATACTCGATCATTACCAACGGAGAAGTTTCGGTAGCTTTTACCAGACCATATTGCTCGTCAGCCTGAATTTCATTCAGCAAATCGATCCACGTAGCCGATGCGATAGTCAAGTTCAGGAAACCTTTTATCACATTAAAAGCTGCTACTGCCGGTTCGTTCACCTTCAGATATTCACCGATTTCCTGCGCCGTCTGTTCCGGTCCTTTGCTTGACATTTTCAGAAAAGGGAACACGACCAGCGTCACATGTCCTGCAAATTCTTTTTTTGGTCTTTTGAATTTGCACCATTTTTCAGGGACTTCCTGACTGTAGAGTGCTTTCAGTCCGCTAATGACGGACGCTACAAGTTTATCTTCTATCTTCATAATCAAGTTGTTTCTTGCGCGCAAAGATACAAAAAAAGGAGACGTATACGTCTCCTCTTTCTAATTTCTTTCAACTATGATATCTTATTCAACAGCTGCAGACAATTCAGCACCAGCTTTAAACTTAGCTACTTTCTTTGCAGGAATAGTAATAGTTGCCTTTGTAGAAGGGTTAATACCAGTTCTTTCAGCTCTTTCGCTTACAGAAAAAGTACCAAAACCAACGAGAGATACTTTGTCGCCAGCTTTCATAGCATTAGTAACTGAAGTGATAAAAGCATCAAGTGCTTTTTTGCATCGGCTTTGCTCATTTGAGATTCAGCAGCCATTGCGCTAATAAGTTCAGACTTATTCATAATACGTAAAATGATTAATTAATATATATGTTACACAAAAGATTATCCTACAAGGGATTGATTCTACAAATATAGCCGAACAAAACAACATATCAAATAAAAACATAAAAAAAACGCAGCAAATTATTGAAAAAGAGCTAATAGGAAGTCTTTTTCATGCTTTAAAACAGAATTTATTCGTACTTTTGCATCTAGTATCTAAATATTCAGAATTTAAAATGATGCCAACTGTAACTAAAAACCTGATAATTATCAATGTATTAGTATTTTTCGGAACGCTTGTAGCCCAACGTTACGGTATAGATTTAGCTAATTATCTAGGATTACATTTTTTCCTCGCAAGTGATTTCAATCCGGCACAGCTCATCACGTACATGTTTATGCATGGCGGGTTCAGCCATATATTTTTTAATATGTTTGCCGTTTTCATGTTCGGACCGATTCTCGAACAAACCTGGGGCCCCAAACGTTTCCTGTTTTACTATATCCTTTGCGGTATCGGTGCAGGACTCATTCAGGAAGGGGTTCAATATATTCAGTACATAACGGAACTGAGCCAACACACGGAAGTGAACTTAATAGGTTACGGCATCATTTATATGGACCAGTATCTCAACATGATGACTACCGTAGGTGCTTCAGGAGCCGTTTACGCCATTTTGCTGGCATTCGGAATGTTGTATCCCAACAACCAACTGTTTATCTTCCCGCTCCCTTTCCCTATCAAGGCTAAATTCTTCGTTATCGGATATGCTACGATTGAGTTATGGGCAGGACTTGCCAACAGTGCCGGAGATAATGTAGCTCATTTTGCTCACTTGGGCGGAATGCTATTCGGGCTTATTCTGATTTTGTATTGGAGAAAAAAAGTAAAAACAATGGGACATATTATAACTGATTTAAAAGAGACATTCAGAAGAGGGAATATATTTATCCAGCTGATTTACATTAACGTAAGCATTTTTATCATTGGCACGTTAATCAATGTTTTCTTGCAACTATTTCAGCACAGTATACCCGATATATTCGGCATATTCGCTTTACCGGCTTCCTTTATTCGGTTCTTTCATCAACCATGGTCGATTATCACTTATATGTTCATGCACGCCGGTCTTCTGCATATCCTATTCAATATGCTCTGGTTGTATTGGTTCGGAAGCTTGTTTCTACACTTTTTTTCAGCAAAGCATTTAAGAGGTTTGTACATATTGGGAGGTATCCTTGGAGGTTTATTATATATGGTTGCCTACAATGTATTTCCTTTGTTCAATCAGGAAGTAGCAGTTTCTACACTAGTAGGAGCTTCGGCTTCCGTCTTGGCGATTGTGGCTGCCACTGCTTACCGTGAGCCCAATTACCGGGTACAACTCTTTCTTTTCGGCGCAATCCGTCTCAAATATCTGGCACTCGTTGTTATAGGAATTGACGTATTATCTATCACGTCAAGCAATGCCGGAGGACATATCGCTCACTTGGGCGGCGCTCTTGCCGGACTTTGGTTTGCCACCAGCCTAAGCAAAGGGGCGGATCTGACCGCATGGATCAACTGGCTTCTGGACGCTTTTATCTCTCTATTCCAGAAAAAGACATGGAAACACAAACCCAAAATGAAAGTACATTACGGAGGAGGCACGACCAGTCGTGAAAAAGATTATGATTACAACGCCCATAAAAAAGCACAGTCTGACGAAATAGACCGCATTCTGGATAAATTGAAAAAATCCGGTTACGACAGTCTGACGACGGAGGAAAAGAAAAGCTTGTTCGATGCAAGCAAAAGATAATAAGATGGAACATATTGGCAAAATTGTCGCATATCTGATATTAGCTATCAACGCTTTCTTCGTAGGAACGCTGATATTGAGCGCTTACAGTCCTTATCTTAATCCGAAATTGAATCCGCTTTCCTCTGGACTGGGGCTTGCATTTCCACTATTTTTGGTAATCAATATCGCTTTTATCATTTTCTGGGTATTCATCAATTACCGGTATGCTTTAGTACCGCTAATCGGTTTTTGGTTTGCTTTCCGCAGATAAGGACCTATATTCCTTTCAATTCCACTACCAAGACAATCCCAGAAGGAAGTATCAAAATTCTTTCTTATAATGTAATGAATTTCAGCAATTTGGAAAAGAAAGACGGAAAGAATCCAATCTTATCATACCTGGTTAACAGCAAAGCAGATATTATCTGTTTGCAAGAATATAATGCAGCGCAGAATAAAAAATATCTGACAGAAGCAGACATCAAAAAGCATTGAAAGCATATCCCTATTATTCCGTTCGCCGACAAAACAGAAGCGACGTACAGCTTGCCTGTTTTTCTAAATATCCCATACTTTCAGTATCTCCCATTGATTATGAAAGTACATACAATGGTTCCGTCAATATGTGCTGGCAGTGAATAATGACACAGTCACTCTGATTAACAACCATTTGGAGTCCAACAAACTTACCAAGGAAGACCGGGGAATGTATGAGGATATGATTAAGGACCCGAACGCCAAGAAGGTCAAAACCGGACTTCGGCAACTGGTCAAAAATTAGCGGAAGCATCAGCCATCCGCGCTTCGCAGGCAGACTCCGTAAACAAAGCCATTACAGAAAGCAAATATCCGACTATTATAGCGTGTGGTGATTTCAACGACGGCTCTATCTCGTATACTCACCGTATCCTGACTCAAAAATTGGACGACGCATTTACCCAATCCGGCAAAGGATTAGGAATCTCGTATAATCAGAACAAATTCTATTTCCGTATCGACAATATCCTGATAAGCCCTAACCTGAAAGCTTATAACTGCACCGTAGACCGATCTATAAAGGCTTCGGACCACTACCCTATCTGGTGCCATATCAGCAAGCGATAAGAACTGTAAACTCTAATATAAAACACTTATGATGATAAAAAAACACTAACCATTTTAGCTGCAAGTTGCATGATGTACTCCTGTACTACAAAAACAGAAAGTAATCCTTTCTTTACAGAGTTTCAAACAGAGTATGGTGTTCCTTCTTTCGATAAGATTAAACTGGAACATTACGAACCCGCCTTCCTGAAAGGTATCGAAGAACAAAATCAGAACATCGAGGCTATCATCGAGAGCCCGGAAGTTCCAACATTTGAAAATACAATCGTAGCACTGGACAACAGTGCTCCCATTTTAGACCGTGTCAGTGCTATCTTTTTCAATATGACAGACGCAGAAACGACCGATTCGCTGACCGAGTTGTCTATTAAACTGGCTCCGGTTCTTTCGGAACACGAAGATAATATTTCCTTGAACCAGACACTCTTCAAACGGATAAACGATGTCTATCAACAAAAGACTCATTGAACCTGACAATAGAACAACAACGACTGCTAGACAAGACCTATAAAAGCTTTGTCCGCTCCGGAGCCAACCTCGACACAAAACAACAAGCCCGCCTCCGTGAAATCAACAAGGAACTTTCTACACTCGGTATCACCTTCAGCAACAATGTATTGAACGAGAATAATGCTTTCCAACTTTTCGTTGACAAGCAGGAAGACCTTGCCGGCCTGCCGGAATGGTTCTGCCAAAGTGCCGCCGAAGAGGCTAAAGCTGCCGGACAACCGGGAAAATGGTTGTTTACTCTACATAACGCCAGCCGCCTGCCCTTCCTGCAGTATTCAGAAAACCGCCCACTCCGTGAGAAGATGTATAAAGCATATATCAACCGTGGAAATAATAACGATAAGAACGACAATAAAGAAGTAATCAGCAAAATCATTTCCCTCCGTCTGGAAAAGGCGAACTTATTGGGCTTCGATTGCTATGCCAACTTCGTGTTAGACGAAACCATGGCTAAAAATGCTAATAACGTAATGGACCTCCTGAATAATCTATGGAGCTACGCCCTGCCAAAAGCGAAATCGGAGGCCGCAGAACTTCAGCAACTTATGGACAAGGAAGGCAAAGGTGAAAAACTGGAAGCATGGGACTGGTGGTACTACACCGAAAAACTCAGAAAAGAGAAATACAACCTGTCCGAAGAAGACACGAAACCTTACTTCAAATTGGAAAATGTCCGCGAAGGTGCTTTTTGCCGTAGCTAATAAACTATATGGTATCACCCTAAGCAAGCTGGAAGATATCCCTACTTATCACCCTGATGTAGAAGTGTTTGAAGTAAAAGACGTCGATGGTTCCCAACTCGGTATCTTCTATGTAGACTACTTCCCACGTCCCGGAAAAAGCGGCGGAGCATGGATGAGCAACTACCGCGAACAAAGTGGGCCAATCCGTCCGCTAGTATGCAATGTTTGCAGCTTTACCAAACCGATAGGTGACACCCCTTCTCTACTCACAATGGATGAAGTGGAAACACTGTTTCACGAGTTCGGACATGCACTGCACGGCTTGCTCACCCAATGCAAATACAAAGGAACTTCCGGCACCAATGTTGTACGTGATTTTGTAGAACTTCCCTCTCAAATCAACGAACATTGGGCAACCGAACCGGAAGTGTTGAAAATGTATGCCAAACATTATGCTACCGGTAAAGTAATCCCCGATGAAATCATCGAAAAAATACTTCAGCAGAAAACATTCAACCAAGGATTCATGACTACCGAACTGCTGGCTGCCGCTATCCTTGACATGAACCTGCACATGCTGAAAGATGTAAAGAATTTAGATGTTGTTTCGTACGAAAAAGAAGCTATGGACAAGCTCAATCTTATCTCTGAAATTGCCCCACGTTACCGTGTGACTTACTTCAATCACATCATCGGCGGATATGCAGCCGGCTATTACAGTTACCTGTGGGCTAACGTACTGGATAACGACGCCTTTGAAGCTTTCAAAGAGCATGGAATCTTCGACAAAAACACCGCCGAATTGTTCCGTCGGAACGTGTTGGAGAAGGGTGACAGCGAAGACCCGATGACTCTCTACAAAAATTTCCGTGGCACAGAACCGAGCATGGAGCCACTGCTGAAAAACAGAGGAATGAAATAAATCGGTAAAAAAGCCCTTAAACATCAAATATTTGAGGGCTTATTACACATGAATGTGAAAAAAAAACTATATTTGCAGCCTTGTATGCGGCAAAAAGGACTTGTGTACGACAGAATTTAACTGAAAATTAAATTAAAAAGTAATCATCATAAATTAAAAGTAAAATGCAAAACAAAGGATTTGTAAAGGTTTTTGCGGTATTACTCACGCTGGTATGCGTGTTCTACCTCTCCTTCTCCTTCGTAACACGCCATTATAACAACAAGGCGAAAAAAGAAATTGCGAACGGCGACATGAAAGTAGAACAAGACTACCTTGACTCTCTCCAATGAGAAGGTCTGGCTGGGTAACTGGACGCTGAAACAATGTCGTGAAATGGAGATTAGTTTAGGTTTGGACCTGAAAGGTGGTATGAATGTTATCCTTGAAGTTTCTGTACCTGATGTTATTAAAGCACTGGCTGACAACAAGCCGGACGAAGCTTTCAATAACGCATTGGCAACAGCAGCAAAACAGGCTATCAACAGTCTGGATGATGTTATCACCCTGTTCATCAGAGAATACCACAAAATTGCTCCGGACGCAAAACTTTCCGAACTTTTCGCAACACAACAGTTGAAAGATAAGGTTAGCCAGAAATCAACGGATGCGGAAGTTGAAAAAGTATTGAGAGAAGAAGTAAAAGCGGCTGTTGAAAACTCATTCAACGTTCTTCGTACCCGTATCGACCGTTTCGGTGTTGTTCAACCGAACATCCAGAGCCTGGAAGACAAAATGGGACGTATCATGGTAGAATTGCCGGGTATCAAAGAACCGGAACGTGTGAAAACTTCTTCAAGGTTCGGCTAACCTGGAATTCTGGGAAACATATACCGCCAAAGAAATTCTTCCGGCTATGCAGTCAGCAGACGCTAAATTGCGTGCAGTGTTAACTCAGGAAACAACTACTGATTCTGTTACAACAGACACTACAAAAGCTGCTGTTCTTACCGAAGCAACTCCGACTAAGAAAGCCGTAAGTGCTGCCGACAGCCTTGCTGCCGCTCTGAAAGGAGACGCCAAACAAGATGATGCAACTGCTGCGAACATGGAAGAGATCAAGAAACAGTATCCTTTGCTGTCTATACTGCAATTAAACTCTAGTGGGCAGGGTCCGGTTATCGGATATGCAAACTACAAGGACACTGCAGACATTAACAAATATCTGGCTATGCAGGAAATCAAAGCAGAACTTCCAAAAGACCTCCGTCTGAAATGGGGTGTTTCTCCTTCCGAATTTGACAAAAAAGGTCAGACTTTCGAATTGTATGCAATCAAATCTACCGAACGCAACGGCAAAGCTCCGTTGGAAGGTGACGTAGTAACAGATGCCAAAGACGAATTCGACCAGTACAGCAAACCGGCTGTCAGCATGTCTATGAATTCTGACGGTGCACGCCGTTGGGCTCAACTGACCAAACAGAATATCGGTCGTGCCATCGCTATCGTTCTTGATAACTATGTATATTCTGCACCGAACGTAAACACTGAGATCACAGGCGGACGTTCACAGATTACAGGTCACTTCACACCGGAACAGGCAAAGGACTTAGCTAACGTATTGAAATCAGGTAAGATGCCGGCTCCGGCTCACATCGTACAGGAAGATATCGTTGGTCCGTCACTAGGCCAAGAATCAATCAATGCGGGTATTTTCTCATTCGTTGTAGCCCTGATTCTGTTGATGATTTACATGTGCTCTATGTACGGCTTCATCCCAGGTATGGTTGCCAATGGGGCATTGATCCTCAACTTCTTCTTTACACTGGGAATCCTTTCGTCCTTCCAGGCTGCGCTGACAATGTCCGGTATTGCCGGTATGGTGTTGTCACTTGGTATGGCTGTGGATGCGAACGTACTTATCTATGAACGTACAAAAGAAGAGCTTCGTGCAGGTAAGGGTGTGAAGAAAGCACTTGCCGACGGTTATTCAAACGCATTCTCGGCTATCTTTGACTCTAACTTGACATCTATCATTACAGGTATCATCCTATTCAACTTCGGTACCGGTCCGATCCGTGGTTTTGCTACGACATTGATTATCGGTATCTTGGTATCCTTCTTTACCGCAGTGTTCATTACTCGTATTGTTTATGAACACTTCATGAACAAAGACAAGTGGTTGAACTTGACATTCACAACCAAGATTTCAAAGAACCTGATGACCAATACACGTTTCGATTTTATGGGTACGAACAAGAAGTCCCTTATTATCGTCAGTGCAGTAATTATCGTTTGTATCAGCTCATTTGCAATCCGTGGCTTGAGTCAGAGTATCGACTTCACCGGTGGACGTAACTTCAAGGTACAGTTCGAAAACCCGGTTGAACCGGAACAAGTACGCGAGCTAATTGCCAGCAAGTTCGGTGATGCTAACGTAAGTGTTATCGCTATCGGTACAGATAAGAAAACAGTACGTATCAGCACAAACTACCGCATCGAAGATGCAGGTAACAACGTGGACTCAGAAATTGAATCATACTTATATGAAACTCTGAAACCGGTACTGACTCAAAACATTTCTTTGGAAACTTTCATCGATCGTGACAATCATACCGGTGGTAGTATCGTAAGTTCACAGAAAGTAGGTCCGAGTATCGCAGACGATATTAAGACAGGTGCTATCTACTCTGTTGTATTGGCATTGCTTGCCATCGGCCTGTACATCCTGCTCCGTTTCCGTAACATTGCTTACAGTATCGGCTCTATCGTAGCTTTGAGTTGCGACACCATTATGATTATCGGTGCTTACTCACTGTTCTGGGGCATCCTGCCATTCTCTCTGGAAATCGACCAGACATTTATTGGTGCTATCCTGACGGCTATCGGTTACTCTATTAATGATAAGGTGGTAATCTTCGACCGTGTACGTGAGTTCTTCGGCCTGTATCCGAAACGTGACAAACGTCAGTTGTTCAACGACTCTTTGAACACTACACTTGCACGTACTATCAATACATCATTGAGTACATTGATCGTGTTACTGTGTATCTTCATCCTCGGTGGTGATTCAATCCGCAGTTTCGCATTCGCGATGATTCTCGGTGTTGTTATCGGTACATTGTCTTCACTGTTCATTGCATCTCCGATTGCATACAACATGATGAAGAACAAAAAGTTGTAGTACCGGCAACTACGGAAGAATAATAAAGTCAGAAATAGAAAAAGCCTCTTCCGAACATCCGGAAGAGGCTTTTTCTATTGATTATTAAAACAAATATAAGCTATAAGACGTTCATCTTAAAAGAAGCCATTGTAAAACTTAAAACTCGATACAGCATGAAAGCATCCAACACAACTTCCTATAGATTCCTCTTTGTAGTAGCCCCGAGGGGAATCGAACCCCTATCTAAAGTTTAGGAAACTTCTATTCTATCCGTTGAACTACAAGGCCGTTATAAATTTGCTTGCAAAGATAACGGTTTCTGTTGATTTAACAAGAATAAAAAAATAAAGGTTCCTTCCAGACACTTCAAATATTCAGCGTCAATAGGGCAATAAAGACTGATTTATTTTGATAATTCGATTAACTTTCCGACCTTTGTACTCACAAATTGAAAGTAAAAATAGTTTTTAAATTAAATATAGTAATTAAAATTATGGCAGACGAAATGATGGTTAAAGAATTGGAGGAAGTCGTAGTACGTTTCTCCGGCGACTCCGGCGATGGCATGCAGCTGGCCGGCAACATCTTCTCGAACATGTCGGCTACGGTAGGAAATGACATCTGTACATTCCCCGATTACCCGGCAGACATCCGCGCTCCGCAAGGTTCGTTAACCGGGGTTTCCGGTTTTCAAGTACACATCGGCGCCGGGCAAGTTTACACTCCCGGAGACCGTTGTCACGTATTGGTAGCAATGAATCCTTCCGCACTAAAAACACAAATCAAATTCTGTAAACCGCAAGGACTTATCATCACCGACTCCGACTCATTCGAAGCCAGAGATTTAGAAAAGGCACAATTCAAGACTGACAATCCTTTCGAAGAATTGGGTGTTAAGCAAGAAGTACTTGAAGTACCTATTTCTTCCATGTGTAAAGAAAGCCTGAAGGATTCAGGGACTGGACAACAAATCCGTTCTCCGTTGTAAAAATATGTTCGCGCTGGGGTTAGTTTGTTGGTTGTTCAACCGTAACCTGGCAGCAGCCGAGAAAATGCTGCGCGAGAAATTCGCCAAAAAGCCCGAAATTGCAGAAGCCAATATCAAGGTATTGAACGATGGTTTCAACTACGGAGCCAACACTCACGCTTCTGTCTCTACTTATAAGATCGAAAGCAAAGCTCCGAAATCAAAAGGGCTTTATACAGATATTAATGGTAATAAGGCAACGTCATACGGCTTGATAGCTGCAGCCGAGAAAGCCGGTCTGGAACTCTACTTGGGTTCTTATCCTATCACTCCGGCCACTGACATTCTGCACGAATTAGCCAAACATAAATCACTGGGCGTAAAAACCGTACAGTGCGAAGACGAAATCGCAGGTTGTGCATCTGCTGTCGGTGCAGCTTTTGCCGGTGCGCTGGCAGTAACGACAACTTCTGGTCCGGGCATCTGCCTGAAAAGTGAGGCGATGAACTTGGCCGTTATCGGCGAACTTCCGTTGGTGATTGTCAACGTACAGCGTGGCGGTCCGTCTACCGGTCTTCCTACTAAATCAGAACAGACCGACTTACTGCAAGCTCTCTACGGACGTAACGGTGAAAGCCCGATGCCCGTCATTGCTGCAACATCACCGACCAACTGTTTTGATGCTGCATATATGGCAGCTAAAATCGCTTTGGAACACATGACTCCGGTTGTACTGTTGACTGATGCTTTCGTAGCCAACGGCTCTGCCGCATGGAAACTTCCTAACCTGGATGAATATCCTGCCATCAATCCTCCGTATGTAACTCCGGACATGGCAGGCAACTGGACTCCGTACCAACGTAACGAAGAAACTGGTGTACGCTATTGGGCTATCCCGGGAACAGAGGGCTTCATGCATCGTATCGGTGGTCTTGAAAAGAGTAACGAAACAGGTGCAATCTCTACCGAACCGGAAAATCACAATAAAATGGTTCACCTTCGTCAAGCCAAAGTGGACAAAATTGCAGACTACATCCCCGAGCTCGAAGTATTGGGCGACAAAGATGCAGATTTGCTGATTGTAGGCTGGGGTGGTACTTACGGCCATCTCCATCTGGCTATGGACTATATGCGCGAACATGGAAAGAAAGTGGCTTTCGCCCACTTCCAATACATCAACCCGCTACCGAAGAATACAGCCGACGTATTACGTAAATATAAGAAGATCGTAGTAGCCGAACAGAATCTGGGACAATTTGCCGGTTACCTGCGTATGAAAGTACCCGGACTGAATATCAGCCAGTTCAACCAGGTGAAAGGACAGCCTTTCGTTACGAGAGAATTGATAGATGCATTTACTAAATTATTGGAGGAATAAGAGATGAGCGATAAAGTATATACCGTACAAGATTATAAATCAGGTCAGCCTCGCTGGTGTCCGGGATGCGGTGACCACGCTTTCCTGAACTCACTGCATAAGGCTATGGCCGAATTGGGAACAGCTCCGCATGATATTGCCGTAATTTCGGGTATCGGTTGTTCTTCCCGTCTACCTTACTATGTAAATACGTATGGCTTCCACACTATACACGGACGTGCAGCTGCCGTAGCAACAGGAGCCAAAGTCGCTAATCCCGACTTGACTATCTGGCAGATATCCGGTGATGGTGATGGCCTGGCAATCGGTGGTAACCACTTCATCCACGCTGTCCGCCGTAACATTGACTTGAATATGATTCTGCTGAACAACCGCATTTACGGTTTGACCAAGGGACAATATTCACCGACTTCCGAACGTGGATTTGTCAGTAAATCATCTCCTTACGGAACAGTAGAAGACCCATTCCATCCGGCAGAACTTGCTTTCGGTGCACGTGGACGTTTCTTTGCACGCTGTATCGCTGTAGACGGCGCCGCTTCCGTAGAAGTATTGAAAGCAGCAGCCACTCATAAAGGAGCTTCTGTTGTGGAAGTTCTGCAAAACTGTGTAATCTTTAATGACGGAACTCATGCCAGCGTTGCAACCAAAGAAGGACGCGCCAAGAATGCGATCTATCTGGAGCACGGCAAACCGATGTTGTTCGGTGAAAACAAAGAGTTCGGACTGATGCAGGAAGGTTTCGGACTGAAAGTGGTAAAACTTGGCGAGAATGGCATCACAGAAAAAGATATTCTGATTCACGATGCTCATTGCCAGGACAATACTCTTCAGTTGAAACTGGCTTTGATGGAAGGTCCCGACTTCCCGATTGCACTCGGTGTAATCCGCGATGTAGATGCTCCGACCTACAATGATGCAGTTACAGAACAAATCGAAGAAATCAAAGGCAAAAAGAAATACCACAATTTCCAAGAGCTGTTGATGACTAATGATACTTGGGAAGTGAAGTAAATTCATAATTTATCTAATAACAAAGGCGTAGAGTGAGAACTGGTTCTCTTTCTACGCCTTTATTTATTATCCACCATAATTCAGCCATTCTGCCGATCAAACTATGTACGAACTCTCTTGAGATGAGCAGAGCAATTCCCCTACCGCCATATGGAATTTGAAATTCATAAAATATATCCTTTTATTCTATTGATAGATATCCGTTCCAAATGCCCAACCCAAATAATTTGCCTCCAGCACCTTATCTACTTTATCAAACACGACTGTGAATGGATGCTTCAAGTTACAATGAAGATTAGTTATTTGCCTCTCATTTGCTTTGACCTTCAGTTTATTTCCTTGCTTTTCAATAATACAGTTGTATCCGACAACCGAGCCGTCCGGACGTTCTACAATAAAGGCGTTAGTAAGCATAGATTCAGCAATACACTTGAATACTTCGTGCACATCGTTATCCTGTGTATTAATTGTCTGCCAATCACTAACCATATTCACATATTGTTCACCTATAATAAATTCGCGTGTATCATAGAGTTCAGGATGTGGATTTCCAAAACTCAATGAATCTTGTGTCACATGTGTATCAGCACTGCAAGCCTGTTTTACTTTCAGATACGGATCTACAACAAATGCCCAGCGAAGATTTCCTGTACGATAATCAATCAGATGAGAAAAAGCTCCCATCGCATTATAAGTTTCTTTCAACCAGCGTTCTTCACCTGTCAGCAGATAAGCATAATAGGTAGCGTAACCACGCCAGCCGCTCCAACCGTGAGGAGAGTTGAACATGTTCGGCAACATCTGCACGTCATATTGTGCTTCCCAATAACGCATGGTTCCACCCCTCCGGCGGGCATCGGGAACTCGCAGTTGGGTAAGACAATCATGACTCTCCAGAATTTGTAACATAGCGTCTGTATAATGTTTACGCACCTTTTCGTCTTTCTGCATCAATCCCAGCATTCCAATCTGAAGTGCAGAACAGGAAATCATTCCATCCTCAAAAGTAAGTTCTCCTTCTGTTTCAAAGTCACCTTGTGAAGCAACCAACTGGTCGATAGCACGTTTGGCAGATTGATAATGGCGCTCCGCCGTCTCTGCCCATACAGTATTCTTCTTGCCTAACTCACGTTCGACCAAAGTAAGTTCCAGCATACTTTTCGCTACATAGATAACGCTGGTATAAATAATATGATGATTGACATAGGCACCATCTTCACGTTGCCAATTGTTCATCAACCAGTCTGCCAAACGAGAAGCCTTCTGTAAGTCGGCTATATCACCATAAGCTTGATATTTGTCTACTAACAAACCTATTGTCCCCGAAGTATTCTGTATGCGTGAAGCGTGGTACTTAGGCTCCATCTTTTGTTGATCATGTAACAAGTCGAATAAATAATCAAAGCGATCACGTAAAGCTTTATCCAGTTGTTTATCCGGAAAATATTGTGCAGCAATAAAAGAAGAATGGAAGCCATACCAACTTTCTATGTGTGAAGTAGCTTTCTGGTGATATTTCAAAGCATTCCGACGTGCCTGTTCCATAGTCCATTTCCAGTCATGATGTACTGAAAGAATACCTTCTGTTTCTTTTCCATTGTCCCTGACACGTACTGTATACAACCCGACATCCGGCAGTACACACGACACTTGCTTTACTCCCTCTCCCTGTGTCCGGATATTGACCTTCAACTCCTGCCCTTTATCATCCAACACTTTGATATCTTTAGAACCAGACAGAACTTCAAAAGATGCGGTTTCTCCCGGAACATAAGTCGTCCGATCAATAGAGATCATCGGTATGCCAGTCGCGTTATGTATAACGTGTTCAAATTCCCCCAACGGATTTATATCCATGAGCACAATAGTCCAGCTCTTGATCTCCCCTTGTTTCAGCATCCACAAATCTTGTGGATTGCGTTCGGGCAAAAGGTAATGCATTCATCAAATCCAGATTTAATGACTCTATCCGGTGCCCCATAAACCAATGTGGAGGTGGATCTTGATAACCCAGATTGTAAGCCACACTCCATGAAGCTACAGGCTGTGGCGATACAATTCCCAAAGCGTGTCCTGCAGGGGTTTGCAGATAACCGTAGAAATGTGTCTTTTCATTGCGCATCAGCGTTGGGAAATATTTTCCAAACCAGTCCGGATACTTATCCATATAAGTATCGATTCCCAATTTCAGTCCCGCCTTTGTCGGTTGAAAAGGTACATTCCCTTTGTTTTCAAGAGTAACTTTCAAAGCCGGCTGCCCTTTCCATGACTGATACGTTAGACGGCATTCCACCTGGTCTATCGTACTCCGATAAGAAAGATATCCGTCAGGTATCCAAGCTGCGGTAATTTCTTTACCACTGATTTCAGCATAAAAGAAGGACCACAGTTACCTTGCCCAGAACAAAAGAAAGGAATGGTGTCATTACCTTTCTTATCCTTGAAGATAATCTGTTCCAAATAGCCCTTGTCTGAAATGCGAGCTTCCCATCCGGTATGTTTCCATACGGTAGACTGAGAAACGGCACCCATACTACATAACAAGCTTCCTAGCAGGAAATAATTTTTTATCATTTATATATCAGTTTTTTTGTATAGTAAATCACACTTCCCCTATATAAGGGAATTAAGGGAAAGTGTGATATGTATATGTCTATTTATGGCAACTCAATTACCAATTAGGATTCTGTACCAATTTCGGATTCTTGTTCAAATATTCCTGCTGAATCGGATAGAGGTAGCCTTCTTCTTTAAATACGAATGGCATCATGTCTGCCTTAACTTCCTATTAAATTCTTCAGCTGTTGTACAAATTACTTTTTCAATTAACAAAATCGAGCCAAATATACAAGTATATCATCAATTACAAAAATAATAAGGCTTTAAAAAGTTTTCAAATATAGGAAAGTTTCCACAAGAGAAGTTCCGCATCCGACTATAAAAGTCTTTTACTCAAATAGCGTACCGGATACCACACAGAAAGGAATCCGACAGTCAGAACGGTTATGAAGACAAGCACAACATCCCACGCATGAACACTGACAGGGTAGGCGTCCACGATAAAAGTACCACCGCCTCCACCTAGCGAAATTACGCCAAATTTCTGCTGGACAAAACATAAAATTAATCCGAGAATAATACCGGAGATAGCACCAAAAAGAGAAATGAGCCGTCCCTCAAATAAGAATATCCGGGAAATAAGTTTATCACTGGCTCCCAAACTGCGTAATGTTACAACATCATCTTTTTTATCCAGAATCAACATAGAAAGAGAACCGATCACATTAAAACAGGCAATCATCAGAATAAAAGTAAGAAACAGATAAGAGATCAGCTTCTCTATTTCCATGATACGGAAAACATCCGCTTGCTGCTGATAACGGTTCTGAACCACAAAATCATCTCCCAACATTTTTTCGATCTTAGATTGTACAGATGAGACGTTTGCACCGGATTTTAATTTCAGCTCTATCGCAGAAACCTCCGTGGTATAATCCAGCAGTTGTCGGATAAAATCAAGAGAGGTAAGAATATATTTACCATCATACTGCTGTTGATTCACGACAAACACCACTCCGGGAGAATAAAGATAGTCACGTTTAAAGGAAGCACCGGGATTTGCCATATTTACTTTAGCATTCCGTTTGGGAAGATAAACCTGAAGCGGATCGACAAATTCCAATCCTGTACCTAAAGTGGCCACGAGTTCCACTCCCATAATCCCGTAATTCACAATCGAATCATGCAAGAGAAACTCACCGGCTCCATAAAGTATACTGTCAATCTCGGTCAATTCCTCAAAGTTATCTTCTACACCCTTCAAAACAGCCATAGTCTGACGGTCTTTATACTGTACCATTGCATTCTCTTCGAGCGTTTCTGTAGATACAGCCACTTCGGGAAGCGCACAAACAGCGCGAATCCGTTCATCTTGCCCGTCAAAAACCTTCCCTTCACGAACCACAATTTTCAACTGCGGATCGAAAGCGGTGAAAAAGCTGGCCACCATATCCTGAAAGCCGTTAAAAACAGAGAGTGTACAGATCAACGCCAATGTAGCAAGGGCTACTCCGCACACAGAAATGCCGGATATGATATTAATAGCATTATGTTTCTTTTTCGAAAAAAGATAACGCCGGGCTATGTAGAAGGGGAAATTCACCTCTGCAATAAATTATTTCATTTCAGCAAAGAATCAATCTTCTCAATATAATCCAATGAATCATCCACAAAAAACTTCAGCTCCGGGATAATACGTAACTGATAACGAACACGAGTACCCAGTTCATAACGAATGGACTTCATATTATCATTGATATTCTTCACCATTTCTTCTGCTTTCTCAGAAGGAAAAACACTGAGATAAACACGGGCAATACTCATATCCGGACTAATGCGCACAGCGCTAACCGATACCAACGTCCCATGCATCGCCTTTGTCTGCAACAGGAATATCTCACTCAGTTCTTTCTGTAACAAGCGGGATATCTTATTCTGTCTAGTTGTTTCCATAAATCTACTCCTTTACTTTTTTCTTATAATCGTTAACCCATCACGTAAGGGTAATATTACTTTCTCCACCCGTTCATCTTTGGCTACAAGATCATTAAAAGCCTTAATGCCGATTGTCTGGACATCCGTATTACGGGGTTGTTCCAGCACATGACCATCCCACAGCGTATTGTCAGCTATCATGTATCCTCCTTCGGAAAGATGAGCCAACGTCATTTCGTAATACTCGATATATTTACGTTTATCACCGTCAATGAAGGCCAGATCGAACGTAACGCCCAAATCGGGAACAAGTTCCAAGGCATCACCTATATAGAAACGGATTTTATCTGCAAATGGCGATTTTTCAAGCCACGGACGGGTAAAGTCCTCTTGTTCATCATTTATTTCAAAGGTATGCAACATTCCGCCCTCCGACAAACCTTCTGCCAGACAAAGAGCGGAATATCCGCTATACGTTCCCGATCTCCAGTATCTGCCGAGGCCGAATCATCTTCACAAACATCTTCAACATCCGCCCCTGCAAATGCCCGGAAGCCATACGGGGACGAAGCAATTTTACGTGCGTATCCCGATACAGCGCTTTCAAATAATCGCTTTCGGGATCAATATGTTGCAGAATATATTCGTCAATAGATTCAGTCTCTTGCATACAGCCTGTTATTCTTTTTACAGATAACGGTTATTATTAGGCAATACGGTATCTTCCGCATGCTTCAAAGCATCCTCCACCACATTTATTTCGAGGAAGGAAGTTTGCGTACCTTCTTTACCACTGCTCAAATATCCTACCATATCCGTTGGCTGCAAACGTCCTTCTTTCAACAGGCGGCGCAGGGCTGCAAAATAGTATTCCTGCCCATTTGCCAATTCCGGCATATAGATCGCCTCTACTCCATAAGAAAGAGCCAGATGACGCATGGTCTTTTCCTTTATAACAAATAGCCAATACCGGATACTTGCCACGGAAAGCAGCCAGATTGCGTGCTGTACGTCCGCTGTAACTGTCCGTAATGATAGCACGTATTTTCAGTTTAGATGTAGCTTTCACTGCCTGTTTAGCAAGAAAGGCCGTTACATCGTTACTATTTTCGTTCAACGGGATACGGATATCATTCTCTTCCAGTTTATCTTTTTCAGCCTGAGCCGCAATCTTAGTCATTGTTTTCACCGCATCCACCGGATACTTACCATAAGCAGTTTCACCACTCAACATCAAAGCGTCCGTACGATAATAAATTGCATTGGCAATGTCAGTAACTTCCGCACGAGTAGGACGAGGATTGTTGATCATGGTATGAAGCATCTGAGTCGCAACGATCACCGGTTTCTTTGCCAGGATACATTTGCGGATCAGCACACGCTGGATACCCGGAATGCGTTCCTGAGGGACCTCAATACCTAAATCACCACGGGCAACCATAACGCCGTCGGCTACTTCCAGTATCTCATCAATATTATCTACGCCTTCCTGATTTTCAATCTTGGCAATAATCTTAATGTCACTATTATGAGCATCTAGAATCGCACGAATATCAAGTACATCCTGACGATTGCGCACGAAAGAGTGAGCGATAAAATCAATATCCTTTTCGATAGCATAAAGTATATTGTTACGGTCTTTCTCTGTCAATGAAGGAAGATTGATACGAACACCCGGGACGTTCACGCTCTTGCGGCTTCCCAACGTTGCATCGTTTTTCACTTCGCAAAGCAGATAATCGGCTGTCTTATCGATTACTTCCAGTTCCAGGTCACCATCATCAATCAGAATCGTACCACCGATATTCAAGTCATGCACAAAATTGGGATATGAAACAGCAATACACTCGCGGGTCGTTTCAAGTTCCGGATTACCAACTATTTTCACTTTCTCCCCTATCTTATATGGAATCGGTTCCGCATTAGCAGTCGTACGTACTTCCGGTCCTTTGGTATCCATGAGAATCGCAATACGGTTGGATACGGAACGTACATTTGCAATCAGAGCTTCAAAACCTTCACGGCTGGCGTGCGCAGTATTCATACGCACCACATTCATTCCGGCATCAAATAATTGTTTGATAAAATCCACATCACAACGTCTATCCGAAATGGAAGCTACAATTTTAGTCTGTTTCAATAACATAGTCTTTCTACCTATTATATATTATACCTTATTTATTTTCTAACAATGCTTCCAGCGCCAACCTATATGAGTTCAGTCCAAAGCCGCAAATCACCCCTTTGCAGGCACAAGCAATCATCGACACATGCCGGAAAGACTCACGGCTATGTACATTAGAAATATGTACCTCGATAACCGGAGACGTCACAGAACGAATGGCATCCTGCAAAGCAATGGAAGTATGCGTATAAGCACCCGCATTCAGAATAATCCCGTCCACGTCAAATCCTACCTGCTGTATGCAGTCAATCATCTCTCCCTCAATATTCGATTGAAAATAGTCGATCTCCAAATCAGCATATCTTTTACGAAGCTCAGCCAGATAGTCTTCAAATGTAACACTTCCGTATATGGAAGGTTCACGTTTGCCCAACAGATTGATGTTCGGGCCATTAATAATTTGTATCTTCATCGCGTAATCCTCTTTTTTTATACCTTTGTATCCAAAGAACAATATTTCAAGCCACAAAGATAGTGCAAACCGAATGTAGAAACAAATTTATTTGTATTCTGCTGAGGTGCAGCCTATCTTCGCGGAGCAAAGGTAGAAAAAAGAAATGGAAATCAACGAAAAAAAGAAGAAGAAGGAGCAACAGGAACTGATAATCAGAAAGTATCAGCAGTATCTCAAACTGGAAAAGTCTTTATCTCCCAACACGCTGGAAGCCTATCTTACAGACCTGGACAAATTGATGAGTTTCCTGACCTTGGAGGGCATCAACGTTCTGGAAGTGTGCCTGTCTGATCTCCAACGTTTTACAGCCGGACTACATGATATTGGTATCCATCCCCGTTCGCAGGCCCGTATCCTGTCAGGGATCAAATCATTCTTCCGTTTCCTGCTTATGGCTGATTATTTGGAGGCTGATCCCAGCGAATTGCTGGAAGGGCCCAAAATAGGCTTCAAACTCCCTGAGGTGCTGACGGTGGAAGAAATCGACCGGATTATCTCTGCCGTCGACCGCAGTAAGGCCGAAGGGCAACGAAACAGGGCTATATTAGAGACCTTATATAGCTGCGGACTTCGCGTATCAGAACTTGTCAACCTCAAGCTGTCCGATCTTTATTTCGACGAGGGCTTCATCAAAGTGGAAGGAAAAGGCAGTAAACAACGACTTGTACCCATTTCCCCCGTGCCATTAACGAGATAAAACTCTACTTCACCGACCGTAACCGGATCGAAGTAAAAAAAAAGAATATGAAGATTTTGTATTTGTCAGCCAGCGGAGAGGCAAAGGACTTTCACGAATAATGATCTTCCACATGATTAAAGAATTAGCACAAACGGCAGGTATCATCAAAAATATCAGCCCGCACACTTTCCGCCACTCTTTTGCCACTCATTTACTGGAAGGCGGAGCCAATTTGCGGGCTATCCAATGTATGCTCGGACATGAGTCTATTGCTACAACCGAAATCTACACGCATATCGACCGTAATATGCTTCGCAGTGAGATCATTGAACATCATCCCCGAAATATCAAGTATCGGAAAGAAAAAGAGTCATTATTTCATTAAATTATGATAAAATCGCCCCCTTATCCATATATTTATATTAAGAATTAATATCTTTGCGTTACTTTTTTCTGTACTCGACAGAAAGGTGTATGTGAATACGACGATATTTCAATTACAAACATTTAATTTATACCTAAAATGACTAAGAAGTTGTACTTGCCTTTACTCATGGCAATGGTTGTTGCATTATTCTCTTCTTGCAGCAAAAAAATGGGTGAATTATCAGCTGATTACTTCACTGTTACTCCGCAGGTGCTGGAGGCAGTAGGTGGTAAAGTTCCTGCAACCATTAACGGCAAATTCCCGGAAAAGTATTTCAAAAAGAAAGCCGTTGTAGAAGTAACTCCGGTTTTAAAATGGAATGGTGGCGAAGCTAAAGGCCAACCAGCGACTTTCCAAGGTGAAAAAGTAGAAGGTAACGATCAGACTATCTCTTACAAGATGGGCGGTAGCTACACAATGAAACCTTCCTTCGACTATGTTCCTGAAATGGCTAAGTCTGAACTGTACCTCGAATTTAAAGCTACTATCGGTAAGAAAGTGGTTACTATCCCTGCTGTGAAAGTAGCTGATGGTGTCATTTCTACTTCTGAATTAGTTAACAATACATTAGGTAACGCAAACCCGGCATTGGGCGAAGATGCTTTCCAACGTATCATCAAGGAAAAACACGATGCTAACATCATGTTCTTGATCCAACAGGCTAACATCCGTTCAAGCGAGTTGAAAACTGCTAAAGAATTCAACAAGGAAGTTGCTAACATAAACGAAGCTGCCAACAAGAAGATCAGCAACATCGAAGTTTCTGCTTATGCTTCTCCTGATGGTGGTGTAAGCCTGAATACAACTCTAGCAGAAAACCGCGAAAGCAACACTACCAAGATGCTGAACAAAGACTTGAAGAAAGCTAAAATCGACGCTCCGATCGATGCTAAATATACCGCACAGGACTGGGAAGGTTTCCAGGAACTGGTTTCTAAATCTAACATCCAGGATAAAGAACTGATCCTTCGCGTATTGTCTATGTATCAGGATCCTGCACAGAGAGAACAAGAAATCAAAAACATTTCTTCAGTTTACAAAACTTTGGCTGACGAAATCCTTCCTCAGCTGCGTCGTTCTCGTTTGACTTTGAACTACGAAATCATCGGTAAGTCTGACGAAGAAATCACTAAGCTTGCTTCTTCTAATCCTTCTGAACTGAACATCGAAGAATTGCTGTATGCTGCTACATTGACTAACGATCCTGCAAAACAGGAAGCTATCTATACTCAGGCAACAAAACAGTTCCCTAACGATTACCGCGCATACAACAACCTTGGTAAGCTTGCTTATCAAGCTGGTAACGTTGACAAAGCTGAATCTTACCTGAAGAAAGCTGCCAGCGTAAACGCTGCTCCTGAAGTTAACATGAACTTAGGTTTGATCTCTTTGATCAAGGGTGACAAAGCTGCTGCTGAAACTTACTTCGGTAAAGCTGCCGGCACTAAAGAACTTGGCGAATCTATGGGTAACCTGTACATCGCTCAAGGCCAGTACGAAAGAGCAGTTAACTCATTCGGTGACGCTAAGACTAACAGTGCTGCTCTGGCTCAGATCCTTGCTAAGGACTACAACAAGGCTAAAAACACATTGGCTAACGTAGAAAGACCGGATGCTTACACTGACTACCTGATGGCTGTTTTAGGTGCTAGAACTAACAATTCTTCTATGGTAACCAGCAGCTTGAAGAGCGCAGTTGCTAAAGATCCTTCATTAGCTAAGAAGGCAGCTACTGACCTGGAATTTGCAAAATACTTCACTAATGCAGATTTCATGAGCATCGCTAAATAATAGAATTACCACTCTATTTTAAATAATGAGAATTGCCTGTCATATAAATGACGGGCAATTCTTTTTTTATCCGGAGAAAACGGTTAATTAATAAAATACCCTAAAGAAAGGTTCTTTATTGTCGGCAAAATAGTATATTCGTAATGATAGAATAGAATATATGAAAAAGCACAGTAGATACTATTACAGTTTATTAATCAGCTGCCTCATTATTATGAGCAGTTGCCAGCCCAAACCTTCATCACTACTGAAAGAAGCCATGAAAATGGAAAAAGTTTCAACAGACAGTATATTCTTCTATTTGCAACAAATAGCACACCCCCGCCAATTATCCCTATCCGAACAAGGAGACTATTATTTGCTCTCTTATAAAGCAACGCTATGGAAAACCGGCCTCCCCGGTGACTCACTGCTCGAAATGCTCTCACGTGCTACAAACAAAGCAACCTACAAGCCAAATGGCTGCAAGCACACATAGAGCAAAGCGCTTCCTACCTATATAAGAATCTACCCGATTCCACATTATTATCAACCGGAAAGTTGCTGAAAGAGTACCAACTGAACGATACATTAAAGACACGCATATACGGACTAAGGAGAGCGGCATATTACAGAAAACAAGACTACAATCAAGCCCTTGCAATGGCGGATAGCAGCAAACAGCTAACCCGTAAAAGCAAAGATACGCTCGCCTACTTCACTGCAAACCAACTATACCTTCAAATTATAGAAGCAATGCAGCAACATGAAAAAATATACCCAAGGGTACAAAAGTTGATAGAAGAACTTAGGGACTCTCCCAACCACCAGTCCCTCATTTATTATGCATTCGAAAATCTGCTGAATACCAGTTTGGAAAGAAAAGATTACCGGCAAGCGCTGAAGTATCTCCAACTGTTATCCAATGAACGTCGCAGCCGATACGAAATTCCCCATTACCTATTGCTCCGTGGGAGGACATACGCAGCCCTGAACCAGACAGATTCCGCCAAATATTACTATCAGCAAGCTGCAACCTCCACTTCAGAATTTATTGCCATGGAAGCAAATGCTCTTTTATTCAATCTGATAAATCAAGAAGATTATCCAGAACAAGCGTTTTACAGCAAACAAAAGGAAAATACAATAAAAATAATATACTTGGCAACATCAATTCAGAAATACAAAGAAGAGAATTCAACGAGCTCAAATTGCAAAACGAGCTATACCAGCTTCATTTTCAGCAACAGAAGCACGAACTATGGATGCTCGGAATCATCACAGCTTTACTAAGCGTAGGGTTCATCGCATTCTTCTTTTATCAAAAGAGAAAAAAAGAGCGGTTGCAGCAAGAGAATCTATTATTGCACAAGGAAGCGGAACTAAGCGGATTGCGGGGAAAAAGAAATCCGACAGAGAAACAAAGAAGCGGAGTTGCGGGAAGCTCTTTTCAGAAGAATATCGTTCTTTCATAAACTACCTTCCCTCCACACCGATGACAAGCAGGATGAATCTGCCGCTAACAGCAAAATAGTGGTAACAAACACAGAGTGGGCGGAAGTCATTTCAGTCGTAAATGATGCCTTCGACAATTTTGTAGTTCGCTTACAACAAGCCTATCCTTCTTTGGGAGAAAAAGAAATCGGCTTCTGCTGCCTCGTCAAAATCAATGTCAATATACAGGATTTATCAGACATCTGCTGTATCAGCAAGGCAGCTATCACCAAACGAAAATATCGAATCAAAACCGACAAGCTGGGAATCACTGATGAAAACATAAGCCTTGACAGTTTTCTCAAAGCATTTTAGTAATTAGTCCAACCTCATTTATATTTTGTCCGCCTTACAAAATAACGCAATAGCGTATATTCTACTAATAATCAGATATATAAGCGACAACCAAGAGAGCATTCTTGTCCGCCTGTTTTTTGTTTTTCTATTTGTTTCAGCCTACTTTTGTCCGGAGCCAATTAGAAAAACAGTACTAACTAAATACATATCAGTATGAAAAACAGAAGTATTATTTTCAGTTTATGCGCTTGTTCTTTATTAGCAATTTTTGCTTTTACAGACAACAGCAAAGCAACGAAAGACCCACTGGCACTATCGCCTGTCGTAGCCAAGAGCGTCACAACACCTACGGGAACATTAATTTCCTGTAATTTAAAAAGCCTGAAAGATACGGTAGACATTCCCCTGAGCTATCTGACAGAAGAACTCCAAGTGGTACAGTTAGACAATCGGGATGAAGCACTGGTAGGAGGTTGGGTACGTACTACTGTCAGCGACAATTACATTCTGGTAAGTAATAACAAACAGACTCCCTATAAACTTTTCACCCGTGACGGCAAATATATCACCAACATTGGCGCCTATGGCCAGGGACCGAACGAATACGGTAATACATACGCTGAACAGTTAGACGAGGCCCACAACCGTATCTATATCCTACCCTGGCAAAGTGACAAATTACTTGTATTCGATTTGAAAGGAAATCCACAAGCCCCCATCCCATTATGCCTGCGCGTTCCTAAAGGACAATTCAGAGTAGACACGGAGAAATCGGAAGTCACAGTGACGGTACTGCCATTTCAGGGTTGGCCGGCAGTAGTATGGACACAAGATTTTAACGGCAAACGCAAAACTTCGTTGCTCCCGCACATCTGACCGTTCCACGAGACTTCAGTAATGAAGTATTTATGGGTAACAACACCTCCGATTATGATGTCATGCTAATGGTCATTATGCCTACCCCGCGAGTAGACAGGCTATACCACTACAACAATGCCAAAAACCGTCTGGAAGCCCGTTTCACTGTCGAATATGCCAATAAAGATAAAATTCCCTGGCATGGCTATTCCGAATATCCGCGCCATTTTATAGGCGACGTTTCTTTCCCGGTACAAATGTCTAAAAACACATGGGGAAGCACTAAGCCTGCCAAATATATTGTAGACAAAAAGACATTGCACGGCAACTATTTCCACTTGTACAATGACTTTTTAGGAACAAAGGAGATGCAGATATGGCCGTCTTTCGGCAACGGATATTACGTCTCTAACATGGAACCGTCACAACTAAAAGAAACACTAGAGAAAGAACTGGCAAGAAAAAGATCTCCCCAGCACAGTACGAAAACGTACACAAGCGTTAGTGAAATCATTAAACGAAGACAATAACAACGTTGTTCTCTTTGCTAAAATGAAAAAATAAAAATCCTCCAAAAAGCAATAAAAAAGCTGCACCCCAAAAGTTTTTTGTCTAACTTTTGGGGTGCAATGCATTTTGAGACAGCCTCTTCTTTTTTTTTTTATCCGTAAAACCGTACTTTCGCAGAAAAGAAATCAAAATGATGAAAAGAGTAGCATTTTAATCCTCATAGCTATCTGCCTGTTCAGTTGCAGCAAGCCTTCCAAGGAAGCCAGTATCACCGGAGAAATCAAAGGATTGGGAACAGATACACTTTACCTGTACGGCATGGACGAATTGCGCGACCGGATAGACACGATCTTCACCAAGGACGACAAATTCGCCTATACCATCCCGGTAGACACCATTACTCCTGCTTTTCTGCTTATCAACAACCAAATAGAATATCCCATATATCTTGATAAAGGAAACAAAATCAAAATTAAAGGAGATATAAGCAATCCGGAATACCTTCATATCGAAGGGAATATATATAATCAGGAGTTTACTGCTTTCCAGGAAGATCTGCGAGGGCTGGGCACTCCCTCTGAAAAGGTATTGGAGCAGAAAGCGGAAGAGTTCATCCGGGGACATCATTCTTCATTCGTCAGCCTCTACCTATTGGATAAATACTTCGTCCAAAAAGACTCGCCCGACTTCAATAAAATAAAAAAACTCATCGAAGTAATGGCAGGAGTATTGCAAGACAAACTTTACATCGAACGTCTTAACGAAAGCATCTCCCAAGCGGAAAAGACAGAGATCGGTAAATATGCCCCATTTTTCAGTCTCCCTAATGTGAAAGGAGAAAAGATAAGCCGCACATCGGAAAACCTCAAAAAGAAAAACCTGCTAATCAATTTCTGGGCTTCATGGGGTGATAGTATTGCCAATCAAAACAGCAATGCCGAACTGCGGGAAATCTACAAAAAATACAAAAAGAATAAATATATAGCCATGTTGGGCATTTCTCTTGACTTGAACAAGGAGCAATGGAAAGACGCTATTAAACGTGACACGCTGGACTGGGAACAAGTGTGCGACTTCGATGGATTTAACTCCGAAGTTGCTAAACAATATACGATCCGGCAAATACCGGCCAACATACTCCTGTCAGCAGACGGAAAGATTCTGGCAAAAGGACCTCAAAGGCGAAAAGCTGAAGAAGAAAATTGAAGAAGTAGTTTCCGCAGCAGAAGAAAAAAAGATAAGAAAGACAACAAAAAAAGAAATAACCAGTAACCAAACGTGTTAATTAAAGTTTTCGGAGCGGCTGTTCAAGGGATTGATGCAACACTCATCACAATCGAAGTCAACAGCTCACGTGGCTGTATGTTCTATCTCGTCGGTCTTCCGGATTCCGCAGTGAAGGAAAGTCACCAACGTATTATCTCCGCACTGCAAGTCAACGGTTATAAAATGCCGACCACCAATATTGTAGTCAATATGGCGCCGGCAGATATCCGGAAAGAAGGTTCGGCTTATGATTTGCCTCTTGCCATCGGCTTGCTGGGTGCCAATGAAACCATATCTTCCGAAAAGTTATCCCGCTACCTGTTAATGGGAGAATTGAGCTTGGACGGAAGCATACAACCGATCAAGGGAGCACTTCCCATTGCCATCAAAGCACGGGAAGACGGTTTTGAAGGATTAATCATTCCCCAACAAAATGCGCGGGAAGCCGCCGTAGTTAACCAGTTAAAAGTCTATGGAGTCAGCAATATCAGGGAAGTCATTGAGTTCTTCAATAATGAACGCGAATTAGAACCGACAGTTGTTAATACCCGAGAAGAGTTCTATGCCCATCAAAGTACTTTCGAGTTTGATTTTGCAGATGTGAAAGGGCAGGAAAACGTGAAAAGAGCACTGGAGGTAGCTGCTGCCGGCGGACACAATCTCATCATGATAGGTGTGCCGGGAAGCGGAAAATCAATGATGGCCAAACGCCTTCCTTCCATTCTCCCTCCCCTCTCGTTGGGTGAAAGCCTCGAAACGACCAAGATACACTCCGTAGCTGGAAAATTAAACCGCAATTCCTCCCTAATCACTCAACGCCCTTTCCGTGACCCGCACCATACGATTTCGCAAGTAGCAATGGTAGGCGGGGGCAGTTTTCCCCAGCGGGGGAAATAAGTCTGGCGCATAACGGAATTTTATTCCTAGATGAACTGCCGGAGTTTAATAGAAACGTACTTGAGGTACTGCGGCAACCATTGGAAGACAGGAGAATCACAATCTCCCGAATAAAAAGCAGCATCGATTACCCGGCCAGTTTTACACTGGTAGCTTCGATGAATCCTTGCCCTTGCGGATATTATAATCATCCGACGAAGGCTTGTGTATGCAGTCCCGGGCAAGTACAGAAATATTTGAATAAAATTTCCGGCCCGCTGCTCGACAGGATTGACATTCAAATAGAAATCATTCCCGTACCATTCGATAAGATATCTGACCAAAGAAGGGGAGAATCCAGTGAAACGATCCGCGAACGAGTTATCAAAGCACGGCAAATACAAGAAAAGCGCTACGCCGAATATCCCGGTATCTATTGCAATGCACAGATGAACAGCAAATTACTGTCACTACTTGCCCGGCCGGATGACAAAGGGCTTACCTTATTAAAGAATGCAATGGATCGGCTCAATTTATCCGCCCACGCCTATGACAGGATATTGAAAGTATCACGCACCATTGCCGATCTCGAAGGAAGTGAGCAAATTCTTTCCGGACATTTAGCGGAAGCGATCAGTTATAGAAATCTGGATAGGGAGAACTGGGCCGGATAACAGGACAAGAAAAACAAGTGCTTGTATAATTAGGTTACCAGATCCATTGTATGCTATAATTACCCGAATTCAAGAAGATTCCATGCACGAAAATCAATATGACTAAAATAATTTACAGTTCACTACATAAACCCCTATTCGGTTTATAATAAATTTCCGAATCGTTTATTATAAACGGTATCCAAGTTTATTATAAACTCTCAAATAGAAATTTAGAATCTTAGCATCCATTTATTACAACAAAAAAGGCTGCAATTCCTATAAAGATTGCAGCCTTTTGCCTATATTAATCATTCCTGTCTCTGTACAAGGGTAGGACAGTTAGCTATATTTGTTGTAATATCTCACTATTTTCATACTCGATTTTATATCTTTTTTTCTCATTTATTCATTAATAACTCAAGTTTCACAAACACCCTGCATAGTTTGAGGTTGAGCAATAAGTCAGTAGTATCTAATATTCTCCTCCTTCAGGAAGGAGGAGTACCCTGTAGGGGAGGTGGTAGGTCTCCCCCCTTCTATATTCTCAGACTACAAATATACAACATTTAAAGCCATTTGTCAAGTCCTTGTGGCATGCTTTCTGGTAATTACTGCATTTTTCTTTTTCAAGAAAACCACAGACCTGTATTCACTTTCTTCAATAGTTTACCTAATCAAGCAAGAACCTTTCCGCACGCCCCGGAGTGAACAACTCCCACAAAGAAGCTACCGTCCAACCCGGTGCAAAGATATCATTATAGTACCCTTTCCCGTTCTTACCATAATCCCAATTAGTGTGCTGAACGACTTCCGGATAGAAGCCGGACTTTGCAATGCCGCATAAATGCCCTTCATAAGGTAGCAACTGACGCATAGATGTAGATATCACCTCCGCAAAATCAGCCATACGAGGTTCAGCATATTCCTTTGACAACCATTGAAGTACAGATGCAAACTCAAAAACAAAAACATCAATATGGTTATTCTCCACAGAAACATTTCCCCAACCACGAGTTTTCAGACCAATATCTCCCAACATCTGTCCCTGCGCGAAAGGAACGTCCCACAAATAATACCAGGATAAAGCAAAATAAGCCGCTTTTTTGTCAAATCGGCATAATGCCTATGTTCTTCTCCCTTTGTTATCAATGAAAGATAGTAAGTAGCGGTAGCAGCATAGAGAGAAGCCTCTTTATCCTCGCAGTTCGCATCCAATGTAGATGAGAAATAATCAGCTTTCGAAATCAGCTCTTTCTCTAAATAGTCTGCCGTCCGTTTGGAACTGGCCAAATAACGCTTATCTTTAAAATATTTATATCCCATAACTAATGGCAACGTAGCAGATGGGGTACTTCCCCCACTCGGATCGACAATAGTTAAATCATCACGAAACTTACGGGGGAAACTACCATCAACATTCTGTAACTGTAAGAACATATCCAATATTCTTTTCAACTTTTGCTCACACTCAGGATGACGGCGTCCGTTCTCTTTTTTCATAAGCTAAGAAATGGAACATGGCATAGACGCCTTCCGACTGACGCCGGATACTATGGACCGGTTCCTCATATCCCTTGTCAAAATTCACGGATTCCTTGAAAAATCCCGCTTGTGTGAAACCATTCTTCAAATAACTATCAAATATCTTTGTACTGTTCACTTTCAGTTCTTCCCGGTTCGATTGCCAACCGTATTCCCATGCATTAAATGCATTAAGAAGTACACGACCGATAAAACCAACCTCAGCCTGACCGTTTCTTTCACAATCACTTACCTTCAGATGTATTCCGGAATTATAAACCAGCGGTTGATTATCGACCAAACTATTTACAAAAAAGCAACTAAGCACTTGCTTCATATCCGCTATAGAATATGAATTCTCCACAGGTTTTGGTGCATAGGTATCATAACAATGCTCCCATGTATGCTGTATAAAGTCTGAAAAATCATCCGCACCACTTTCCATTATTTCCCATGTCAACAATACCGACTCACCTTTCTTCATCAGTTGAAAAGCCTCCACCTCAGGTGCTAATGTTAATTTACGAATATAACTTTTAGGAGCCTCCCGATAGGGAAAACCAAAAAGAAAGCATAGCTATTCCCTGTTGATTCTCAAATCCGGTAAATCCCAAGGAAGTCTTCCCTGAAAGAATGATCTCTCCTTCTTTATGTGTAGCTAAAGCATCCATAGAAAAATCATCCAAACGATTTACTGTCATAAATCGTTTTCTTTTTCACTAAAAATCCCCGTAAGCGGTGCGCTTAGCCTGTCTTCACGCACCAACCAACTATCCGACGTATGGAATGATGGAGCTTTTTAGGAGAACGCAAATTACGGCGATACCAAAATCCCGGCATATAAAACTGACAGTTATCATGGCGATAGCCCGTACTCAACAATTGACGATAGTTGAAGTAAACATCCTGTGCAGCGGTAAGCTGTACAGTCAATCGCATACAACTATCCCGTTCTTCAACTTTATGAAAAACCGTTATCGGCAATTTATTATCCGAACGCCACTCATAATCAAAATAGCTATTCTCCAACTTATCCGGATGCAGTTTATAATTCACAGCATTATTACCCGGAACCTTTAAAGATAGTTCTACCTTCATATTCTCAGGAACATACTTCACTGCTCCCATACAGGCAGTACCAAACAAAATCGCTGTACAACCCACAAATGTCCTTAATATCGTTTTCATACCTCTTATCTATTGTTCTATTATACCTTCATTTCCATTCAGAATCTAATGAGTTATCGGCCAATATACCGCATAACGTTCAAAATGAACTTTATAAAAAGGTTCCAGCACTATATGCTCAAAACCTTTCAAGTTTATACCAAACTTCAATGGTTCTCCTGAAACAACCTCCACATGAGTTGGAATCCGTTCTACAGGTTCTCTGAATACCGGGACTTTTGCCATGTCCATCTTATTCATAGCCGTATTGTTCATCTTTCCCCAAAAAGTAGTAGGAAGATTTTCCTTTCCCATACGCCCGGCAAGCACGTAAGGCCCATATAATAATGCAACATAACGGTCGGTACCTGTTAAGTTCTCTGTATATATATGCATCGGAAGTCGTAGTGTAATCACATTCTTCCGCTCCCACACTCTGTCTATAATCCAATACCCATCACTGCCAAGCAGAGGCTGTTCTTCTTCTCCATTAATTATAAAAGTAGCCTTATCAGTCCAATCAGGTTTACGAATGCGCAGAATCAGTTTCTGCTTTTTCTTTAGATTCAATGTAAGGTCAACTTGTTCGATTCCGGAATCCGGCTTTGCTGAATAAGCTCGACTCCTTCTTCTTTCCAAGAAAGAATGGAAGGAATAAACAGATTCACTCTTATATCCTTTTCTTGATGCCTATTCGTCACTTTATGGCTATAAATAAACTTACCCAGCTTCGCCGGACTTTCCAGCCCTGTATGTCCACAGCACCAGAAAGAGCTATCACGTGAAGCATAAATACGATAATGCCCCGGTCGCATGGAAGTAAAATAGCAGCACATACCCTTCACCGGGTCAGAGGCGGACAAGATATGAGTAAATAAAGTTCTTTCATAATATGCCGCCTTAGTCGCATCCGGTTGCTGCATGAACAGAGCTTCGGTCAAACGTAACATATTTACGGAATTACACGTTTCCGGTCCGCTGATATGGAGCATCCTATCAATGAACTCCTTTTAGAGAAGAAATGTTCTCCGGTACTGTTACCACCTATTACCCAAGTATGGTTTTGCTTCACAATATTCCAGAAATTAGTCGCCGCAAGAAGAAAGGCCCGATCACCGGTAAACATATAATATTTATGGAAACCCGTAAATTTCGGAATCTGTGTATTGGCGTGCCACCCGAATAAAACATCCTTTCCTTCAGACAAAGGAACCCACATAGCCCGATCATTTAAACGGCGGGCCCAATCAAAACGCTTTTGCCCCGTCAACTCATAAACCTCAACGTAAGACTCATTAATCGAACCATGTTCACAAATCAATAATTGCTGAATCTGTTCATCAGTCAGCTTATCCAATACCTGAGAACCAAACCAATCGGCCAACCGTACTAATATCGGCAACGCTTCTTTCAAGTCACACTGTGTATAAGCAGCAGAAAGCCCGAGCAGCATCTTATTAATCAGATAAACAGGTGCCCAGGCACCATTGACCGTAGGATTATTCGTTTTTATCTTTCCTGAGGCTACTTCCTGAATAGTTCCCTGCCTCCTTTCACACCTAACAGGAAGCCATCTTTACCGGCTTCCTGACATAGCTTCAATTCTTTCAGCACATATTTCAATCGTCTCAGTAACTCTCTATCGCCTGTAGATTGATACATCATCGATACGGAAGAAAGATAGAACCCAAGAAATCCACCCCCGAAGCGGGCCTGCTCCCCCATACGTCTTGCGACTCCCAGCCGGCATAAGGTCCGGCTTTCGATGACAATCCCGCTTCAATCCGATAAAAATGAAGCAAAGAGTCAGGATTCAGCCAAAGAAGATATTCTTTGCCTTTTTGTTGCAAATCAAGAAAAGGACCATCTGACAAACGTATTTCTTTCAATGGAAAATAACTTTCAAAAGACGTCCCCAGCGATGTCTCCCTTTTCGTAACACAGACATAGCAGGATTCACCGAGCCAAAGATTAGCAATAAGCTCAATAGCATTCTTACAGATGTCTTGGCTACTATACGTTCGCACATTATCATATCCATTATTCAAATTCTATTTTCTTCGCAGGAATCAGCCGAACAGGACCTATTAACCCCGATTCTATCAATGGCGAGTCTTTCCGGTAATGTTTCCAAGTAGTGAATGCCACTCTTCCGCCTTCCGGTTTATTTACTCCATTTCTATACCAGTCCGGTAGCTTTCTGATAGCCCCACGGCTCAAAGCAGCAATTCCATTTACTCCTCCTCCGGGTACATACTCGTTCTCCTCCGGTAACTGTTCATCCCCAATCAAACGATTCGTACATTGATTAGTCACCTTAATTTCCAATGTATTTTCACCCGGCTTCAGCACATCAGTGACATCAATTAAATACGGACGGGACCAAAAGATCCCTTTATTTACTCCATTGACAATCACCTCCGCCATCACCTCTACTGCACCCAAATCAAGGAAAACAACTCTATCCTCAGACATCATAGAAGGTTTCACAACAAAGTTAGTTTTATAAGTAGCTGTACCAGAAAAATATTTAACGCCCTCATTTTCATGTCTATGCAAAGAGAACAATTTGGGCAAACTTATTTTTCCGGTGCTCCCAGCCCTTTCGGGAAGCTAACCTCCCATTTCTGATTTATCATCACCGGACTTCCTGTTTTTTCAACCTTTACCTCTCTTTTTATACCGTCCGATGTAACAAATTCATAATTCCCATCACTCCATGCCAACAGAGAGCGGGTATCCGCATAAGGTATCCAGTCCAATATACGCTCATCAGTATTTCTTGTATATCCTTTGGCTACCAATTGAGAAATCTCCTTATCTGATAATACTTTAGAAAACAATACCGGAACAGACATATCTCCATTATAATAAGAGGCTCCTTCTTTCAAAGTAGTAGGATTCAACCCCGGATGAATTGTCTGCAGAGATCTCGTCTTATAAGCTATATGCTCTCCATTTATATAAATATGCGGAGCCCCTTCCCTATAAACCAGACAAATATGGCTCCAACCGGAAATAGGTTTTTCCACTCCCATTTTAAACTCAGGATATCCTTTCTCATTCTCCCATACCGCAACTCCATTTCTACCTACAGCCAGTCCACAAGTGGCATGTCCTGCGCCATATAACAGTTCACCGCCCGACGGATAGATAGCATAATATTCTGTCCAGGGATACGATATATATCCCATTGGATTATCCGTATTCAACATAGCATCCGATTCCGGTTTTACCCATAATGATATCGAGAAATTATCTCTTATGTCAGGGTATGCCGCCTGCTTCCATTCTTCGGTTGATATAGCAGAAGCATCTATCAGACACTTCCCATCTTTATGAATAGAACGAATAGCCTTCTGTTCAGGAAGGTCAGAACGAAAGACGACGAACACAGAACCATACGCTTCCAGTTGAACAGGCACCGATATGGTTTCTTCATTCGTTTGATATACCATAGCCCGTGTTCTTTCACCTGATATAGGATTCCAAAACTCAGGAATCTTTCCTTTCACACGAAAGTTACAAATCAGCTCTTTCGAAGTCCGTTGCTGGTTAGCAACAAAATAAACATCCGCCTCTCCTATCTGCCTATGGATATAACGTATTGGGGCACTAATTGAATCTGTGATCACTTCAAAGTCAGGTCTTAACTGAATCTTCTCAAGTACTTGTTCCAAGTTCAAAGAGGTCTCCCAGAAAATCCTACCTTTCCCTACGCTACGATCCACCACTGTAGTTGCGGCCTTTCCCCATAGTTCGTCACAAAGTTGTTCAAACTCTTTTTCTTCAATAACTGAATAAGATTGCAACCCTACGGTCTGTTGCGGACGGGCACCGACAATTATCAATCCCTGTTCCACCATATTCCGCAGTTTCCTCAATAGACCCAACGTAATATGCGATTGTTCCTGTAAAACCAATACACGATAATTCATTCCGTCCGGAAGCCTTAAACGCCCGCGTTCTACCCAAGCTCTATTCAATAACGTTTCCGTATTCATCAAATCGTAATCATACCCTTCCGGTGGTACCGGATTCAAATCTCTTCTATGCACTTTCGTGTATCCTACAATATTATCACCTGTAAAGTATGCAAAATCAGCTACGAATAGTCCCTCTTGCAATAGAGTTTGACAACGGTTCAGATAATTTATCCAGGCACATCCCGGCTCCCACCAGGTATTAGTTCTGTCAAAATGTATTCCCCAAGGGCCTAAAGTCATAGCGGGAGCAGCATCCGGATGAGGTTGCATTGCATAACGATGAATCACCATCCGATTAATCCCCTCTGTAAACGCCTTATCACCAAAAGCCTTCAAAGCAAATGGGTATTCCTGCCATCTTCCCGACTCAGGTTCAGAAGTATATGCTTCGGCACCCACCACTTTCTGACCGTTGATATGAGCTATCGAAGACGCCAATTTTGTAGTACGCCGCATCATCAAGTTGTTCTGGAAAATAGCAGATAACCCATTCCAAAACTCTCCCATAACTCCATCTACCCGTGAGCCTATTTGTAATTCTTCCATTGGTCCGCGGTCATAAGGTTCGCAATAGGATACCAGCCCATATTGATTACATAGATTCCGAAATTCACCATAATAATTATCTGCCAACAAGTCAGCCTGTACACGACGAATATCCCATAAGAAACGTTCTGTCATTTCTTTGCTTCCTACAATCTTACCTGTCATAGCCGGCAAATATTTAATCAAATCATATCCGGTCCTTTCACAAAACTCACCTTCAAATCCGGATGTCCAGTTTTGCATACCGACTTCCCAACTATCTATCTCCAGTCCTATCTGAATCTGGTGAACATAAGGTTTGATTAGTGGATACAATAAATCCATCATTTTATTAAAATGAAGCTGAATCGCCTGTTTGCTAAACTTATCGCATTCAAGCCCCACGCCTGTATCCGGAGCTGCACAGTTTTTTCTTCCGGTAGAAGTATGTCCCAAACGGATGACAGTCCAGTTTCCCAAAGGTGCCTCCCAATTCAGACGTCCCAAAGAATCAACCTGATTCGTCAAGTCAATAATATCTTCCAAGCGAATAACTTGTTCTTTGTCATACGTTTGTATACCGATCTTCCCTCTATGATTAAAAAAACACTGTTATTCAATAACTGCCAATCAGAAAAGCCCACAGGTTTACCATTCTTGAAAGAAGGGAAAGCTAACACAGCTATATCTCTATAATATCCTAATTCCGTTACCGGCCGGAGTAATAAAGTCTCCACCCGTTTACCGCCTGCCACCTCAGTCTCACTCCAAGTCAATTTTTGCATTGAATACTCAGGAGTAATCCAAGGACCACCACTTGACGACCAACCCGGACAATTATGCATCACATAATCAATGCCTAAACGAGCTGCTTCTTTTATAGCATGTGCTTTTAATTCCGACCACTCCGGACTTAAGTAAGTAACAGGCCCCTTTGGAATTCCAGTTCCCCTTCCAGATTGAAAACACCACCTATCCCAATACGATGCATCGCCTCCAGATCCTTTGTAATGCCTTCCTTTGTGATATTTCCATTCATCCAGAACCAATATGTATAAGGCCGGGCAGTCGAAGACAATTGGGTAAAGTCTTTTTCCAGCTCACTCATCGATTTAACTTTTACAGGATGAGCAGTGCCTGAAGGCAAAGGAAGTTTCTCGCTTACCGGAAGCGGCTTCCCAAAACATGGAACGCCAGATGCATCAAAAGTAAACTTCTGAAGACGAATATCCGTTTCCAACCAGGTTTTTCTCTTTTTCGTATGGTAATAAATATAATGTTCCCTGTCATCAGGAGAAGTTGTAAAACTGGCATGCCCTACCCCAAATACTTGATCGGTACCTTCAAATACAGGTTTATCACTTTTAATCCAGCTTTTCTGGATCTAACAAATCTGCGTCCGGGTCCTTCAGACGCAAATAAGATAGTTTATATGTATCCAGCCACGACTGACCACACGAATAAACAATAAATACATCTTTCTCATGTCTTCAATATTTGCGGTCCCTCATTCAATGGCAACTCTCCTTGTTCATAATAGCGGTCCGGTGACGATATTTTTACTCTTCCGGAAGCCATTGTCCAAGGATTCTCCATTTTTGCGATATAAAGATGTTGCTGAGTTTTGTCAGTCGGTTCACTATTCTCCCAACCGGACCAGACAGCATATAGTTGTCCTTTATGCTCCAACAAAGTCATATCAATCGCCCAGCGATTGTTTTCCCAGTCTCCCAAAACATCCCCCGTAAACAGCATTCCTTTGTCGATATACTCGCCCATTGCGTCTGATGTAACAGATTCCAACACGCCCTGTCTTTTGGTGAATAAAAGGAGGACCGCTATATCCGCCCGCATAAAAAATATACCATTTACCTTTCCAGAAATGAAGTTCGGGTGCCCAAATACAAGTCGAATTCCATTGCCCTTTTTCCGGTGCCTTCCAAACACGTACAGGAGGATTTATCTTATGAAGATCACGCGAACGAGATACTCCTATACCACCCAGGACCCCGCTACAATAATAATACCATCCTTCATGCTTTATCACCCAGGGATCAGCACCCGAAGGCAGGATAGGATTTGTGTAATATCCGTCATATTCTTGCCCACTCACCATCGTCGAACAGATAATCATTATTATCCAAAAAGATAATCTTTGTATCATTTAAAATGAAGATTTTCAATTCAGCTTTTCTTTTAAAATATCTCTTTTATAGCGCACTAAAGCCTCAACATAATAATAATCGGCGTAGGTTAATGGTACATCAACCTCTGCCTTACCCGGATTATTACCTACAGAATGCTTTAGGATAAAATTGCAATTTGTGCCAGGCTCCGCCAAATATTCCGGCGAAGAAAGGGTTTTCAACTGTGTTTCTGCAACAGAGAGACATTGTTTTGAGAAATCACCTTCAGTATACTGGCTAAGTTCGATGAAAGCCGAGGCCATTAATGCTCCCGCAGAAGCATCACGAAGTTCATTGGGAATACCAGGAGCATCAAAATCCCAATATGGAATTTTATCTTCAGGCAAACGAGGATGATTCATAATAAATCTAGCCACATTCGTAGCATGTTGCAGATATTTCTCTTGCCCGGTCTCACGATACATCATTGTATAGCCATATAATGCCCAGCCCTGGCCACGTGCCCAACATGATTCATGAGCATATCCCTGACAAGTGTTTTTCTTTTTCAGGCTGTCCCGAAAGATCGTATCATAAGAAATCACATGGTATGAGCTATAATCGGACGGAAATGATGCTTCATCGTCACATCCGCATGTGACTTAGCTATTTCCTCAAATTTAGGATCATCAGAGTTCTTGGAAGCCCACATTAACATCTCCAGATTCATCAAATTATCAATAATTACCGGATACTCCCACACCTTCTGATTCCAGTCCCAAGAACGAATGCAACCCACTTGTGGACGAAAACGGGTACTCAACGATTCAGCTCCCTGCAATAATGTCTTTCTATACTCATCATTACCTGTCAAGCGTAATCCATTACCAAAGCTACAATACAACATAAATCCCATATCGTGATTATCAGTAGTATATTTCTGGTTTTCTATCCTTTTGGTATAATTTTCAGCATACATTTTCAAAGGAATCATCTTGATTCACCTCATACAAATACCATAATACCCCAGGGAAAAAACCACTTGTCCACCATTTGGCCTTTGAAGTCATCAGTTTACCATCCTTACCAATAGTACGTGGCAATTTCTCCTCTTCATTCAATAAATTCTCAGCCATTAACTTTGATTGAACAGTCGCCATTTGTAAACTGTTATTCACGAGAGTACTCATTTCGCTTTTCGGAGTTGAACAACTACAAACTGCCATCAGTCCCAAAAATGCAATAATAGATGAACCTACTTTCATTTATATATTCTTTAAAATTATTTTTCTAATTGAAGTTTTTTTATTCTTATCTGAGTTTCCAGTTCTTTTATCTCTTCACTTAATGAGACAGAACCCACTTTGTTTTCATTCTCTGCAACATCCGATTGGCGGTCAAACACCATCCGACCTACAACAGAATCACCTTTCAACCATATAGCACTGCTATATCGCTCCGAAACAATATTATACCCACCTTGCCATTGAACAAAAGCGTATTCTTTTTATCCTCTTCTCACTATCCTGCAGAATAGGAACAAAGCTTTTCCCTGTAATTGCCCCTCAGGAACCGGAACTTTACACAACTCACACAATGTGGGATAAATATCCACAAATTCTACAACTCCCCCAGCTTTTCCGCCTTTACAATGAGGCACACGGACAATCAATGGAGCACGGGTCGCATGATTCATCAGGTTATGTTTTCCCCAGAAACCATGTTCACCCAAATGCCAGCCATGATCTCCTAATATCACTACTATCGTACTCTCTGCCAATCCCAAGCGTTCAAGTTCATCAAGTACTAAACCGATCTGCGCATCTATGTAACTCACACATGCATAATAACCGTGTTTTGCCTCTCGCTGAAAAGCCTCATCCTTTGTTGTCGTAAATTTCCCATATCCACGAATCTCACCGGAGGAAGTAACCTGCTTCGGCAATGCTTTTAGGTCGATAAGGATTCGATGCCAACTGAATCTTCTCCCTTTGATATAAATCCCAATATTTCTTAGGAGCATTGAACGGCAAATGTGGCTTCCAGAAGCCACATGCCAAGAAGAAAGGTCTTTCATCTCTTTCAATCTCCTTAAATCTGCAATCGTCTTCTGCGCCACTCTACCATCAATATAAGTTGTATCCGAGACATCAGCCGATTCACAGAACGGTCCTCGCAAAGTCTTAGGGTGGATATAACGGGAAGACTCTTCGTTCTGCCACAATTCCCACTTATTATATTCAGCCCAATCCTTACCGTAACCATCAGGATATACTCTCCACGGATATTCTGACCAACTACGGGCATGATCGGTTATATTATGGAAAACTTTTCCATTGGAAATAACATAATATCCGTTTTTCTTAAAACACTCCGGAAGCGAAAGTGCCTTTGGGACAATCTTTCTCCGCACTGGCATCAAAAGCAGTAAAACGTTCCGGATAACAAGGATATACTCCTGTAAACAGACTCGCTCTGGAAGCCCCGCTCACAGGAATATTACAATATGCATTTTGAAAGACCGTAGCCTGCTCCGCCAATCTATCAATGTGAGGAGTCACAATATCCTCTATTCCATAACACCCCAATTCAGGCCGCATATCATCAGCAATGATAAATAAAACATTCATCTTATCTTTCTTCTGTCCATAAACATGGGCAGAAGAGACTAAAGTAATCACACCTACAAAATAAAATGATTGAATGCTGCTCATAGCTATATCCTTTGGAATGTAAAACCAGATTATTTAAAATTAACTCCCTCAAATGAGAATCTATTCTTAGCGTCAGTCTTATATTCTTTCAAATAAGGAGAATAAGTGTCCACTTTTACCTGTTTTTTTCACATCTATATCCACAATACGCAAGAAACCGGTTTGCCCTCTGTTCGTCCCTTTCACTCCATCTTGAAAATTGGCTAACATCTGAAACACTTTATTACCATGATCACCTATACTGACTAAGGTCCCAACACCGCTATTCAAAACATGTCCACTAAAGACAAAGAGGATATTGGGATATTTGCTCACCAACTTATCCCACATTTGCTCACCATTATTCACCGCATTCTCACCGGTATCCTTGCCTAAACCGTATTTCTGCGGCAGCCAACGATCTGCCTTCTCCCATACGTGTATCATCCGAGTACATATATGCATGCGTATTGATAATCACCTTATGATGCGGATGTTTCTTCACAACCTCTCCCTGCCCAGTCAAGCACACTAGTACGAGGTCCAAATTCCAAACAAAGAATCAGCCATTTCAATCCGGCAGCCTTGAAAGTATACCACACATTATCCATTTTCCCTTCTTCAAATGCACCACCGAAATTCTTCATCTTACTGTATTTTTGCATAAGGAAAATAGTTAGTAAACAAGTGGGAATCTCTTTTAGTCGAATTTTTACCTAAATCGTGATTTCCCATTACAAAAGCATAAGGAACTTTATCATCCATCATATTCAAGGTAGAAGCTGCCACCTCCCACTCCTTATCGACATTGTGATCAGTCATATCCCCTTGCTGTAAAACAAAATCAATACTATCTGCATGTTCCACCGCCCACTGGGTCTGCGATCTCAGAATGTCCGGGTAAAGTCGTGAATAAGTTTGTATGTCCGGCAATAAAACCAATCTGACCTGTTTCTGTGTACTGCAACTTGACAATACCAGAATTGTAGTAGCCAATAAAGCTGCCAATCTCAAATGTTTTTTCATAATATTTCTATTTTTATTCAACTCAGTTGAAGGTATGTTGTACTATTGTTACTTAAATAGAACATACCTTCGAGATTTAATTCTAGTTTCTAATAGAACCATCTTTCTTTATATCACGACTTCCGCTCCATATTTTAACCGAAGACCATTTCTCAGGCTTGGCCGTCCAGAATTCATCATCCGCCTGTAAACCCAAAGGCAAGAAAATAAAAGTACACAAATAATTACTGCCAGTAGACACATATCTGTCGGCAATCTCGGGCTGGTGCCCACAAAATCCCAGATTCAGCCATCCATCCTTATCAAATGTACCTTTGGCCAATTGTCTTTTTCATAACCTTAGTTAGAGCGCAACGCACTTGTGCCGGTTTGATATGTTCCGGTAATAATTTCATCCAGGAAACTTGAGCTAATACCTGAAAAGCCCCAAAACGATATCCCATCGACCTGCCCAACACAGGATAAGTACCTTCCGGAGAGATCATCTTTTCTTGTTGATCGGCATAACGGATCAATCGTTGTAACTGTACATCATAAAAATCGGCTCCTTCAACTTTATGCTCTTTCATGACCGCCAATACATCTATCAACATAGGCTGGATCACATAACTATTATAATAATCCAGATGGAAGTTGCGTCCGTCACCATACCAGCCATCTCCTTTGTACCATTCTTTATGTCTTTTTAATGCATAATGAATCGGGTTCAATTCACATTCACCTGTAAATTCCAATAGAGCAGCCTCAATTGTAGCAGAAAACATCAACCAATTAGACTCTGAAGCCTTGATCCTGCGCGAAGCTTTCAATTCCTTAATAATTCTCTCTTGAGTCACTTTATCTAACTTCGGCCAAATCTGATCCTTCGAACGTAATAACCCCTGTGCAAAAAAAGCAGCATCAACCAACGGTTGTCCACCAGGTCCATCAAAACGCATATAATCAGGTGATTCCGGGTTTACAGCATTAGCAATAGATTTCACCACTAAATTGGTATATTTAGCACGAAGCTGACCTTCTTCCGTATCATCAGGAGGTAAATTCAACCATGCAGAAATACCATCAAATGAACGTCCTAAAGCTTCCAAATGCGTCACATTCTTTCTTGTATTGCCATTGTTTAATCCATCAAAGGTTTCAACAGGCATGTTTTTCCTCAAAGTATTCTGACTCAAATTGGTATATAGCGGATCAATAATCTTGATCATTGTTTTCACCCAATACTCACGATCCTTACTTTTCTTTGCAAAAGCATTCCCCCATTTACCAAAAAAGAGAAAATACTAGAAAAAAGAAGAATATTCTATGATTTTTATTATTCATAATTTTATAATTATTAGTTCTCAGTATCTTCGGTCACACCAAAGATACTGAGATTTTATCTAAATAAATTAATTAGCTTCTATTGTTTCCAAAGGAGGAATATTATTTTCAGATCCTGCATATCCCTTATTCTGATTAATATGCCCTTTAGTATTAGAATTAATCGTAGATGCAGGAATAGGCCATAAGACATGATACGGACTCATTGTAAATTCCACATTAGAAATAGTTTTAACTCCTTTATTATAAAAAATCGGTGGACTCCATAATTCTATCATAAAAGAAATTATCTTCTGAGAAATTATCCATTTTATAGACCTTACCAGTATAAGAGGGTTTTCCCGTTTGTGCAAATATATAAGCAATACGAGTCAACTCTGTTTTTCTAGGTTCTTCATAATATAACTCTCTCGCACGTTCATCCAAAATTGTTCCAATATTCATATCAGATGCCGCCAAATCACCTGCACCCGCTCTATTTCTTACTTCATTCACATCATCTGCCGCTTTCTGCAAACTAGCAGCATCGCCTTTCCAACAATAAGCCTCTGCACGCAACAAATAGGTTTCCGCCAAACGATATACATACCAGTCTGTATTACCACCTTCCGGTTGATCTACTCTGTCCGGATCCGGTATAAATAATTTGTAATGCGGCCAACCAAACCAACTACGAATTGTATCTTTACACAACAGCTGTCCAGTCTCTCCATAAAGCTGTAAAGGTTTGCCATAATATTTATTTTCCCCTCCAACTTAGGTTCATTATATACTAAATCCTCCATATTCATCCAATTTCCTTTTGCATGACGCAAATCATTCGGATCATCCCAAATATACTGGGTAGAATAAGCTGTTCCCCGACAGCGTCCGATTCCACGTCCATACTTTTTAACTAGTGAAATTTTAACTGTTCCTGTCGGATCCTTTTTGTCTGTTACTCCCTGTTTAACATCAGGAGTCAATATAGCATTTTTCGTATTTCCATAATAAGGCACTGCATTTCTCATCGTTCTGATTCCATCACCTTGGCTTCCTTCTACAAGGTATCTGTCAATAACCAACAAGATAGTCTCTTTATTTTCTGCCAATGCCTTATTTTCAGGGCGATGTAAATCCCAAATCACATTTTTAGTAGCATCAGCTTTTTCTGCTCCGAATCTATTTTTCATCAATTCATAACGCGGATCACTTATTACAGCCGTAGCTGCTGTTATGGCTTCATCAAACAAACCGGCAGCCAAATATAACTTTGCCAACAAATGATAGCCTGCCGCACGTGGAGCTTTTCCTCTATCAACCACCTCAGGCATCCATTGACAAGCAAACTTCATATCATCGATCATTTTATTTAAAATGACCTCACGCTTTGTTGTATAGAAGTCGAGTTTCGCCTCTGTAAATTCTTTCAATAGTAAAGGCACATCACCAAATTGATTTATCAAACGATAATAGTGATAAGCTCTAAAGAAATAAGCAGTAGCCAATATCTCGTTCTTCTCCTGTTCAGACGAGTAAGTTGCTTCATCAATACGTGTAATCACAGTATTAGCATACCTAATATTATCATACGCTTCATTCCAATACCAACCTACTCTATTGGCATTAGGACTATTCAAATTTTTATCAGGCGTAATAACCGCATTTAGATCTTGAGCAACACTTGTTTTGTCCGTAGTTCCTTCAATAGCTACCTCAGAAAAAATATGTTCGGTAATAATGGCAGGTCCATCTCCATAAAACTCCGCTTTAATCCTTTTCTCACAAGTACCAAGTGCAGCCCACATACCTTTAGCATCTACCAGAGTATTCTCCGGAGAATAAAATGAAAGAGGTTTAGGTTCCAACCAGCTGTCCCCACAACTCGAAAGAGTTATCGCAACAGATCCTATTATCACTAATTTACTAATATTATTCATAACATTGATTCTTAAAAGTTAATTACATAGTCACATTAATACCAAAAGTATACGTACGAGGAGTAGGACTACTATTTTCCGGATCCCAAAGTTTAAAATCCGGAGCCCAAACCGCTACATTTCTTACATTAGCATAAACTCTCAATGAGCCTAATCCCAATTTAGTAATCCAACGTGATGGAACATTGTATCCGACAGATATATTATCTAATCGAATAAATGATTTTTTCCGATATACAGAAAAACTGTTTCCTCCTGTACTGGAATCAATTCTTGCCCACTCATTTGTCGGATTTTCCGGAGTCCAGTATGGTAACTTGTAAGCATTCTGTCTATCATTATATACCGTGGTTCCACTATGCTTAGCTACATCATATGTACCTTTATGCCCCCAAAGAGAATACAACATGAAAGAAACATCTATATTCTTATATATCTTGAAATCATTGCGCAATGTCCATGTAAATTTCGGACTAGTTGTCCCTTGGAATACTTTATCCTCATCTGTATACTGTCCGTTTCCATCAACATCTCTCAACTTAAAATCACCAGGAGCTACACCATACTTCTTTGCTTCTTCCGCTTCATCCTGTTGCCAGACTCCAATAACTTCCAATCCCCATATTTCATCCAAAGACTTACCTATAAATCATTTATTCTTGATATCGTCAGCCTCTTTCTGTCCTACTACGTTCCCATTTTCATCTAAAACATCAACCATATCTCCGTACAGGTGAACAATCTTATTTCCTGTTCAAAGTAAAATTGAATGTTGAACTCCATGCAAAATTCTTTGTATCAATATTCTTCGATGTCAGGCTAAGTTCAATGCCTTTATTCTCTACTTCACCTAAATTAGACATCACTGAACTGAATCCGATCAATTCGGGTAATGTACGTTCAATAAGAAGGTCTTTCGTGTTAGCTTTATAAATATCGATATTTCCTTTTAACCGTTCATTAAATATAGAAAAATCCAATCCTAAGTTGAATGAAGCCGTACGTTCCCATTTTAATTCTTTATTAGCCAAAGAATTCACATAAAGATAGGATCCATTATAAACCTTTCCATCCGGACTTACATACATATATTTACTATTACCCATTCTGGCTAAAGCTCTATAAACCCCAATGTCTCTATTACCATTTAATCCCCATGAGAACCTTAGCTTTCCATAGTCCAACCAATTTAACTTCTTCAAAAAAGGTTCATCAGAGAATACCCAGCCGACAGCAACTGAGGGGAATACCGCCCGAGGATTTTTTGTCCAAACGCAGAATAGCTCATCTCTCCGAACCGTACCGGTAATCATATAACGGTTGTCATACGAATAAAATAAACGTGCCATCAATGCATCACCGGTTCTATATTCATCATTACTACTAATTGTAGGCAATATTCCACCTTTCATATAATGATATCCAAGATCATCATTTGGATCAAATCCTTCATTATTCATTTCATCACTCCATCTTTGAAACTTCTCCGCATTAAATAAGAAAGTGAAATCCACGTCATGTACTTTGGCGAAAGTTTGTTTCCACTTTACTATATTGTCAAGTTGCCATAGAAAATCATTTCTAAAAGTTCGTGAAGCAGAACCCCCAAAATCTTTCCAGCTTGGATGTTCCGAAGATTTATGTACATAATCTGTAGCCCACTCATATCGTGGAGAGAAATTCATCTGATAAGATATATTAAAAGGTAAAGATACCTTAGCATAGATATTAGCATTCAAATTATTTATCACATTTCTCTTATCTGTATAATAAGAATCGATCAAAGGATGCTTCGCTGACGTGTCATCTCCCGGATTCAACTTCATTGTTCCATCTTCATTAGTAGGACTTCCATATGGAGTCAGCTTCTGATACTGAACCCAATCCGCTCCGATAGCACTGGCATCACGTTGTACAAATTGCGCATTTAATCCCACAGTCAGAAACTTATTTATTTTGGCATCCAGATTTAAACGAGTCTTAAATGATTTATATCCGTTATTTACAATAATGCCCTCATTGTCTGTCCATCCCATAGACCAATAATAATTTACCCCTTTTGTCTTTCCCGAAATACTTGCATTATAATCCTGACGAAGACCATTCTGAAAAACCATATCGGCCCAATCTACAGATTTACCATCCAAATAATTCTGTATTTCCAAGTTCTTAAAGCCAATTCGACGCAACCAAGTCTCTACAGGATCTCCCTGTCGAATTATCATATTTCATCCAATCTTCAATAGAAACATCTGCGGGTAATTTACGAGGGTCATTAAACTCATAAGGTCTATGGTTCGGATTTGCACTATTAAAGACATCCGTCCTCCAAGCAGTAAACTCATCTCCCTGATATACTTCAGGAACTATAGCCTGAGTAGCTACACCTATAGAAGCATCAAAACTAATTGTCGGTTTTTCACTTTTACCCATCTTTGTAGTGATGATAATAACTCCACTAGCAGAACGCGCTCCGTAAATAGCAGCAGAACTAGCATCCTTCAACACATCAATTTGTTCTATATCATTCGGATTAATATCGGCCAAGTCACCCGGATATATAACTCCATCCAATACAATCAACGGATCAGTTCCAGCATTAATTGAGTTCTTTCCACGAATCAAAAGACTTCCACCCGGTTTGGGACCTGCACTAAAACCAACACTCAATCCCGGAACATTCGCTCTTAATAAGTCTTGCATGGAGGAAGGACTTTCATTTTCCAACTGCGCAGACTTTACTTGCATTACTGCACCAGTCAAGTCTCTTTTGCGAGCACTACCATAACCAATCACAACTACTTCATTCAACGTTTCTGAATCTTCTGCCAGACGAATCACAAAATCGCGTTTGTCTTTGACAGGAATTTCTTGCTGAGCAAATCCTATATATGATACTACAAGGGTAGCTCCGGAAGAAACATTTAAAGTAAAAATCCGTCAAAATCAGAAATAACTCCATTCGTTGTACCTTTCTCCATTATATTAGCCCCAATAACAGGCTCATTATGTTCATCAGTTATCTTACCTTTCACTGTTACTTTTTGTTGAGCAGACAGTTGAACGGTAAACAACAGAAAAGCGATTAACCATAAGATTCTCACTTTCATAAAACAATGTCTTTCCATTTCGTATAAGTTTAATTATTATTAAAAGGCTATTTCATTTTCAACATCTCAATTCCTGCCATCAAGAATGCTCCAACCCCATATACCTCAGTCATATTCTGAGTCACTTGTTCAGGAGCAGCACTAACCGGTTGGACATATCCAAGCATGCCATCTTCATGAACATAGCTTTTCAAAGCCTTCCAACCCCTTACGGGCAGCTTTTTTATATTTTCTATCTTTCAAAATTCCTTGATTCACTCCCCAGCCCAAACCATAAACAAAAACCCGGAAGCACTATTTTCAGGGGAAGGATATGAATCCGGATCAAGCATACTGGCATGCCAAGAACCATTCTTATCCTGACACTGAACTATAGCGGAAGCCATTTCTTTATAAATGTTCAGATAATAATCATAAGTAGGATGATCTTTAGGCAAAGTTTGCAACAACAAAGGTATTCCTGCAAACACCCAACCATTACCTCTTCCCCAAAATACCTTCTCGCCATTCTTCTCTCTTTTGGGAATATATCTTCTATCACGATAGTATAACTTAGCATCCGCATCATATAAAGAATCTGTAGCTTCTTTAAATTCCCTATCCATAAAAGCCAAATAGTTTTTCTCCGGATAGAGCTTATTCAACAACCCGTATACCGGCGGAGCCATAAATAACGCATCACACCATGACCAACGTTCCGACCAATTCTTTGCTCCGAGCCACAAACGGGCCTTCGAAGGTTTAGCAACAACAGAATCTACACGGGCAATTGTAGGCTGAATCATTGCAGGATCATGGTATTTCTCATACATACGAATATACATCTGTGCTATAACAAGATCGTCCGCATGATAGAGACGTTTTAAGAACCCCCAATGATGCTTCTTCCCTATCTGCATCAGAAAATCATAATAACGGGAGTCTTGAGTATAATCTGCCCATTCTACCATCCCCCGGAACAAGACTCCGTTTGTCCACGCCAAATCATGATGTTTAACTTTTGACTGATGATTTACCTGCCACATGGCAACTTTATCAATTAACACACGATCTTGTCCCTTCTTACTTTTCGCTTCTACTGTAGAGAATATCGAAAAAGACTAAAACCAAAATAAGTATTTTTCTCATGGTAAATATAAAATCTCTATATTTGTTATTTTAACGTTTTACAAATCTCATTATTGATCTTCTTCAATGCTGCTTCATCCAGCTTTATTACTTTACGGTCATAAGTCATCAGTCCATTCACTTCTACTTCTACATCTGTCGTTTGTGTGTAAACAGCTGCAGAAAAGCCTTGCTTTATCATTTCTTTCAGCATTTCTGCATACTTCAGATATTCAGCAGTAGCTTCCGTAGATGTATTAAACTGGATGTATCCCCAATTCCGGTTGGGTTCCCAAAGATGATTCTTCAAAACCAAACCAATCCCCCATATTCTCCTAGTACCGTAGCACGTTGTGCATCATACAAATACATTTCCGGCCCCGGATAATTATGCAAATCAAGCATATCACCGCAAGTATAATGATTTCCACCACTTGCCGGATTGACCAAACGTGTAGGGTCATATTGTTTGGTCCATTCTGCAATCTCACTTGTCTTAAATTGCCCCTAAGCCTCATTAAAGGGCACCCAAGTCCCAATACAAGGATAAGAATAGAGATAATCAATAATTTCTTTCCATTCCTTACGATAAGTAGCCTCAGATTCAGGAGAACGTGCCAGTTCCGTTCCATCAAAATACTTCTTTCTCTGCCACTCCAAGGTTTTATCACCATTAGGCATATCCTGCCAAACAATTACTCCCATTTGATCACAGTATGTATACCAACGTGCAGGCTCTACCTTTACATGTTTTCTTATCATATTAAAGCCCAAATCTTTCGTTTTCTTGATATCATAACACAATGCCTCATCCGTAGGAGCTGTATATAATCCATCCGGCCACCAACCCTGATCTAACGGACCAAATTGAAACAGATCTTTATTGTTTAACTGTAAACGCACAATACCTTTTTTGTCTCTTTTCATAGAGTACTTACGCATCGCCATATAACTCCTTACACAGTCTACCCGTTTTCCTCCCTCAAATAAAGAAACTTCCATCTGATATAAGAATGGTTCATCCGGCGACCAAAGTTTGGCATCAGCCGGCATGGAAACCTCAACTGGTAACCCATTAATTGATGTTCCCACAGCCACCAGACGCCCTCCTTCAAACACTTTTACCTCAAATTTATCTGAATACCTATTGTCATCTGTTTCAACCTTTACTTTAACCTTATTCAAATCTATATCAGGTGTTGTTTTTTATATCTGTAATATAGTGTTCAGACACCGGTTCCAACCATACAGTCTGCCAGATACCACTCACCGGCGTATACCAGATACCATGAGGATTACTCACTTGCTTTCCGCGTGGCTGCGTACCTTTTTCTGTCGGGTCCCACACTTTGACAACCAAATTATTTTCCGAGTTCTTCAAAGCTTGGGTTATATCAAATGTAAACGGAGTAAATCCTCCTGTATGTTCTCCTACTTTTATATTGTTAACCCATACCTCAGTTTTCCAATCAACAGCTCCAAAATGAAGCAAAATCCTTTTTCCTCTCCATTTAGAGGGTATAACAAACTCACGCTGATACCATAATTCTTTATCTTCTCCCAATGTCTTTCCGACTCCCGAAAGGCTGGATTCGACAGCAAATGGTACTAATATATCACCTTCAAAAGAATCCGGAATTGATTTTCCCAACGGTAAAACTGCATACTTCCATAAACCATTCAAATTAGACCACTCAGAACGCTCCATAATAGGACGCGGATATTCCGGTAATACATTGTTCACATCTATCTTCTCCGCCCAAGAAGTTTTGATCCTATCTCCTACAGGGGTCCATTGTGCCCATAACATCTGAGAAAATAATGACAGAGCTATTCCTATTGAAAATAATTGTTTTATCATATATAACTAGTTTTATCATTTGCAGTAATCAACACAGGCAAAATTAGAGGTTCGCACAATATATAGATGATATAAACATCCCAATAAATCACAAAAACGTCTCAAAATAAAATGATATAGACAAATGAAACATGAATGGGATAATTGATGCATATAGCATAAAAAAAAGCCTTGTACCATTTGTAGTACCCGTTACTACAAAAGATACAAGGCTTTCATATAATTCTATAGTAAGAAAAATGACCTTATAAATCCTTTTTGTTATCTCTGCTATTTCTTTTAATTGATTTCAAGCTCATCCGACTCACTATAAAAATAATCTATGGCGGTTTCTTCCGGCAAATAAACGGAACGATAAGTGATATGGTCTCCTGCGAAATCATCTATCTTCACCTGTGTTGCGGGAGCTTTCAAAAGCACAGTTTTATTTTTCCCCTCAGAACTCATATAAGTAATTTCGGAACCAAAGAAAGTCGGTTCAAGCGAAGCTGCAAAAGTAACGGTCAATACATCGTTTTCTAAAACCGCCTTCTTTACTTTTGTATTGAACAACAATTTCTCATAAACATCACCATATACTGCACAAGGAACCTCCGACATAATAGAAGAATTACCATACGTATCGTATGTACAGATTTCAAATACATACGAACCTTCCGCCAAATCCTTCTACTATAACCTGTGTTAGACCAGCTCGTATCAGTTAATTGTAATTCAGTGGACCTCGTTCTGTTTTCCCAGAAGATTTTAGCTGTTTTAGCACGTGGATCAAGCAACTTCTGCCACTCAAGCATAGCTCGGTTACGTCCGGCATACGCTTTCAACGAATCCACTTTTCCTATATAAACAATAGGTCCTTCTTCAATAAACTCTTTATACGTGGCATCCATACCATCGCAAGACGCCAAGGCACCTATACTTAAAAATATCAAGAGCAAGTTTCTTAAATAGTTTCATAGCATTATTTCCTTTTACTTGTTACTAATTATGCCTCGCACCGAAGAACGTAAGTTCGTGAAGATGCATGTAGCGTGTATTTCCCCCATGTGTTATTCGTCCTGAAACGAATGTAACGTACAGCAGGAGCATTATCAGGAATAATAAAATTCTCACCATCTTTCGCAGCTTCCTGATCCTCAGCTGTTAGAGCATCATTAACACCACCACCTGAAGGTTTCACCGATTCATATTCAGATAGCAATACCCACGAATCATCAAAGCTTCCATCCGGATTCGGATTATTACTACCCCACAGTTCAAAATGCTTCGGGTGTCCTGCCTTGAATGTATTACCATACTTACCCGGATAATAACGTGAAACCATTACAAAACGACTTAATTTATACTTCTCTCCCATATCAAAAGGTAAACCATTGCGGCATTACCGTTGTCGTCTTAGTCTGAAAACAAGGGGATCTGTATCTGTTATTCCATCCCAAAGCCGTGTCATATCATTCCCTTTTGTGACCTCATTCCATGAATGGCATTCATAAGAGTCGGTCGGTAAAGCCATCTTTCTGAACAAAGACTTATCACATTGTTCTTCATAAAAGGAGTTTCAGTTACATACAATGTATCCGAAAGGTGCCCCCATCTATCTCTGACAAAAATACCAAAATCTGTAGTAACAGCATCCAGGCCGCGTACATAGAAATCTCCACCTTTAGCTTCAGTATAATGCATATATACCTGTGTCCAAATACCCTCTGCTTGTTTCTTTATAACGCCCAGTCCAAGTTTCGCCTTTTCCGGATTATCAAAGTTCACTTTGATACCGCCAAATGTTTCAGCAGAAACCAATGTTCCACGAACTTTCTGATAAGGAGGTGTATCAGGATTCACTTTCACGACTAACGGAGAAGACACAACCTCACCATAACTAACGGAATAAAGCTCAATATCATACTCTCCTTTAGTCGGGAAACCTTCCACTACCAAAGAATCTGTGTAGAAAGAAGCATTAACTGTGCGAATCATGTTATCAACCTTATAACTAGCCCTAACATATTTCAGATTCTGATCATCCGGTAAGTCATAATAGATAATTGCCGCACCAGGCAGATTCTTTACCGTTGCGTTCAACACCTGTGCCGGAGGCGTTGTACTTCCTGCCGGTTCATTCAAATCAGCATTATCAGCACAAGCAGCTAAAGCCACTCCTATATAAAACAACCCATATTTATAAAATTTCTTCTTCATAACGTCTTAAATTTAAAGTTTACCACCCATAATTCTGTACCAGATTTTTATTCGAATATAATTCTTTATCTAATATCGGCCAGAAATAGTTTCTTATTCTGAATTCTTGAGCATAAATCAATTGTTCTGTATAGTAATCCTCATTTGTACTATATTGAGTATTCCATCCTGTAATAGGCTTATTTTGTTCCTGATATGCCAACTTCCATCGACGCAAATCCCAGAATCTCTGTGCTTCGAATGCCAATTCAATTCCCCGTTCCTGTTGGATAATCTCACGTCTGCCGTCTACTGTTTCATATTTCTTGTTATTCGTGTATGTATCCCAGCTCTCTTCTACTCCTTCCAAACCTGCTCTTTCTCTGATCAAGTCGACCCAGGTCAGAACATCTGTTTTAGAAGCACCACTTTCATTCAAAGCTTCAGCATACAACAAGTATAAGTTTCCTAATCTCATCACTGGGAATGGATAAGTAATCTTGGTAAACCCACTAGTCTGTCCTACAACACTTTTAAAGTGAACTAGTTTTTTAGGCCATATACCAGTTTCATTCCATGAGTTTGATATCTGATTAGCAGCAGACTGTCCTTGCTTACATTGTACATAAATCGGCTTCGTTTCATCCGTTACACCCTGACCGAACCAAACTGCACCGTCAAATCCTAAACTTGCATAGTAGCGAACTTCTCTGTCAAAATTGATACTGGCTGTTGTATATCCTTCTTTTATAAAGTATTTATCATCAGATGTTGCCTTTCTCAATTCTAAGCGATCATCATAGTTCCAGGTTTTATCTTCCGTGATAGGTACTCCATTTTTTGTGTAGAATAAATCAGCTATTTTCAGAGGGACAGCCAGATTACCACCAACACTTGCATTCCCTTCTTTTCCCGGTTCCAATCCACGTGGAATCGCATGATCCTGCAATTGACCAATAATACTATTTGAATTAGCCCAGATAATTTCCTGATTCCATCTTCTCTGTTACAATATTACGGATATTCATTTTTGCCCGTGTCTGATCAGATATAGTGTACTCAAGAGAAGTATATTTATATAAATCATGTCCCTGAGCTTTCAGAAAATCAATAGTCTGCCTACAAGCTTCCGCAGCATCTATCCAACGCTGTTTTTGGCCTGTTCCGATTTATTCGGATTGAATAGTTCAATACCTCTGGAATCGGTATATCCTTTATAATCCGCGTTTCCATTAAATAAAGGACTGGCAGCAGTTACCATCACTTCGGCTTTTATAGCCATTGCAATTCCTTGAGTAATTCGTCCCAACTCTTCCGCCTCATTCATTATCTTATCAGGCAAATGATTACTGTTGATAATCTCGGTTAAAGAATTGATTACATAATCAAAGCATTCGTCTATAGTACTCCTAAAAACCTTTACTTCATCCTCACTTGCATTCACCGGAATATTCTGGTCCATAATAGGAATCGGACCATACATCCTGATCAACCAATAATGATAATAGGCTTTCAGAAAACGCACTTCAGCCGCCCAACGGTCTTTCTCTGCTTGTGTCATATCAGGTACCTTCTGAATATTCTCCAAAAAAATATTACAGTCACTGATTCCCTGATATAAAGACTTGTTGTTTTGCTGATCGGCTCCCGTCCAGTAATCACAACGCGGTCTTGCCGAACTTTGCATATTATGTGAAATATACCAGGCATGCACGTGTGCTGCACTACGGAAAGACTCCGTAATATACAGTTCGTCACCACCGGCAATTGCAGGATTTGCCTCCAACAGTCCATGAGCCGGAAGATAGTAATAACAGGTAAACAGATATTTCTCTGCTTGCGCTCTCATTGTAAATGCATTATCGATTGTGGCGATATCATCCGGAACGATATCCAGAAATGAATCACAGGAGGATAAAACGATAATCAAACAATTCAATATTAATAATTGTAATTTTTTCATTTTATATCAGATTTAGAATGTTAAATTTAGTCCAACATTATATACTCTCTGCACAGGGTAACCTAAACCGGCACCTGCCATTTCAGGATCCCAAAGTTTAAACTTGCTAAAGCACAATAAGTTGTTTCCTGTAACATAGAATCGAAGGTTCTTAATACCGACTTTATTAGTTACCTTTTCAGGAATCGTATAACCAATCTCCAATTGTTTTAAACGCAAGAACGAACCATCACGCATGAACCATGTGCTCGTTTTACTATTATTTTCAATAGAAGTCGGGCTTAATCTCGGCCACACAGCATACGCATCTCTATTATCTTCCGACCAATGACTATCTGCAATAAACTTAGCAAGTGCATTATGGCCTACCCTATTTCCTACAACTTTCGTATCAACTGTATTAAAATACGGAGAAACATTATTATAGTCAATCCAGAATGATTCTCTAGCCAATCCTTGGAAAAACACTGATATATCCCAATTCTTATATCCATAAGATGCACCAAAACCATATACAATTTCCGGCTCTTTCGGATATCCGATAGGTACTTGGTCGAGATCAGTAATCTTTCCGTCCTTATTTACGTCACGATATTTAATATCACCTGCACCATATTCTCCGAATTGCACAGGAGAATTAGCCACTTCATTATCGTCTACAAACAAACCTTCTGCAATATATCCCCAAGTTTGATTGGTAGGATAACCGACTTTTTGTTTCCACCATGCTCCCGGATATTCATAATCCTCATATACCATATATTCACTTGTCGCATAAGTAAAGTTTCCTCTCAACTGCAACCATGATTTATTGGCGAAATATTTATTATAATCTAACGATAAGTCAACTCCGTGCCCCTTGGCCTCTCCCAAGTTTGCATAAGGCTGCACCCAAAGTCCCATAGATGCCGGGATAGAAGCGCGTTGTTGCAAAATACTCTTACGGCGTTCTGTATAGTACTCGGTTGTCACATTCAAATCATTAAATAAAGTGAACTCAAGTGCAAAGTTTGTTTTAGCAGATCTTTTCCCATGTAATTTCAGGATCAGAATAACGTTTCACTGAAATACCATCCGATGATAATCATAATTATATCCGAAATTTGCTCCATATTTACTATCATTCATGTTAATATCGGACAGATACAAGAAACGCCCACTTCCGATAGCATCATTACCGACTATACCATAAGAAGCTCTCAACTTCAACTTGGATACTACATCTTTAAATGGATCCCAAAAAGACTCATTAGAAACAACCCATGCCAAACCGGCAGAAGGGAAGAAACCGAACCGTTTACTTTTATGGAAGCGTTCGGAACCATTATAACCGAAGTTGAACTCTGCAAAATAACGATTATTATATGCATAAGTGAAACGCCCCGATAAACCGACATTGCGGTAAGGCAGAGATGCCTGAAGCGAGCCTGCATTCGGCTGAAGGTTATTTCTCAACTGATAGACTAATAATCCGCCTACTCCATGTTTTCCGAAATCACGATTATAATTCAATGCAGCCTCTATATACATATTAGCCGTAATACTCTTACCACCCGGATCATAAATCAGATATTCCGAACCGTCATCCGGATTAATGATATCAATGGCATAATCACCGGTCAGATAATCATAATTAGTCATCTTATAATAATATGGATTCAGTTTACGTGAAACATCATAACTGGAAATACGGGAAGTATTAAACAACAAGCGTGCCGATAAACCTTCCGTCAAGAATTTCAGATCCTGTTTCACTTCAAACTGCGCACTCAAATTAGAACGTCCTGATTCTTTATATCCTCTTACCATTTCTGCATACGGATTCAGATACTGTCCATTTTCAGCATTACCAAACAAAGTATGCTTAGTGTATGTATGAGCCTCATCTTTGGGATATTTAGCGGGAAACAATACCGGGTTACTTTTCATAATCAGATTGTACATAGCCGAACCACCATATAACGGTCCGTTATAATCATCGAACACACCACTTAGACGGACAATCAATTCTGTTGTCTTGGTAGCGTTGATATTTACATTAGAACGAAGAGTATAAACTCTCTGCTTGATATTATTATTAAAATTACTGTTCTTATCAACCTCCAGAATACCATTATCCTTGACTATAGGAAGCTGCCACATAGTAACGTGCCACATCGCCACCACCTGTAATATTCAAGTTTACACGCTGGTTCATCGTAAAGTCCTTCAACAATTCCTTTCTCCAGTCCGTAGCCGGATAAATCACAGATACCGGAGCCAGGTACAGTATTGTCTATTTTCTCTTCGGAGTACATCAACGGCGCTAACGGATTACGTGTCAAATAGGCCTCATTGTGCAGACGCATATAAGTAACAGGATCTGCCAAGTCAATCTCCTGAGTTGGAGCAGATATTGAGTTCTCAACTCTCAAGCTTAATCGCGCCTTACCTTTCTGACCTTCTTTCGTCTTGACCAAGATAACACCATTCGCACCACGAGCACCGTAAAGAGCGGTAGCAGTAGCATCCTTCATAATAGAAAAGCTGGCGATGTCATCTGGCTGTAAACGAGCCAGATCGGTAGAAGTTAACTCAATGCCGTCAATCAAAATCAACGGATCTTTTTATATCCGAAAGTTGTAACACCGCGAACAAAGAAAGAGGCGTCATCCACCCCCGGTTCACCAGTTCTCTGATAAGAGATCACACCTGCAATACGCCCGGCAAGTGCATTGGTCAAGTTACTCGACGGTGTTTTCAGTTCTGCAACTTTTACCGTTGAAATAGCTCCGATAACGCTTTCCTTTTTCTGTGTACCAAAAGCCACAACCTCAACTCCCTCCAACATCTGGGAATCCTCATACAAGATTGCATTTATCGTTGTTTCACTCCCTACTGTTTTGGTCAGCTTTCACATAACCTACATAACTAAATTCCAGAATAGCGCCTTTAGAAACGTTAGCCAATGTATAATTACCATCCAAATCAGTCACGACTCCGGTAGTCGAGCCCTTCACCAATACAGATGCACCAATAATAGGTTCACCATCTGTACCCAAAACCTTACCTTTAATCACCATTCCCTTTTTTTTGCTGCTGGATAGTCTGAATATCGACAGACAGCATACACAACAGATACAGAAAGAAAAGAAAAAGCTCGCCAGACATACGCCGGCGATCCATAGCCGCCTTTTCAGGCATGCACTTAAATCTCTTGTTTTTGTTTTCATAATTATTAATCAAAAAAGGTTATTTCATTAGTGACTTGTTCAGGAGCAGCGCTGACGGGCTGAACATATCCAAGCATGCCATCTTCATGGACATAGCTCTTCAATGCTTTCCATCCCTTTTGAGCAAAGCTTTCTTGACTTCTTACCTTTCAGTATCCCTGATTAATTCCCCATCCCAAACCATAGACAAAGAACCCGGAAGCACTGTTTTCCGGCGAAGGATACGATTCGGGATCAAGCATACTCGCATGCCAAGAACCATTCTTATCCTGACATTTGATGACGGATGAAGCCATCTCTTTGTAGATATTCAGATAATAATTATAAGTCGGATGCTCTTCTTCTCCTTTTTCGGGATGTACCTTCTGTCCCGGTAGTACAATCCTGCATCAGCGTCATATAAGGAATCTGTAGCTTCTCTAAACTCACGATCCATAAAATCCAGATAGTTTTTTTTCAGGATACAGTTTGTTCAACTGTCCATAGACAGGGGAGCCATAAATAAAGCATCACACCATGACCAACGCTCCGACCAGTTTTTTGCACCTAACCATAAACGAGCTTTCGAAGGCTTAGCCACTATCGAATCTACTCGTGCGATAGTAGGCTGAATCATTACCGGATCATGATACTTCTCATACATACGGATATACATCTGTGCTATCACAAGATCATCCGCATGGTAGAGTCTTTTCAAGAATCCCCAACGATGCTTTTTCCCTATCTGCATCAGAAAGTCATAATAGCGGGAATCTTGTGTGTAGTCTGCCCATTCCACCATGCCACGAAACAAAACTCCATTGGTCCATGCAAGATCATGATGCTTTACTTTCGTCTGATGATCTATCTGCCACATGGCAACTTTGTCGATTAATGCGCGGTCCTGGTCTTTCTTACTTCTAGCATCAACAGTCGTAAAGACTGCAAACAAGGTTAAAATCAAAATTAGTGTCTTTCTCATAAGTATAATATATAGTTTTGCTATTTAGTTGTTATTTTAAAGAATTGCAAATCTCTGTGTTCATCTTCTTCAATTTTGACTCATCGAGTTTTATCACTTTACGGTCATAAGTCATTAAACCATTTACTTCGACTTCAACATCAGTAGTTTGTGTATAGACAAGCTGCAGAAAATCCACGGGAAATCATATCTTTCAGTATTCCGGCATATTTCAGATATTCTGCTGTAGCTTCTGCGGAAGTATTGAACTGGATATATCCCCAATTACGATTCGGCTCCCAGAGATGATCTTTCAACACCAGTCCGATACCTCCGTATTCGCCTAAAACTGTAGCCCTTTGCGCATCATACAGAAACATCTCCGGTCCCGGATAGTGATGTAAATCAAGCATATCACCACATGTATAATGATTCCCTCCACTTGCCGGATTTACCAATCGGGAAGGGTCATATTGCTTTGTCCATTCGGCAATTTACTGTGTCTTGAATTGTCCCCATGCTTCATTGAATGGTACCCAAGTACCAATACAAGGATAAGAATAAAGACAATCAATCACTTCCTTCCATTCTTTACGATACGTCTCTTCCGATTCAGCAGAACGAGTCAACTCCGTTCCCTCAAAATATTTTCGGTTTTGCCACTCCGGGCTTTTATCTCCACTAGGCATATCCTGCCATACGATAAGCCCTATCTGGTCACAGTAAGTATACCAACGTGCAGGTTCTACTTTGATATGTTTACGAATCATGTTGAAACCAAAATCCTTAGTTTTCTCAATGTCATAGCGTAGAGCTTCATCTGTAGGAGCCGTATATAATCCGTCCGGCCACCATCCCTGATCTAAAGGACCAAACTGGAACAAGTCTTTATTATTCAACTGTAAACGCACAATACCATGTTCATCTCTTTTTATCGAATACTTGCGCATAGCAACATAGCTTTTTATCTGATCCACCAGTTTCCCCAGAAATCAAAGATACTTCCATCTGATACAGGAAAGGACTATCCGGCGACCAGAGTTTTTGCATCAGCAGGCATGGGAATCTCAACCGGCAAACCATTTATAGAGGTTCCCATAGCCACCAGATGCTTTCCATCAAACACTTTTACCTCCAGCCTATCCGACTGTCTATTGCTATCCGTTTCAACTTTTACCTTTATTTTATTTGTATCTATGTCGGGAGTTGTCTTTATACCTGCAATATAATGCTCGGACACCGGTTCCAGCCACACAGTCTGCCATATACCGCTTACCGGAGTATACCAAATGCCACGAGGGTTACTAACTTGCTTTCCCCGAGGTTGAAATCCTTTATCTGTAGGGTCCCAGACTTTAACAGTCAGGGTATTCGTTGATTTCTCCAAAGCTTCAGTCACATCAAAAGTAAACGGAGTAAAACCACCGGTATGTTCACCTACTTTTATATTGTTTACCCACACTTCAGTTTTCCAATCTACTGCGCCAAAATGGAGCAATACTCTCTTGCCTCTCCAACTGGAAGGAATATTAAATGCACGTTGGTACCATAATTCTTTTTCCATCCCCAAAGTTTTTCCTACACCGGAAAGACTTGATTCAATAGCAAAAGGAACTAATATCTTTCCATCAAACGTAGTCGGAGCAGATTGTCCTAAAGGTAATACGGCATAGTTCCATAGCCCATTCAGATTCTGCCAATCCGAACGTTCCATAATAGGACGCGGATATTCCGGCAATACATTATTCACATCGACCTTTTCTGCCCAAAGTTCTGATTTTATCTCCCGCAGGTTTCCACTGCGCCAATAAAATTTGAGAAGAGAATAAAAGAGCCTGTACCCAAAAGTGTTAAATGTTTGATCATATATAATTAGATTATTGTTTCGACTGATTGACGCAGACAAAATTAGCGGATGAGATAGTTTTTGGGTAATATAAATATCCCAATAAATCGCAATAATGTCTCAAATAGAAGAAAGAATAGCAAATCTATACCAAATGAAACAGGAATGAGATAATTGTTTCATATACCACATAAAAGCACATAAAATATTGCAATAAAAAAGAGGCAGATAAGCTATATATATGCAATATGCAGGATCTATATGCCCTGTACATTGTGTATATATGCGCAATGCAACGGGGATATAGATCCTGCATGTACGAGATACTATCTAACCGGCAAAGTCTTTCGGCAATACTCCAAACTGTTTCTGGAAACATTTAGAAAAATAGGAAGGCGAGTTAAAACCTACCATATAACAAATCTCATTCACACGCCCATTCCCCTCTTTCAATAATTGGGCAAGCTCGTTTCAACCTTTCCAGCCGCAAGTATTCATTCGGGCTCAGATCAAGTACTCCTTTTATTTTCCGATAAAAATTAGAGCGACTCATATTCAATGAATCGACTATATCATCCATACTAAAATCAGGATTATGAAAGTTACCCTGAATGATTTCATTTAGTTTTTTCATAAATTCTTCATCAGCTTTTGTCAAAGCCATCGTATTGGCCGCAACAAAAAGGCGATTGTGCAAAAGCCTGACGCAGTTTCTCACGACTATTAATCAGATTGGCGATGCAAGCCTGTAGATATTCAACAGAGAAAGGTTTTTCAATATACGCATCCGCCCCTAATTCCAATCCCTCTATCTTAGATTGAATATTTGTTTTAGCAGTAAGCAGAATCACCGGAATATGACTATAATCCAGTTTAGACTTAACCACCTGGCACAACTCAAATCCATCCATACGAGGCATTACAACATCACTTACCACCAATGTGACTTCCTGATTATCCAGCACTTCCAATGCTTCCAATCCATCTTTTGCAGTCAAAACGATGTAATTATCTTCCAATTGACGAACAACAAAAGACAGCATATCCTGATTATCATCCGCTACCAGTATTACAGGCCTATTTGTCTTACTTTCCCCTGTTCTATCCGACGTTCTACCGTTTTACTCTCTTCCACAGATTTATGTTCTGAAGCTAGTTTTATCACACTATCCTGTTCTACAGGCAGCGACAAACAAAAACGTTGGCTTCTTCACTTTCCAACATCGTCAAGTTTCCCCGATGCAATTCAGCCAATGAACGCGAAAGAGCCAATCCAATTCCCGTTCCGGTAGTAACTTTACCATCTTCCTTCTCATTGAAGCGAACAAAAGGTTTAAAATCTCTTCCTTCATTTCATTCGGGATAATAACTCCGTCATTCACAGAACGAATATAAAACATCTTATTTTCTCCCGTCCCATTTATTTCCAAGTACACATGCACATACGTTTCTGCATATTTCACAGCATTATTCAGCAGATTACTAACAATTTTAGTAAATGCCTCCTTATTTACATGAGCATAGAAATCCTGTACCGGTACATTTAGAATGAAATCCAATTCTCTTTGCTTCGCCAAAGAAGTAAAACGTTTATGAGTTTCTTTCAATACCTCCGTAATATTACATTCAGCAAAGTTCAATCGGAAACCCTGACTCTCCGTCTTGCGAAAATCCAATAATTGGTTCGTCAGACTTAGTAGCCGTTCTGTGTTCTGCTTCATTATATTCAAGTCTTCACGCGTCTCCGAGTCCACTGACTTTTTCAAAAGAATATTTTCCAACGGACCATTAATCAACGTCAAAGGAGTACGTATCTCGTGTGCTACATTAGTGAAAAAATCTATTTTGGCATTATACACTTCCCGTTCCTTTTCCTGCTCAAATTTCTCCATTTGACGACGATGCTTTCTATTGGTGCGACGCTTAAAATAAAGAACCAAATAGACAGAACATCCAATAATCAAAAGTACATAAATGCAATAAGCCCAAACAGAAAGATAAAAAGGAGGTAGAATCTGGATACTTAACGAGATTTCATTACTATTCCATACACCATTGCTATTGGCGGCCTTTACCCGAAATATATAATGACCATAACGTAGATTAGAATAAGTTATCAGCGGGCTTTCGCCTACAGATAGCCACTCATCGTCAAATCCTTCTAATTTATACTTCAATTTATTCATTCTCGGAGTCTTGATAACCTAGAAAGCTGAAATACGAAAAGAGAAGGAGTTCTGATCAGCCCGAAGTACTATCTTATCAGAGAAAGTTATACTCTTTTCCAAAGGAGAATTTGGTTCATCTGCATACACTTCCTTATTAAACAACAGAAAATCAGTTATTACTACTGTAGGAAGATTCTTATTCTCTGAGAAATCTTTAGGATTAAAAGCGATAAAACCGTCAATCCCCCAAAGTAAATCATTCCATTCTCATCTTCAAAACTAGAGCGATAGTTGAACTGATCTCCCAACAAACCATTCGCAGTAGTATACACTTTCATAGCCTCAGTATTTGGCTGGAAACAAACCAGACCATTATTGGTTGTCAGCCATAGCTGCCCTTCTTTATCTTCTACAATCTGATAAACAACATCACTAGGCAATCCATTAGTAGAGTTATAACTCGTAAAAGTCTCCGACTCGGATGAAATATACAGAATCCTCCCCTTGAGTCGTCAACCAGATTTGACGATGGGAATCTTCAAAAACACTCGATACTTTATTATATGGAAGACTTGTATTATCTTTATCATCATGCACATAGTTCTTCCATTTCCGATCGTTCACATTATAACAATATACTCCGTTAGCATAAGTTGCCAACCAGATATTACCGGCAGAATCTTCTTTTATATCATATATAAATTTCCCGTTTAGTTCCGGTATGCGATCAAAGTCATCCGATTGCTTATTGTATCGTACCAACCCAAACATAGTTCCCAAATAAATATCACCTGTAGCTGTTTTACAGATTGCAAAAATGCTATTATCAATCAAAGAACGGGGAGAATCATTTTTTTGATATGTTTTTAAAACAACACCTGAACGGGTATCTATCACCTTTAGCCCTTAGAGAATGTACCTACCCAAAGTTTATCATCCACTAAACAAAGCCCATGTATATTCGTAAATCCTGCACTAGGAGCAAAAAAGAAAAGTCTTTCGTTTTCAGATTGAAACGATTTAATCCACCATCCTCAGTACCAATCCATAATATACCTTGACTATCCCGACAAAATTCACGTACCCGCTTTCTTACCATGCAGACTATTTTCTATTCCTTTCGGATAATACTTCTCAAAATAAGTATACGAACGAGGATAGTAATTTACTCCTCCAAAATATGAACCAATCCATATCCCATCTTCACGGTCCTTACAAAACGAATAAATAGCATTGTCTGATAAAGAATAAGGATCATATTCGGAACTACGCAAATGCGTATACTTTTCCGTACGAAGATTATAAATATAAACACCTGATTCCGTCCCTATCCACAACTCATTATCAGTATAGACAAGTAGAGTCCGACAATAAATAGCCTCATTATTCTCGTCTTTCAGCAACAGGTCCCTCAATTTGCCCTGAAGTCAAATTCAGTTCTTTCACCCCTCCTTTTAAGGAACTGATATATAAAACAATTGTATGCCCCTAATACTATTTTACTAACAACATCATCATTATAAGTTTCTTCATTATCAACAGGTGACAGATAGGGGTGAAGAGTTTTCAAATTATCTTTCGAATAAAATAGTCCATCTCCGTAGAATCCAATCCATATAGTACCGCTATTATCAACTGTCAAACATTTCACGTTAGTAGAGACCAATGAATGTTCTGTCAAAATATAGTTCCGCAAACTTTGTTCTTTTTAAGTCATAACAAAATAGATTTTGCGCCTCCGAAGCTATCCAGATACGTCCTTGCCTGTCCCCTGAAATCATGGCAACAGCGCGTTCTATCCTTGTATTTCTATCACTTAATTCTACAAAATGACGAAAAGTATCTTTTTCAGGATAGTAGATATATACTCCTACGTCTGTCCCTATCCATATTTTCCCTCAACATCTTCATAAAGAGAAGTCACAAAATTATTACCGAGACTTCGCGGATTGGTTCTATCATATTTAAAATGCCGGAACGATACACCATCATATCTGTCCAATCCATCTTTTGTACCAAACCACATAAAGCCTTTCGAATCCTGCAAGATAGCACTTACTGTATTTTGCGACAATCCATTCTGGCTACTAAGACTCTTAAAATAATAATTCTCATCTACGGTCTGTGCACGGCAAATAAGACCAATTATTAAGGCAACAAACGTTATAATATTTTTTTTTCATATATTCAGTTTTATAAGGCTCCTTTATTCAACTAATCAAATGTAGACAAAATAACAACTGAATAATAGAAAATATGTCCCAATGAATAGAAAAAATAGTCCTATTTTTCTATTCGGATACGCGCATCCACCGCTATAACCGCCTTCTCAGTGGCCAGGAGCGGGTTTATGTCCATTTCTTTGATTTCTGTTGCAAACCGGAGCAAGGTAGACAAACGAACGATAATTTCAGCAAATTTATCCTCGTTTACTCCCTTTTGTCCACGGGTTCCCTGGATAATTTTATAGGCGCGTAAGGAGCGAATCATTGAATAAGCCTCCTCATAAGAAAGGGGTGCCAAGCCGGAAGATACATCTTTCAGGACTTCCACAAAAATGCCGCCCAAACCGCAGAGTACCACGTGCCCGAACTTTTCTTCATATTTTGCACCAATAAAAGTTCTGTGCCTTTGAGCATAGGTTGAACCATGATCGCTTTTGCATCGGGAATCTGCATCATACGGTCAAATTCAAGTGCCAGATGCTGTTCCCCTTTAATGTTCAGTACTACACCACCGACATCCGATTTATGCACAGGACCTACTACTTTGGCTACTACCGGGAATCCACATCGACGGGCAAAATCCACGACTTCCTCCTTTTTATTGGAAACATATTCATCGACCAATGAAATACCGGCTGCGTGCAGCAATGCCTGCACATAATGAGGTTCGATATATCCATTCTCCGGGATGGAATCAATGATACGACGGATTCTCGGTACATCGACTCCGAACAGTTCAATCTCAGGCACCGCCGGTTTCGGGGCGTTGACAATGCGAGACAATGCGGTACCCAATGTCACTTCGTCAGCAAAATTCACGTGTCCTTTGGCAAGGAATGCCGCCACTTCCGCTCCTGCTGTATTGATGGAGGGAAGAACAGGGAATATAGGCTTGTGACAAGTCTGCATCTTTTCATGAAGAACATCGTACATTTCAAACATGGTCACCAGTCCGGGTGTGCCGAAGATAGCCAGAATAGCATCTATATTATCTAATTTTTCTTCGCAATAATCGATGCAGATACGCAAATGATCAGGTGTACCGGTGGCAAGGATGTCAATCGGATTTCCTACGGAAGGCTCCGGGGAAGAGTTGGGCTTTCAGTTCTTCCGCCAGTTCACCTTCCAACTTAGGGACATTCAGTCCGCCTTTGCTCAAAGCATCCGTCAGCATTACTCCCGGACCTCCGGCATGAGTAATAATAGCAAAGTTTTTCCCTTTCAGTTCGGGGAGGGTGAAGATACAACCAACGGTAGTCAGCTCTTCGCGCGAAAAGCAACGCACAATCCCGGCTTTACGGAACAGCGCCTCTACAGCCGAATCGGAACTGGCAATCGCTCCTGTATGTGAAGAAGCTGCCCGACTTCCGCTTTCCGAACTTCCTGCTTTTATCGCCGCAATCTTACAGCCTTTTCTTATTAATGAAGAGGCATGGAAGAGCAATCTGTCCGGGTTGTGAATACTTTCAATATAGAGTAGCTTGATACGGGAATCTTTCTCCAGATCAAAGTTCTCGTCCATAAATTGCAGCACATCTTCCACACCAATCTGCTTGGCATTTCCTACCGACCAGACAGAATTGAACTGCAATCCTTTTGTCACCGCACTTTCAAGAATAAAGACCGCCGTAGCACCGGAGCTGGAGATCAGATCGACTCCTTTTGAGTTCAAGTTCGGAATAGGCTGGCTGAAGACGCTATGATGCCATGTATTCATCAGTCCGATGCAGTTCGGACCAATCAGTGAAGCACCATATTTGTTGACACTTTCCAGTATACGTTCTTCCAGCAGTGCTCCTTCGTGTGTCTCTTCACCAAATCCGGCAGAGAGTATGATAAACGCCCGCGTCTGCTTCTCGCTTGCCAGTGTCTCTACTATATCCGGACACATCACAGCCGGAACAGCCAACACAGCCAAATCGGTATCAGGCAATTCTTTTACATCTGCAAAGGCAGGAACTCCCTGCACTTCTGTCTCCTTCGGGTTCACAGCCGGAGTTCTCCCTGATAACCTCCGTTTATCAGATTCTTCAATATAGAGCCACCCGGCTTATGTACATTATTCGAAGCCCCTACTACAACTATACTCTCGGGACGAAGTAACTGGGTTGTTATCATATCATACACTGGTTTTCGTTTAAACTAGGATACAAATATATTCTTTCCTGCGAGAAAAAAGAAAGAAAAAGAGGAGAATTATGGGTGGAAGTCCTTAAAAACAGATGAAAACATTTGGGTTATTCTATCATAAGCTAACTTTTTTGGTCAGTTCATGTTCATTCACTACGATCCTGTTATTTCCATAGTTTTATCTTGATATCAATCAATTACTGTTTTTTTCTTTAAAGGAAAGAATACTAAAACTGACAAAGAAGACAATATCAAGGTTCAATATAGTTGTTATTAAAATGAAAGACAGCACTAGTAGAATTAACTGAAATGCACTAATATGGTTAACTTTATTTAGCCAATCCATATCAGGGCAAACAGAAACTGCATAAACTTTACTTATACAAATACGATTGAGGCAAATTAGTAACAAATTGAATCATTTGCAGATTTCGGTTTAAAAGAAAATTATCCAAAGCACATCCTAGTTCTTTAAGGTAAATATTTTCCTTAATCTTATTTTTCGAGGGATAATATAGCTGATATCCTTTAATTCTATCAAATCTCAGGAGACACGTGTGAAATTCACTCCACAATGTAGTATCTGGTACGCATTTATCACGTACTTCCTTTCTTATTTTTGAAAATCTTCTTCATAGTCAAAATCCAGACTGTAATTGCCTTGCATATCATAGAAGTAAACAAACTTATAACCATTATCAGCTATCATTTCACCTAAATCAAACTCAATTTTAAACCATTTTTTATTCTTCCAAAGAACAAACATTGCTCCTTTCTTAAATTGGAACGAAATTTCCTTTTTTATATAAAGATAAATGCTGCAAAAAGCTCTTCTCGACCTGAGACACATTTTTATATGCCGCCTTATCAAAGTCATCAAATGATAAAAATGTGTTATCATTAACTTCATTCGTTATTTTCCAACAATAGTCCCAAACTCATTCACAGTAGGGTACTTCAAATTCGCACGAAAATACATCTTTACTTGACTGTATAAATCAAATTTAAAGTCATAATCAGTAGAAGTATCATATAAAGCTATACTTTTACAACTATATAGGACTAATAATAGTACGATTAATAAAATCCTAATTATCGGTTTCATTTATGATATAAATTAAAGATTTATAGGAATATTGCAAAATCTAATATACCCTCACTAAAAATCTTCTTCAGTTGTTGCTTCGCACTATTCTTCAAACCATTTATAGCGATGCTTATCCATCGCATATCCAGCTACTTCACCATTAGGATATATGTCGTATATACTGTCATTTACAAAAAAAATGATACCAGCTACCAAAAGGGAAATATGCTGTAAATTCTTTATTCCAAACAATCCCTTGAATAGTATCAGGCATTTGAATAATAGTAGGTGCAGGCACATAACAAATGGAGTCGTAAAATAAATCATATAATTTGTGAACATATTCATGTGGAGACGTATCTTTCAATTTAATAGGTTGTTGTGCAGTGCTAAGATAAAAACTCATTCTTCCATGAGGAGCAATGGAATATAAACCGGGAGAATATTCATGAAATTCACCAAAATACCTATTGACTTCTACATCTGCCATAAGTGGCATTGAATATTCTCCGTTTTTTATTATAAAGCTACCATATAAATCAGGATTCAATCCTATCAAAAGACTAGAATCCGATTTATTATAGACAGACATATTTAATGAAATCTTATCAGGCGAAGAAAACTTTTCAGACTTCCCTTTTTCTCCATGAACACTTATATCATAAATTGCAATATCAATTACAGCGGAATCTTTATCTCCACCATTAAAATATCGTAAATTAGGATATTCCCAAATTTTAGTTCCATATTCAATTTGCTCAAAAGCAGATTTACCCGATTCCTTGTCTTTTACATATATCCAAATCCGTTGATCAATTTCGCGAGAATCAGGCATATCATCCTGAGACGATATGCCTAATAGTCTACTAATTTCCTTTTCACTTAGTCTCTTTTTTACCTTCCAGATAAAAAAGAATATATTTATCTTTATATCTCATAGCATTTGTAGGCAAAATTAACCTAAGTTCATCCCCATTTTGACCAGTATCAAACCAAAAGCCACTTTGCTTAGGCCACATACTATATACATAAGTTTTTCTAGAATCAAACTGAGAAACTTTTAAAGTCTTCCCACAATCAGGATAGAAATCTATCACTGATTTTACATGTTCCAAAAGTATAGGATCATACTATCGTCATTTGACCCCTGACAGGCAACTGCCAGGGGAATAGTCAATACTATTGATACATATATCAAAGAAATAATCACTTTTTTCTCATTATCATCTTAATTGTTGAAATATATATCGCATTAAATCATTCATGGAATTAACTTTAATAGAATATGTGCTATTGTTTTGATCAGTATAATTAATAATATTATCTTTATAATAAATACCATATCGTATATCTCTCAGCATTCTAGCATTATCCATATCCTCAGGTGAAGCAAAGGGATTATAAGGATGAGAATGGATATCTATTATTGGTATAAAGGTAGGAAATAAAGCCTCTTGCACTTTAGTTAATCCATACATACTTGAAACTCTATTCCTATTATTATTTGTACCTAATATAAATGTTCTCTTTCCATCCATATAACCTCCCTTAAGAGTCCATTCCACACTTGTATTATCCGCAACAAATAAAAAACATTAGCAGCATTATATACCGAGTTTGTCGTAGTGTAAAGCTTACGATCCCAATAGTCTCTCCCCTTTTCCCCTTTACTCGCCGTTAATCCCTGCAACATAGATTTATCAAACACCCGAATACTTTTCCAATTTGGATCAGGCTGCGTCGCTTTTTGAGAGGAATTAATACCACTTGCATATAAAACATCTACTATCCTATCAGTCTTACGCATCAAGTAAACTGCTCCATTTGCATTTACAACATAATCATCTTTTCCATCAGGGTCAATTCGTATTATTGGACTATTTTTACAGTAAGCATATAACCCCAAAGCAGGATATTTTTCTCCTGAAGGATCTACTGCATGCCATCTTCCCAACGAAGCATCATACATTCTCGCCCCATAATCATACCAATCCAAACCATTATCTCTGTTCAGTTCCTTGCCGTTATACTTATAAGGCTGAACATTATTAGACAATGATGAAGAAAGCAACCCTCCGAATGGATAATAATCATTCACTTCCTCCACCACACCATTTTGAGTGACAACCACACGATTATTACCTTGATGATCCTGAATAAAGTAATGAAATTGATTATTCGAAACGGTAATGTAACCATCTTCTGTCAACACCTTTATCAACACACCATTTTCATAGATCGCATTGCCACAATAGTCTGTTATGATAGTGGCATTTCCTGTCTTATACGTAGTACGGAGTTTTGTTCCATCAGCCGCGTAGAGGTAAGAAATACTGTTACCACCTTCAAACTGCACCTTCTCCGGCAAATTTAAACAATTGTATTGAATGTCAGCTATCTTTTTTATTCAAATCTTTCGTCAAATTACCATTTGCATCGTATTCATATTCTATCTCTTTACTTGCGCCATCCTTGAATTCCATACCGTTACCGAATACATGGCCCGTAGCATTGTCGTTGACAGACTCAATTGGTTACCGTTGTAAACCAAGTTTAAATTATCAATCAAGCCATAGCTCATTGTATTGGTTTGCCCGTAACGGAGTAAACCGAGGATGTTTCCGTTCTTGTCATAGCCCGTTACCTGTTCAGTGAAGTGGTTCGTATTATTGCTTAATAGTTCTCCTTCACCATAAACAGCATCTTTCAAGCGGGAAAAGCCGTCATATGTAAACTTATAGCCACGTAATCCGGCCTCACTTCCCGAATGCCAGGTCATACTACTGATATTGCCATTATAACAGGGGACACCTACTCCATCAACATAGTGTAACGTTTGAGAAAAGTGCTGACTTTCGATTCCAGTCAGCCAGCCACGGATATTATAGGATAAACTCTCAGACACCTTATCACCATAATTCCTGCCAGTCAGACGCCCCAATGCATCGTATACATAAGTGATTTTATCGGTAAAACGCCCGTTCCAAGTATTGGCTTTCGTTAGTAACCGTGCACGATCATCGTACGTATAAACGGTTTCAAGGATATCGTACCAATGTTATCCTGCTTTCTCAAGACATTACCCGTGAAATCATAAGCTGTATGACTATATCGCAGTCCCTTTTCAGGATAATGACAGAGCGTTTGAATGACACGGCTACGATCATCGTAGTAGATTGTCTCTGTCAACCAGTCATCTGTGCCAAGCAAACGTGTTTTTCGTACTTGTGGTCAACCCCGAAGGATACAGGGTATACGACGTATCATAGCCAACGGCTGCTACAAACGGATGGGCAGTCACATTCTCCGTTGGTTTGTAATTGTCATATACCGTATATTGCAATGGAGTGCGAGTTCCCGCAGGAAGATAATGCTCGCTTTCCCAAGCGGCCAATTGCAGTTCGCCACACGTTTGCTCTGCCGATAAAAGCATTTCACCGCTTTCTATTACACGATCATGAGAGTCATAGAGAAAATAACTCCATTTTTTTGCATCAGCAGTCCGGAGTTTGCCGTCTTGGCTCAAAACCAGACGGTCACGACGGTCATAAACCATATAAATGGGAGCGCAACCCGGGAGACGTTTGGAAATCATCCGGTTCAGTTTATCATATTCATAACTGTATGCTAAGCTATGCAGCACGGAGATATCCGTCGTGTCGGTCTCCGCCAGCTGATGGCTGGCTTCTGGAGGCAGTACATAACGGAGACAATTGCGGTCATCGTACATAGTAGGTTGCCAAGCTATCTTCACCGTTGACAGATACAGTCAGAAGAGTCCGTTCATTAGAGTCGGTATAGGTTTTACTCCGATGCCCATCTTCGTCTGTTTCAACAATGACTTCCAGTTTCCCCGCTCCATAGAATCCTGAAGCGATCAATGAGCCGCTGGAAGAAACTTTATAGCACTTTACCTCATTTGTACTGTTCATTCCGTAAGTCACACGGACACTCTTATCACTGGTATGCCACGCCTTGCCCGGTCCCATCTTCCGGGAAACACGCATCAGTGGACTATCCTCATATTGAGTCAGATTATAAGCATATGCCTGTTCTCCCGTACCGTAGACACTCCAACGCTCCGGGGAAAACTTATCAAAGGCACCGTTGTTGCCGGTCTTTGCATACGGAAGGTATTCCTTCTCTACTTGACCCATCATATTGTAGGTATAAGAAAGTACCAAATCCGCATTACCTCCAGGACTGCCGCCTATCTGTATTTCCTGTTCTTTACGGCCAAAACCGTCGGTATAGACAATATCATTGACAATTCGTGCAGCACCGCTACCCGTTTGGCTACTCGCATCCATATAAGTTCGCTCTGCCGTATAATTACGTGTTTTCGTATAACCTGTCGCTTGCTGCCCGTTCATGAAAAGGGAAAACGACAGCAGACAGAGTATTGACAAAGTTCGTTTCATCTCTATTGTTTTCATATTCTGCATCTTGTTTTATTAGTTATTAAGCTTGTTGTACTCATACGTTTTTAAAATATTACCATATTGGTCTTCCACTTTGATAACTCGTCCGGCAGCATCGTAAGTGTAATACTCTACATTTCCGCTCTGGTCAAATCGGGCATACACCGTACCGTCAGGATTATAAGAAGTGGCCTTAAAATTTGCTCCCTTCAGGGACCAATGCCATATAAGAACCTTGAGTATTGGCAGTTACAGAAGTTATGTCTGTGTATTTACTTAGGTCAATATCATATATTTTCAATTTAGAAGAAGAAACGCTCTCAACGGTATATGGAACCTCACTTCCTGCATGGGTGATGCTTCCTGAAGCAGTTGCATTTCCGTCCAAAATATATAGTCGCAAGTTTCTCATACCGGAAGCCGGAGTTAATTTGGGGAGATACGCAAATTTGTATTTATCTACTTCACCATACAATCCGTACAAGTAATCGAATAATGATAGTCCATCAAATTGCATCATTGCCTCCATTGCACTTATAAATTGTCTCAAAATCTCAAACTTTGGATAGAGTCCTATCATCCGTTCATATTCTTGTTTAAAACATTAAATAAATCATAACATACAATATGTTCATAATAATATCTCGCCTGACTCAAATCCGGCTTACTTTTCACTATTTCTTCAGCAAATGAAGCTATAAAGGAATGGTCTTGCGAGTTCAGAAAGCGAAGAAAATGCTGATTATCCACTTCTTCTTTAAGTACTTCTATTCCTGACGCAAAAAGTCCGTTGTTGTTTTCTCAAATAATTGATAGCAAATTTAAGATCAGCCTCATCTATCGCCTTTCCCACTCCCTTTATATTTATCACTTGCCGTAGTTCCTATTACATCACACTCCAGTAACAGTTTCCCCATAGCTGTCGTAAACACGGCTCTTCCGTTCTGTCCTCCCGTTGGTTTCCACCCACATCTTTGAGGCATATCGATAAGAAGCTTCTGTAGTATAGTTACTTTCCCCATGACTAAACAGTATTGTATCAACTACGCTCTGAGCATAAGCTTCCGGCATATCAGGAACATAAGTCAATACCTCAACTGGAGCTATGAAACCAATTTTTGATTCTCTGTCAACCTGATAGCGACACACAGTCTCATGTACTAATTTTTTCATCAACAAGGATAAGTGACTTCACAACAGGCGAAAGAAAATTGGCTTCTTTCATCATAACAAAGACAGAATCTGCAGTGTCTGCCATATCCATCGCACGCTTCAGAACTTCAGTCCGTTCAATACCATCAGAGCCAATACGAATGACACAGGTGGGATACATCGACATCGGATTATCATAATAATATTTCGTCCGAGAATACGGAATATTTTCGTCACTTCTGTATTCTACTTCTTCTTTTAGAGCAGTTCTCCAGCCATATTGCAGATTGTAGAACTTGTCAGTATTAGTAGGAGATAATCGTGGTTTGATATTATACTCATAAATCTCTTTTCCTGTAAGATACGAAGTTCCCTGATTTCTATAAAAAGATTCCAAAGACTTCCCATCTAAATAAAAATCAGAGGGTTGCATTTGCGGAAGTTTATCTTCATAGTTGACATCAGTTTCATAAATGTATTGGATTTTCTTTAGCATCTCTCCATTAGTATCATACACTGCTTTCTCCCTCAACAAACCATTCTCCCAATATGGATAATCAGATTCGTTCACTGACGTAGGAGGAGATACTTGATAACTATAGACAGTAGAACCCCTACCGGATATAGTCTCCGTCACACATGAATAGTAAAGACCGTTATTACCCATATTTATCACCGGATAACCTTCCTGTATCACTCTGCTATACTCAATCCAGTCCGTGCATTCTGGATAAGAGATACTGACAACATTAGATAAAAGGCTTATACACACTCACGCCTACTCGGATAACCGTAAGAAATGGTATCACTACGTCCATTTAATTCGTTACTGAATACCAATGACTTCAAACGAATTCCTCCGACTATACCCTTTCTCCCATAGTTTCTTTCATATTTGACTTCGATTTTCCTCCATCCGATAAGACTATATTTTTCAGCGAGTTAAGAGTAGCATATATCTCATAATCTGTACACTCTTCATCCTCATCCTCCGCATAAGGATATCCCCACAAATCTACTCCTGTCTCCTTCCAAACTGGAAAATCAGACTTTTCATAATAATTGAATTCAATACCGGATGTTTTCTTGCCGTTTTTATCACAGAAAGCCAATCCTCTCGCTAATGCTCCTCCCGTGGACGAAACAGACGAAATTAGTTCCATATTTCGGTTGTACAAACTGATAGCAGATAAGCTAGAGGAAGACGAAAAATAGGCAAATTTACAATATATTCAGGAAATACGATTCTGTTGAGCAATGGAGAATGAACTTTTATAGCTTTTTTCCTCCCCCATATCTCTTTTTGTTTTAACGTATTTAACCTCAGATAAACAGGCGTATATATAGTCTGCTGCTTCCTCCAAATACGAACCAGCCATATCCGCATTAAATCCGCCTATACGTTTACAATATGCAGCGAAACCTCTCAGACTTTCTCCCAATTCTTTTTGATACACCATTCATTTTCGAAATGTTGGACAATACACCGACAATTCGATTGTTAGTTTTTATATATTCACTTTGTAGAGGTTGAATATTTATCCGGCTATATCTTTCAAAATCTTTTATTTTAGAGTCCACATTTTTAAAATCCAGCAAAAGAGAACACATATTCAAATAGTTTTGGGCTACCTCAATAGCAGAATAAAACCGAGATTTATACTGGTCAAAATCAAACGGTTGTTCTTTCACAGATTGACCATAGTGGTAAATCATCTTATATGAATCATAGATTTTCATAGTATGGATACTATCTAATGATAGATTTCCAAAATCTAAATCCATTACATCACCTTTATAGCAGAAATCAATCGGTGCTCCATTGTATGGAAGAATACGGGTAAGATGCCATGCCGAGGTATAACCGGAATCTGAAATAGCATTGGAAGTGGAAACATCCACATACTCAACATCTGCACATATTTCTCTCTGCCGGTAGATATAACGGTCACCATTATTATCTGTAATAGTCCAGCCTATTATCTCTGTGGAAGTCCCTTCACACTCAATGCGAACATCTGTCTGTCCCAACGGCAAAGCATATATCTGTCTTTTTTCATTCATACGGATGATAAAATCCACCTTCTTCCCATTGAACACGACAGTAAAAATATCGCTTTCCCCATCCCGTTTACGAAGCCCCACAGTCCTTGCATCCTGTTCCAATGGAGTAACAGCATTTTCTGTCCACAGGTAGCCGTAACCTGATTTCTCATCGGCAAATCCACCACGCATTGTTCGGGTAACTATACCACCAACGTTAAGTGTCCAATTTTGACCTATTAAACCTTCAGGATCACTCACCTTCACTCCCTTTGCAATATAATCCAATGAAATAGGTAATTCATAATCACCTGACTTTAATTGATACAGAGGTACGGTGTAGTGGAACAATCCTGTTGCATAGTCCACCGTTACGTTCTTTCTTTCCGGTCAGGTTCTGGGCTTCCGGACCAGGATTGAAATCCTGTGCCTTTCCGGATATAGTCACCAATAAAAAATAATAATGTATATAGTTTTTCTTTCATAATCATTTGTATTTAATATCTCTAGTTTAGTTTTTCCGTTTGCCGGATCGCTAATCGATACCGGCAAACGGATAATAACTGCCTTACAAACTCATCGCATTAGCCCCCAAAACGCCTGCTACAGCCGACGCCACCGCGATAACCACCTTTAGGATCATATCCCATACTGATTTCTTCATTGCCATCATTTTACCTCCTTTCTCGTTCTTTAAATAGTTTAGTTTACTCTGTGTTCCTACCGTATTTTCCTCCGGAGAAAGCGTACGATTCCCCTGCGTGGCGGAACAATGCACCACGATCAAATTGATAGTTCTCATGTTAATTGATAATTCTCTGTTTAGTTGATTGTCTTATTAAAGTCCTAGTCTTTAACCAATTATCATTAGTTAGTCTTTTGCTGGTTATCCTTAGTTAGCTCTAGTTTGTTTCTTGTTTCTTTATTTTTCTGTTTTACAGTTACAGTTCAGTCGTTAGTCTTATATTTCTTCCCGCGAAGCAAGAAACAAATTATACTGTCGGGTCGGTGCTTCTCCATCATCTCCGCCATCGCTGCCACCACCAGGCTTGTCATTCGGATCATCAACCGATCCGCCGTCACCAGGTGCGGAGACCAGCTTGTCATAGCGAGCACACTTGGCACCCGTCACCATAGAACGAGTAGCGGTGGTACGATCCAGATTCTTCGTCGTGGTATGCTGGAAGCCGGACGGTAAGCGTAGCCTGTGCAGCACTCACCTCATCGGCGGTCTCAACACCCCGGCCACGGGCACTCATCACCATGCGGAACGTTCCCAAGCCATCCACACTGACGCTTTCGGACGACTGAAGATGCTGCGCCATCACCGTCACCAGATTGTCAAGCGTATTTTTTACATCACCCGGAGAAAGGGAAGAATATGCGGCAATCTCTTTGAAAATTGTGTGCGGAATTGATATTTCCTGTACGAACTACATGGGGATAAAACAGTTTCTTCCACTTTTCTTATCTTCCAGATTAGACTGGAAAGGTTTATATAATACTGGCATAATTGTAATAGTTTTTAGTTATTAATCTTTTTTGTTAGTTTCTGTCGTTAAGCTTTATTGACACTGCAAATATAAGGGCTTATTCTCAGCTATACAAGCGATTTCGGAAATGTGCGTTAATAAGTTAGTTAATATAAGAAATAAGCATATAACATATTGATATACATATATTTATCAAATTCATATTATTTATTCAGCACACTCAGCAAATAATGTCCCGGCAGTTTAATCTTCCCACCGCTTCCACGAATGACGCTAAAGCCTTTCCATATATCACCACCGATTTCACCGTAATTACTTTTCAGCACTATAGCATATTGTTCCGCAGGAGGAACACGAAAGAGACGGAGATTCTCCAGCAGACCGGAAAATTGCGGGGACATCCGTCCGGGGAACCTGCATCCGGTCGATATCTTCCTGCGTCAGATTCCGTTTCCTCGTGGCAGATCGCTGATCGCATTCTTTCTCATCCCGCCTCCGGCTCCTTCAGCTACTTTCTCTCCTTCACTCCCTTCTTCTTCATCCCCTTCCTTTTGCGAAAGGAGGGTTAGGGAAGATGTTTTCTTTCTTTTCTTTTTTCTTTTCTTTTTTATGAGAGCTGTTTTTGTTGCAGTATCCCGGGATGCCGTTGCAATATTCGGGGGATACTGCAACATTTTCCCTGTTGCGGCAACAGTATCTGGCTGCTCATCCGTTGTTTTCTCTTCCGGCAGCAGACAATAATCCGGACAGATATGGTGACGACTGCGACGTTTGGTGATGAAGAGATACTGCCGCTGGACATCCTCAGAAGTCAGAATGCTGTAACGCTCTCATAAAGCGCAGAGTCAAAAAGCCCGTATTCAAGAAACAGACGGATGACACGGCGGACGGTATCGTTGTCCGTACTGAAAATTTGATCGGAAAGTTCGTCACAGAAATCGGTGTCGGCACGGACATAGTAGCCCTCGCCCGAATAGAGATAAGACATAATATAGATTAAAACGGTGAAAGCGGAATCGCCCTCACGCTTCATGACGACGAACGATACGGTCGTGCATGAAGTCGGTAACTCAGGAAAGTAGTCCAGTCCTGTTTGATTCTTCCCATAGTTGTATTGTTTTTATAAATAGTTTATCAGTCAGTTTTTCATTTTGTTAATCATTCAGTTCCGCTTCCACTTCACAAAGTTTCTGCTTTTCCGCTTGATGCCGCCCTTACAATCTGCAGGGCGGACAGAATCAGTTTCTGGCGAAGATCGGGTCTTTCGTAGAGGTGATAACAGGATAAGGTTCACGGTCGTCACGTGCCAGCGTGCGCTTCTCCGGTCTTCTCGGTTTCCGGCTGGCGGATTTTGCGGCATTCCTTGCAGTAGTTGTTTGGAAGGCCGGTTTCTTATCTACGTAAAAAGGCTTCTGAAGGAAGCGTGTGTTTACAACAGCCGCCAAACGTAAAGTGTTTGTTTTTTGTAATGTTTCCATTCCGGTTATTCTTTTGATATACTTGATATGTTTTTCAGATAAAAGGTAGGCAGCCTGCGCAGGAGGTTCACATCCTACTGGCGATCATTGGCAACTTGCCGTCAGATGTTAACAGCCATCACGTCGGCTGTTAATACCCAATATAACAACTGTTAACTCTGACAAATCAACTATTAACAGTGACAAAATTTCTTTAGGAGAGGGAAGGCCAGTTTTAGTATTTCGCATCTTTTCTTGTTTTCTCATGGTTTATCTAATTTTTTATTTCTAATTTTGAAATCAAATATTCATTTTTCGAATACCACAAAGGTATATTAAGTCGCATATATAAAACAAATAATTTTAGATATTAACGCTGAATTATTTTTACAAAAGACTGTATATGAAGGCGATAAAGGCAGAATAAATATTAACATATAAAAAAGTAAGCAAAAACATGAATGAGAAACAAGCGGATACACTGCTGAATGTACCGGAAATCGCAAAGCGGGCGAAAAATATGTTGAATCTGAAACGGGACAGTGAACTTGCATCATATTTAGGAGTATGAGCGACACTTTCAACTGGTGCGCGCGCGAACAGCATAGACTTTCCTTTACTGCTGAACGTTGCGTCATGTGGACTGGCCAACTGGCTGCTGACCGAAAAGGAAGTCCGCTTTACACGACCCAAAATCTTTTTGACAACGAAGATACGGGAGAATATTCAATTCAAAACCACAGAAGCCATAGACGACCGAAGTGTAGCTCTATGACATCAGCGCCGCCAATTTAGGACCCTAGCACCGACAAACGCCAATATGCGCTGGGCAAAATACTGATTCCGAGCATGCGCGTGGATTCTGGAAGACCACAAGACCGAATGGCGTCCAGAATGTGTACGGACAGTGCAAGAAGCTGGCTGGACATGAAGGAAACCAAACACTGGTACTTGCCACTTGACAAACACGAAGGTTGGTTGCGCAAATGGCTGCACTGGATATGGGGCTGCAGCCTCGTGCCGTGAGCCGCGACCTTGACTGGGGTATTCCGGTTCCGGTAGAAGGTGCAGAAGGAAAAGTATTGTATGTATGGTTCGATGCACCTATCGGCTATATCTCTAACACAAAAGAACTGTTGCCCGATTCATGGGAGAAATGGTGGAAAGACCCTGAAACACGCTTGATTCATTTCATTGGAAAAGATAACATCGTGTTCCACTGTATCGTATTCCCGGCCATGTTGAAGGCAGAAGGAAGCTACATTCTTCCGGACAACGTACCTTCTAACGAGTTCCTGAACCTGGAAGGTGACAAGATTTCAACTTCACGCAACTGGGCAGTATGGTTGCACGAGTACCTGCAGGATTTCCCTGGCAAGCAGGATGTATTGCGCTACGTGCTGACTGCCAACGCACCGGAGACAAAGGACAACGACTTTACTTGGAAAGATTTCCAGGCTCGTAACAACAACGAACTGGTAGCCGTATACGGTAACTTCGTAAACCGTGCATTGGTACTGACTCACAAATATTTCAATGGAAAGGTTCCGGCTTGTGGTGAATTGAACGACTACGACCGTGAAACACTGAAGGAATTTGCCGACGTAAAAGAAGAAGTAGAAAAACTATTGAACGTGTTCAAATTCCGCGATGCGCAAAAGAAGCCATGAACCTGGCCCGCATCGGAAATAAATACCTGGCAGATACAGAACCATGGAAACTGGCTAAGACCGACATGGCACGTGTGGCTACCATCCTGAACATTTCATTGCAGTTGGTTGCCAACCTGGCTATTGCTTTTGAACCGTTCCTGCCGTTCAGTTCTGAAAAACTGCGCAAGATGCTAAACATGGAAAGCTTCGACTGGGAACAACTGGGACGTACAGACTTGCTGGCAGAAGGCCATCAGCTGAACAAGCCTGAATTGTTGTTCGAAAAGATTGAAGACGACGTCATTCAGGCACAGGTAGATAAATTGCTGGCCACCAAGAAGGCCAACGAAGCAGCCAATTACAAGGCTAATCCGATTAAACCGACCATTTCTTTCGAAGAGTTCGAGAAGTTGGATATCCGTGTAGGAACCGTACTGGAATGTGAAAACGTACCTAAGATGAAGAAGCTGCTGAAGTTCAAGATTGCCGACGGACTGGAGAACCGTACCATCGTCAGCGGTATTGCTCAGCATTACAAACCGGAAGACCTGGTAGGCAAGCAAGTGCTGTTTATCGCAAACTTAGCTCCTCGTCAGTTCAAAACGGTCTGGTAAGCGAAGGCATGATTCTCAGTGCAGAAAACTTTGTTCACTGGGTTCA